>FWPU01004796.1_pt1 | contig 30749 bp, 27 predicted proteins | sample 2228361 | NCBI WGS metagenome assembly FWPU01 (sample SAMEA103939777, study PRJEB20133) | metagenome | reverse complement strand
CGGCGGACCCCCGCCGCGTCGCGCGGCGGGACGGCGGGGCGCGACCGCGGCGCCGCCTCGCCGCCGAGCCCCCGAGCCCGGGGTCAGGCGTCCCTGGGTTCCAGCTTCTTGATCCCCGTGGCCACCACCTCCGTCAGGCTCCTCGCCCCGGCTCCGCTCCGGTAGAAGCGCCTGGCCAGCTGCCCGTACACCAGCACGGCGTCGCCCTTGCCGATCCCCTCGAGGGCGCGCCGCCCGACGGTCGAGTGCCAGACCGCCACCGGGAGGGGGAGGAGGCGTTTCCCGGCCTCCGGAACGGAGAGCCGCAGCTCGGTGACCTCGTCCCCGGACGGCAGCCGACGCTCGACCGGTTCCGCGGCGACCGTCCCGGCGAGCACGACGACGTTCACCGTGACCATCACGGCTCCCCCCTTTCCGGGCCGACCCTAGCACCGGGCACCGACACGGCGCCCGGTAGACTCCGGGCCGTGGACGGGGGACGGACCCGGCGGGCGCGGCCGGTCGCCGAAGGACGGAGCGAGGCGGGTCCCGGGCCCGAGGGGGGCCCGGTGGAGGTGGCCCCGGGGATCGTCGCGATCGACACCCGGATGGCGGGCCTGGCCCTCGTGACCTCCGCCTACCTGGTCCGGGCGGAGGAACCGGTCCTCGTCGAGACGGGGCCGAGCACCTCCGCCCACGCGGTGCGGCAGGGGCTCCGGGAGCTCGGGATCGGGCCCCGCGACCTGGCCCACATCGCGGTGACCCACATCCACCTCGATCACGCGGGCGGCGTCGGCACGCTGGCGCGGGCCTTCCCCTCGGCCACGGTCTGGGTCCACGAGCGCGGCGCGCCCCACCTCGCGGACCCGACCCGCCTCGTCGCGAGCACCGCCAGGGTGTACGGGGAGGAGCGGATGCGCGCGCTGTTCGGGGAGGTGGAGCCGGTGCCCGCCGACCGGATCCGCGCCCTGGCCGACGGCGACCGGCTCCCCCTCGGGGGGCGGTCGCTCGAGGCCCTGTACACCCCCGGCCACGCGTCCCACCACCTGGCCCTCCAGGACGGGGCCACGGGGAGCGTGTTCGTGGGCGACGCGCTCGGCGTGCACCTGCCCGACGTGCGGGTGCTCCGGCCGGCGACCCCACCGCCCGACTTCGACCTCGAGCTGGCCACGGCGAGCGTCGAGCGGATCCGCCGCCGAGCCCGCGGCGCCCTGCTCCTGTCGCACTTCGGCCCGTGGCAGGACGTCGACGCGCTCTGCGAGCTCGCCGTGCGGCGGATGCGGGCGTGGGCCCACGCCGTCCGGGAGGCCATGGACCGCACCGACGACCTGGACGAGATCGCACGGCTCCTCGAGCGCCGGGCGGAGGAGGACCTCCGCACCGACCTCGGCGGCCCCCCCGACCCCGGCCTCGACCTCGACCGCTACGACGTCCTGGCGCCGGCCAGGGTGAACGCGGGCGGGCTCGTCCGGTACTGGAGGAAGCGGGCCGAGGCTCAGCCGAGCTGAGCCAGCCGCTCGGCCACGTCGAACGCCGCCTGGTCGTGGCGGAGGATCCTCCGGAACACGCGGGCCGCGTCCTGCACCCGGCCGGCCCGCTCGAGGATGTCGGCGGTCACGTACCACACCCGCAGGACCCACTCCCTCCCCACGTCCTCACGGGTCGGGAGGCGACGGAGGAGCGCGAGCGCCTCCTCGAACCGTCCCTGGTCCCGGAGGGCCGCGGCCGCGACGATCGCCGCCTCGGCCTTGTGTTCCAGGGGGATCCGGGCCCCCAGGGCCTCCTCCGCCAGCGGGACCGTCCGCTCCGGCTTGCCCAGGGCTCGCAGGCAGTCCGCGATGATGTGGTTCTGGTCCGGCCGGCCGGAGATCCGCCGGTAGGCCTGCATCTCGGAGAGGGCCTCGCGGTACCGGCCGCTCGAGTAGAGCGCGAGCCCCAGCACCTCCCGCACGGCCGCCGACCGGGGCGCGAGCTCCTTCGCCCTCGCCGCCTCGGTCGCCGCCCCCCGGGCGTCGCCCCGCCCCAGCAGCTCGACGGCGCGCCCCAGGCTGGCGAGCGCCCGTTCCGCCTGCCCGCGGCGGGCGACCCGGCGCACCTCCTCGACGAGGTCCGCCGGGAGGCTCACCGGGCGCGGCCCGGGCCGGGCGGGGCGGCCGTGGAGCGGGCGGGGGCGGGAGGGCTTCGGCATCGGACCAGAAGCCTACCCGCGGACGAGCGGTGCACACGCCGGCACCGGCCGGCGCGCGGCGACAGGCGCGGAACCGAGGGCCGCGGGGCCGGGATGAGAAGGAGAGAGCCACCCGAAGGTGGCTCTCATGAGGTGTCCCGGCAGCGTCCTACTCTCCCACCCCGTCGCCAGGGCAGTACCATCGGCGCTGGAGGGCTTAACTTCCGGGTTCGGGATGGGACCGGGTGTTTCCCCTCCGCCATGGCCACCGGAACCCTGTCCCGGACCGATCCGGTCCGGCGACCGCGGGGGGCGAGCCCCGAGCGGAGCTCGGAACCCGATGGCGAGCGCGAGCAAGAGTCAAGTCCTCGGCCTATTAGTACCGGTCGGCTCAACACCTCACGGTGCGTACACCTCCGGCCTATCGACCTCGTGGTCTCCGAGGGGCCTTACCTGGTCGACCCAGTGGGAGGCCTCATCTTGGGGTGGGCTTCGCACTTAGATGCCTTCAGCGCTTATCCCGTCCGGACGTGGCTAACCAGCCGTGCCGCTGGCGCGACAACTGGCACACCAGAGGTCCGTCCGTCCCGGTCCTCTCGTACTAGGGACAGCTCCCCTCAAGCCTCCTGCGCCCGCAGCGGATAGGGACCGAACTGTCTCACGACGTTCTAAACCCAGCTCGCGTGCCTCTTTAACGGGCGAACAGCCCGACCCTTGGGACCTGCTCCAGCCCCAGGATGAGACGAGCCGACATCGAGGTGCCAAACCTTGCCGTCGATATGGACTCTTGGGCAAGATCAGCCTGTTATCCCCGGGGTACCTTTTAGCCGTTGAGCGACGGCCCTACCACCAGGAGCCGTCGGATCACTAGGCCCCGCTTTCGCGCCTGCTCGACCCGTCGGTCTCGCAGTCAAGCCCCCTTGTGCCCTTGCACTCGACGCCTGATTGCCAACCAGGCTGAGGGGACCTTTGGGCGCCTCCGTTACCCTTTAGGAGGCGACCGCCCCAGTCAAACTGCCCACCAGGCGCTGTCCCCGACCCGGATCACGGGCCCGGGTTAGAGTCCCAACAGATGAAGGGCGGTATTTCAAGGGTGGCTCCACCCGAGCCGGAGCCCGGGCTTCACAGCCTCCCGCCTATCCTACGCAACACCTGCCAGGACCCAACACCAAGTTGCAGTAAAGGTCCCGGGGTCTTTCCGTCCTGCTGCGGGTAGCGAGCATCTTCACTCGCAGTGCAATTTCGCCGAGTCCCTGGTCGAGACAGTGCCCAAGTCGTTACGCCATTCGTGCAGGTCGGAACTTACCCGACAAGGAATTTCGCTCCGAAGATCCCCATGTCGCCATGGGGGCGGGACCATATCTTCAGCTCCCCCGTCGGCGGAGAGCTGGCTGGCGTATGGCCTCTGAGGATCCCAGGAACCGAGACGGCTTCCGATGGTTCATGGTCTGGCCGATCTCCGCGATCCGAGCGAGGCCCTCCACCGAGAGGTGGAGTTTCGCCTCCATCATCCGGATGACCGCCGCGAACCTCGTGAACTCATCGGCCTTCGCCGTGACCAGTGGATACCGTTCGAAGAACGGCACGATCCGGTCCCGGAGGTCTCGGAACCGAGAGACCCTGTATGCGAACAGGTCCTCCCGGTGGTCGTCACACCTCCGGTTCCGGTAGACGCTGCCACAGCCGAAGTACCCCCTGATCATCCACAGCGCCTCCACGCTTCGTCGGCCTTGCACGACCGCGAAACGCGGCTGCACCTGCCACCCGATCCTGCAGCCCGGGTTGCGGATGATGGGGACGCTGAAGCAGCCCTCGCCGTCCACGAACCCGACGATCCACTGCTCGATCCCCGGTCTTTCCTGCTGATCGCCCGCACCGGTCGGTTTGTCACTGCCCATGCCGGCAGCCTAACGGTCGCCACCGACACGGCGAGTACCGCCGGATCCTCGGGTGTCCCAGCATATAGCCAGCTGCACTCGCGTCGTCGCCGACGCGAGGGGCAGCGCCGAGGTGGCGCATCCTCGGCCGTCTACCTTAGGCACGCTGTTACCTCCGTCCCTTCCGCCGATACCCCGGCGGTCCGGGCGGCGGGGCGGTCATCTCTGCCGCCCTCCCCATGTCGCCATGGGGGTCGGACCATCTCATCACCCGGCGCGCTCGCCGGGTGCTCGGCGTATGGTCTCTGAGGGTTCCGCGAGTACCTCCTCCAAGCGGTACCGCCGCTGCTTGCCGTGCTTGTTCATCGAGAACGCGAGCTGGACGATCATCCGGAAACCGGCGTCCGTCCGATGGGCGTCGCGCTCCATCAGCCGAACGATCTCCCGGAACTTCAGGAAGTCATCCTGCTTCCTGGACCGCAGCGGGAACCGCTCGAAGAACGGTACGATCGCTGCCACGAGGTCGCTCCGTCGGTAGACCGAGTACGTCATCACCGCGCTATCGGGTCCCTTCGGTGCGATACGACCGCACCCGAAGAACCCCCGGAGCTCCTCGAGGATCCCGACGTTATCCCGGTGCTGATACACGTGGAAGCTCGGAGCGATCAGCCACCGGCCACCGTACCGGACCGTCGGGTGAGGATGGATGCTCACGGAGAAACACCCCTCACCGTCGACGAACCCGGCCACGTGGTCGGGCGTCAGCGAGCATCGCGGCCTTCCCTGCTGATCGTCCCCACCCGTCGGATCGTCACCGGCCATGTCGTGACGCTACCACGCACCACTGACACGGTCCGGTACCGCGGGATACCCGGGACTTCCCAGCATATAGCCGAGTTTTACAACCGCCTCTGGTTGACGGTTATAGTTACCGCCGCCGTTTACCGGCGCTTAGGTTCGGAGCTTCGCACGGCCCGAAGGCCGCGCTGACCCCTCCCCTTAACGTTCCGGCACCGGGCAGGCGTCAGTCCGTATACATCGTCTTACGACTTCGCACGGACCTGTGTTTTTAGTAAACAGTCGCTTGGGCCTGGTCTGTGCCACCCCCTCGGGCTCCGGCCGCGAGGGCCTTCACCCTACCGGGGTCCCCCTTCTCCCGAAGTTACGGGGGCAACTTGCCGAGTTCCTTGACCAGGGTTCACTCGATCGCCTCGGTATGCTCTACCAGCCCACCTGTGTCGGTTTGGGGTACGGGCACCTCACCCACTCGCTAGAGGCTTTTCTCGGCAGCATGGGCTCACTCGCTTCGCCTGAACGGCTCGGCATCGCGCCTCGGGGTTGACGAGGCCCCGGATTTGCCTAGGACCTCCCCCTACACGCTTGCCCCAGGACGACCACCGCCTGGGTCGAGCTACCCTTCTGCGTCCCCCCATCGCTGGCCGTCACCGGGTCGGTCGGTAGCCCCTCCCGGAGGAGGGGTTCCCTTAGTACCCCGGATCCGGCCTTGGCGCGGGTGAGGTGGTACCGGGATATCAACCGGTCGCCCATCGCCTACGCCTCTCGGCCTCGGCTTAGGTCCCGACTAACCCTGGGCGGATGAACCTTCCCCAGGAACCCTTGGGCTTTCGGCGGACGGGCTCCTCCCCCGTCTCTCGCTACTCATGCCGGCATCCTCACTTCCGACGCGTCCACGGCTGGGTTCCCCCGCCGCTTCACCCGCGTCGGAACGCTCCCCTACCGATCCCCCGGCCTGGACGTACGAGGCCTCCCTCGTACGCCGAGCCGTTCGGGGGATCCCGCAGCTTCGGCGCCGTGCTTGAGCCCCGCTACATCGTCGGCGCAGGACCACTTGACCAGTGAGCTGTTACGCACTCTTTCAAGGATGGCTGCTTCTAAGCCAACCTCCTGGTTGTCTCTGCGATCCCACATCCTTTCCCACTTAGCACGAACTTGGGGACCTTAGCTGGCGGTCTGGGTTGTTTCCCTCTCGGCTACGGAGCTTAGCCCCCGCAGCCTCACTCCCGGACTCTGGAGCACCGGCATTCGGAGTTTGACTGAGGTCGGTAAGCTTGTGGGCCCCCTAGCCCAATCAGTGCTCTACCTCCGGTGCTGAACGTCCGAGGCTGCCCCGAAAGGCATTTCGGGGAGAACCAGCTATCACCGGGTTTGATTGGCCTTTCACCCCTACCCACAGGTCATCCCCCAGGTTTTCAACCCTGGTGGGTTCGGCCCTCCACGAGGTCTTACCCTCGCTTCAGCCTGCCCATGGGTAGATCACCCGGCTTCGGGTCTAGCGCCTGCGACTGGACGCCCTGTTCGGACTCGCTTTCGCTACGGCTTCCCCCGAAGGGTTAACCTCGCCGCAGACGGCTAACTCGCCGGCTCATTCTTCAAAAGGCACGCCGTCACCCGGACCTGGTCGCCCAGGCCCGAGCTCCGACGGTTTGTAGGCTCACGGTTTCAGGTTCTATTTCACTCCCCTCCCGGGGTGCTTTTCACCTTTCCCTCACGGTACTCGTCCACTATCGGTCGCCAGGGAGTACTTAGCCTTAGGGGGTGGGCCCCCCAGATTCACACGGGATTCCACGGGCCCCGTGCTACTCGGGAACACCGCCGGGAGATCCGTCACCTTTCGCCTACAGGGCTATTACCTCCTCCGGCGGCCCTTTCCATGGCCTTCGGCTAGGTGCGGATTTTGTAACTCCCTGGAGGGTCCGGCGCCCCTCCTGGCGGGTCCCACGACCCCGGCACGGCAACGCCACCGGGCTTCGACACCGTGCCGGTTTAGGCTGGTCCCCGTTCGCTCGCCGCTACTAGGGGAGTCGCGGTTGCTTTCCTTTCCTCGCCCTACTGAGATGTTTCACTTCGGGCGGTTCCCTCCACAGGCCCTATGTGTTCAGGCCTGGGTGACCGGGCATGACCCCGGCCGGGTTCCCCCATTCGGGCATCTCCGGATCTCGGCCTTCTCGGCGGCTCCCCGGAGCTTTTCGCAGCCTGACACGCCCTTCATCGGCTCCTGGCGCCTAGGCATCCACCGTGAGCCCTTCCTAACTTGACTCGTAGATGCTCGCGCTCGCTATCGAGTTCTCAAGGTGCTCGGGGGCTCGCACCCCCAGAGCTGAACAGCGTGCCCGGCCGGCCGCGTTCCGTCCGCCCCCGTCCGGGCCCACGGCCCGTCCCAAGGACGACGCGCGATCCGCGTCCGACCGAATAGCCAGTGATCGACCTGGAGCTACGGGCCGTGCCGACCGAGCGGCCGTGCCCGGATGCCAAGGCTCCTTAGAAAGGAGGTGATCCAGCCGCACCTTCCGGTACGGCTACCTTGTTACGACTTCACCCCAATCGCCGACCCCACCTTCGACGGCTCCCTCCCTCCGGAGAGGGTTGGGCCACCGGCTTCGGGTGTTGCCGACTTTCGTGGTGTGACGGGCGGTGTGTACAAGGCCCGGGAACGTATTCACCGCGGCGTTGCTGATCCGCGATTACTAGCGACTCCGGCTTCACGGGGTCGAGTTGCAGACCCCGATCCGAACTGAGCGCGGCTTTTTGGGATTCGCTCCCCCTTGCGGGATCGCAGCCCTTTGTACCGCGCATTGTAGCATGCGTGCAGCCCTGGGCATAAGGGGCATGATGACTTGACGTCATCCCCACCTTCCTCCGGTTTGGCACCGGCAGTCTCCCTAGAGTTCCCGGCATGACCCGCTGGCAACTAGGGACAGGGGTTGCGCTCGTTGCGCCACTTAAGGCAACACCTCACGGCACGAGCTGACGACAGCCATGCACCACCTGTGCAGGCCCCGTAGGGCACCGTGTTTCCACGGCTTCACCCTGCATGTCAAGCCCAGGTAAGGTTCTTCGCGTTGCATCGAATTAAGCCGCATGCTCCGCCGCTTGTGCGGGCCCCCGTCAATTCCTTTGAGTTTTAGCCTTGCGGCCGTACTCCCCAGGCGGGGCGCTTAATGCGTTAGCTTCGGCACGGACGGGGTCGATATCCGCCCACACCTAGCGCCCAACGTTTACGGCTAGGACTACCAGGGTATCTACAGGCTGTTACTTTCCCTCGCTCTCAGCCGGGAGCGAGGTACGGACCACGACCATCGTCGTGGCGGGTCGTCATCTCTGACGACCTCTCACCGTTACCGGTGAGCTCGGACTGTGTCATCACCCCCCGGATCGGAGGGGCCGGCGTACAGTCTCTACGGGGTCAAGGACCCCCGGCCATCTTGTAGCTTGAGGATCAGGGGGGCGATGTGCTCCCGGAACCGCCCCATGCTCGAGGCGGGGACGTAGAGCACCCATCGTCCCTTGTTCCTCCTGAGGCCCGTGGCTACATCGAACCTCTCCCCTAGCACCAGCCGGAGCAGTTCGACCTCCTCGACCTCGAAGCCATGGGTCTGGAAGGTCACGCCAGCCATGGGTCTGGAAGGTCACGCCCCGGTGATCGGCCGCGCCGTCGTCCATGAACCAGACGGCGAGAGCGACCGGTGTCATCCAGCGACGATCTCAGCGGGGACGATCTTGCGGCGCCCTCGATAGAACCGCTCATGCCACACGGTGAGTTCCGGGTGCGTCCGCGTGACGAACTGCACACATGGGTACCTTCGCCCCGCGAGCACCTGGTCGAACTCGTGCAGCGGCATGGAGACGAGCTCCCCGAACGCCTGACGCTTGAACTCCGCCAGGCTCCGGTGCGCCGCCTTGTGCTTCACATGGAGGCGGTGCCAGCGGCCGTGTTTGGCCAGGCACCCATCCCCCAGCAAGGTCCCCACGAGGATCGATCGCTGCCAGTGCGAGAGGACCGGATAGCGGGGGTCCCGACTTCCCTCGGCGTCGTCCTGCGTCACACCCCCCACCGTACCTCGAGGGTCCGACACAGGAGGTCCGCCGATACAGCCGGTTTAGGCACCGGGGTTACCCCCGGAGAGGACCGATACCGATCCTGTTCGCTCCCCTAGCTTTCGCGCCTCAGCGTCAGGACAGGCCCAGGAGGCCGCCTTCGCCACCGGTGTTCCTCCCGATATCTGCGCATTTCACCGCTACACCGGGAATTCCACCTCCCCCTACCTGCCTCGAGCCACGCAGTATCGGGTGCAGGCCCGGGGTTGAGCCCCGGGTTTTCACACCCGACTTGCGCGGCCGCCTACGCGCGCTTTACGCCCAGTGAATCCGGACAACGCTCGCCCCCTACGTCTTACCGCGGCTGCTGGCACGTAGTTAGCCGGGGCTTCTTCTGCGGGTACCGTCACCGGCTCGCGCCGGCTTCGTCCCCGCCGAAAGGGGTTTACGACCCGAAGGCCTTCATCCCCCACGCGGCGTCGCTGCGTCAGGCTTTCGCCCATTGCGCAAGATCCCCCACTGCTGCCTCCCGTAGGAGTCTGGGCCGTGTCTCAGTCCCAGTGTGGCTGGCCGCGCTCTCACGCCAGCTACCCGTCGTCGCCTTGGTGGGCCGTTACCCCACCAACGAGCTGATAGGCCGCGAGCCCATCCCGAAGCGGAGGCCGGGGTTACCCCCGACGACCCTTTGCTCGGCCGACCATGCGGTCCGCCGAGGTTATCCGGTATCAGCCCCGGTTTCCCGGGGTTATCCCGATCTTCGGGGTAGGTTGCTCACGTGTTACTCACCCGTTCGCCGCTCCGTACCCGGGTGGGTTGCCCCGCCCGGGCCGATCGCTCGACTTGCATGTGTTAGGCACGCCGCCAGCGTTCGTCCTGAGCCAGGATCAAACTCTCCGTAGAGGGTCACGAACCGGCCCGAGGGCCGGCTTCGCTTCCGTCCCGGAGGTGGGCCTCGGAGGGGCATCCCCTCGTCGGCCCAGGCGATCCCGACCGGATCGTCCGGTTCCGGATCGTGGTACGACCGTCGGCCGGAGGGCGTCGTTCACCCAGCCCTCCCCCGACGGGGGAACGCACTGGCTTTTGGCACGCTGTTCAGTTCTCAAGGTGCGAGCGCCACGCGACCCCGCGGGCAGAGGTTGGGACCTCGAGGGGGGCCGCTCCGAGCCTTAGGATAGCACCCCCGGCCGGGGCGTCAACGCGGCCGGGCCGCCGTGGGAGGCGCCGGGGACCCCTCAGGCACCCGCGGAGAGCCGGACGAACCGCCGCCGGCCGACCTGGAGCACCTTCCCCACCAGCTCCTGCCGCTCGAACTCCCGTTCGGGATCGGTCACCTGCTCGCCGTCGAGCCGGACGCCGCCCTGGGCCATGAGGCGCCGGGCCTCGGCGTGCGAGGCGGCCAGCCCGAGTCCGGCGAGTACCCGGGGGAGCCAGTACCGCCCTCCCTCCCCCGCCCAGGCCGTCGGCAGCTCGACCTCCTCCACCGCCTCGGGGATCTCGCGCTCCCGGTGCACGAGGTCGAAGCGCCGCTCCGCCCGCGCCCCCTCCCCCCGACCGTGGTAGAGGTCCACCACCTCCCGGGCCAGGCGTCGTTTCGCCAGGTCCGGACGGAGCGCGCCCGAGGCCAGGTCCCGCTCGATCGCGTCCACCTCCGCCGGGTCCAGGTCCGTGCAGAGCCGGAGGAACTTCCCGACGAGAGGGTCGGGGATCCGCATCAGCTTGCCGAACATCTCGTCGGGGGGGTCGGTGAGCCCGACGTAGTTGTCGAAGCTCTTCGACATCTTCCGGACCCCGTCGGTCCCCTCGAGGAGCGGCATCGTGAGGACCACCTGGGGCTCCTGGCCGTACGCTCGCTGGATGTCCCGGCCGACCTTGAGGTTGAAGGTCTGGTCGGTCCCCCCGAGCTCGACGTCGGCCCGGACCGCCACCGAGTCCATCGCCTGCAGGAGGGGGTAGAGGAACTCCACGATGCTGATCGGCCGCCCGGCCTCGTAGCGGGCCCGGAAGTCGTCCCGCTCGAGCATCCGGGCCACGGTGTAGGAGGACGTGAGCCGCAGGACGTCGTCCATCCGCATCGAGGCCAGCCACTCGGAGTTCCGGCGCACCTCCGCCCGCGACAGGTCGAGGACCAGGCCGGCCTGCTCGAGGTAGGTGCGGGCGTTGGCCTCGATCTCCCCCTCGGTGAGGAAGGGACGGGTCTCGCTCTGCCCCGAGGGGTCGCCCACCCGCCCCGTGAAGTCCCCGATGATCAGCACCGCGACGTGCCCGGCGTCCTGGAACTGCCGGAGCTTGCGCAGGACCACCGCGTGCCCGAGGTGGAGGTCGGGACGGGAGGGGTCCACGCCGAGCTTGACGCGGAGCGGCCGACCGAGCGAGAGCTTCTCCTCGAGCCCGCCCTCCGGGAAGATCTCGGCCGCCCCGGAGCGGAGGCGGGCGAGCACGTCGGGGGGGGCCGGGGAGCCCATGGCGACCCGCGATGCTACCAGCGCCCCGGGGGGCCACGGGTATCATGGCCTGCGATGACGTGGCCGGAGGGGCCCGCGTGACGCGCGGCCGTGTCGCGGCGGCGGTCGCGGCCCTCGCGCTCCTCGCCCAGGCCTGCCGGGTCCCGAGCCTCGAGGAGGAGGAGGCCCGGGCCCGGGCCCTCCCCCAGACCTCGTTCCTCTTCGCCGCCGACTGCCTCGAGCCCGCGGGGCGGTGCACCGAGATCACCGAGCTCCACGGCGAGGAGAACCGGATCGTCGTGCCGTTCGGGCGGATCCCCGAACGGGTGCGCAACGCGGTGATCGCCGTCGAGGACAAGCGCTTCTACCAGCACCGGGGGATCGACCTCAAGGCGCTCCTCCGGGCGGCCTACGTCGACGCCACCGCGGGGCGGATCGTGGAGGGCGGCTCCACGATCACCCAGCAGTACGTGAAGAACGTCTTCGTCGGCAGCGAGCGGAGCCTCGACCGGAAGATCCAGGAGGCGGTCCTGGCCTGGCAGCTCGAGCGCCGCTACTCGAAGGAGCAGATCCTCGGTCGCTACCTGAACACCGTCTACTTCGGCCGGGGCGCGTACGGCATCCAGGCGGCGGCGCAGGCGTTCTTCTCGGTCGACGTCCCCGACCTCACGCTGGCCCAGGCGGCGCTCCTGGCCGGGCTGATCCGGAACCCCGGCCAGTACGACCCCTTCCAGTACCCGCGCCGGGCGCTGGCCAGGCGGGCGCACGTCCTCGACACCATGCTCGAGCTCGGGATGATCACGCCCGCCCGTCGCGACCGGGCCGCGGCGGCCCCCCTCGGCCTCCGCCCGCCCGAGGAGGCCGACGAGCGATACGTGGCCCCGTACTTCGTGGACCACGTGATCCAGTGGTTCCTCACCGAGCCCTCGCTCGAGCGGCGGGACGCCGCGTTCGGGCCCCCCTGCCCCCCGGAGGAGCCCTACCGCTCGGGCTGCCCGCAGCGGTGGGACATGCTGTTCGAGGGCGGCCTCCGGATCTACACCACGCTCTCCCCCCGCCTCCAGGCCCTGGCGGAGGAGGCCGTCCGCTCGGTCCTGCTCTACCCCACCGATCCCTACGCGGCGCTCGTCGCCATCGACCCCCGCACCGGCTGGGTGCGGGCGATGGTGGGGGGCCGGGACTACTGGGACCCCGCCGACCGCTTCGCCAGGCTGAACCTGGCCACCGGGGGCAGCACCGGCCGGCAGGCCGGCTCCTCGTTCAAGCCGTTCGCGCTGGTCGCGGCCCTGGAGCACGGGATCCCGCCGGAGCGCGCGTTCAACGGCTCCTCCACCGCGGTCCCCCTCGACACCGGGGAGGTCTGGACGCCGGAGAACTACGAGAGCGCGAACTACGGCTCGGTCTCGATGCGCTCGGCCACCGTGCACTCGGTGAACGTGGCGTACGTCGAGATCGAGAAGGCCCTCGGCGGGGGCGACGCGTACGCGGGGGCCCGGATCCTCGTGGAGACCGCGGAGCGCATGGGGATCAGGTGCTGCGAGCGGACGGCGGAGCCGGACTTCCCCCTCCAGCCGCTCCCCTCGGCGGTCCTCGGCACGAACGAGATCAACCCCCTGGAGATGGCCGTGGGGTACGGCACGCTCGCCACGGGGGGCTACCGGGTGATGCCGACGCCCGTGGCGCGGATCACCGACGCCCGAGGGCGGGTGCTCTGGCAGCACGCGCCCAAGCCCAAGCTGGTCGTGGACCCGGCGGTGGCGACGGTGGCCGTGGACATCCTCGGCGAGGTCGTGACCTCCGGGACGGGCACCGCCGCGAACATCGGCCGCCCCCAGTTCGGGAAGACCGGGACCGCGCAGAACTGGTCCGACGCCTGGTTCATCGGCGCCGTCCCCCAGCTGGTGACGGCGGTCTGGGTCGGCTACCCCGATTCCCAGCGCTCGATGTCCGCGACGCGGATCGGCCGGGTCACCGGCGGCAGCTGGCCGGCCGCGATCTGGCGGGCCTTCATGGTCCGGGCCGTCGAGCGCATGCCGGTCCGGGACTTCCCCACCGTCGAGGTCGAGTACGTGACGGTGCGCCTGGACGTTACCCAGGGATGCCTGGCGAACCCCTACACGCCGCCCGGGAACATCCGGGTGGTCCGCTACATCGCCGGCACCGAGCCGAGGAAGGTCTGCGAGGAGCCGAGCGAGTACCAGCTGCTCACGGTCCCCTCGGTGATCGGCCTCCCCGAGGGGGAGGCGGCCTCGCTCCTCCGGGCCTCCGGCTTCAACGTCGCGGTCGAGACGGCCCGCTCCGGCCAGCCCGCCGGGACCGTGATCGCCCAGGACCCCGCCGCCGGCGAGCGGGCCCTGCAGACGAGCACCGTGACGATCACGGTCTCCGAGGGGCCGCGCCTGGTCCCGGTGCCGGACGTGATCGGCCGGCCGGAGGGCGCGGCCCGGGCGGAGCTCGAGCGGGCCGGGTTCCAGGTGGTCGCGATCGTCGAGGCCGCCTGCGACCCGGGCGCGCCGGACTGCGACCACCGGCCGGGCGTGGTCTGGTGGCAGTCGCCCGCGGGGGGCGAGCAGGCCCGCCCGGGCTCGACCGTCACGATCCGCGTGAACCCCTGAGCCGTCGCCCGGGGGGCGGGCCGGGGCGGGCCCGGGAGACGAAGCCGTCGCCCTCCAGGTGGAACCGCCACGGGCGCTCCACCGCGGAACGGATCCCCACCCGCGGGCCCCGCACCACGCGCGCCGCCGGCCGCGGCGCGCGCTCGATCCACATCACGTCGCCCTCGACCAGGTCGATCCCGTTGAGCGACCGGTCCACGCCGAACGCCTCGCACAGCCGGGCCGGGCCCGAACACAGGAGCGCGGGGTCCGTCGTCCGCCGCCGCCGGGCCATCTCCTCCAGGCCCTCGAGCGGCTCGGCGGCCCGGAGGAGGACCGCGCTGCCCTCGCCCTCCCGCCCGGTCACCACGTTCATGCAGAAGTGCATCCCGTAGGTGAAGTACACGTAGAGGTGGCCCGGCGGGCCGAACATCACCTCGGTCCGGGGCGTCCGCCCGCGGTAGGAGTGGCTCGCGGGGTCGCCCTCCTCGTAGGCCTCGGTCTCCGCGATCCTGGCCGCGAGGCGCGCGCCGTCCGGGAACACCCGGACGAGGACCTGGCCCAGGAGGTCCGGCGCCACCTCGGTGGAGGGCCGGGCGAAGAACCGCCGGGGCAGGCGGCCGCCCCTCACCGTTCGGGGCGGCCCTTGCGCAGGAACCGGCGGAGCTTCGCGAGCGGCCAGGCGTTGATCACGTCGTCCTTCGTGAGCCACCCCCGCTGGGCGGTGGCCACGCCGAACCGCAGGAACGGCAGGTGGACGGGGGCGTGGGCGTCGGTGTCGATCGCGAAGCGCACCCCGTGGCGGCGGGCCCAGAGGATGTGCTCGTCCCGGAGGTCCAGCCGGTCGGGGAACGCGTTCACCTCGAGGGCGGTCCCGGTCCGGGCGGCGGCTCGGAACACCTCCTCCAGGTCGAACTCGATCGGCGGGCGCTTCCCGATCAGGCGGGCGGTGGGGTGGCCGATCACGTTCACGTGGGGGTTCTCCATCGCCCGGACGATCCGGCGGGTCATCTGGTCCTTGGGCAGGTTGAAGTGCGAGTGCACCGAGGCCACGCAGACGTCGAACCCCGCGAGGAACCCCTCCGGCCAGTCCACGTTCCCCTCGGGGTCGATGTTCAGCTCGGTCCCGTGGAGCAGCGTCATCTTCGGGTAGCGCGCCTGGAGCTCGCGGAGGCGGGCCCGCTGGGCGAGCATCTTCTCGTCGGTCATCCGCTGCATGTAGAGGCGGGGCGCGTGGTCCGTGACCGCGTAGTACGCGTGCTTCATCGCCGCCGCGGCCTCCAGCATCTCCTCGAGCGGCGCGAGGCCGTCGGTGAGGTTGGTGTGGGTGTGGAGGTCGCCCTTGAGGTCCCGGAGCTCGACGACCGTCGGCAGCTCCCCGGCCAGCGCGGCCTCGATCTCGCCCCGGTCCTCCCGGAGCGTCGGGGGGATGTAGGGCAGCCCGAGGTGCTCGTAGACCTCCTCCTCGGTCTCGGCCACGATCAGCTTCCCGGTCCTCGCCCGGAACAGGCCGTACTCCGAGAGCTTGAGCCCCTTGCGGACCGCGATCTCCCGGGTCCGGATGTTGTGGGCCTTGGACCCCGTGAAGTACTGCAGGGCCGCCCCCCACACGGCCGGCTCCACGACCCGCAGGTCCACCTGGAGCCCCTTGGTCGTGAGGACCGAGGCCTTCGTCTCGCCCCGGGCCAGCGCCCGCTCCACCCCGGGGAGCGAGGTGAAGGCGTCCATCACCTCGGCCGGCCGCTCGCTCGCCACGAGCAGGTCGATGTCGCCGATCGTCTCGCACATCCGCCGCAGCGACCCGGCGTAGGTGACCCGCCGCACCGCCCGGACCTCGTGGAGCTGGGCCACGAGCTCCTCGGCGAGGTCGAGGGCGACGCCGAGCTGCACCCGCCCGCCGGCCTCGCGCATCCGCTGGATGCCCTGGAGGATGTTCTCCTCGGTCTTCGCCCCGAACCCCCGCAGCCCCGCCAGGCGGTGGTCGCGGACCGCGTCCAGCAGCTCCTCGACCGAGGAGATCATGAGCTCCTGGTAGAGGGCCATGGCCTTCTTCGGCCCCAGGCCGGGGATCCCGAGGAGCTGGCGGACGCCGTCGGGGATCTCCTCGCGGAGCTCCTCCAGGGCCTGGATCGTGCCGGTCTCGAGGTACTCCCGGACCTTCTCGGCGATCGACTTCCCCACGTTCGGGATCCGCTGGAGGGCCTTCGCGTCGAGGTCGCGGACGTCGGCGTGGTACCCCGCGATGGCCCGAGCCGCCTTCTCGTAGGCCCGCGGCTTGAACGGGTCCTCGGACGCGATCGACAGGAGGTCCGCGTACTCGAGGAGGACCGCGGCGACCTCGTCGTTCGTTCGCGGCATCCCGTCCGATGCTACCGCCGCCCGAAGGACGGGCTCACGCCAGGTCGAGGAGCCAGAGCAGGAGGGCCTTCTGGGTGTGGAGCCGGTTCTCCGCCTGGTCCCACACGACCGAGCGCGGCCCGTCGATCACCTCGTCGGTGATCTCCTGGCCCCGGTGGGCGGGGAGGCAGTGCATCACGATCGCGTCCGGCGCCGCCAGGTCCACCGTCTTCTGGTCGATCCGGTACGCGGGGAACACGAGCGCGCGCTCGTCGGCCTCGGCCTCCTGGCCCATGCTCGCCCACACGTCGGTGTAGAGGACGTCCGCGCCCCGTGCCGCCTCGACCGGGTCGTTCGTGAGCTCCACCCCGCCCCCGGTCTCCGCGGCGATCTCCCGGGCCCGGTTCACGACCAGCGGGATCGGCTCGAACCCCGGGGGCGTCGCCACCCGCACCCGCATCCCGGCCTTCGCCCCGCCCAGGAGGAGCGAGTGGGTGACGTTGTTCCCATCCCCCAGGTACGCGAGGGTCCGTCCCGCGAGCCGGCCCTTCCGCTCGCGGATCGTGAGGAGGTCGGCCAGGCACTGGCAGGGGTGCTCGAAGTCGGAGAGCGCGTTCACGACGGGCACGCTCGCCGCGCCGGCCAGGACCTCGAGCCGCTCCTGCTCGAACGTCCGCAGGACGATCGCGTCGACGTAGCGGGAGAGCACCCGTCCCGTGTCCTCGATCGTCTCCCCCCGCCCGAGCTGGAGCTCCGCGGCGGAGAGCGCCACCGGGTGGCCACCGAGCTCGGCGACGCCCACGTCGAACGAGACCCTGGTCCGGGTCGAGGGCTTCTCGAAGATCAGCGCGATCGAGCGTCCCCGCAGCCGGTCGGCGAACCGCTCCGGCGACGCCTTGACCTCGGCCGAGAGGTCGAGCAGGCGCCCAAGCTCGGCCGGCGTGAGGTCGTCCACCGAGAGGAAGTCCCGGGCCACGGCGGCAGTCTATCCGGTACGCCCCCGCCGGGGGCAGGGGCGCCCGGGCTCGGACGGCCCTCGGCCGTCACCCCGCCCGGAGCTCGGCCCCGAACTCCCGCGCCAGGCGCTCCACGATCCGGGCCACGAGGGCGTCGGCCTCCTCGTCGGTGAGGGTGCGGTCGGGGGCCCGCAGGTCGACGGAGAACGCGAGGCTCTTCCGGCCCTCGGGGATGGGGCCGCCCGCGAACACGTCGAACAGGACGCAGGCCTCCACCAGCCCCCCGCCGGCCTCCACGAGCGCCGCCCGGACCGCCCCCGCCGGCGTCCGCTCGTCGACCAGGAACGCGAGGTCCCGCCGCACCGGGGGGAAGCGGGGCAGCTCCCGCGCCACCACCGCGGTCCCGGCGTGCCGCCCGAGGACCTCGACCTCGAGCTCGGCCAGGGCCACCCGGTCCCCGAGGTCCAGGCGTTCCGCCTCCCGCGGGTGGAGCTCGCCGAGCACCCCGGCGACCTCGCCCCCGACCAGCACCGCGGCGGACCGGGCGGGGTGGAACGGGGCCCCCAGGGGGTCCCCGAGCGCGTGATCGGCGATCCCGAGCGCCTCGAACAGCACCTCGAGCGCGCCCTTCGCATCGAGCAGGTCGAACGGGCGCGGGGGCTCTGGGAAGCCGCGCGATGCCTCCCCGGCCAGGGCCAGGGCCACGCGCTCCACCTCCCGCACCGGGTCCCCCGGGTGGAAGGTCCGGCCCACCTCGAACAGGGCGGCGCCGCGGACCTGTCGGGCCCGGTTCGTGCGGAGCGCCGCGAGGAGCCCCGGGAGGAGGCTCGTGCGGAGGAACCGCTGGTCGGCCGAGAGGGGGTTCGCGATCCGGACCGCGTCGCCCTCGCCCTGCCCCAGCAGCGCCAGGTCGTCGGGCCCGGCGAACGAGTAGGCCTGGGTCTCGAAGAGGCCGGCGCGCACGAGGGCCCGGCGGATCCGCTCGCGCAGCCGCCGCTCGGGCGGGATCCCGCCGGCCTGGCGGACGGCGGGGAGCGTCTCCCCCACCCGGTCGTAGCCCTGGACCCGGATCACCTCCTCGATCAGGTCCTCCTCCAGCTCGAGGTCGGGCCGGAACCCCGGCACCTCGGCCTCGAGCGCCCCCTCCGCCTCCTCGACGCGCAGGCCGATCCGTTCGAGCGCCTCCCGGACGCTCGCCGGGGTCTGGGGGACCCCCAGGACCGCCTGGGCCCGGGCCGGCTGGATCCGGACCCGCCGCCGCGGCGGCGCGGCCCCCGCCTCGACCGACCCGCCCAGCACGGTCGCGCCGCCCCAGGCCGCGATCAGCGACGCCGCGCGGACGGCGGCCCGGTCGCAGCCCTCGGGGTCCACCCCGCGCGAGAACCGGTACGAGGCCTCGGTCACCACCCCGAGGCGGCGGGAGGTCCGGGCGATCCCGGTCCGTTCGAAGGCCGCCGACTCGAGCAGGACGTCCCGCGTGGCCTCCGAGACCTCCGACTCCTTCCCGCCGATCACGCCGGCCAGCGCCACCGGTCGCTCGAGGTCGCAGATCAGGAGGTCGTCGGCGGTGAGCTCCCGCTCCACGCCGTCGAGGGTGACCAGCCGCTCGCCGGGCGCGGCGCGCCGGACGACGATCCCCGGCCCCTTGAGCAGCGCCAGGTCGAACGCGTGGAGGGGCTGGCCCAGCTCGAGCATCACGTAGTTCGTGGCGTCCACGACGTTCGAGATCGGCCGCTGGCCGAGGGCCGTGAGGCGGGCCTGCGCCCGGAGGGGCGACGGGGCGACCTCCACCCCCTTGATCACGCGCGCCACGTAGCGCGGGCAGCGATCGGGGTCCCGGATCTCGACCGTGGCCACGTCCGCCGCGCGCTCCTCGCCTTCCGGGGCGGGGGCCTCGGGCGGGCCGAACGGGAGCCCGAGGGCGGCCGCCACCTCGCGAGCCACCCCCGCCACCGAGAGGAGGTCGGGCCGGTTGGACTTCACCTCGATGTCCAGGACCACGTCGTCCAGGCCGAGCAGGGCCCCGACGTCGGCCCCGGGGTGCGCGTCGGGCGGGAGCACGAGGATCCCCGAGTGATCCGGCGACACCCCGAGCTCCCGCGGGGAGCACAGCATGCCCTCGGAGGCCACCCCCCGGATCTCGCGCCGCCCGAGCGGCTCGGCCAGGCCCGGCAGCCGCGCCCCCGGCGGCGCGTAGGGGACGAGGTCGCCGGGCCCCATGTTCCGCACCCCCACCACGACCTCCGCGGGCCCCCGCCCGGCGTCGACCGTCGCCACGCAGAGCCGGTCCGAGCCCGGGTGGTCGCGGACCTCGAGGACCCGGGCCACGACCACCCCGCGCAGCCCCTCCCAGGGCCGCTCCACGGCCTCCACCTTCGCGCCCTTCGACGTGAGGAGCTCGGCCAGGGCCGCGGGCTCGAGCTCCACGGGCGTGAACTCGCGGAGCCAGGAGAGGAGGACCCTCACCGGCCGCCCTCCCTCCGCCTCACGCGTCGACCCCCGCGAACGGCTCGAGGAACCGGACGTCGCCCTCGTAGAACAGCCGGAGGTCAGGGATCCCGTAGCGGACCATCGCCACCCGCTCCAGGCCCATCCCGAAGGCGAAGCCCGTGGAGCGCTCGGGGTCGTAGCCGACGTTGCGGAGGACGTTGGGGTGGACCATGCCGCAGCCCAGCATCTCGATCCACCCCGTCCCCTTGCAGGTCCGGCACCCCGCCCCCCTGCAGAGGAAGCACGACACCTCGAGCTCGGCCCCGGGCTCGACGAACGGGAAGTAGTCGGGGTTCATCCGGACCCGCGTCTCCTCCCCGAACAGGGCCTTGGCGAAGGCGAGCAGGGTGCCCTTGAGGTCGGCGAAGGAGATCCCCTCGTCGACCGCGAGGCCCTCGACCTGGTGGAACACCGGCGAGTGGGTGGCGTCCGGGGTGTCGTGGCGGAAGACGCGCCCCGGCGCGATCACGTACACCGGCGGCGGCTGCCGCTCCATGGCCCGGATCTGCATCGTCGAGGTCTCGGTCCGGAGCAGGAGGTCGGGGTGGCCCGGCACGTCGAGGAAGATCGTGTCCTTCTCGGTGCGGGCGGGGTGGTCGGGCGGGATGTTGAGGGCCGTGAAGTTGTACCAGTCGGTCTCGACCAGGGGCCCCTCCACGACCCGGTAGCCCATCCGGGTGAACACGTCCACGATCTCCTGCTCGACGATCGTGAGCGGGTGGAGGCCCCCGGGGCGCGGACGGCGGCCGGGGAGCGTGACGTCGATCCGGTCCCGCTCGAGGAGCGCGGCCTCCCGGGCGCGCTCGAGCTCGGCGCGGCGGGCCGCCAGGGCGGCCTCGAGGGCCTCCTTCACCTCGTTCGCGCGCCGCCCCACGGTCCGCCGGTCCTCGGCCGGCAGCGCCCCGAGCGACCGCTGGACGCCCGCCCACCGCGACCGGCGGCCCAGGACCTCGACCTGCGCGGCCTCGAGTTCCTCGAGCGTCGCCGCCCGGGCGAAGGCCTCGAGGCCGCGGCCCAGCGCCTCGTCCAACGTGCGGAGGGCCTCGCGCGGATCCATGGGTGGCGAGTCTAGCAAGGGGCCCCCCGCGGCCCGGCTACGCCGAGGGAGGGAGCGGCAGCTCGAGGGTGAACCGGAGCTCGCCGTCCACCACCTGGGCCGTGGCGCGGCCGCCCTGCGCCTCCGCGAGGCCTCGGGCCACGAACAGCCCGATCTTGCTGCCGGAGCCGGTCCCCGGCCGCCGGGCCTGGAAGAGCCCCTCGGCCTCCTCGGGGGCGAGCTCGGTCCCGCCCCGGCGCACCTCCACCCGCAGCCGGTCGTCCTCCCGGGAGCCCCGGACCACGACCGGGCCCTCCCGCGCCCACCACACCGCGGCCTCGAGGAACGCCCCGATCGCGGTGCGCAGGCGGTCGGGGTCGAGGAGGACCTCGAGCGACCCCCCCTCCCAGCGGACCTCGGGGTGCTCGGGGTCCCGGGCCAGGCCGGCGGCGAGGTCCCGCACCACCTTCGCGACGTCCACGGTCTCCGGGAACAGGTCGAGCGTCCCCGACACGAGCCGGGCGGCGTCCACCAGCTGGCGGACGATCGCGTCCATCCGGTCGGTGTCGTGGACGATCCCGGCGATCATCAGCTCGCGCTGCTCCTCGCTCATCTGGGCCCAGCGGCGCTGGAGCGCGAACCCGAACCCCTTCATCGCGGTGAGCGGCGATCGGAGGTCGTGGGCCGCGGCCGCGACGAGCGTCTCGAGCCCCGCCCGCCGGCCCTGCCGCTGCTGGCGGCTCCACTCGAACAGGCAGACCGTCGCCGCCGCCGCCAGGTTCAGCGACTCCGCCCTCCCGGCGATCGGCACCCGGACCGCGGCGTCGGCCAGCCGCGCCACCTCCTCCGGCAGCCCCCAGGCCTCGTTGCCGAACAGGAACGCGGTGGGCCGCGTGAGGTCGAGGTCGTAGAGGTCGTGGTCCCCGCGCGCGTCCATCGCGAGGACCACGGCGCCCCGCGCGCGGAGGTGGTGGACGGCCTCGGCGGGGTCCGCGCCCCGGACCACCGGGAGGTGGAAGACGGACCCGGCCGATGCCCGGACCGTCTTCGGGTTGTAGACGTCGACCGAGGCCCCGGTGAACACGACGGCGCGGGCCCCGGCCGCATCCGCGGACCGCAGGACGGTGCCGGCGTTGCCGGGGTCGCGGACCGCGTGGAGCACGGCCACGCACCCCCCGTCGAGCTCCACCTCCGCCAGGGGGACGTCGACGAAGGGGGCCACCGCCACGAGGCCCTGCGGGGTGACGGTCGAGGTGAGCCGGTGCGTCACCTCCTCGGAGACGTGCACCACCTCGACCCCGGCCCGCCGGGCCTCCTCCACGAGGGGGTGGCCGGGGACCGCGTGGAACAGGGCCTCGAGGGGGACCCGAGCCGCGAGCGCCTCCCCCACCGCCTGGGCCCCCTCGACCAGGAAGCGCGCGTCCCGTTCGCGGAACGCGCGCTTCTTGAGCCGGATGGCCCTCGCGACCCTGGGGTTCCTGGGCGAGGTGATCACCGGCCCCCCTCCGGGGGCTGCCCGGGGCTAGGCCCCGTCGCCCGCCCCCCGCGCCACCTCCACGAGCCGGCCGAAGGCCGCGGGGTCGCGGACGGCGAGGTCGGCCAGGACCTTCCGGTCGAGGTCCACGCCGGCCGCCTTGAGCCCCGAGATGAACCGGGAGTACGAGAGCCCGTGGATCCGGGCCGCCGCCCCGATGCGGGCGATCCAGAGGCGGCGGAACTGGCCCTTGCGGTCGCGGCGGTCCCGGTAGGCGTAGACGAGGGAGTGCATGACCTGCTCCTTCGCCACCCGGAGCCGTCGGCTCCGGGCGCCGCGGTACCCCTTCGCGGCCTCCAGGATCTCGCGCCGCTTCTTCCTCGCGTGGACCGCCCGCTTCACCCTGGCCACGGCCTCACACCCCCAGGAGCCGCCGGACCGCCTTCCGCTCGGCGGTGACCGCCGCCATCCGGCTGATCCGGCGCTTCCGGCTCGAGCGCTTCTTCATCAGCATGTGGTTCCCGGTCGCCTTCCGGTGCAGGATCTTCCCGGTCCGCGTGACGCGGAACCGCTTCGCGGTGGACCGGTGCGTCTTCCGCTTCGGCACCCTTCCTCCTCACCCGGCTACGCCTGCGCGGCGCGCGCCGGCTGCTTCTTCGGCGGGGCGATGACCATCACCATGTTCCGGCCGTCCTGCTTCGGCTCGGCCTCCACGACCGCCAGGCCCTGCAGGTCCTCCACCAGCCGGTCCAGGATCCTCCGGCCGAGCTCGGTGTGGGCCATCTCGCGGCCCCGGAACATGATCGTGACCTTGACCCGCGCCCCCGCCCGGAGGAACCGCTCCACGTGCCCCTTCTTGGTCTCGTAGTCGTGGGGGTCGATCTTCGGGCGGAACTTGATCTCCTTGACCTCGACCCGGGCCTGCTTCTTGCGCGCCTCCTTCTGCCGGATGTCCCGCTCGTACTTGTACTTGCCGTAGTCCATGATCCGGCAGACGGGCGGGTCGGCCTGCGGCGCCACCTCCACGAGGTCGAGGTCGAGCTCCTGGGCACGCCGGAGCGCCTCCTGGATCGGGACGATGCCGATCTGCTGCCCGTCCGGGCCCACCAGGCGGACCTGGGGCGCCCGGATCCGCTCGTTCAGGCGCGGCTCAGTCGATACCCCGCATCACCCCCTCACAGACGTCGAGCACCGACGCTCGGCCGGCGCTCGGGACGTGCACCCGTGGACGGACCAACGGCCTGAGTATAGGGCCGGGCCGCGGGGGTGTCGATGGCGGGCCGCCCGCTACGAGAGGGGCCGGACGTTCGCGGCCTGCTTGCCCTTGGGGCCGTCGACGATGTCGAACTCGACCTGCTGGCCCTCGGTGAGGCTGCGGTAGCCCTCGCCCTGGATCGCGGTGTAGTGGACGAACACGTCGTCGCCGTCGGGGCGCGAGATGAACCCGTACCCCTTCTCGTTGCTGAACCACTTCACGGTTCCCTGCGTTGCCAACCCTGCGACCTCCTTGCGTCGAGCCGCGCGAGCGTAGCACTTGGGCCGCGGTGCAGCAACGCGGGGTGGGTCACCACCCGGGCTCGAGGGGACGCCCGTGGTCGTCGCGCAACCGGACCGTGTCGTCCTCGGTCGTGTAGCCGTAGGCGATCTCGAGGACCCGACCCCGCCGCTCGCCCCGGTTCCTGATCTGGTGGGCGGTCTCCGCGGGGACCGTGAACTCGTCGCCGGGCTTCGCCTCGATCACCCGGTTGCCGATCTGGAGCTCCAGGCCCTCGTCGAGCACGACCCAGACCTCGTCCCGGAGCTGGTGGTAGTGGACGCTGGTCTCCTGCCCCGGCTCGACCGTGATGACGCGGACCGACGCCGGCTGGTTCAGCGCGTACGTGACGACCTTGCCCCAGGGCTTGTCGACGATCACCGCGCCCCACCCGCCGGGGCCTCGGGCTTGGGGAGCTGCTCGAGGACCGACGCCATCTCCATCGCCGCCATCGCCGCGTCCCACCCGCGGTTCCCGTGCTTGCCCCCGGCGCGGGCGTCGGCCTGCTCGGCGGTGTCCGCCGTGACGACCCCGAAGATCACCGGGACCCCGGTCTCCTCCGCCGCCCGGGCGATCCCGGCGGCCGCCTGCCCGGCCACGTGGTCGAAGTGGGGGGTCTCCCCCCGGATCACGGCGCCCAGGCAGATCACCGCGTCGTAGCCGCCGGAGGACGCGAGCCGCCGGGCCGCGAGGGGGATCTCGAAGGCCCCCGGCACCCAGGCCACCTCGACGTCGTCCTCGGCCACGCCGTGGCGCCTGAGGCAGTCGAGCGCCCCCTCCACGAGCCGGCGGACCACGGCCTCGTTGAACCTCGAGGCCACCACGGCGAACCGCCGCCCCCGCGCGTCGAAGTCCCCCACGACCTCCCTCATCGCGTCCCCCCCTCGCCGGCCGGGATCTCCGCGAGGTCGAGGGCCTCGAGGAGGTGCCCGAGCTTCTCCCGCTTGGTCCGGAGGTAGCCGATGTTCTCCGGGGTGGGCCGGGTCTCGAGCGGGATCCGCTCCACGACCTCGAGCCCGTAGCCCTCGAGGGCCACGAGCTTCGAGGGGTTGTTCGTGAGCAGCCGCATCGACCGCACCCCCAGGTCCCGGAGGATCTGGGCCGAGGTCCCGTAGTCGCGGGGGTCGGGGGGGAAGCCCAGCTCCTCGTTGGCCTCGACCGTGTCCCGGCCCTGCTCCTGCAGCTCGTAGGCCCGGAGCTTCTGGGCCAACCCGATGGCCCGGCCCTCGTGCCCCCGGAGGTACAGGATCACCCCCCGGCCCTCCGCGGCGATCAGGTCGAGGGCCCGGCGGAGCTGCGCCCCGCAGTCGCAGCGGAGCGAGCCGAACACGTCGCCGGTGAGGCACTCGGAGTGCACCCGGACCAGGACGTCCTCCCCCTCGCCCAGGTCGCCCGCGACGAGCGCCAGGTGGGTCCGGCCGTCGATCCTGCTCTCGAACCCCACGGCGCGGAACGGGCCGAGCGGGGTGGGGATCGTGGCCTCCGCGATCCGCTCGACCAGGCGCTCCCGGCGGCGCCGGTACGCGATCAGGTCGGCGATCGAGATGATCCGCAGCCCGTGCCGGCGGGCGATCCTTACCAGCTCAGGGAGGCGGGCCATGGAGCCGTCGGGGTTCAGGACCTCGCAGAGCGCCCCCACCGGCTGGAGGCCGGCGAGCCGGGCCAGGTCCACGGTCGCCTCGGTGTGCCCCGCGCGCTCCAGCACCCCGCCGGGCCTCGCCCGGAGCGGGAACACGTGGCCCGGCATCCGGAGGTCGTCGGGCCGGGTGCGGGGGTCGGCCGCGGTCCGGATCGTCGTGGCCCGGTCGTGCGCGCTGGTCCCGGTGGTGGTCCCCTCCCGGGCGTCGATCGACACCGCGAAGGCGGTCCCGTGGCTCTCGCGGTTCTGCTCCACCATCAGCGGGATCCCGAGCGCGTCGAGCCGCTCGCCGGCGGCCGGCATGCACACGATGCCGCGGCCGTGGGTCACCATGAAGTTGATGGCCTCCGGGGTGGCCTTCTCGGCGGCCATCACGAAGTCGCCCTCGTTCTCCCGGTCGGCGTCGTCCACGACGATCACGATCCGCCCGCGGCGGATCTCGTCGATGGCCTCCTCGATCGTCGCGAACACCGACCGTTCCGTCTGCTCCCCGTTCATCCCCTCCGCCCCGGTCCGGCGCCCGCCGCCGGGGCCGTCCCGGCCAGCAGGCGTTCCACGTACTTCGCGATCACGTCGACCTCCAGGTTCACCGGGTCGCCGGCCCGCGCGGCCCCGAGCGTCGTGGCCCGGAGCGTGTGCGGGACGAGCGCCACCCGGAACGCGTCGCCGTCCAGGCCCGCCACCGTGAGGCTCACCCCGTCCACGGCCACCGAGCCCTTCTCCACGAGGTAGCGGGCCAGGCCCCCGGGCGCCCGCACCGTGAGGACCGCCCCGCCGGCGCCGTCCGGCCGCACCTCCGCCACCTCCCCCACCCCGTCGACGTGCCCCTGGACGAGGTGCCCGCCCAGCCTGGTGAGGAGCGTGACCGGCCGCTCCAGGTTCACCGGGTCGCCGAGGCGCAGCCGCCCGAGGCTCGTGCGGGCGAGCGTCTCGGGGGAGAGGTCGAAGGCCAGCGCCCCCTCGGGGCGGTCCACGACCGTGAGGCAGACCCCGTTCACGGCGACCGAGGCCCCGACCTCGCTCCCCTCCCGGGCCGTCCGGCACCCGACCACGAGGCGCGCGCCGTCCGCCGCCAGGACCTCGCCGCGTTCCTCAACGATCCCGGTGAACATCGGCCTCCACCCTGAGATCCGCCCCCAGGCGCCGGACCCCGAGGACCCGCACCCGGACCGCCTCCCCGACCGGCGCGAAGCCCGCCCCCGCGAGCACGCCCGGCGCGCCCGCGCCGCCGAGGAGCTTGGGCGCGAGGTACAGGACCAGCCGGTCCACGCACCCCGCCGCCACCGCGGCGAACGCGAGGGTCGGGCCGCCCTCGAGCAGCAGGTGCTGGACGTCCCGCTTCCCGAGGTGCTCGAGGAGCGCCGGGATCGACACCCCTCCCGCCGCCTCGGGGAGCACCGCCACGTCGGCCCCCGCCGCCCGCCAGGCCTCCCGGGCCTCCCGGCCCGAGGCCTCGGTGGTGGCGACGAGCGTGGGCGCGGCCCCGTCGAACAGCCGGCCGCGGGCGGGGACCCGGCCCCGGGCATCGACGAGCACCCGCAGCTTCGGGGCCCCCCGGTACGCGGGGTCCCGGACGGTGAGCGCGGGGTCGTCGGCGAGCGCGGTCCCCGCCCCCACCGCGATCGCGTCGACGGTGGCCCGGAGCCGGTGGACGTCGGCCCGGGCCGCCTCCCCCGTGATCCAGCGGGACGACCCGTCCCGGGCCGCGACCTTCCCGTCGAGGGTGGCGGCGAGCTTGAGGGTCACGAACGGCAGGCCGGTGCGGACGTGCTTCGCGTAGGGCTCGAGCAGCCGCCGGGCCGCGGCCCTGCCGGCGCCCACCTCGACCCGGACCCCGGCCCGACGGAGCGCCCGGAACCCCCGGCCGTCCACGATGGGGTTGGGGTCGCGCAGCGGCGCGACGACCCGGGCCACGCCGGCCCCGACGATCGCCTCGGTGCACGGGGGGGTCCGGCCGTGGTGGTCGCAGGGCTCGAGCGTGCAGTAGAGCGTCGCCCCGCGGGCCCGTTCCCCCGCGGCCCCGAGGGCGACGGCCTCGGCGTGGGGGGTGCCGGGGCCGGCGTGCCAGCCCTCCCCCACGACCTCCCCCGCGGCCACGACCACCGCTCCCACCGGCGGGTTCGGCGAGACCAGCCCCCGTCCCCGCCCGGCGAGCTCGAGCGCCCTCCGCATGTACGCGCGGTCGTCCACGACCTGCCTTTCCCGGGGCGGGGCGGGAAGGGAGGCGAACGACGCCACGCGGCGCCCGTGCGCCCGTCCTCTCCCATCCCGACTCTCACGGTCGGTCCCGGAGTTGCACCGGGTCCACCCCCGAGTGGCTCCCGGGGGGTCGCGGACTGTCACCGCCGGTGGGGACTTCCACCCCGCCCCGAAGACGAGCTTCCGGGGGCAGTATACGGCCGCGGGCCGGGCCCGCGGAACCGCCGGGCCGGGCTCAGTCCGCCGAGCGGCGGTCCACCGCGTAGGACGACCCGGTCTCCCGCTTCGCGAACTGCTTCATCTCGGTCGCCACCGCGACCGCCTCGCCGTAGTGGGCGAAGGCGCGGCGGGCGGTCGTGGCCACCCCGATCGAGATCGCGACGAGCGGGATCTCCTGGAGCACGCCCCGGCGGTCCTCGACCAGTACGTAGCCGCGCTCCAGGTCCTCGGGCTCGTAGAAGTCCCGCACCTCCCGGTCGAACCGCTCGCAGATCCTCTTCGCGACGTCCTCGGCGACCTCGGGGGGCACCACCGCCACGAAGTCGTCGCCGCCCACGTGGCCGACGAACCCCTCGGCCCCGGCGAGCTCCAGCACGGCGTCCTGGATGACGCGGGCCGTCATCTGGATCAGCCGGTCCCCCCGGACGAAGCCCCGCTGGTCGTTGTAGGCCTTGAAGTTGTCGAGGTCCGCGTAGAGGACCGCGAACGGCCTCCCCTCGCGGACGTTCCGCTCGATCTCCTCCTGGATCCGGATGTTCCCCGGCAGCCCGGTGAGGGGCGAGAGGTTCCGCATCTCCCGGGCCCGCCGCAGCGTCCCCTTCACCCGGGCCAGGAGCTCGATCGGGTCGAAGGGCTTGATGATGTAGTCGTCGGCGCCGGCGGTGAGGCCCAGGACCTTGTCGGTCGAGAGGGCCTTCGCGGTGAGCATGATGATCGAGGTGTTCGCGGTCTGGGGGTTGCGGCGGAGGCGCTGGGCGACCTCGAACCCGTCGACCTTCGGCATCATCACGTCGAGCAGCACGAGGTCCGGCCGGAGCTCCAGGGCCTTGCGGATGGCCTCCTCGCCGTCGCCCGCGACGGCCACGTCGTAGCCGGCCGAGCGGAGGTTCACCTCGACGAAGCGGGCGATGTCGGGGTCGTCGTCGACGACGAGGATGCGCTCCGGCATCACGCCTCACCCCTCGCCACCGCGGCCAGGGCCGCCGCCGCGGCCGCGGGGTCCGGGGCCCGGAAGATCGCCGAGGCCGCCGCCAGGACCGTGGCGCCCGCGGCCACGCACCGCCGCCCGGTCTCGACGTTGATCCCGCCGTCGACCTCCACGTCCACCGCGAGCCCGCGCCGATCGATCTCCCGCCGGACCGCCTCGACCTTGGGGAGGGCCTCCGGGAGGAAGGCCTGCCCGGCCCAGCCCGGCTGGACGCTCATCACGATCACGTTCCCGATCTCCTCGAGGAAGGGGAAGACCGCCTCGACCGGCGTCCCGGGGTTCACGGCGAGGCCCGCCCGCATCCCCCGGTCCCTCGCCTTCCGGATCACGGGCTCCGGGTCCGGCGCCGCCTCCAGGTGGACCGTGACCATGTCGGCGCCGGCCTCGGCGAAGTCGTCGAGCAGGCGCTCCGGGTGCTCCACCATGAGGTGGCAGTGGAGGACGCGGTCGGTCACGGGCCGCAGCGAGCCCACCACCACCGGCCCCACCGTGAGCGGCGGTACGAAGTGCGCGTCCATCACGTCGATGTGGATGGCATCGGCGTAGGGCTCCACCAACTTGACCTGGTCCGCCAGGTGGCCGAAGTCGGCGGAGAGGATCGAGGCCGCGAGCTTCCCCATCGGGCGGATGCTACCGCAGGGACCCGGCCCGGGAGGGGGAACGCCCCCGCCTCGCTCAGGCGCGCCGCCGGAAGGCCGCCACGAACATCGCGTCGGTCCCGTGCCGGTGCGGCCACAGGCGCACCCGCGGCGCGGGCCCCTCGGGGCCGGCCACGGGGGCCGGCTCGAGGTCGGGACGGTGGCGGAGGAGGGCGTCGCAGGCGGCGTCGGTCTCGGCCCGGGGGAACGTGCACACCGAGTACACGAGCCTCCCGCCCGGGCGGAGGAGCCCGGCCACGGCCGCGGCGATCGCCACCTGCAGGCGGGCCAGGCCCGCGAGCTCCTCCCGCCGCGGCCGCCACAGGAGCTCCGGGCGCCGCCGGGCCGCCCCGATCCCCGAGCACGGGGCGTCGACGAGGGCCCGGTCGAACCCCTCCCGCAGCGCCGGCCGGCGGGCGTCCTGGGCCAGCACCAGGGCCCGGACGCCCATCCGGGCGGCGGCCCGGCGGACCAGGGCCGCCCGCTTCGGCAGGACGTCGGCCGCCACGAGCCTGCCGCCGGGGCCGACCCAGCAGGCCAGCAGGACGGCCTTCCCGCCCGGCGCGGCGCAGGCGTCGAGCACGCGCTCCCCCGCCCGCGCCTCCACCGCGTCCGCGACGAAGCCCGAGGCCTCGTCCTGGACCACGAACCACCCCTCGGCGAACCCCGGCAGCCCCTCGGGCCGGCCGCCCTCGAGGAGGAGCGCGTCCCCGAGGAGCCGGCCGCGCCGGGGCTCGTGGCCGGCGGCCCGGAGCGCCTCCTCGAGCGCCTCGGGGGTGGTCCGACAGGGGTTCGGCCGGAGCGTGAGCGGACCCCGCCCCGCGATCGCGGCCGCCGCCGGCTCCACCTCCTCCGCGGGCAGCAGCCGGCGAAGCTCGCCCACGGCCCAGGGGGCGAGCCCGGTCCGCGCCGCGACGTCCTCGTCCGAGGAGCCCGCCGGGGAGGGGGGCGGGTCCTGGGCGATGGCGCGGAGGACCGCGTTCACGAACCCCCGCTCCCGGGGCCCCGCCAGGGCCACGGTCTCCGCCACCGCGGCGTGCGGGGGGACTCGGAGGAACAGGAGCTGGTAGGCGCCGAGGCGGAGCAGGTGGAGGGCCCAGGGCGTGACCCGGTCGAGGGGACGGCTCGAACGGGCCGCGATGGCCCGGTCGAGCGCCAGCAGCCGGCGGAGGGTCCCGAAGGCGAGCTCGGCGGCCAGGCGCCGCCCCCGCTCGTCGAGCCCCGAGCGGGCGAGGAGGGCGGGGACGACGAGGTTCGAGTAGGCGCCGCCGTCCACCACCCGGCGGATCGCGGCGAGCGCCACGGCCCGGGGGTCGGCGGGCGCGGGCGGGCGGCGCCGCCGCGG
>FWPU01004795.1_pt1 | contig 30749 bp, 24 predicted proteins | sample 2228361 | NCBI WGS metagenome assembly FWPU01 (sample SAMEA103939777, study PRJEB20133) | metagenome | reverse complement strand
CGGAACTACCTCGCGTTGCTCAAGCTGGCCTGCGGTCTGATCTGGTACCGCAGATATGTCCGATTGCTAGTTTTGAGATAGTTTCTTATCGCTTTCTTGCAATCCAAAAAGCAACCTTCGGGTAAAGTTTATGAAGTGAGACGTAGTCCGACAGGCGAGTTGGTGCCGGAAAAAATAGAGGACCAAGAAATGCTGAATTTGATCGAAGACATAATTCTGAATCCTGATGCGCGGAAACGCTGGTTTGCAATCAAAGTACTTGGCGCTATCGGCGATTTGTGTGCTTTACCTATATTACAACGAATAGCGAAAGAAGACAACGAAAAGCCATTCTTAGGTCTTGAACTTCGCATGGCAGATGCAGCCGAGGAAGCCATCGCCCGCATCCGCCAGCGTATAGCCCAATCCGGGACATTCTCTGAAAGCGAGGGTTGACCATGCTCACCGATTTTCTCCTCAACCTGGCAGCAAACCTGGCCTGGGAGTGGCTCCAGGCCGCAAGCCGCCGCCTGCGCGACCGGGGGTTCGGCGATGCCGAAAGCCAGGCACTGCGGCGCGTTTTCCAGGATGCGTTCCAGACTATGCTGACCCAAACTGCTGCCCACCTAGACACCGACCAGCAGCAGCATCTGGATAGCGTGTTGCGTCCCTTCATCGCCGATGATGGGGTTGCCAGCATCCTGCTGGAGGCCGCCTTGCAGGGGCAACCGCCGCCGCTACCACCCTTGCAGGAGCGCCTGGGAGTGCTGGGGCTGGACGAGGCCACGCTGCCCATCTCCGTTGACGCAGCGTTCACCGCCTTTGGTCAGGCGCTGGCAGCGAGGCTACGAGAGGAAGCCGGACAGCCCGACAGCCCGTTGTTCAACCGCTTTGTGGTGCGCAGACTGGACCAAATCGAGTACCTCCTCCGTGCCAATACCGCTGCCGATCTGCTTGAACGGATAGAACGCGCTCTGGGCCAGCGCCCCGTGGCAATCTATGGGGATGTTTCCGGCAGCAGCATCATCACTGGTGACGGCAATCAGGTGTCTGTTGCCGACAGCGGACGTCTGGCGCAGCAATGGCACGACCTGCAGATAAGCGATGCCGAGGCAGAGGCGGCGTACCGTGACCTGGTCGCCGCGATGAGCCAGCGTCTCTCCTTTCCGATGCTGGGCGACCTCTCCTTCAGCGCCATCCTGGAGGAAGTGTACGAACCGTTGCCGATCGCCCGCGCCGGCCCCGACTATGATTGGCGACCTGCCAGTCGTTCCCGGCCGGATGAATGGCTGGAATTGGATGGAATGTTGCAGGCGGACGGCCCCAAGGCGCTGCTTGGATTGCTGGGAGAAGGCAAGACCACTACGCTGCGTTACCTGAACTGGGCCTATGCCTGCCGCCCGGAAAGCCTGTGGCTCTGGCGACTGGATGAACTGGTCCCCTTCTACATGACGGCGCGCGACCTGGCCCGCGGTCGCCAGGGTGGCCAGGAGGAAAGCGACCTGGTATCCATTTGCACCGATGCGGTGGCCCGTCAACTCGGGCATCCCCATCTGCGCACGGCGCTGGTGCGGCGCATGCTCCAATCGGCGCTGGAGGCCGGAAACGCCCTGATTCTGGTGGACGCGCTGGACGAATACCGCGCTGCCGAGGCTGAACAGATCGCCCTGCTGAAGTGGCTGGCCGATATATGGCGAACCCGGCCATTTCGGGATAACATCCTGTTACTCACTTCGCGGCCCTATGCTTTCTCGCGCGTCGGCTTTCAGGTCTACGCCCTTCAGGCACCGGAGGCACCCCGAGCAGCGAATCTCGCCTATCACCTGGGCCGGCTCCTGCTGCGGGAACGAGGCGACGGCGACGCGGAGCAGCGGGCGAAATTGGACGATCTCACCCGCCTGGTGGTTTCCCCGCAGATGCGTGATTTCGCCTCCCCCTTCTACGTCACCCTGCTGACCCTGGCCGTCTGCCGATCGGACCGGTTCGCCGACGGCCTGGCACAGGCGCAACGCATCGGGCGCCAGGCCGACCTGTACCGCTTCTTCCTGCGCCAGACGATCCGCTGGGAGAAGGGAAAACCGGAGGCAACCAGCGTGGACGAAGACGCTGCGTATCTGGCCCTGGCTGAACTGGGCTGGCAGACTTTTGTGGAGCCGCCCTGGAGAGATGAACTGGCAGCCGATCTCCTGTCTACCGCCGACCGCCGTGCGGCCCTTGCCTTCTGGCAACGCACCGGTCTGCTACAGGAAGATGTTTTCACGGGGGAATGGCAATTCCACCACATCGGGTTCCAACTCTTCGGCGTGGCACTGATGCTGAACGAAGCCTGGAGGCGCGGCTACGAGGCGACCATTAAGCACCTGTATAAAGAGACGGCTCACAGGATGGATTGGAATACCATCTGGGAACTGTTCTTCGGCCTGCGCGGAGGTGAGCAATATGGAGGTGGGGAACCCGAGTGAATTTGACCTCCTGAAAAAACTGCTGGAAAACCTGCCCGACGCAGGAAGCGAACGGGAGAGGCGCCTTCATCGGGCAGCCCGTTGCCTGAGCGAATTTGTGGGAAAAGAGGGAAGATCACTTCCTGCAGACCCGAAGGAGCTGGCTCTGCGCCTGACGCGCGACGCGCTCTTTGACTTGTATCAAGGTTTTCGGCTGGGGACATTTCGTGGCATTTCCGGCATCCCTCGCTCTCCGGGTGAACCTTCAGCGGCACAGATCCGCCTGCGGGAACGCCTGGAGATGCTGGCACGTGTGGAAGATACTCGGGACGAGATGTTCCGCTGGTTTCTGGCTGGACTGCGCCATGAGATCGGGCGTATCTTGCGCGAGCGGTTGCAGAGCGCGCCCCGCACCTGGGATCCCAGGCGTCTCTTTACCCGGTGGAGAGGGCGAGTAGCGTTAGCGCTGGAGCAAGCCTTCCGTGCCCCTGTGGATGATCAAAACCCCGAGCACGAGTTCGGCCTGTACGGCCTGCATCTGCTCTTTGAGAGCACCGGGAAAATTGCCCCCCAGGAATTTCAGGCATTGAGCGATCTGATGACCAGATGGGTAGAGGATTACTTCTATTTCCCCGAACTGGAGATCCGTGACCTGGTACGGACAATGGCTTGGGCATCCCTCTCGCCGGAGCAAACTCAGGAACTGGCCGACCGGCTGCTTTCCTGGCGTGACCTGGAACGCTACCCGGCAGAGCGTTCTTTTACCAGTTTGCGCAAGGAAGTTCAGGCGAAGGCTCGGGCAATGGGATATGGTCAAGCAATGATCGCGCTGACCGTATTGTTGGCGTCGCTCTTCCGCCTGCGTTCATTCCCAAACCCATTGGGCGAGGAATACCAGCGTTACCGCGAAGAAATCAACCGTCGCAGGTGGTTAGCCTCTGCGCTGGCCGGCCTGGCTCTGCAGGATGTGGGTTACCTCCCCGCCGTAGCCGGGGAAATAGATGCGTTGTTGGGAATGGACGCCCAGGTGGAAGCGAGGTACGTCCTGATGGACGCATTGCCCGCCTTCCTGAGGCATCCAACACACCTGGCCCTCTTGTTGGAGACCTTGAGCCGCCATGGCTTTGAGCCGTTTGACGAAATGCATAGGGATGACCTGCGCGATCTCCATCTGCAGATTTCCCAGGAAACATTGGAGGCTCTGCTGGACCTGTCGCGTTGTTTCCCGCAAGTCCAATGGCTGCTTCAGATTCTGGAAAATGCTGGTGCATTAGCACCTCAGGCAGAAGAGTGGCTGATCTGGCAGGTGCAGGATGGAGAGGACGATTTGCCCACCAAAGCGATAATTGCATTGCATCAACGCCTTTTTACCCCACAGCGATCATTGAGCCGTGTGGAGAACGCCTTGCTACGGCGCGTGAGACGATCCCTACAAAATGGTCTCCCGGTTTCCGACGACGTGACGCGCTGGATGCTAAGCCTGAAAGATAAAGTGCTACATCGTCTGTTGGCTGACCTTGCTCAACGGCTGAAAAGCGATTCTCTTCAGGTTACTCCTTCGCTCTCCAATTTCTTGCGCGCTCTGGCGGTTCAAGTCTGCTACACTGAGCATCCCAATATTTTCAAATTGGCCGCTTGTTGGCTGGCAGACCCGGATGATGGATTGGGTATCGAATTGCCCCTTCCCAAGCGCCTGGATCAGGCCGTCGGGATATTAAAACGCCAACAACCGGAAGCGGAAGTCATTACCCTGCTGGCCAGGATTATCCCCCGGGAAAATCCGGCTCTAACCGCCCCAGGTTCCCGGGAATGGGGTCTGTTGGAGCAACGGGTTATCTCCACCTGTCCACGCCTGGCTTCAGTGTTGCTGGAAGGGACAAGTTACTGGCATAAGAGGCCGATGTACGCCGGTGCCGACCGTCGCCTGGCACTGGTGCGTGCGCTTGGCCGGTCTCAATCTCCTGAGCATGCGCTTTCTCTCCTGGCAGACCTTTTCCAACTGGCAGTTGAGATGCACGTGGCATGGTATGAAGCCGACGGAATGCCGCGCTTCTTCCCAAAGCTCAAGTGGGAGGCTGATGCCCTAGTAGCCGAGACGTTGAAAGCAGTCGCTCAGTTGAAACCAGTCCTGCCGCAGGCCGTCGCCCTGATAGAAAAGATCCTGCTGGCGCAGTACGAGATGCCGGAGGGAGGATTTAGCGGGCCGACGTTGTCCCCTGGTACTATCACCCAAGAGATTTTGCCGCTACTGGTGGAACGCCATCTTACGTCCGAGACTGTTCCTGCGCTGGTAGAGTTGTTGGAACACGAACATCCACCAGAAGAAAAGCATACTCAGTGCATCTGGCAAATCGCCCTCCAGTGGTTGAGCAATACCTCTGATCTGAGCGCCGAGCAACAGGAGGTGGTCTGGAGGGTGGGCTATGCCTCGCCGCTGATCCTCACCCGCGCCCTGGCCTTGCTAGTCCTGGGACGGCAACGCCCGATCCCTCCACGGACGTGGGAAACCGTCCTGAACCTGGTCTGCAAACCATCGCGCCGACTCCATCAAGACCGTTTCGTGGAAATCACGCGCCTGAACGACCGTAGCTCCTGGTTCATCCTCGGTCCCGGCGACGTGTTCCTGGTGTCAGGAGTAGCTATCGCGCTGACGGCGGAGTGGTTTGCCGAGAGAGGGCTGCTGACCGACGAACAGAAAAATGCAGTGCGCCAGGCCTGGTCGCTTGCCTCCTCAGAACTAAATCGCACCCTGGAGGCACGCCTGGCCAAAAGCACCCATCCCAATACACCAAAGAGCTGGTCCTATGCCAAAGGGCTGACGCACGCTCTGTGCCATGCAGTAGGGAAAAAACCTGACGACGATCCGGACTGGCTGGTCCGACCGGCGGATCTGGCGCGAAATCTGCTTTTGACTCCGGCTAATCATTCACAATGAGGAGGTTCCCTGATGAACGAACGGGAAATGGAACAAGTGGTGGGCGCCCTGCACCACTACTTCGATCGTGCCCGGACAGCTGATGATGCTTACAATGCATCTATTAGCAGCGCTGATCGCGAGCGTTATGGTGCGCAACTGTTGCTTATGGCACCGGCAGTGATCGTGCAAAAATTGCGCAACGCTGTGATGGGACAAATGTTGGCGCTACGGGATGATGCAGATGCCGACCGCGAACTACAGGCGTTCGGTTTATATTTGATAATGGCTTACTGTAGCCTGATCAAGGCCTATGGCATGGGCGGCATAACGACACTCGCGATACTCGGCTTCCTGTCAGAGACGGATGATGACATGGTGGCCCTCACGGCTTGTGCGTTCGCCCTGCTCGCCCAAGAAGCCCCCCCTGTATTGAGAATGCCCTTTCAGAGTGCCGTTGATATACTTCGGAATGAATTCAATAAACGCTACGGTACTGGCTGCAAGATCGCTCTGGCCTATGCCCTGCTGAAATTGGGCGCTAAAGAGCCGTTCCGTACCTTTGCTATTCCCCATCTGATACCCAGCGAGCATCAGAAGTCGTTGGAACGCATGCTCGGTTCTAGGGATAAGGCCGAACAACAGTTCATAGATGCCCTGACGCTCGGTTCAATCATCATGGAGATCGCTTCCGAAGGTCGTGCCTTACCGCCGTGGAAGCGATGGGTTCGCAAATAATGATCGAGTATTAAGGTGACAGGTACTCGTGCGTCCTGGATGGTCTGGAACAAGCTGCTATCTCTTCCCTAGCCCTCTTCCCCGATGGGCACATGTTGGTCTGTGGGGATAGCAGGGGACGGGTGTGCCTGTTTGAGTAGTAGGTGAGAAAAAGCAGCAACCGACGTTCCAATCTGACCAGATCAGGAACGATAGGAGGTTCTATGCAACCCTTTGTCGCCGCAGAAAAGGTCAAGGACGCCTATCGTCGCTACATCGAGACCTCGTTCCCCATCCGGCGCGAGTCGCTCCGCCGGGAGTTCAACCGGCTGGTGGAAAGCGAGCGGCTGCTGTGGCAGGAGCCCTTTATCTCCCTGGCCCGGCCCTACCATCTGCAGGGCGCACTGGAAGACCTGGTCCAGGAGGGGGTGCTGGATCCGGCCATTCTCCGCGGTCACTAGGAGTTAGAAGCGCTCTTTGCCCACCAGGTCCAGGCCATCCGCCGGCTCTCCGGCCGGCCCGGCCGGCCCCGGGGGGCTGCCCTGGCCCTGCGGCGGTCGCAGGTCTGGAAGGAGCAGGAGGGCGATCCTCCAATAGGGGAGCCGGGCCAGCCGCTGGAGTTCCTTTTCCCAGCCTTCCTCCTCGACCGCGGTGCGCTCGCCAAGCCAGCGCTTCAGCACCGCTTCCACCCCCCACCCAAAGAGGACCAAGCCGGCCATCACCCCCACCAGTACCAGCACCAACCCGCCGATCGTCTGGAACCGTTGCATACGCGAAAAGGCCAGGACCAGGGGGGCCATCGCCAGGAGAAAGCCGACCTTGAGCAACGTGTCCAGGCCGTGGCGCAGAAGCAACCAGCGTAGAGGGCTGCGCAGGTAGAGGACGAGGAGGAGGAGCAACATGTGGGCAATGGCCGGCGCCACCGTCATCGTCAGCGTGAAGGGGATGTCGTTGCTGCGGCCGCTGAGGAGAAAGCCTAGCGCGGCCACCAGCGAGAGAACATGCAGGGTGCGCTTGAAGAAACGCTGTCCATCCGCCTGAGAAGCAGTTTCGGTCGAGCCCGGTGCGGTCATTGGCGTCTCCTTGCGTTGTCGCCTCTGCAGTATAGCACGGTCGGCAGGTTCGTGCAAACGGTGCTTGTTTTGTCCCTTCCATGGTGGTACAATAGACCTGTGCCTCTGGCTGTGGATCTGGCCGGCCAGGGATACCCCTGTGCCGAGGAGGTCGAGATGAAGCCATTTCTCTGGGGGCTGCTCCTGAGCGGGGGCCTCCTCCTGGTCGCCTGTGGGGCGACGGCAGCCCCGGAACCGACCGGAAGCCCCACCTTTGCCCTGTCCAGCCCGGCCTTTGCCGGCGGCGAGGCCATTCCCCGGCGCTACAGTTGCGACGGGCCGGACCTCTCCCCGCCGTTGGAGTGGGCCGACCCGCCGGCGGGGACACAGGGGTTCGTCCTGGTTATGGATGACCCTGATGCCCCGGCCGGCACTTGGGTGCACTGGGTCTGGTACGACATCCCGGCCGACCTGCGGGCCCTGCCGGAGGGGGTCCCTGCCGAGGCCGAACCGGCGAGTGGCGGCCGGCAGGGAAAGAACAGTTGGGGGCGGCTCGGTTACGGCGGCCCCTGTCCGCCCGACGGCACCCAGCGTTACTTCTTCCGGTTGTACGCCCTGGACACCCTCCTCGACCTGGAGCCGGGGGAGGACAGGGATGCGGTGCTGGCGGCGATGGAGGGGCACGTCCTGGGCTGGGCCGAACTGCTTGGCACCTACAGTCGCCCGCCTTGACCAACCCCCCGCCCTGCGTTACAATAGGGGCCGCAATCAATCAAACCGGGAGGTCACGATGGTCACACGTGAGCAGGCCTGGAACCTGTTGACCGAGTACACCAAGAACCCCAACCTGATCAAGCACGCCCTGGCCGTCGAGGCGGCTATGCGGGCCTATGCCCGCCATTTCGGCGAGGACGAGGACCTCTGGGGCGTCGTTGGGTTGATTCACGATTTTGACTATGAGCAGAACCCCACCGCCGAGAGACATGTCTGGGCCGGAATGGGGGTTCTGCGAGAGCAGGGCTGGCCTGAGGAGATTGTCCGGGCGGTGGGGGGGCACGCCTCCTACACCGGCATCCCCCGCGACACCCTGATGGCCAAGGCCCTCTACGCCGTGGATGAACTGACCGGCCTGATTGTGGCCGTGGCCCTGGTCCGGCCGAGCAAGAGCATCCTCGACGTCAAGGTCAAGTCGGTCAAGAAAAAGTGGAAGGACGTGGCCTTTGCCCGGGGGGTGCATCGGGAGGAGATTGAGGCAGGGGCTGCCGACCTGGGAGTGCCCCTGGACGAGCACATTGCCATCGTTTTGGAGGCGATGAAGGGAATCGCCGACGAACTGGGCCTGCGTGGCCAGGCAGCAGGATAACAAGTACACGGTTTCGCAAGTTCGTACCGAGTACCTATTGATGAACCGGCAGAAAAACTTCTTTTGAACGTTCTACCGTTCGACTGTAAGCGACCCTGCGGTGGAGGGCTTGTTCGCAGGGTGAAAGCAGCACTGCCAGGGAGGAAAAAAAGATGCGCCGAGCCAAGATCATCGCCACCCTGGGGCCGGCCAGCGATTCGGAGGCCCTGATTCGGCAATTGGTCGTATCGGGGGTGAACGCCTTTCGGCTGAACTTTTCCCACGGTACTCACGAGGACCACCGCCGTCGGGTGGAGACGGTCCGCCGGGTCGCCGAAGAACTGGACCTGCCGGTGGCCATCATGCAGGACCTCTCCGGCCCCAAACTGCGCACCGGCCCCCTGGCCGGCGGGGAGGCGGTCGCACTGGAGGAGGGGGCCGAGGTGCTTCTGACCGGCCGGCCGGTCGAGGGCACCGCCGCCCTGCTTGCGGTCACCTACCCCCACCTGGCGGAGGATGTTCCGCCGAGCAGCCGCGTCCTCATAGACGACGGGTGCATTGAACTGCGGGTCGAGGCGGTCGAGCAGGGCGACCTGCGCTGTCGCGTGCTCCACGGCGGTCCGGTCCGGGCGCGCAAGGGGGTCAATTTTCCCGGCGTGCCGCTGCGTGTCTCCGCGCCGACCGAAAAGGACCGGGCCGACCTGCTCTTCGGCCTGGGGCTGGGCGTGGACTATGTGGCCGTCTCCTTCGTCCGGCAGGCGGCCGACATCGAGGGGGTGCGCGAAATCATCGTCGAACAAGGCCACGACCGGCCGATCATTGCCAAGATCGAAAAGCCGGAGGCGGTGGAGAACCTGGCGGCGATTCTGGAGGTCAGCGACGGGGTGATGGTCGCCCGGGGCGACCTGGGGGTGGAGATGCCCCCGGAGCGAGTGCCGATTCTGCAGAAGGAGATCGTCGAGCAGGCCAATCAGGGCGACCGGTTGGTCATCATTGCCACCCAGATGCTCGAGTCGATGCTGCGCAACCCTCGCCCGACGCGGGCCGAGGCCTCCGACGTGGCCAATGCGGTCATTGACGGGGCCGACGCGGTGATGCTCTCCGGCGAGACCGCCATCGGGGAGTTTCCCCTGGAGGCGGTGCGCATCATGGGGCGGATCGTCGAGGAGGCCGAGCGGAGCGGCCGGCGGGGCGACCTCGGCGGGCTGCCGGCCGGCCGGCACCAAGCCCCCACCTACGCCCACGCCATCAGCCACGCCGCCCGCGAGATCGCCCACGATATGGACATCCAGGCGATCGTGGCCTTTACCCAGTCGGGGCTGACCGCCCGCCTCATCGCCAAGAACCGCCCCGGCGTGCCGATCATCGCCGTCACGCCGCACGCCCCCGTCTGGCGACAGATGGCCCTTCTCTGGGGGGTCACGCCGATCTGCCTGCCCTTTGTCCAGAGCACCGACGAGATGATTCACCTGGTAGACCGGGAACTGGTCGCCCGGGGCCTGCTCCGGCCGGGCGACCTGGTCGTGGTGATGGGGGGCATGCCGGTGGCTGCCCGCCGGCAGACGAACTTTCTCAAGATCCACCGGGTGCAGGGAGACGAGACAGAGAGTGGCTAGGATGCGGCAGGGGACAAGGGCGTGGCGCAGGATTTGTCCTGCGTTACCGGACGCCGGCGAATTTACTTTGGTGGGGAACCCGGGTCTTGTTGCCCCGCTGCGGAACCTCTGGGTGGGGAGATCCGCTGCTCGCTTCCGGTGGCGTCTCGGTACCCACGAATTTTTCAAGACCCAGACCTTCCCCGGTTCCGGTTCGACAAGATGGCGTCCTGATGCACCACGACTACAGGAGTGAAAATGATGACGAGAACGAACCCTTCTCCCCAACGAGACCTTCCCCCGGTCCGTCGGGCCCGGGAACGCAGGACGGTGCAGGTGCGCTTCCCCGACGGCCGCATCTACCAGGGGCCCCGCAACGCGCCGCTGGAGGCGTTCATCGCCGCCGTCCGGCGACCGGAGGACCCGCTGGTCGTCTCTGCGCTGGTGGAGGGCAAACTGGTCGAACTGACCTACCGGCTGAACCACGACGTCCCTGTCGAGCCGATCTCGGTCGTACAGAGCGACGGGGCGCGCATCTATCGCCGCTCACTGGCCTTTTTGCTGGTTGTGGCGGCGGCCGAACTCTTTCCCGATGCCCAGGTGGTCATTGACCACTCCCTGCCGGCGAGCGGGCTGTACTGCCGGGTGGAGGGCCGGCCGCCGTTGACGGCGGAGGAGGTAAAGCAGTTGGAGGCCCACATGCGTGCCCTCGCCGAGGCCGACCTGCCGATCGTCAAGCGGCGCATCCCTCTGGAGGAGGCGCGGGAGGCCTTGGGTCGGCAGGGATACGAGGACAAGGTCCGCCTCCTGGCCTACCGCAGCAAGGACTATCTCAAGGTGTACGAACTGCGCGGCATCTACGATCACTTTTATGGGCACATGGTCCCCTCGACCGGCTACATCCGCCACTTTGCCTTGGAGCCCTTCCTACCGGGGTTTGTCCTACGCTTTCCCCGGCGGCATCGGCCGGACCGTCTGCCCCCGGTGCAGGACTCGCCCAAACTGACGGCGGTCTTTCGCCGCTACGGGGAGTGGCTCCAGTTCCTGGAGGTCGAGGATGTGGCCGACCTGAACCAGGCGGTGGAGCAGGGCCGCATCCGTGAGGTCATTCTGGTTTCGGAGGCCCTGCACGCCCAGCACATCGCCGAGATCGCCCGCGAGGTTGCCCGGCAGATCGAGCACATCCAACTCGTCCTCATCGCCGGCCCCTCCTCGGCCGGCAAGACGACCTTCTCCAAGCGGTTGGGGGTGCAACTGTTGGCCAACGGCATCCGCCCGCTGCCGCTCGGGCTGGACGACTATTTCGTCCCCCGCGACCGCACCCCTCTGGGAGAGGACGGCGAGCCAGACTTTGAGGCGTTGGCGGCAATTGACCTGGACCTCTTTAACCGGCAGTTGCTGGACCTGATGGCCGGTCGGGAGGTTCGTCTGCCGCGGTACAACTTTATCACCGGCCGGCGGGAGGAGGGGCGCACCCTGCGCCTGCGGCCGGGCCAGGTTCTGCTGATCGAGGGGTTGCACGGGCTGAACCCGAACCTGGTGCCGCGCATCCCCCCGGAAAAGCTCTACCGCATCTATGTCTCGGCCCTGACCCAACTGAACCTGGACCGGCACAATCGTATCCCTACCACCGACACCCGCCTGCTCCGCCGGCTGGTGCGGGATGCCCGCGAGCGGGGGTACACCGCCCAGGAGACGATCGCCCGCTGGGAAAAGGTGCGCCAGGGGGAGGTGCACAACATCTTTTGCTACCAGGAGAACGCCGACGTCATGTTCAACTCGGCGCTGGTCTACGAACTGGCCGTGCTCAAGCCGCTGGCCGAGCCGCTCCTTTTGCAGATCGAGATGGGCACGCTGGAGTGGGTCGAGGCCCGACGGTTGCTGGCCTTTCTGGAGTGGTTCCGTCCCTGCCCGGCCGGCCTGGTCCCCGACAACAGCATCCTGCGGGAGTTTATCGGGGGTTCGATTCTGGGGGAGTTTCGTTTCTGAAAAGGCCGGGCAGCGTGACCCGCAGAAACCGCCTGGCCCGGTGCAGGAGATAGTTCCAGGCAAAGCGGAAAAGGATGCGCCGGTCCAGGTAGGGGTTGCGCGTCCCGCCAAAGGCGGTCAGGGTCAGGACATTCTCGGCCACCGAGACGGGACAACCGGGGATGCGCACAACCCGCCGCCGGCCGTGGCGCAGCCACAGCCAGATGAACTTGACGATCTTGACCAGGAGGTCGTCGCTTTTGGCCCGGCGCGGGTCGCGCTCCTGCCGGGGGATGTAGCAGCAGGGAATCGAGACCGGCCGGCCGTCAATCGCCCCCTCAAAGCGGGCACAATCCCCTATAAAGAGCACCTGCTCCCCCTCTGCCGGCACAATCGGCCGGCCGCGTAGGTCCCCAAAGCCGATCTGGAGCGGCCGCACCTGCCGATAGACCCCCGGTTGCACCGCCTGGACAATCTGTACCGCCTCAAAGAGGGCCCCCGGACAGCCGCCCCAGCAGTAGGTCGAGTGCTCCGGGTCCGGCGGCGGGCCGGCATGGGTGGTGAGGTTGCTCTGGGGGCCGTTAAAGATCGCCTCGACGCCGTCCAGGGTCAACTCGAACCCCTGTGTCCGCCTCTGGGCCTCCTCCAGGGTGACGTCCCCGAGGACCGCGATCTCTGCCAGGTCCAACGGCCCCAGCCCGCGTTCTCCGGCCAGGCGGATGTGCGTCACCCGGCGGGGGTCCAGGCCGAGGAGGTGGCAGCAGACCACGTCGGTGGCTACCGGGTTCGTCCCCAGCACGATCAGCCCCAGGGGGAAGGGGATCGGGGTGAGCATCGTCTTTTGGCCGGCGGTGATGGCGTCTATGGCGATCAGGTCGGAGCGGATGACCTGCTGCAGGTCGGCGACCTTGTGTTCGAGCATGTGGTCGTGGTCAATCAGGCGGTGACGGTCGTCCTGCAGTCCGACCAAGTTCTTCAGGGCAAAGGTCACTTTGGTCCAGGGGTGGGCCTTGAACTTGGGGAGGTTGACGAAAAAGTCGCATTCCAGGAGGGGGCGGGGGACGTAGATCAGGGAGCGCAAGGCCGGGGGCGACTGCAGGCGCACCGGGACCTGCGCTTCCTCGTCCAAGTAGCAGGGGCGCACCTTTCGGCGGCGGAGGACGGGGAGGTAGCCGGCCTCGGCAAAGACGTAGCGGGTGGGGATGGTGATGCCGCAGCGCTCCCCCACGACCAGGTCGTCCATCCCCTCTCCGCGCCGCTGGAGGGCCAGGAGGAGCCCTTCCAGGAACTCGGCGCGGGTAAAGGCGTGGGGGTAGTAGCGGCGGTGGGCGATGACGGTGTTGGGCTTGACCAGGGTGCGGCCCCGAGGGCGCACGCCCAGCGCATCCATCCCTTCCCCGATGAGGCCGGCGATGCGGTCGGGGTCGTACTCGCGGCAGTCGCGCAGGATGACTTGTGCTTTGTTCATGGGGGTTCGTCGGGGAACTCGGTGGGGACGCGCCGCAGGCAGGCGATCAGTTCGCGGGACGCGCCCAGGCCGCGCAGGATGCGGCCCAGGTCGCCCTGGAGGCGGATTTTGCGCCCCATAATCGCCGGGACCGGGTCCAGCCGGCCCTGAACGACCGCCTTCCAGGCGGAGAGGGGCGCGCTCAGGCGGAACTGGGGTGCGTATTCGCTCTCATCGGTGACGCGGCCGACCTGGCGGCACCGGCCGTGCCAGAGGTCGGCGTAATAGATGGTCGGTTGGCCGGCCTCCTCCTCCGGCTCGATGATAAAGTAGAAATCGCCCTCCCAGTCGGCCGCGGCCTGGGCATAGGCCGGGCTGCTGTTCAGTTCCTCCTGCAGGGCCCGAATCCACTCGTCGCTACCAAAGCGCATCGTTTTCCTCCATACTGTTGTTGGAGGCATCATATCACAACCGGGGAGCCTTGCGCAAGCCTGGGGGACAAGATGATCGAGCAACGGGTCGCCGTCGCCTCCACTCCGTCATCTTGACAAGGCCCTCCTGTGGCAGATCTTCTCCAAAAAGCGGGGAGCACGGCATCGCCGTGCCCCTCCGCAAGCCGTGTCCCAACCTATCGCGACCCTCCCCGCCGGGCAAACCGGCAATATGTCCTGCGGCTATTTGTGCCGAAGGCGGGATTCGAACCCGCACGCCCCGGAGGGGCAGCGGAGTTTAAGTCCGCAGCGTCTGCCGGTTCCGCCACTTCGGCCTGGACAAGATGTAGCGGTCAGCAACCAGCAAACCTTTCCCTGAATTGCTGATGGCTGACCGCTGATTGCTGACGGCTGACCGCGTTGAGCGGAAGACGGGACTCGAACCCGCGACCATCTGCTTGGCAAGCAGACGCTCTACCAGACTGAGCTACTTCCGCAAGAGCGGGAGACGGGACTCGAACCCGCGACAACTTGCTTGGCAAGCAAGTGCTCTACCACCTGAGCTACTCCCGCCTCTGTGCCGCAGGTCGGAATCGAACCGACGACCCCTTGATTTTCAGTCAAGTGCTCTACCGACTGAGCTACCGCGGCATCCTGTGGGCGATACAGGGCTCGAACCTGTGAACCTCCTCGGTGTAAGCGAGGCGCTCTTCCAACTGAGCTAATCGCCCGCCGGTTCGCCGGCCCCTCGCCCAGCAATGCCGAGGGCGGGATTTGAACCCGCACGAGGGAAAATTCCTCACCAGGCCCTCAACCTGACGCGTCTGCCTGTTCCGCCACCTCGGCCTGCACCCTGCATTATACCGACAAGGGGCCCGGCTGTCAAATCGCAGCGGAGAGGGCGGGATTCGAACCCGCGAGGCGCTCATCACGCCTACACGCTTTCCAAGCGTGCGCACTCGGCCAACTATGCGACCTCTCCTCCGGCGTGTTCGATTGTGCGGAGAGGGCGGGATTCGAACCCGCGGAGCAGCGTTCAAACTGCTCACGGCTTTTCGAGAGCCGCACCATCAACCACTCGGACACCTCTCCGGTCCAAAAACCGGCCGGCCGGCCCGTCGAACGGGGTCAGGGAGGAACGCCCTCCCATCGCCTCGACAATCTGATTATAGCACAAGGGGCCGGTCTGTCAACCCGGCGTCTTTAACCTGACCGGGCGAGGGCCCTGCCCTCGCCTAGTCCCCCAGAAAACAGAGGTGACCCCGGGCAGACTCGAACTGCCAACCTTAGCGTCCGCAGCGCTACGCTCTATCCATTGAGCTACGGGGTCATATCTTCTTTTATTATACCACGCCTGCTGGAAATTGGCAAATTCTTGACGAAAAGGTAATCTTCTTGTATAATTATAGAAAACACTGCCGGCCCGGCCGGCCGGAGCAATTAAGGAGGCCCACATGCCAACGCTGGGAGAACGTATCCGGGCATTGCGCCAGGAACGCAATTTTACGTTACACCAAGTCTCGGCAGGAGCGGGGCTGACTCCTTCTTTCCTCAGCCGCCTGGAGCGGGATAAGGTCAATGTCTCGGTGGCCAACCTGGCCAAGATCGCCAACTTTTTCGGCGTCCCCATGACCTACTTTTTCTCCCGGGAGGACGCCCCTCCCGTGGAGGTTCTCTCGGTCGGAGAACGCCCCGAACTCGTTGCCCCTGGGGAGAACCTGCGCGTCCGAGGACTCTTGCCCGAGGGAGAGTTTCACCCCAACGCCTTCGAGGCGGTGTCCCTTCCCGGCGGCAAGAGCGTTCGCCAGGCCCCCCGAGAGGGGCGGGCCTTGCTCTTTTTGATTGTGGGCCGGCTGCGCTGTTTCGTGGGGGGAGAAACCTACGAACTCCAGGCCGGTGATTCCCTCTACATCCGCGACGGTACCGAGTACGGCTGGGAAAACCCCTTCCCCGAACCGGCCCACTTTCTCTTTATCCAGCCGTTGGGGTATCGCGGGGACCGTTAGAGGCAAAACCCCAAACTTCATCTGCTAGCCTATTTGACCCCCACCGGCTTTGCAGTATAATAAGTGGGTTGTAAAAACGCTCCAACGGAGGAATGTGATGAAACTTTTTGCCAGCGCTCAGATCTATAACGTGGGCCTCTTTGGCCACGGTGGGGCCGGAAAAACTTCCCTGGCCGAGGCGATTCTGTACGATAGTGGGGTGATTACCCGTCTGGGCCGGGTGGATGATGGCAACACCGTATCCGACTATGACCCCGAAGAGGTCAAGCGCAAGATGTCTATGAATACGACCATCCTACCCCTTGAATGGGAGGGACGTAAGGTCAACCTGTTGGACAGCCCCGGTTATGCCGATTTTATCGGGGAGATGGTCTCGGCGATGTGGGTGGTGGATGGGGCTATCCTGGTGCTTTGCGCGGCCTCCGGCGTCGAGGTGGGCAGCGAAGCAGCCTGGGAACTGGCCGTCGGGCGAAACCTGCCCCGCATCCTCTTGATCAACAAGATGGACCGCGAGAACGCCAACTTTTACCGCACCCTCGACCAGGTGCGGGAGGTGCTGGACCGGGCGGCCGTTCCCCTGCAACTGCCGATCGGCGCCGAATCCTCCTTTGAAGGGATCGTGGACCTGCTCCAGATGAAGGCGTTCCGCTACAGCGACAAGCGTGACGGTCAGTATGAGGAGATTCCGATCCCCGCCGAGATGAGCGACCAGGTGGAGGGGTATCGCCTGGCCCTGATCGAAAAGATCGCCGAAACCGACGACGCCCTGATCGAAAAGTACCTGGAAGGTGAGACGTTGAGCGATGAAGAGATGCACCGGGGTCTGCGACAGGGGGTGCGCGAAGGGACGATCGTCCCGGTGCTCTGCGCTTCGGCCACCCGGAATATCGGCGTCCAACCGCTGATCGAGGCGATCTTTTTCTCCTTCCCCTCGGCCGCCGAAAGCGGTCCCGTCGTCGCTCTGGACCCGCTCCGGGGAGATGCCGAGGTGCAACTGGCCTGTTCCGACAGCGAGCCGCTGACCGCCCTCGTCTTCAAGACCCTCTCCGACCCCTATGTGGGCCGGCAGACCTTCCTGCGGGTGATGAGCGGCGTCCTCTATAGTGACTCGCGCGTGCGCAACCCCAACAAGGAGACAGAGGAGCGCATCGGCCCCGTCTATGTCATGCGGGGCAAGGAGCAGACCGCCGTCCAGAAACTGGGTGCGGGGGATATCGGCGCGGTGACCAAACTCGGCCAGACTCAGACCGGCGATACCCTCTGCACGAGCGACCGGCCGTTGCGCCTTCCTCCCATCATCTTCCCTGAGCCGGTCTTTACCGCTGCCATTCGTCCCGAAACCAAGGCCGACCTGGACAAGATGGGTACCGCCCTCAACCGCATCCTGGAGGAGGACCCCACCCTGCGAACCGAACGGGAACAGCAGACCGGTGAGGTCCTGCTCCTGGGGATGGGGGAATCGCACATCCAGATTGCGGTGGAGCGGATGAAGCGACGCTTTGACGTCAGCGTGCTGGTGGACCTGCCCCTGGTGCCCTACCGCGAGACGATTCGCCGGCAGATGGAGAGCAAATACCGCCACAAGAAACAGACCGGCGGACGGGGCCAGTTCGCCGAGGTTGTCCTGCGGTTGGAGCCGATGGACTATAACGAGGCCGATTTCGAGTTCCTCAACGAGATCGTCGGCGGGGTCATTTCCCGGGGCTATATCCCCGGCGTGGAAAAGGGCGTCCGTGAGGCGATGCAGGAGGGGGTCGTGGCCGGCTATCCGGTCGTCGGCGTGCGGGTGGCCGTCTTTGACGGCAAGGAGCACCCGGTGGACTCGTCCGAACTGGCCTTCAAGATCGCTGCTTTGCAGGCGTTCAAGCAGGGGCAGATGCAGGCCGACCCGGTCCTCCTGGAGCCGGTCATGTTGCTGGAGGTCACCGTGCCGGAGGCCCACACCGGCGACATTATGGGGGACCTCAACGGCCGCCGGGCCCGCGTCTTGGGGATGGACCCCCAGGGCAGCCGGACGGTCGTCCGGGCCCATGTGCCGCTGGCCGAAGTGCAGCGCTACGCCACCGACCTGCGTTCCATAACCGGAGGTCGGGGGACGTTCCGTATAAAGTTCTCCCATTATGAAGAGGTTCCGGCCCACCTGGCCGAGGCGGTCATTGCCGAGGCCCGCCGGAGAAAGGAGGAACGGCAGGGCAGTTAGCATGCTTGCTTTTTATAACAGGATGTGCTATACTACAGGCAGCCGTGCGGATTCCTTATCCTTGAAATGATGAAAGGAGACCACCCATGGAGAAGAAGCATGGTGAGTGGTACGCCTCCGGGAAAGAGCGCGTGCCGGGCCGGTTGTTGCTCTACGCGCTCATTGTACTCACTGCGGTCGTCTTTACCACCGTTGCACTCGTCGTTCTGATGGGCGGCAGAGGCAATGTCCAAAGTGCTCTCCTCTTTGGCCTGCTTGGGGGAGTGCTCGCAGCCGTTATCGGCGTGATTATCTGGTTCATCTACAGGGCCGTTGCGCTGAAAAGGCAAAAGTAGGCGGCCATTTCCCTATGCTGAGGGAGGGGCGTGGGGATTTCACCGTCGTTGAGGTGACAGGGCGCGGTCAGGCCAGGTAGATCGGGTTGCCGTACAGCCAGGGCCGGCCGAAGCGGTACACCTCGACGCGGTAAGACCCCGGTTCTTGTACCGGGAGGCGTAGGTTCTTTCCCCATGCCCGGCGCACCGGCCGGCCGTTGTGCAGCAGTCGAATCTGCCCCCAGCGGGGGGAGCGCACCGTCAGGGTGACCTCCCCCGTTGGGGGCACTGTTTCTCCCATCGTCCAGACCTGGCCGGCCCGCTGGGCCAGGAAGCGAAACCCCCGCGCCCGTCCGAGTGCCTCGTAGGCCAGGTAGGCCCGCCCGCCGGCCAGGGCCTCCCCAATCTGCTGGGCCGCCTCCGACCATGCGGAGGAAAGAGGCCGGCGTAGGACGATATGGTTGACCAGCGTGCCGAACTGGCGGCGGTAAGGAAACACCTCCACGGGAAAACGACCCAAAAGCCGGTAGCGTGTGGCGTGCGTGTCCAGGCCGGCCACCGCTGCAACCCGCTCTCCGGCGGCCAGGAGCTCGTCCCACCAGGCCAGTGTCCCCTGGGTGGGCCCTCGAATCGCCAGGAAGGGCAGAGCGAAGCGGGGGTAACGGTTCCGCCGGGTCAATCCCTCGGTCCACTCGGACATATAGTTCCAGATTTCAATCCCGTTAAAGCCGCGAATCGTGCGCTCCCGCCAGGGAAAGGGCGGCTTGAAGTAGGAGCCGGCCTGCTCGTCGGGGTGCAGGACAAAGCCCCACCCCCCGCGCTCACGCACCTGCGCCACATACTCCGCCGGCAGCAGGTCGCAGGGGATGACCTCATCCAGGCCCAGGACCAGGTAGTGGTGGTCGTCGGGGGTGATCTCGTACCCCACCAGGACGGCGAGGCCGTCGTACCAGCCGGCCTCGCCTTGCTCCAGGCCGGCCAGGGTGTCGTGGTCGGAGATGAGGATCCACCTCAGGCCGGCCTGCCGCGCCGCGTCGGCGATCTGCGGAATCGTGGCCGTGCCGTCCGAGTGGGTCGAGTGGATGTGCAGCGCGCCGGGGTACTCAAACAGGGGCATCGCTCGCTTCCTCGCGGCCAAAGAGCCATCCGAACAGGGCTGGGGCGACCAGCGTCGCCCACAGGGCTACCAGGGCGTAGCGGATAAAGGTCAGGCTTTCGTACCCCCGGCCGGCCAGAAACCCCCGCCCCGGCACGGGCGGCACGCCACCATCAGCCCGAAGGTCCCCTACGCTCGGAAGCAGCGGCTCAAAGAGGGCCTTTAGGCCAAAGAGCAACACAAAGGCCCCCGCCAGCCCAATCAGGACCTTGAGCGACTGCTGCCAGAGCGGCCGGCGGACGGCAAAGCGGATGTAGCGCTGTTCCAAAAGGTAGCCGAGGATGACCCCCGTCAACACCCCCATGCTCTGCGCTCCACTGTGTGAAGGGAAGAGGAGAAAGAAGAACAGGGGTACCAGTGCCAGCAGTAGGGAGGAGGGAAAGCGCACCCGCAGCGGTTCGCCGGCCAGCAACCGCAGCAGCACATAACTGCACCCCAGCACGATCAGACCCAGAAAGATGCCCCCGATAACGTCCCGCGGCCAGTGCACCCCCAGGTAGAGCCGGGAAAAGGAGATGAGCACCACCAGAATCGGGCCAACAATGTACAGCCAGCGCTTGCGCAAAACCATCATCAGATAGCCCCAAAAGACGGTGCTGTCCATCGCATGGCTGCTGGGAAAGGCCAACCCCCCGGCAACCTCGGTAAAGCGGCCCTGGATGAGGTCCGGGTGGGCCTGAAAGGGACGCGGCAGCCCCGTAATCTCTTTGATCGCCGCGCCCAGATAGGTCGAGGAAAGAAAGATTACAAAGAGCCGCATTGTCCCCCGCACATCCACGCACCAGTAGAGCAGGCCCAGCGCGGCTATGTAAAAGTACTCGCTGCCCAGGTAGGTGATGACCCCCATCACCGTGTCCAGCCACGGCCTGGACCAGCCCTGCAGCCAGAGAAGAAAGTCCAGTGCGCTCATTGCTCCTCCTCGTCTTATTGGCGAACTACCTGATAACCCGGCCCGGAGGGTTGGGACAGGTCCACCTGAACCTCCTGCCCCCCGTACCCATCCCGGCTATCGTGGGCCCGCACCGTGATTCTGGTGACCCCCTCGGGAATCTCCACCCCCGACATGGAGCGGGTAAAGGGTTGTTCCTCCACGTGGGGATGGGTCATTTCATAGGTGTACACCTGCACTTTTCCATCAGGCAGAGGGATGAGCAGTTCCCAGCGGTCGGCGTAATGCTCCGGCCCCTCATCGGCATGCTGTACCGTTACCTCAAACTTCCACAGGCCGTCCACCTGTTCCGTCGCCTTGACAAAGCGTACATGTGCATAGGTCGGTCCCCCCGGTATCTCGGTGGGAAGGGGCAAAGGGCTGCTCGGTGGCAGGGTGGAGATGAGCGTGCAGCCGACAAGCCCCACCAGGCCGATCACCAGCAGGGCTGTTATGCCCTGCCGCCCTGATGCTCCGATGATCTCCATAACCACCTCCTCGCTTTGGGCCCAGACCAGGGCAGGCTCGACGGAACGGGTCCACCTCCGCTCTACGACCCGTTCTCCTGCCGGAACTCTTGGAAACGATAGCCCACCCCCCGTTCGGTCAGGATATAGCGGGGTTGGGCCGGATCGGGTTCGATCTTTTTCCGCAAATAGTTGATATACAGGCGCAGGTAGGAGGTCTCGTCACGGTACTCGTGCCCCCAAACCTTGGTCAGAAGCATCTCGTGGGTCATCGTCCAGCCGGCGTTGGTGACCAGGTGGTAGAGGAGGCGGTACTCGGTGGGCCGAAGTTTAATCTCCTCTCCCCGTGCAATGACGATCCGCCGGGCAAAGTCTATCGTCAGGTCCTCATCCACGACGAGCGGCCTGGAGGCGGCGACGGTGGGCATCTCGGCCCGCCGGAGGGCGGCCTTGATGCGCACAAGCAGTTCACGTGGGGAGAAGGGTTTGGAGACATAATCATCCGCCCCCAGTTCCAACCCCCGGATGAGATCGGTCTCGTCCCCCCGTACCGTTACCATAATCACCGGTGCGTTCGAAATCTCTCGAATCTGTTGCAACGCCTCAAAGCCATCCATCTCGGGCATCATCACGTCCAGGAGGACCAGGTCGGGCAGGTCCTCCCGAACGCGCTCCACCGCCTCCCGTCCGTTGTAGGCGGTGGCGACGCGGTACCCCTCCAGTTCCAGGTTCATGCGGATAAACTCGACCATACGCGGCTCGTCGTCCGCGACCAGGACGAGTTTTCCCTTGGGTGAGAAGCGGGTTGCTTCCAGCGACATCGGCACTCCTCCTCAGGATGGACTGGTCAGCCAGCGGACTGCCTCGGCCGGCCGGTCACTGACCAGGCCATCCACGCCCCAGGCGGCCAGCCGCCGGAAATCGGCCTCCTGGTTGACCGTCCAGGTCAGCACGCGCAGGCCACGACGATGGGCCTGCCGCAGGTAAGCCGGCGAGAGGACCCGATAGAAGGGGTGGAGGGCCTGCAGGCGTAGGAGCCGCGCCAACAGGAGGCCCAGCCGGCCCGACAACCCCGGCCCGTGCAGCCAGGCCAGGGCGATCTGGGGGTCCATCCGCCGCAGCCGCAGCAGAGGAATGGGGGAAAAACAGGAGAGGATGACCTGCTCCTGCCTCCCCTGCTCGTGAACCACCTCCAGGACGGCCCGTTCCAGCCCGCGCTCGCTCCAGAGGGAGCCCTTCAGTTCGATGTTGACCAGGCGGGCCGGGGCCAGCACCTCCAGGGCTTCGCCGAGGGTGCAGGGGGGCGTCCCGGCAAAGGCCGGCCCGAACCAACGGCCGGCATCCAACTCGCGCAGTTCGGCCAGCGTGGTTTGGGCCAGCAACCCCCGGCCGTCGGTGGTGCGCTCCAGGGAGGCGTCGTGCATGACGACGGCCTGCCCATCGGCGGTCAGACGGACATCCAGTTCGACGCCGTCCGCGCCGACGGCCAGGGCGTACCGAAAGGCCGGAATGGTGTTCTCCGGGGCCTCCTGACGGGTCCCTCGGTGTCCCAGAATCAGTGGGCGGTCGGCCGGCCATGCCCTCATCCGCTCTGCTCCTTGTGGTGGGGCAGGGAAAAGTAAAAGGTCGAGCCCTGCCCCGGTTGACTGCGCACCCAGATCTCACCCCCATGGGCCTCGAGGGCCACTCGGCAGAGGTACAGCCCCAGACCGGTCCCCTCGGTCGTCCGGGAGAGGCGGTTGTCCACCCGGTAGAAGCGCTCAAAGATGCGCGGTATCTCGCCGGCAGGAATGCCAATCCCCTCGTCCGAGACATAGACCACCACCCGCTCCTCCTCCACCCACCCGCCGATCCGAATCGCCCCCCCCTGGGGGGAGTACTTGATCGCGTTGGAGATCAGGTTGGAAAGGACCATGCGCATCCGCTCGAAATCGGCCATCACCGGGGGAAAATCGGCGGGAAACGCGATCTCGAAGGTGTGCCGGTCGGTCTGGGGGGCCATGTCCTCGACCAGTTTCTGCACCAGGGCGGGGAGGTGCAACGGGGTCCGCTCCAGGCGCACCCCGCCGGCCTGGATGCGCGAAGCCTCCAGGAGGTTGCTGATGAGCCGGTCCAACCGGTCGCTTTCCTCCTCGATGACCTGGAGGCCCCGCCGGAGCGTTTCCCGGTCCCAGTCGGCATCCTCGCGGCGCAGCGTGCCGGCATACCCCTTGATGATTGCCACCGGTGTCTTGAGTTCGTGGGAGACGACCGAGACAAAGGTGGACTGGAGTTCCTCGGCCTCCTTTTGCCGGGTGATGTCCCGGACGTTGGCGATCGCCTCCCGCAGCCGGCCGTCGGGGGTGCGCAGGACCGAGTAGGTGATGCCGACGTGCACCCTGCGGCCGTCGGGTGTGGTCAGGAGGCCCTCGACGTAGGGGTGGGGGTCGCCGGCGGCACAGGCCAGCGGGCAGGCCTCGGTGCAGATCGGAGTGCCCTGGGGGGAGGTCAGGCGGAGGAGGTCGCCGCAGGGCCGGCCGAGCAGCTCCTCGCGGCGTAGGCCGGTAATCTGCTCCAGGGCACGGTTGGCCGTGCGGACGCGCCAGAGCCCGTCCAGAATCATCACCCCGTCCGCGCTGTTCTCGATGATGGCGTTGAGGTGGTGCTTTTCGGCCAGCAGGCGACGGTAGAGGCGGGCGTTGTGTACGGCGATCGCCGCCTGGTCGGCAAAGGCGGCCAGCACCTGGCGGTCGTTGGCCGAAAAACCCGGGCTCGAACCGGAGCGAAAAAGATAGATCACCCCCATCGGTTCGTTGCCCACCACGAGCGGGAGGGCCACGACCTGGCGCAGGCGCACCCCCAACACCGAGGAGGCCACCTGCAGGCGCAGCGAGAGGTCCGGTGTGCTCCAGCCCCCTTCCCTGACCAGTCGCTCGAAAAAGTCGCCCTCCAGGAGGGGGGCAAAGAGGTCCAGCAGGTCCTCGTCCAAGCCGTAGCGTGCATAGACCTCCAGGTCGTTTCGACCCTCTTCCCGCAGGGCGATCAGGCCGGCCTCGGCGTCGAGAATCTCGGCCGACTCCTCGATGACCAGCCGGAGCAGGTCGGGAAGGTCCAGCCGCGAGGTCATTGCCCGGGCGATGCGCAACAAGTATTCGCGCTGGCGCAGACGATAGTCATAGATCGGCACAAGCATACGTCATTCTCCCGAAGAGTTCGGCCCAGGCCCCATTGTACTATAGCCGCCCGCGATGTGCAAGATTCCGCTGGGAGTGGTATAATAGGGCCATGATGGAAATCCGGGAACGCTATACCCAAGCCTCGGTCAAGACGGCAAGCGACCTGCGCACGGTCGCCCGGTCGTCGCTCCTCCGCGACCTGACCCACCTCTCGCTGCCCCAGATTGATGCCATCGTGGACCTGGTGGCCCGCCTGGTCCCGGCGGGCAATGTCCCGGGGATGATTCTGAACGGCCTGGCCCGGCTGCGCGACCGTCGCCTGCCTCGGGCGCGGGTGCGCCAGGATATCGCCCTGCTCTTCCAGGGGGTGGCGAAATTTCTGGACCGGGCGGTCTATGCGGCCTTTTTCGCCGGCCCTGCTGCCGTCATCTGGGGGTATCAGCAACTGCTGCGCTTGGCCGGCAAGGATCTCGCGGCGGCCTTTCCCGACGGTCCCTGGCAGTTCTACGTCGAGTACGCCCTGCGCGAGGACAGCGCCCGTCACGCCAACGAGACCCACGGCTTTGATACCGCCCTCAGACAGCACGGCATCCGCCTGAGCCGGGTGGACCGCATCACCGCCTGGACGATGGCCGCCATCTATTGCCTGCACGACTATGACCGGCTCCTGGAAAACGAATGGCGCGAGCGCGTCTACACCTTTCTCCTTCAGGAGGTCACCGCCGGCCGGCCCGAGGCCACCCGCTACGCCCGCCTCTACCAGGAATGGTTCCGTCAAATCCCCTACGGCCGTACCGCCGAGAGCGCGCCGGACGAACCCTACCCCCTCTACCGCCGTCGCCGTTTCGACCGCTTCCTGCAACCGGCCCTGGACGACCTGCCGGCCGACCTCTACCGGGAGTGGGAGCGGCGGGTGCAGGCCGCCGAGGCCGATGACCTCCCGGCCTACCAGAAGCAGATGTCGCTCCTGGCCTTTCTCGACCCCGGTCCCTACAGCGAGACGCGGACGCCGCTTCGCCTGGAGCAGGCCCACGTGGGCCTGGTGCTGGAGGGGACCTACGCCCTGATTCCGGCCTGTGCCCCGCAGAGCGAGCGGCCGGCCGACCCCCACACGGTGCGCTCCCAGGTCGCCGCCCTCCTGGCGGCGGGGCCAACCGGCCCGACCCTTCCCCTGGCCCCGCTGGCCCGCATCTCCCGCTCCGCCTGGCCGGACCTGCGGGCCGGCCTCTCTACAGAGGTGGTCGCCCAACTGGATGCCCTCCGCCTGGCCCCGATTCTGCTCAACTGCGACCCCCGCCCCCGCCGCCTCCCGCTGGCCGAACTGCGTCAGGCCGAGCGGGGCATCGGTGACCACCCCCTGACGATTCTGGACACCGGCGAATCGTTTGTCCTGGACCAGTCGCACATCTTTTTCGACGGGGCCTGGGGGGCCGCCCTGGCCGAGATTCTGACCAACGAGGCCCTCTCCTGGGCCGTCTATCTGAACGGCCTACCTCCGGCCCAACCGGGGCAGGTGCGCCCCTATACCCTGGCCTTCCCTCTGAGCGATGACGACCGTGCCCTCCTGGAGCGGGCCCCGCGCATTGCCCCGGAGGCGGCCGCCGAGAGCGATGCCGTAGATATGCCGGCCCTTCTCCGCCTGCGCCGCGTCCTCAAGCAGCGCAGCGAGAAACTGGCCCTGACGGTGAACGACCTGCTCATCCTCTACCGTGCCCTCCATGCCGTGACCTACGAACCCTCCCCGACCCTGCTGGAGGAACTGGAGGCCCTGGCCCGCTCCGGGCCTGCCCGTGAGGCCGCCCAGACGGCCCTGCAGACCCTGGAGCGATCCCGCCTGGAGAACCCGGCCATCCTCATCCCCATAGATGCCAGCCGTCGCTCTCCCCGCGACCGGCTCTACCCGATGACCTTTGAGGTTCCCCTGAACGAACTCGACCTGATCGCCCGGCACGAACTGGTCCTGGCCGAACTGGACACCTATCGCCGTTCGGGCCAGGCCGAGGCGCGTGCCCGTTTCGAGGAAAAGCGGCGGCAGTACCTGGGCATGCTCTCCGGCTTTGGCCAGGTCTTGAACCGGGCAAAAGAATATGGTATGATCGGAGAAAGCGGCAGCGTCGGTGCGTTGAGGCTGCTGGCCCATCTACCGGAGCCACTGCAGCGCATGCTGGATCAGATTCCAGGGCGGTTTGACGTGCTCAACGACATCATCAAGGGGCGCGAGGTCTTTTCCAACGTCGGGGCGGTGGCCCCGTCCAGCACCCTCAGCCGCTTTATCACCGCCCGCGATGACAATGAGAAAAAGGCCCTTGCCTGGGGGGTGCTCACCGACGCCCGCGGGGTGATGCACCTCTCGCTGCGCGACTTTCGCCCCCATGTGGGGTTGCTGGCCCAGGCCGGCCGAATCGACCTGGCCACCCGCATCACCCAGGAGTACCTGGACGCCTACGTTGCGGGATTGAACCGCTTTGTCCGCGAACTGGAAGCGATCGCCCTGGCCGGCCACGGCGTCGCCGGCCCGGAGGAGCAGGGCCGGCCGGCCCCGCAGCAGGCAACAGGATAAGGACGATGGTCGCAGACCCGCTCATTGGCTGTCAACTGGCCAACTACCGCCTGGAGCGCGTCCTCGGACGCGGCGGCATGGCCCAGGTCTACTATGGCCGGGACGTCAAACTGGAGCGACCGGTCGCCGTCAAGGTGATTGACGCCCGCTACCGCGGCAGTCGGGCCTACGCCGAGCGGTTCGTCCGCGAGGCCCAAGCGGTAGCCCGGTTGCACCACGAACACATCCTCCAGGTCTACTATGCTGATGAGCAGGACGGCCTCTACTTTTTCGCCATGGAGTATATCGAGGGCCTGGACCTGGCCGCCCTCCTCTCGCGGTATGCCGAGGCCGGCGAACTGCTGCCCCAGGAGGAGATTCTGCGCATCGGCCGGGCGATCGCCCAGGCCCTGGACTATGCCCACGCCCAGGGCGTCATCCACCGCGACGTCAAGCCGGGCAACGTCATCGTTTCCCGGAAGGGCCGTGTCGTCCTGGCCGACTTTGGCCTGGCCCTCGATGTCGAGCAGGGCTCGGTCGGCGAGGTCTTTGGCTCCTCCCACTATATCGCCCCCGAACAGGCCCGCCGTTCCGCCGACGCCGTCCCCCAGTCGGACCTTTATTCGCTGGGGGTCATCCTCTACGAGATGCTCACCGGGGTGCTGCCCTTTGACGACCCCTCCCCGACCAGCGTCGCCGTTCAGCACATCCTTCGTCCACCCCCGCCGCCCCGCGAGATCAACCCCGGCCTGAACGCCCAGACCGAGGCGGTCCTTTTGAAGGCGTTGCACAAGACACCGGCCGGCCGCTTTCAGAGCGGCGCGGCCCTGCTGGACGCCCTGGAGGAGGCCCTGGCCCAGGGCCCACCGCCCGAGGCCACAGGTGCGCTGCCCCACTCTTCCATTCCGGTGGCCCAGCAGGTCGCCCAGGCGTTACAGACCGAGGCCCCCCCCTCGGTTCTCTCCGCCATGCGCTTTGCCGAGCCTCCCGTCCCAGAGACGGACGACCTGATCGGCCGGCAACTGGACGAGTACCGCCTGGAGGCCCTCCTGGGGCGGGGCGGCATGGCCCGCATCTATCGCGCCCTGGATGTGCGCCTGAAGCGGCAGGTCGCCATCAAGGTGATTGACGCCCCCTTCCGGGCCGATTCGGACTATGTCGCGCGCTTTGAGCGCGAGGCGCGGGCGATTGCCCGTCTGGAGCACCCTAATATCGTCGGTCTGTACCGCTACGGCGAGTGTGAGGGCCTCCTCTACATCGCCATGCAGTATGTCGAGGGGGAGGATCTGCGCTCGCTGCTGACGCGTCATCGTCAGGCCGGGGAGGTTCTCCCGCTGGAGGAGGTCATCCGCATCCTGGGGCAGGTTTGCCAGGCCCTGGACTATGCCCATGCCCAGGGGATTATCCACCGCGACGTCAAACCCTCCAATATCATGCTCGACGAGCAGGGGCAGGCCATCCTAACCGACTTTGGGCTGGCCCTCCTCACCGAGGCAGGCACGCGGGGCGAGATCTTTGGCACGCCCCACTACATGGCCCCGGAGCAGGCCATCTCCTCAGCGGGGGCGATCCCCCAGAGCGACCTCTACGCCAGCGGCGTCATCCTCTACGAGGCCCTGACCGGCCGGCTGCCCTTTGACGCGGAGGAGCCGGTGGCGATCGCCCTGAAGCACATGACCGAAGCCCCGCCGCCGCTCCGCTCGCTTCGGCCCGAGATCTCTCCCCAGGTAGAGGCAGTCGTGCTCAAGTCGCTGGCCAAGGAGCCGGCCGACCGCTACCCCAGCGGGCAGGCCCTGATCGAGGCGTTGGAGCGGGCTGCCCGGGGGGAAGAGAGGCCGGCCGATCTGCCCCCACCGCCGCCTCCGGCCCGCCGGCCGCTCCCGCCGATTCCCGCCGCAGTGACCACCCCCCCGCCGCTCCAGGCCGCCCCACCCACCCGCCCACAACTGCCCTCCCGAATAGCTCCGGCCCGACGACGACTGCTCCTCTCCCTGGGCCTTGTCGCCGCCCTGCTTTTGCTGCTCCTGGCTGCGGTGGGGCTGCACCTGCGCGGCTATGTGGTCCTCCCCGGCCTGCCCGGCCGTGCCCCCACCGCCACCCCGACCCGGCCGGCTCACCCTACCAGCGCAACGTTCACCCCGGTGCCTACATCCTCTCCCCAGACCCCCTCGCCCCCGCCGACCCAACCGACCGGCCCGATCATCGTGCCGGTCTCCCCGCCGCCGACCACCGCCGGCCGGCCGACCATCTCCCCAACCCGCCCGCCGGCCTCTCCCATGCCCACCCGGAAGCCGCCTCCCCCCGCTCCCACATCCCTCCCGACCGCCGGCCCGGTTACCTTCCAGGTGCAGGTCTGGCGGAGCGAGGACGAGGGCATCTTTTTGGTCAACCGGACAGCGGCCCCTCTGCCCCTGGGCCTGCTTCGTCTGGGGGATGGCGAGAGCGCGGTTCGAGGGGGCGAGTGGGGCCTTCCTTTCCTGGGGCAGGGGGAGTGCGTGGCCGTCTGGAAGGACCGGAAAGAGCCCGAACCCCCGGAGGGCCTCTCCTGCAATCTGGAGGGGGAGCGGCTCTTTCGGGAAAAAAAGGCCCGGTTTTGGGAAAGGGAGTTTGCTCTCTATTACGGTGGGGCCCGGATCGGCCTCTGTAAGCGTGAGACCGACATATGCGCCTTTCGTCTGACGATACCGGCAGGAGGGCTGCGCTTTTTCCCCTGGATAGAAAAGGCCGGAGGAGGACCTTGAGGCGTCTTTTGGCGGGCATCCGCGGCCTGGTGGAGGTGCTGGTGGAGGGGTACACCCTCCTGAACCGGCGTTTGTGGGTGCTGCTCCTGCCGGTCGGCTTGGACCTGTTTTTATGGCTAGGGCCGCGCATCTCCCCGCAGCGGCCGGCCGAGGCGGTGGCCACTATGTGGGAAGGGATGGCCGCCGCTGCGGCCTCCTCGCCGGGGGTGGACCCGCAGGTCGTGCAGCGAGCTGCCGCTGCCCTCCGCACCTGGGGGGAGCAGACCAACCTCAACAATCTGCTCTCGGCCTACCTGATTCCACTGCTCCTGCCGCGCCTTTCGCTCCCGGCCCTCCCCGCCTACACCCCGCCGGTCTGGACGCCGGCGACCGGATGGGTGCTCCTGCCGCTTCCGTTCCTGGCCCTGGCGTTGGGGCTTCTCTCCTGGACCCTCTACATGGCCCCGATCGCCGACCTGGTCCGGGAGAGCAGCGAGACGGGCCTGGCGATGCTGCGGCGGGTGGGGGTCACCTGGGGCCGGTTGTTGGTGCTGCTGGGGCTGGCCCTGGTGGCCCTGGGGCTTTTCCTGGGCGCGGCCGGCCTGCTCCTCCTGCTGCTGGCCCCGCTCAGTGCGTCCCTGGCGGTACTGATTCTCTACATGGCCCTGGGCGGCCTCTTTGGGGTCCTTTTTCACCTCTACTTTACCCCGCAAGCTCTCCTTTTGAGCGGGGTGGGGCCGCGCCGGGGGCTTTTCTACAGCCTTCAGACGGTACGCTCGGCCCCCTGGGTCTGCCTGGGGTTCATCGCTCTCAGCCTGCTCATCCGGGCGGGGACGGCCCTGCTGTGGCAGCGGCTGGCCGTCTGGCCGTGGGGAGTACTGGCCGGCATCCTCTGCAACGCCTATATCAGCGGCGGGGTGGTCGCGGCCACCTTTCTCTTTTTCCGGGAAAGGCTCCAGGAGTGGCTGGCCCGGGTGAGGGCGCGCTGAACGATCATACACCGGTGCATGGGGCACACGGTTCTTCAGGTGCTGAAACCGTTCGCACGTTCGGGCGATGTGCCGTTGTCCTGGCGGGGCAAACGTGCGGCCGGCCCATACCGTTGCCCCGGCCCAGGCGACGGAAGCGTTCGCACGTCCCAACGGGATTGCGGTTGTTCAGGTGCCCCAACCGTCCGAACGTTCGGACGGCATCGGGTTACGTCGGCCCCGGTAAGAGACCGGCACTTGTCTTCGGGCGTCCCCACGTGCTACCAGACCCGGCAGCAGGGGCCACACCCTGCGCAGCACCCGGCCTATCGTAGCGCAGGATTTATCCTGCGCGGCCCCCCAGGGGCAACTCCCCAGGAAAAGACCGCACTTGTCTTCGGGCGTCCCCA
>FWPU01002651.1_pt1 | contig 30749 bp, 26 predicted proteins | sample 2228361 | NCBI WGS metagenome assembly FWPU01 (sample SAMEA103939777, study PRJEB20133) | metagenome | reverse complement strand
TTTCAAGGAAGGATCTGCATAGAAGTACCCGATACTAAAATGAACCCTATCTGCCTGGACCACCCCAGCTGGATTATAGTAGATCGCTCCTACGTCATTGGCCAGGGCCGTTGCAGCACCACCCATTGCTACCCATCGAGATCCGAATCCGAACGTATCGAACGGGTTCGCCCAGAGGACGTTTGCGTGCATCATCATCGTGCCGAACACTACAGCCAGCACGATACTGCATAACTGGATCCGCTTCATATTCCGCCGTATTCCATTGTGATGGCAAAGCCGAGGAAGAGGACCTCACCCTCACCAGTGATCGACGGATACCCAGGGTTGAAGGTCTGTATGTCCTGCGCTTTGGTGTGTGTGGTCCGGCGAATCCATTGGTATTGGAACACTGTCTGGAGTGCCGGCGAGGCCCCTGAGACGTCTTTACCGAACAACTGTTTCAGTTCGAGACCAACTCCCGTAGAAAAGATATGTTTGTCACCGTCTAGGAAATTACTCCATCCGGTCTGCTCAGGTACTGGACTGGGATCGTATGCGTATCCCCCACGAAATACCAGATTAAAGGCTTCTCTTTTCACACCTCTGTATTCGAACCCGACCCGTGGACTCCAGGTATCAGAAAAGCCAGGGTCTTCAACGACACCAGGCAGCAATTCAATAGGAATAAGAGGGATCTTTATCTCAGTAGCGATACGAAGACTTGGCGAGAGGAACTTCGACCATTCGTAATAGCTGAGCTCTGCCGCTACCAATAGATCTTCTGAAAAGCGATACGCCATACCCACCGTGTAGGTCCTTGGTGTATACACGAGCTTGGAAGTAAAATCCAACCGCAACGGGATACTACCGAGAAGGATCGTCACCGGAATATTGAGGTCCAGAAAGTAACGGTCTCTCCAGACAAACCCTATGGTCAGACCCTCTAATGATTTATATACCTTTCCTGGGGTCAACATCAGTCCAGCTGTCGGCGTTATGATGGGCTGTGCATCCTGATCCACCGTCGTCATAATCACGTTGGTTCCCAGCATACCGCGTATGCCTGGCTTCAGATCCAGAGAGCCTCCAAGATCCGAGGTAAAGTGGGCCCCAGCTCCAACGGCAATCCCCCTGTACACATCTACTGCCAGGGCGATATGCATGATGTTGGCCTGTGTATAGGAATCCATGAGCACGAACTGCGGTTGGCTCGGCTGAGGGACCGAGATGTTCATCACGTAGTCAATAGGCTGAAACAGGTTGTAGCCAAATGCGATCTTATCATCCAGTGCGCCGATAAAGGGCAAGGTAAAGGCAAATCCGAGGATCGCACCGTCGCGGTGGGATCGATCGAGAGGAATACTGGTACCGTTCTCCTCAAAGGAAAGTTTGGAATAATGGTATCCAAGACCGATCCTCGTCTTGCGCGACGCAAGCAGTCCCCCAGGATTGTAGTATCCACCTGTGAAATCGTCAGCAACCGCACAGAACGCACCTCCCATACCAATGGCTCGTGGTCCAGCACCAAAGATCCTAAATACGGTTGCCTGCGCCTGAGGGATGCTCACAACAAGAAATGAAATGCACGTGAAGAGGAGGCTACTCAATCTTAGCGCGGCCTTTAAGCTGTGCATGTCACCATACCCGGTGAAAAGGCCCCTTGGTTTCTCTCCACACGTGCTAGCCAGGGGCACGTGCAGGATGGCCTTGGTTTTTGGTATAAGGAGGCATGGGCAGTCCATATATCACAGCCCGTATATCGAAATCAACGGCATGCATATGAGCGTGACCGTTCCGAAGGGAGCCCACTAGCTATGAAGCAACACACAGAAACAAGGCCTGGGGAATGGTTATACGAAGGAGAATGCTATCGAGTCGTATGGAACCAGAGGGAACGCACCGCTGATCTTGTCAGTGAAGATCATTTGCAGCTTAGGGCGATCCAGCCAGCTGTTGTACTCGAAAAAACAGGCACGGCTTCACCCACTGGCTCGGTCGTCTGCTCAGCCCCACACTCCCCACGAGGTGTTAGGGCATCACTACGGTCCCTGAGGAAGCTCTTTAAGCCCCGTCTGCTGATATTGTCCATCACAGAAGAGCATTCGCTTGCCTCTACTGACAATTCTCTTGAGATTGTTTCACCGATCAACTCACGTATGCCTGGTCTATCACTCTCCTATACCCTTGTGTGTCATCCAAGGGAAGTTGAGCTACGCCTCAGTATCACCAACACCTCAAGCCAACCGCTCCGGATTCAAAGGCTCATTCCGTGCATGTGTCAGCTCGTGCTGGAGGCACCAGATGCTGCATGGAGCTGTTTCAAGATGAGCAGCAATACCAGTACGCCCTCAGGATCTGTGAGTCTTGCCGGCAGCGAGCGAGGCTTTGGATTTCGCTGGATTCCACTGTTCCTTCTACCTGACGTGATTCGAAGGATGCTGTACCTGCCTGGAGAATCCTATAGCTGGCGAAAGGGACACGTTTCCAGCCAGTGGTTCACTTTGTTGTCTCACCGAAGCAAGGGACCTTCACTTTTGCTTGGATTTCAAGGCTCGCATCGACATTTCTCGTCTATCAGTATCGACCGACACTCAGGACTTCTTTCTGCTGCAGCAATTACCAAGGGCCTCGAGATTCCTCCTGGTGGATCGTTTCACCTGCATAGCCTGGTGGCGATCTTTGGCGATACACCACATCAATGCCTCAAGAGGTATCTCGACATATACACGAACGATATGCCACCAAGGACAAGAAGAATTTCATTGTGGGGAAGCTGGTATGCAGGGTTTTATGACCGCTTCACATCTCGAGACCTTTACGAAAACCTCGATCTGATGACCCCTAAAGACCGGCCAGCTCTTGTTGAATACTTTCAGATCGATGATGGATACCAAAAGGCCCTGGGCGACTGGCTCGAGACAAAGATGAATCTGCCCGACGGACTTAAGGCATTTGCCCAAGAGGTTCACAAGAGAGGGCTCAGACCAGGGATCTGGCTTGCACCGTTTGCAATATCCCGCGACTCGTCGGTATTCCAGAACCACCCTGACTGGTTGGTGAGCAACGCTAACGGTCGACCACGCATAGCCGGACTCATGCCAGGCCGAATGACTCTGAGGCCCTACTATGCCCTTGACCTCACAAGACCTCAAGTCCAGCAATGGCTTGCAACACTCTTTCAAACGCTTGTCGAATGGGGATTCAGGCTCTTCAAGCTGGACTATCTGGCTGCAGGGGCCTTACAGGGCCATAGGTTCGATCAGCAGTGTACATCTGCTCAGGCGTATACACTGGGACTTTCTATAATCAGGAAGGCTGTGGGCGACCTCCCCCTTATGGGGGCCCTTGCCCCACTGCTTGCAGGCGTCGGCTGGATGGATATGCAGCGAATCTCCACTGATACCTCGTTTGCTGGCAACAGTTGGCAGAAACGTGCTCAGCGACTCTTGGGTGACCCAATTACCCCATGTGTGCGTAACAACATAAGGAACAATCTGACTCGGGCATTCTTTGATGGCCGTATCTGGACGAACGACTGCGATGCCCTTGTGTACAAAGGACTATCTCCTGATGAACGCCAAACCCATTTTTCGGTAAATCTGCTCGCTGGAGGTGTCAATCAAATTGGCCACGATATGCGAAACGGTTCCTCTCTGTTGCAGGAGGTCGAAAGGCTCAGACACGTCGTTACACGCTCACTGACAGTCCCTGACCTTTTCGAAAAGGAGTACCCTCAGGAACTTATAGGGATCGCCGAACATACAGACCGGCCTGATTGCCACGTGTTCTATTTACTCATCAATACCGATGACAGGTCGTGCACAAAAACAATTCGAGATCCAGCTCATTACCTAAGCCAGATCCGGGTCGACTGGTCATGTGTACTCGACTTTTGGGAGGATCGAACCACCCCACTAAAGGTGAGTGACACCATAGAACTTCGGCCCCATGGGTGCAAATTGTTCTTCTTTCGGATCAAAGAAGATTGAGCCTTTTTGTACATGGGGCAGCCAGAGTCCCACCAGCTAAGCAAATATATCAATAGCTTGACATTTTTTGCACCGCACCCAGCCCGTGAGACAGACGTGGCTCATCAGAGAACCCCTGCAAGATCATTCGTATTTTCAGACAGTTAGGTTGATGATGACATATCCAAGAGGTATCTGGTACGACCTTTGCACTACATTCTCGCAGCCGATAGTGGCGAGCACACGAATGTCTTAGACACGCTTCCTTGGTGGGGCGTGGCCGGACCAACACCTATCGAGGCAAGGACGACACCAGTGAGTCATGTAGCCCATTGTATAGAACTCATCAAATTCAATGTGGCGGATCGGTTTTTCTCAATGGACACTGATCTCATCCTCGGACTTGTCACCTTGGGCCCACATGTACTTCATGTTCCTGAGACGGTCAGTTTCAATAGTGAAGAACTCCCTGTCTACCGTCTTGATCGGCTCTTGAATATCAAAGATGAGGACCGCTACTTCTTTGCGCCACGGGAAATACTCGTCGTCCGAGGGAACAAACACGTATTTGGGATAGCAGTCGACTGGGTCGGCGACATATACCGTATCTCGCCCTCACGGGCTCTCTTCCGGTTTCCAGAATCCAAGGCTTCACGCATTGAAATGTTCGGGATTTGGGGGGTAGCAGTACTGGGTGACACTGTAACGCTCATCATCGAACCTGAAATCCTCATGGTGAACGAACGTCTACGAGCAGAGACAATTACACCAGAGGTGTCAGGGTCCCATCCTGTAAAGACGCACCAGCTCTAGCCTGCCTCGCTCTGTCCGTTGATTTTGTCATCATACTAGTCCCCGCATGATACATTGTTCCTCAACTACCAAGCGAGCCAGCAAGGCCCTCATATTGTAGCCCACTTATTGGGCTTAGCTACACCCAACGCTGAGCAACGCCCTTGCTCCGGTTTGACACGCCTCCTATCCTTTTTCTATAAGAAACAATCACAGGAAATCGACCTGGGGAGTTCTATAGAGCGAATCTGGATACAGGGAGGTACTGCTGTTGAACCTTAAGGATACATGTGCCATCGTCGGTGTTGGCCTGACCAAATTGCGTAAGAAGAATCCAGAACGCAGTTCCATGGGGTTTGCGCTTGAAGCATGCAAAATGGCCATCGAAGATGCAGGCCTTTCAAAGGATCAAGTAGACGGATTGCTTGTAGTGCATCCATCGCAACAAGGCGAGCGCCACGGGTGGGCAGGTAGGACTGCAGATCTTTTGGGCATATCATCGAACTTTACTGCAACTATCGACTGCGGTGGTGCTACCCCCATCGTATTGGTTCAAATGGCAGCCATGGCGATTTCCTCAGGGATGTGCAGGGCCGTTGTATGCTGCTACGGCTGGCAGAACAATCCTGCTGACGTGCCTATGGCACTGCCTCCTGGCTTTGAATTCACCCTACCCTATGGTGAAATCGCTGCAGCTCCATTTATGGCCCAGGTAGCTCAACGACACATGCACGAGTTCGGTACTACGACCAGGCAGCTCGGAACCATTGCTGTGACCTGTCGGACCCATGCGTGTCTCAATCCAAATGCGCAATATTACGGAAAACCTATCACCCTTGACGATCACCAGAATTCGCCGTGGGTTGCTGCTCCACTTCGCCGCTACGATTGCTGCGATTGGACTGACGGAGGCGGCGCAGTAGTTGTTACATCTGCCGAACGGGCACGGGATCTCAAAAACCGGCCTGTGTACATCAGCGGATGGGGCCAAGCACACGGTGCACCCTTGCTTCGACCGTGGCGCAATCCCACGTATTCTGATTGGGAGGTATGGTCAAGGGCAAGTGATAGGGCCTTTGAAATGGCAGGGGTGACAAGAGACGACATCGACATCTGTCAGTTTTATGACGCATTTACCATTGTGTTTATCCTCCAGGTAGAAGCAGGCGGCTTTTGCAAGCCAGGCGAGGGTGGTCAATTTGTGGAAGACGGCACAATAGGCCTTGGTGGCAAGCTGCCATCTAATACTGCTGGGGGTCTCCTTTCAGAAGGCCATACTATGGGGTTCGGCCACATCATCGAAGCAGTCCGGCAACTAAGGGAGGAGTGTGGCCAGCGGCAGGTAAAAGATGCCCAGCACGCCTTTGTTACTGGGTTTGGAGGCGTTGTCAATGAGTATCCACCCACCTTCAGTTATTCGTGCCTCATCTTGAGGAGGTGAGCTATGGGATTCCTCGATAAGCCTGTCCCTTCGCCAAGCGAAGATTCCCAACCATTCTGGGATGCATGCCAGAGACAGGAGCTGATCATCCAAAGATGTGACGACTGTGGCCACCATAGGTTCCCTCCTTCATTGCTGTGTCCGTGCTGTATGAGTATGCGCACTACCTGGGTAAAAGCCACAGGAAAGGCAACAGTGTTTTCCTTTCAAGTGACGTATCGACCTTTTTATCCTGCCTGGGATCCGCCCTACAATGTTGCAATAGTCCAGCTCGAAGAAGGGCCTCGAATGCACACGAACATTGTAGGTGTTGACAACGAGGAACTATTCATTGGGATGCCTGTCAAGGTGGTCTTTGAAAAGATAGAAGGATCAGATTGGTATCTGCCCAAATTCACCCCGCTCAAAGCTGACGAGCAGCCTACATCCCCTCATCCCTGAAGACAAGGCCATGGCGTGTAGTATCGGGTCGGGGAGTTTTAATCTCGAGCGACTTTTTCTGCTACCAAAGGGTATTCGAGGGCAGTGCGCCTGAGAAGGAGTTCTTTCATCAGGGTCTGCCACAAGAGCATCCCCTGCTCCGATGGTCTCGAGGGGCAAAGAGGATCAGAACAGAGCCTTCCCATGTTGCTTTCTAATCGCCGTAAGGCTCCTGCTGCAATTGACACACCAGGCCATGCGGTATAGAATTCTCTCTTGGCAGTGACAACACGTAGAGACCTATGAGCCAAAAGAGGATGCATAGTATGTACGCGGTGATCAGTACCGGCGGCAGGCAATACAGGGTGAAACAGGGGGACGAACTACGTGTGGAGAAACTCCCTGGAAACCCAGGCGACGAGATCGAGTTCGACAAGGTGCTGCTCGTGGGAGAGGGAGCAGATATCACTTTGGGCACCCCATATATTCCATCTGCGCGAGTCAAGGCAGCGATTGTGAAACAGGGCCGCGGCAAAAAGATCGTGGTCTTCAAGTTCAAACGAAGGAAGGCATCGCGCAAGAAAACAGGACATAGGCAAGATTATACAGGAGTGAGGATACTGTCCATTGTTACCTAACCTGTGATCCATCGAGGTCAGCGCTATGGCACACAAAAAGGGCGTAGGAAGCTCAAGAAACGGCAGAGACAGTCCAGGCCAGAGAAGGGGTATAAAAATCTTTGCCGGCCAGAAGGTCAAGGCTGGTAATATCCTAGTACGGCAGCTCGGCACGAGGATTCACCCAGGGTCCAATGTGGGGATGGGACGGGACTATACCCTTTTCGCAAAGATCGACGGCCTCGTTCAATATAAAGGCACAACGAACGGCCGAAAGGTCGTTCATGTTATTCCAGTCTGAAGGGCAATCCGGCATGCCACAATGCCGGCCATAAGGGCTCTGTCATTTTGGGCGTGCACATATCTTTTTACTGTGGCCGCCCTGCTTCGGCAGTGGCAAAGCATATCTCCTCCCTATCAACGGTTCGAGTGCTAGCTCTCCCCAATCCAGTATGCAGATCGGTGACCCAACCTCCTTTAGCCGTATCCGCCGAACATGCATTGCTGTGCTGGCCATCCTTCAACACCCCACCTCCTACATGTGTCCGAACGTGGCAACTAAGCTATGGCCAATTGGAGTACGCCTTGCCCACAGAGGCACGAACCAGACCGGCCTGTGGTGGCAGGGCGTGCACAAGCGTACTGGTCCGAGTGAAGGGCAAAGAAATGTATGCAAAAGAAGAAGGCAGCTGAGACGCGTATCGGTCTCCTAGGCGGCAGCTTTGATCCTGTCCACTACGGCCACCTGCGTCTTGCAGAAGAGGTGGCTGAACGATTCGACCTTCACGTGGTGGAGTTTATACCATGCTTGCTACCACCTCACAAACCTTCGACCAGACTCACTGCCCCTCGACACAGGCTAGCCATGCTGCGAAAGGCCCTGGCCGACAACAAGCGTTTCAGGCTCTCCGAGAGGGAAATAAAAAGAGGGGGCGTATCGTACCTTTATGATACACTGCTCGAGTACCGGGCAGAGCTAGGTGCCCAGGCAGACCTGTATTTTATCATGGGCATGGATAGCTTTCTGGAGATTGCCACATGGCACCGGTACGAGGAGCTTTTTTGTCTTACCCATCTGATCGTGGCAACACGTCCTGGCTACCATCGACCGGCACTCTCTCGGATCGTTCCTGCCAGGGTTGCACGAACATTTGTCGCATCCCATTCCCGTGGCAGAACACTACAGCACAAGAGTGGAACATGCATCTATTTCGAGAGGATTTCTTGCCTGGAGATATCTGCAACAGACATCCGTACTCGCCTCACATCCGGTCGATCTATCCGTTATCTACTTCCTGATGCAGTCCGAGCTTACATCTACCGTCATCATCTCTATGTGAAGGAGGAAGCTTTTTGAGACGAACCCATCCGACCACTACTCCACGCCGTCGTCCTTCCCAAAGGCAAAAGACCACCCTTGCTGCCAAAGATAAAGCGACCCTCTGTGCCTACTATGCATATGACAAGAAGGCCTACGATATACGGGTCCTCAAGGTTGGAGTACTCACACCAATCACAGAGTATTTCGTCATTTGCAGTGGACGCTCGGTGCGCCAGGTCAGGGCAATCGCAGAACACATTCAAACTACATTGAAACAGGACCAGGCACAGCATCCACTAGGTGTCGAAGGGCTCCAGGAAGGCACATGGATCTTGCTGGATTACGACGATGTCGTGGTTCACGTGTTCTATGAACCGACCCGGGATCTGTATTGCCTCGAGAAGCTGTGGTCTGAAGTGCCTTTGCTAAGGCTACCTGAGCTCGAAACAGATACGGTCTCTACCGTGGAACCACACGAAGAGGATGAAGAGGAGTGGGAGGACTAGGATTCACTATTATTCACGTCGGAAAACTCAAAGCATCCCATGTGGTCCAAGGCCTGGAACGATACCAAAGACTCCTTTCTCGATATGCATCACTGACCATGTGCCCTGTAAAGCAGGAACCGCTTCGTCCTGATTGCAACCTCCGGCACACACACGACAAAGAAGCACAGAGGATCCTTGAGAGACTCTCTGGACGAGACGTCATAGTTGCACTCGACAGCTCAGGTCGGCTCCTCACCTCACCCGAATTCGCACACTACATCGACACGTGCACGCAAAAGGGTCGATCCTATTTTACGTTTGTTGTCGGAGGCCCTATAGGACTTTCACCTACTATCGTGCAAAGATCCGATTTGGTTATGTCACTGTCTCCCATGACGTTTTCTCACGAACTTACGATCCTCGCACTCGTCGAACAGCTCTATCGAGCCGTGGCATTTTTACGCGATCATCCATACCCAAAATAATGAGTCCAAACCACATGATGCCATCCTTGATGCGGTTCGTCTCCCACCTTCTCGATAGCGTACTCCCTCCTCTCTGTCCGCTTTGCCGCACTACCCCAATCACGAGAACAGATGTCTTTTGCGCACGTTGTAGCGCAACGATAACCTTTGTATGTTCACCCCAATGCATAAGGTGCGGGATCCCTTTTACGCATGCATATGGCCAAAGCCCCCTGTATTGCCAGCGTTGTCGCAATCCTGGCCTGCCGGATATCCGAATCCGGGCTGTGGGTCTGTTCGCAGGCGGATTGCGAGAGGCCTTGATACGATTCAAATATCGAGGGGATTGGGCCGTTGGTATGGCCCTGGCACGACTCCTCAGCCTACGCCTTTCGCTTCTCTACCCGTCCGAGTCGTACGACCGTATCCTTCCTGTACCCCTGCATCCACAAAGACTTCGTGAACGCGAGTTCAACCAAAGTGCGGTGCTCGCCCGACCGCTTTCAAAAGCACTTTCTGTACCCATGGATCTGTCCTCTGTGAAGCGGGTCCGGTCGACCCAGCCTCAAAGCCTGCTGGGCGAAAAAGATAGGAGGAAGAACGTGAGAGCAGCTTTTCGTGTCGTGCAGCCGCGCTCAATTGAAGGCAAGCGTATACTCATCGTTGACGATGTGTGTACTACAGGGGCAACAGTGGAGGAGCTTGGCACTGCTGTGCGAGATGCAGGTGCATCCAAGGTCGATGTGGTGACGGTGGCCCAGGCATTGACAATCAATGATTCGTAGATAGCTCGAAGTCCTCACAACCACCGCGGAAGTTTTTGCGGTGGACAATGTTGACAGCACCTGTCCTGTTTGCTAGCGTTTGTCTACCCGCGACAACCATGAGGGCACTGCTCACCACCTGAGAGGTGATGGTATGGATACCATCAAAGAAATGTGGCTTTCTCTCATCATGATTGCCCTACTGTGCGTCATCGTGTGTGGATGCGGCCTGCAGGGTGCGCGCATGGCGCTCAACCGCGCAGAAACAGAAATCGATCGTGCCAATGCAGTTCAGCTGTCTGAACAGGGACGCTACCACCTCAATGCTGCCAAAAACCTCCTTGAGGCTGCTCGGCGTGAATACGAGGAGGCCGACTTCTATCAGACCGAAACATTTGCCCGCCAGGCACTAGAGCAGGCTGAACTGGCGCGTGCCATATCAGACCGTACCTCCCAGAGGAGTTCTCCTTGAAGCACAGCGCACGTATCTTACGCTCTACCGTTTTTGTCGTCGCCTCGGCAGCTCTCTTAGGCAGTGCGTACGCATATGTCGATACCAAGGCCTTGCACAACGAGCTGACCACACTCCACACAACGCTTTCCAGGGTCGAGACCACAGACGGACCCTTGTGTGCCCCAGAGGAGCTTGCCACTGCGCAATCTCTCCTGGCAGAGGCCTGGAGAGAATTTGACGAGGGCGACTATTGGGAGGCAGAGGACTATCTCAACGAAGCCAAAGCCATTGCAGCAGACCTCCTCGAGAAGTTGCCAGGGTGTCGTGCCGACACTGATCAGGACGGCATTCCCAATCTCAAGGACCGATGCCCTAATGAACCAGAAACGTACAATGGCTATCTTGACCAAGATGGCTGTCCTGACAAACCTCCTGCTCGGGCTATCCTCACTCCTGAACGAATCGAGATCCTCGAACCGATCCAGTTCGATGCTGTCACAGCAGAGGTGCTGCCCGAGTCAGCACCAGTGCTCACGGACGTGGCACGCATCCTATCAGAGAACAGGGACCTGAGGGTACGCATTGAGGCCCATACTGACGACCAGCTCCCTGATGAAGAAGCCCGCCACATCACCTCCCAATGGGCGTATGCTGTAAAAAAAGCACTGGTCGCCCGCGGAATACCTTCTGATAGACTTTTCACCTATGGTATGGGACGCAGCAGACCCATTGCCTCGAACAAGACAGCCCTGGGCCGGGAAATGAACAGACGGATCGAGTTCATAAGGATTTCAGCTCCGTGAACGAAACCAACGCCTCAGTCGGAGAACAGCTATGATCGTACAAACCGGAGTACTTGTGTCATGAGTACGACGAAGGTACTGCCTGTTTCGCAACTAGTCGTCGAATTGGACACCTGTCGGACCCTTGGCAAAAAGATTGTCTTCACCAACGGATGCTTTGATCTTCTCCACATAGGACATGTACGGTATTTGCAGCAGGCCCGATCATTCGGCGATGTCCTCGTTGTGGCAATCAACAGCGACAGTTCAGTACGAAGGATAAAAGGACCTCCACGGCCCTTTGTGCCTGCGCACGAGAGGGCAGAAATCCTCGCCTCTCTGGCATGCGTCAGCTACGTCACTATCTTTGACGAAGACGATCCCCTACAGATCATCGAGACGCTACGACCAGACGTCCTCGTCAAAGGAGGCGACTGGAGTCTTGACAGGATCGTAGGCAGGGAGTTTGTAGAAGGACGTGGCGGAAAGGTGGTCTCTGTACCCCTTGTCCCAGGGATTTCGACTACTGCACTTATCCAACGTATTGCAAGGCTTCATACGAGAGGACCTTCAGCTTCTCCCCAGTAAGTTCCCTATCCAGTCGCGCGCTACAGCACCAACATCTCTCCATGCGCCTTATGGGTCTGTTGCCGTAAAGGGCCCCTTCCCTGCGTCTCCATACGGACCTTCAAATAGCCACAGCTTTTCCCACAGCTTTTCTAAAGATCTAAAGAGAGCACGCACACACCCACGCACTACCATCCTACTGCATAAATGTATGGCTGTGTCCAGCTGCCTACAAAGAGCCTTGTCCATGCCTGGTTGGGCCTGATGATCTTTCCACCATAGCCGATAGGTACACTGCACCCCTGCAACACGTCTCCTGTTGCAAGATCAATGACTACCACCTCGCCGCGATATGAATCCACTGCATATCCGTAACGGCCATCAGGCCGTACCACAAGGTCCCACAACATGTATCCAAGCTCATAGATCGTGCTGAGCGACATGTCAGCTGTAGAGACAACATACAGCCTGGAGCCGCCTGTTATCACATCAGGGTAGATCACGTAGAAACGGCTGCCATCAGGACTCATGTCCACACCCCAACTTTCTGCAGCCACGTCACTGTTCCAGGTAACAACTGATCTGCTCCTCAGATCGACCTTGACCACTTGACCCAGAAGCTGACAGTACACATACGCCCACACACCAGAGGGATCGATTCGAAGATCGAATGGATTGAACCCGTAAAGTCCGCGGCCAATGTCTACTAGTGGGATTTCGTGCTCGAGCGTATACGAAGAGCCATTGCACACTATCAAACTCGCATAGGCGAAGTCTGTCAGGTACAGTTCGCCTCGTACTACATTGAATGCAATGCCGAGCAGTCCCTTTCTGTTGGTTACTGCAATGCCCCTCTGCCACTGCTGGGTGGCGGTACTGATCACATGGACCTTTCCCATTGCATAGTCAGCAGCGAGCATCGCAGAGCCGTCACGATTGAGGGCAATACGGCGAGGCAATCCTATATTGTCGAGATCCTCGATAATCCGACTCACGGCAAGCCGCGCTGTATCGACAACGGTTATGTTCCGTGCCTCGTTGCTTGTCACATATACAAAGCGATCATCCCTGCTAAAGGCCATGTCATAAGGCTGCATACTTACTGGTGCATAGCCGAGATAGGTCCTAGGAAAGTTGCCCAATGCGCACGAGGAATGGATATACACATGAGCCTTGCCTTCTGCTTGGGCAACGCCTGCAGGGGAGGCCAGCTGGATGCTCAGGGTTATTTTGCCATCGGCTGCAAGGGGTGAGAGCCTGAGCGGCGGATCGTACCCAAATATCGCAATCCGTTCGCCGCGCCCACCTGGAACTGACTGGGTCAGGGTTTCCTTATATCCCTGGCCAAATGCCCTGAGGTGAACCGCCACAGGACCGCCAAGATCCTCGAGTATTCTACAACGGACCCTCACTAGCATCCTGTCGCCTGGCAAGAATTCATCTCTTGGTGTGCCTCTGATATCCAGGGTTGCAATATCCTCGATGCGAACTGCTGGTTCACCGTACACCGTAGCAGAAGCCAACCAGAGGCAAAGCAGCAGTACCACCGGGCTTATGACCTTTAAAGCTACATGCACAGTCTCATCTCCTGTTTCTCGCCCCTCACCGCAGCGAGTGGCACGTTCTATACGAAGCTAACGAAAACATCTCGGATCGGACACGTTGCATATTGATATAGCACGCCAAACGAGTCAAGCAGCACATCTCCACCTGTGCCATCCCAAAAGCAAGGAAGCGTTCTCTATCTCTGACCGAAGCACCCAGGAGCCCTACCCTTTATGGCATGATACAAGGGATCGCTACTTGACCATGACCAACTGAATGATAGTATTGGAACTGAAACTCAGCTACTACCTGCTGCAGCCATTTCTGAGCTATTTATCCCTGTGAGTGCAACAGCTTCTCGTGCAAAGCAGAGCGCCGGCCTTCTCATGTACTGCCTCAAGCAGGGCAGACCACTCATTTTTCTTGTCCATCCTGGTGGACCGTTCTGGGCACACAAAGACAGAGGGTGCTGGTCTATACCAAAAGGCGAGATTGAACCCGACGAGGATCCACTTGCCGCTGCACTACGGGAGTTTGAAGAGGAAACAGGGATCAAGCCTCAGGGACCGTTCCATCCGCTCGGATCGATCACTCAGAAAGGTGGCAAAACGGTCCATGCATGGGCCTTTGAAGGTGACAGTCGGAAAACACCATCCATCAAGAGCAACATGGTTACCCTGGAGTGGCCAGCCCGTTCAGGCAGATTTCACACCTTCCCAGAGGTCGACAAGGGTGCGTTCTTCGATCTGGAGCAAGCACGACTTAAACTACATCCTGCTCAGATCGCATTGATCGAGCGATTGGAGTCGTTATTGAATAGCGTTTGAAAGATTGACCTGGTACCCGAGCAAACACCAACGGACCGTCATGGCTGTTCTCGTTCGGTCCGTTGTAGAAAAAGACGTTTGTCTACGATATGACGAGACAGCCTCATCCAAAGGAGATCTCTTTCATGTGTTCAGAAAAGCCTCTTGAGGCACAAAACGACTCCATCGTGACAGGCAATGCCTACCTCGATGGAGAACAGTACAGAACGTGGTTCATAGGCCACTTTGTGGGCCAAGATCAGCACTCACTGCGCAGGACACGCCATGTCGAAGTACAACTGAGACAGCATCCTAAAGGAAACCGTAAACAAGGGTGGTCGTCCCATCGGTCCGCTCACTCACTGGTACTACTGATACGCGGCCATTTTGTCCTTGAATTCCCCCACAAAAAAGTCGAATTGCTCCATGAGGGTGACTATAGCCTCTGGCCGCCAGGCGTGCCCCACACCTGGGAGGCAAAAGAAGACACACTCGTTGTGACTGTCCGCTGGCCTTCACTCTCTGGGGACGCCATTGAGGTCGATCCTCCCACGCATCGGAGTCGACCAGAGTAGACTGGGTCCTTACTACACTTGTCTAAAGCAAACAGGGCTCCATTGCCAACAGGCCATGCCTGACCTGTAGGTCCATATGCTGTGTGTCTCTACCGAGATCCTATCCTGCCTTCCCCAAAAGAATAGGCCTTTCACGGCTAGGCAAACTGGGGCAGATAATCGGCGTGAGCTGCAAGCATCTCATTCATAAGCCGCTCTGCTTCATCGATAGTCAACTTGGACGATACGAACGGATCCAGAAGAAATGCCTGCAGTGCAAGGCAACGGTCCCCGCTCAGTCCAGCTTCAACAGTCGCCTTTTGTACATCGATGTGAAGACGAAGATGAGCTGCCAGTGATTCCGGAAGAGCTCCTACATGAAGTGGCAGTACACCGTAGGCATTTACCAGGGATGAAACCTCGACAATGGCGTCACGAGGCAGATTGTCGATCGCACCCTCATTGGGAACGTTGAGGATATGAAGCTCGCTCTTGTGCGTAGCAATGGCCTCGATCACCTCAATGACCTGAACACGTTCGTATACCGGGATCGCATCACTACTGACCGTGGCTTCCCCATGTAGCCATTTCCTCAACAATGTTTCCCATTCGCCAACGCGGCGTCCCTCGACTGCCATATCGTGCACAGGATGACCGTAGCTCATACACAGTCCCTGAAGCCTACCATTGTAGGCTGTCTCAAGGCGGCACATGCTCGGGAAGAACTCCATCCAATGTGGCCACGCATATGGCAAGACCCCATAGCTGTCCAACACCCAACGGATTACTGGGTGGTCGCACGTTCGCCTCACCTGTTCGATCGCATCTCGACCGTCCCTGCAACGTAACGAGACAATTGCAGCACAATGATTGATTCCTGCAGCAAGCGGTGGAAGACAAAGCTCTTCTGGAGGTATCCCCACAAAGTCAGCTATGAACGCAGGATCGTTCACATCGACTGCATTGGTACAGATGCCAATCACTGAGGCATTGCTCTGTTGCCTCATGGCTCGACACAGTGTTGGTACAGGATTGGTGTAATTGAACACCAAGGCCCTCGGGCTGTATGCTGCCACCTCCTTGCAAAGTTCGACCAACGGCGGTATGTGCCTGAAGGCGCGCATGATACCGCCGGGGCCGGTGGAATCTCCTATAGGCTGATAAATGCCGTACTTGGCTGGAATCTCGAGGTCCTTCTCCCACGCCGCAAATCCACCGACCGAGATCGCTGTAATGATAAAATCTGCACCTTCCACTGCTGTGCGACGATCAATCGTGACTTCAATCTCCAGATCTGCACCGGCTGCCTCAAGAAGCCTCTGAGAGAGTGCTTCCATCAACGCAAGCCGCTCCTGGTCGATGTCCATGAGCGTAATGTGAGAGCCCTGGAGCACCCTGGAAGCAGCGCACAACGAGATGATCTGTGGAGTAAAAATGCTGCTTCCGCCTCCGATAATGACGATCTTGAACGGCATGGAGCCACCCGCACAACAGCGTCATTCCATTTCTAAACAATCCGCCTCCATTGCCGGGTCAGCCTCACAGTCGACTACACACGCCTCCATCATCTCTGGATAGGACGATCGCAACGGCTCTGGATGCAATCCCTCACTATTGCCATCCCGATCCTCTGGTGAGGCATCGGCAACGGACTCTATATAGCTTCCCGCATTGGCCAGTATGTCGCGAGCAGTAAGCAATGAGTCGGCGCGGCCGATGGCACCCCATGCCTCTGCAGCGATGACCTCTTCTGCCAACTGCTCGTAATCCTTTGAACCGATCGAGTGTTTATCATAGTCTCCGATCGGAAGCCCGTAATCAACTGTCTCTCTGAGCCTCACATTGTATCGAATCACTGAATCGAACACATTGCTACCGAATCGTTCTTTGACCTTTTCGAACACCTGTTTCGCATACCTGGTCCTGTAATCATACATGGTGATCAGCGCCCGGGGATGGACCTCGTGTCCTGTTCTCTCTCTTATCATCAGTATGATCTCTATGAGCTTTATAACCCCACGGAGCGAAAAGAGACTCATGTCAATAGGAATGACGACCTCTTTGGAAGCACACAGGGCATTGACACACAAAAGGCCGATACTCGGCGGGCAATCAATAATAACGTAGTCGTAAGCCCCGGGCATGCTGCTCAGTGCCTGAAGCAGTTTGTACTCCCTTGCCTCCTTGCCAACCATTTCCTGCTCAAAGGCGCACAGGGCAATGCTCGATGGGGCCAAGTCGAAATGCTCCTTTATTGGAACTACAATATCTCCAAGGCCCAGAGATGCTCCCTGAACAGGGCTTAACACGTGGTAGATACTTCTTCCAGGACCTCGCGGTTTTTTGTTCAATCCCATGGTGGCATGTGCCTGAGGATCAAGGTCGATGAGCAGGACCTGTTTTCCTTTGAGCGATAAGGCAGCTGAGAGATTGATAGCCGTTGTGGTCTTACCGCATCCTCCTTTTTGGTTGGCAATAGAGATCGTCCTCATCCAATCCTCCTTTCTTACTGCTGTTTCACTACCTAAACCAAGAGTGTTTTAGTGGCGCCCCTGCGTGCGACCCGAGCGTTTCCAGCAGTGGAACGAATCGCATCTTGCAGTTGGTTCAGAAGTATAGTGTTAGCATATCATGTGGTCAAGTCTTTTCATACCACAAAATATAGGGGCTAAGTCATTAGCATCCCTTTTTATCGATCAAGGCCCGTGCTATTGTGTCACCTGTGCCGGCAACCAACGGGTTGCTGCCTATACGACGCATATCTCCAGCAGGTTTTTTCTTGGGTCATGCAGGTATGAAACTCAACATGGGTCGAAACATAGGCTTTATTTCACTAGTGCTCTTCTGTGTAGGGGTGTGCATGACCGGAGGGTCACTTGCGCTAGAGAACGGATCCAGCATCAAACAGTTTCTCCTGTTGTGGTTCACCATAGATCTTCAAGGCTTTCCTGAGCACCTTTGGATGCGCATCGTATGGTCGCTCAGGTGGGGTATACTCGCAGCAGGATTGACATGTATAGGGGCTTCACTTTGGTGGAATACCTTGCGGTCGCGTCTCATTGATCGACCTGTCCACACAGGTGTAGCCAGGGACTTGAGCACACGCGCATGTGTTTTGTTCGTCGGCTGTGCCGTAGTGTACGTTCTTGTTGCAACGGTCTCTTTCAAGGGCTATCCGCTCACACCGGACGAATTTGCCTACCTCTATCAGGCAAAGCTGTTCGCTCGCGGGCACATGACTGCTCAGTGTCATCCACTTCAGGAGTTCTTTAAAAGCGCATTCATTGCAGAGCACAATGGCAAACTTTTCTCCATCATGCCTACAGGATGGTCGCTCCTGCTCGCTCCAGCAGTCTTTCTAGGAATCCCGTGGATAGTATCGCCCCTTTGCACAGCAGGGGCTGTAGCACTTGCGTTTTACCTCGGTAGCACTATCTACTCGGCACGCACAGGCTGGCTTGCAGCACTCCTCATGGCTGTCTCGCCTTTTGTAGTCGCAAACGCCGGCACGTACTTGAGCCATCAGGCAAGTCTCGTGTTTTTCATGTGGTTCCTTTTTTTCTTTTTGCGCATTGAGCAGGGAAAGGGGCGCACACATCACTACATCCTTATGGCGATCGTACTGGCTGCCCTTGTGCTCCTCCATGAGCTCGACGTTGCCGTATGCGCGCCTTGTGTGGCAATGCTCTTGTATTGGTCGATCAAGGGCGACAGCCGTTGTTCCTGGCGCCGGACGATCCCTACCTTACTGCTGGCTGGCGGCCTTGTGCTTGGCTGCACGGCATTGCGAAACAAGGCCCTTACTGGATCGCCATGGCTCTTACCGTTTCAAACCTATGTGGACGATGAGAACTTCCTGTCGCGTAATTTTGTCCAGACCCCTCCAATTGGTATCTACTCAGCAGCAGTCCTCAAAGAGCGAACGATGTGGACCATCAAGCGGCTTGGCCTGCTCAATGTGTGGCTTTTCCCGCTGGCCCCTGTTCTGTTTTTCATCTTGCCACTGACACAGTCAGACCGGAGGCAGTGGGACTTACTCTTTTTAGCCTCTATGGGTGCCCTCTGGGTGACCTACATGTTCTACAATAGTTGGGGTGGCATACAGTTCGGTCCACGATATTACCTAGTGACCGTCGGCATCGCCTCGATTCTGATCGCAGAGTCAGTGCAAAGGATCGCTGCTTGGTGGATGGGCAAGCTAACCACTACGATGAGCCTCTTTCTCGCGCTTTCACTCGTCTATAGCATTGGCCTGTCTGCAGCAGTGGTGCGCTTCCTTCCTGAGGTTGTGGCATATGTGCGTACTATCCAGGATGTCGGTAGTCATCTGGAAAAACACAACATACACCACGCCCTCGTATTTCTGAGTCTTTCAGATACTGACGCAGGTGCTGATCCATCGAGGATCTACCTTCGAGTACGAAACGATCCAGACTTTGTAGACGAAAATCTCGCTGCCATAGACAGAGGCCAGGACAACGGCAGACTTATGGATTTCTATCCAGACCGGAGCTACTTCAGGTACGTGATCGATATAGGTCGTCTGCTCAGAGGTGAGCCCATGGAAATGACCGAGCTGCCACAGAGTGGCCACCACAACAGCAGCCGCACGATTGGAGCTTCCACAGACAGGAGATCTGATGGGGTCAACAGGATAAGTCGGTTTTGACACGGGTTGGTTCTTCTCTATGATATGGGTAAAAAGACCTGTGCATGCCTTTGGATAGCGAGGATGACCATATGTCTGGTGCAGCAATGAAGATGAGCTTCTGGAGGATCCTCAAAAAGGCACACGCCTTTCAATCGACCCGCAACAAAGGTATCGAGGCCTTACGTGCCGCCCAGCAGGAACAGTTCGAGAGACTCGTGGCGTATGCTCGCACCTGTTCACCATTTTATGAACGACTCTACAGGCGTCTTCCTGCCAAAGGATTTCATATCCAGGATGTTCCAACGACCAACAAGGCCCTCTTGATGGAGCACTACGACGAGGTAGTCACTGATCGGCGCCTCAAGAAAGCTCAGGTGCAAGCCTTTGCAGAAGACACATCCAATGTCGGGAAGGTCTATCTGGGTGAATTCGTCGTTGATAACACATCAGGCACGTCAGGCCTTCGCGGCTATGTGGCGCAACATCTCAGTGAGTGGGAGACATTTTTCGCCCTCAACTCACTCAGGCCCTGCCCTCTTCCTAAACGGCCTGGGTCGTTCTGGCCCCTTCTGCGAGCACCCTTTACTGGGCTGCGTGTTGCAGTCGTGGCAGGCACCAGTGTCAATTTCATCACACCCATTGCTTTTCTCGTTATGCCGGAGATGCTCAAGCGCTTATCCAAGGTCGAACTGCTTTCCACGCTCATGCCACTTGAAGAGATGGTCGAACGCCTCAATCGCTTCCAACCAGACCGCATTCATGGGTATCCCACAATGATGGAGGCTCTCGCCTACAAGCAGATCGAGGGTTCGCTCCACATCCATCCTATCGACATTTCAACAAGTAGCGAACCGTTGACCCCGAGGGCGCGCCAGGCATTAGAAAAGGCGTTCGGTGTGTTTGTGGAGAATACGTATGGCGCTACAGAACCATGGATAATGGCGAAAGAGTGTCCTTACGGAAACATGCACTTGTTCATAGATGGCTGTATCGTAGAACCAGTAGATGACAAAGGTGAGCCCGTCCCGCCGGGACAGCCTTCGTCAAAGATCTTCGTAACGAACCTGCACAACTTCACACAACCCTTCATACGGTACGAAATGGATGACTCGCTCGTACCCTTGGAGGGACCATGTCAGTGCGGATCTCCTCTTCCAACTGTCGCAGTGATAGGCCGTCAAGACGATCCTATTTACTGCAAGAGGGCCGACGGTTCATATGCAGTTTTCTATCCAATGCAGTTCGAAACACTCATGCTGGAAATCAAGGGGTATCGGATGTTTCAGATACGCCAGGTAGCACGCAACCACTTGACGATTGCCTTTGTGCCTGAAACAGGTGAAGATCCTTCTGCAACGGCCCAACGAATAAAGGAGCGTTTTTTGCGTCACTTCGTGCAGCACAAACTCGGGGATACTGTCGAGGTAGAGGTCTTCCCGGTGGCTGAAGTTGAGCGTTCGGCAACGAGTGGCAAAGCCAAACAAATCGCAAGCCTTGTAGGAATCCCTGAAGAACTCTCACGTGAAAAGTAGCAATCAACAGGCCTCTGCCACTGTGAGCTCGCAGAGGCCGCAGCGACACATTGTTCTTTTATTTACCTCGCGATCGATGTGAGCGCGCCCCTTACAGGTGAGGTCTGTACCAGATGGGCGATGTCCATGCCCGTTCCTGAATTGTCTTAACTGTGTGGGGATCGTCGCAGTATGCCGGACGTGTCTCGGGGTTGCTCCTCATGCAATCATAGGTGCTCCATCTACACGTGGGATTCTCTATAACCCTCGCGTAGTAGAACGCCCTCCTCGTCGCATCGAACTCAGGATCTGTCCAGACGGTGCAGAGCGTATCAAAACCATTGCCAGTAGTCTGGCAGGTGGCCAGATCCACACCAGCACCATTATGGGGATCGCCTGCAACATCGAATACCTTGTAGCTCAGCCTACCATCGTGAGCAATCCATCCCTTGACAATCTGGATCCGCTGCAAAGGGGTGCCTTTTCTCGAACCAACGTCAGGCTCGCGTATCGCCATTACTGCAAGCTTGGGAGCATAAGCCCCTATCTCAGGTCTAGGGGCTATATCGCTGCCCATCGGTACACCATACTGGTACCCTAGTGCCACAAAGTCAGCCCGGCTGCACATGTCATCAGGGTAGTGCCAACCTCCAAAGAGGCGAACAACGATTCTCGGTCCACTGGTACCGTAGACCTCTCTGCGTTTGAGTCCGTCAAAAATGGCATTTCGCGTATTCTGCTCTGCCCATACAGCCACAAGTCCGCCAGGATTGTGCACGATTTGATCTGGCTGGAATCGCTCCACAACCGTATCGTCGCTCGTACCTGCATGACCAACAAAACGATCTTCGAGCACTGCTCCGCCAGTAGCATTATGCGTGTCAGTACTGCCAATCATTCCGAGCTTGAACGGATTCACACCAATTCGTTCTTCTTCTCTGAGGCCTTCGAGCAGCACAAACCGGACAAAATCGAGTCTCGACACACAGCCACTGTTCAACACACCTCCTGAGCCCGGTCTGTCACCGCAGTCAGGTGTGTCGGGTGCACGAATCTTTTCAAAGGCACACAACTCATCTGGCTGGCCGGCTACACCCGAGAGCCCATTCATACATTCTGAATCGCCTTTGTGCTGGAAGACTTCGACAAGCGGCTCCATCCGTTGTCTGAGCGAGGCCATGGCCCGTTCCTCATCGATGGATGCTGCACCAGGATATTCCACATAGAACTTGTTGCCATTGCTTTCGTTTGAGTTGTGAGGAATAGCCACTACATCGCATCCAGGAATGCCCTGAAGACATTCCCGTTCAAGTCGTGCCCACAAGCCCCATGGAGTCGGCTCTTCGATATAGGATACAGGCAGTGGGGGTACTCGTTCGTTTCGAAAAATCACGTTTCGATGTAAGTTGCTCGCGTCTGGCACGCCTGTGTACTCGTATCCTACAAAGGTAGTAAACGAGCAATCGCTTGTCCGGTCATAGGCATCCTCTGCTGCATCTATAATCTGCCTCCAGACACCTCGTATCAATGCAGGACAGTCGAGCCTACCCGGACCGCATATGTCCCGGGCCCGTTGAGGATGGGGAAAGAAGAGCTGACTCGCCATAAAAATAGTGCTCAACGGCGTCTTTTGTCTGAATATGACACACGTGAGACTGCCATAGGCAGGTGCCCCTGGCGTCACGCACTGCTCGACCTCTGCAAGAAACTCTGCATGGTCGGTCACTGCCATAAAATCAAGGGGCTGAGCAAGCTGTACCATCCTTGTGCCCTGCCCATTTTCATCGAGCGGCGGTAGCCAAATCGGCTCGCCCCGTGCAAAGGCGTACGCATCTCTCGGCGGAACTCTCACGTCCCAAAGCCAGGCATCAAAGGAAAGCGAGGTATGTACGTGCAGGTCTCCAAAATAGACATTCTTGAGCGGATTGTCCTGGGCACAGGGTTCGCGCTCATCCGGATAGGGCTCTTGCTGTGGCTGCTCGGGTTGACCATGGGAACGGGCAGATTCTCCCTTTCGACAACCCGAAAGAGACGATCCTAAGAGAAAAAGAATACACAGCAGGAGCATCTTATACTTGTCATCCATGATGCACCTCCGTTCTGCCAAAGATAACGCACCAAAGAAGGCGTAAAGGCCATTAGTCTTCTCTGGGAAACCGCCCCTCCTTCTCAGAAGCGATTGCATGGGCCCTTTCCGTCCCTATGAACCGTACTCGATATCGCTCTCTGAGGCGGCTGAGTTCCCTACGCTTGGCATCTTGAAGCTTGCGGTCTCTGAGCACGTTAAGAATGGACTGCCGCACTTCTTCGAGCTCTTTGTGCCGCGCTGGTGTGGTGCATTCTACGCGAACGATGTGGGCTCCGTAACTCGACATCACAGGGCCTGACCACGTTCCAACTGGTAAGCTCGAAAGGGTCTTGGAAAAGGAGTCTCCGAATATGCGTGCAAGCTCCTGCTCAGTACGTTCCTCCAGCCGGCATCCCAAAGGAAACGGACTCCCGAGCTTCTCCGGTGCTTCACCCGCAAGGAGCCTCTCGATGATCGATGCTATCCTTGCTTCTTCTGACCCTGACTTATTCAACTCATGACCGACAAACACATGGGTCAAAGAAAACCGCGGCTGCTCGATAAACTCCTGGCGATGGGCTTCGAAGTACTCTTGGATGTCAGCCTCGCTGGGCTCCTGTCTTGTATAAAATTCCTGGAGTGCAGATTCCATCTTCTGAACAAGCCGACGCCGTACAATAGGGTCGCCTTGATCCATTCCCATGTTCATTGCCTCCCGGACCATGATCTCTTCGTCGATGTATCTGTCGAGCAAGCGTAGTTCTTCTTCCTTGCTCGGCAAGGTGCCTGTCTGACGAACGTGGTCCTGGCGAATCGCCTCTACGTGAGCCTGGGTAATGAGTATCTCGTACGCCTTGTGGCGTGCCCCCAGGAACTTCTCATACAGAAGCACGGTAGTAATACCGATCGAAAGGACGAATAAGATAACTCCTGACCTACGCAGCATAGAAGGCTTGCCCTAAAAAGGGGGTGGCCGATTCCATGGTCGATACAATCATAGAAAATCTCTGAGGAATCGCAAAGACAAACATGTAGACCGCCTTGACGCATCGAACGAGCGAGACGACTACTCACGATGCCTAAGGCATCTAATGGAGATCATTCACATAACCAGTATACTCTGGATATCCAAGCACAGCCTGTCCCCATTGCAGCCCGAGAGCGACCCTTTAGCAATGACACATGTTACAAGGCACCGACACGACAGCAGGACTCACGGAGCCAATAGGAAGCCCTTTTTTTAACGCAGTCGTAACAGGCTGGCACACAGGTGGGCGACGCGCTCTCCATGGTCGTGCCTCTTCCAGTTGAGCAGCAAGGCGGAACAAAGTTGCCTCATCTCCAAAGCGAGCTGAAACGTGCACACCAACCGGTAGACCGTCGTTGGTCCAAAAGAGCGGAACCGACATTGCAGGCTGGCCGGTTATGTTCTCGATAGGTGTGAACGCACAATAGCGACCGACACGTGCCCATGATGTTGCAGGAGCCTCTCCTTCTGGGGTGAGCGTACCGATACGAGGTGGCGGTTCGCTCAAGACAGGACTCATCGTTACATCGTACGTCTGGAACAATGCAGCAACCTGGCGCGAGAAACGCTGGAGGCTCGCAACTGCATTCAGGTGATCTGCAGCAGTAAAGCTCATCCCTGTTTGATAGAGCATCCAGGTGAGGGGCTCGAAATACTCAGGCGTGGGCTTTTGTCCTGTGGACTTGAAAATCGTGGTAATGGTCGCAGCGACCTGTCCTGAATACAGTACCATAAAGTCTCTGAGAAAACCTTCGTACTGGTCGGTCCAACGGTGCTCGAGTTCTTCCACATGGTGGCCGAGATCAGCACACAGACGTGCAGCCTGACGAACTGCCTCGACACAGTCAGGATGCGTACGTGCAAGGGGATTGGCCCCTTGTGTAGTAACACCGATCTTGAGCCGGCCAGGCGAACAACCAATCTCGGACAGAAACGGTCGTTGCTGTGGTGGGGCCCAATATGGATCACCAAGGGCAGGCCCTGCAGTTGCATCAAGAAGGGCTGCGCTATCCCGCACAGACCTTGTCAGCGCATGTTCTACTACAAGGCCAACCATGACATCTCCAAAATCAGGGCCTACTGGCGTACGTGCCCTGGTGGGTTTGAGTCCGAAGATACCGCAACAGGATGCAGGTATCCTGATTGAGCCGCCCCCATCGTTGCCATGTGCCGCTGCGACCATTCCTGAAGCTACAGCGGCTGCAGAGCCACCGCTCGAACCGCCGGCACTGTAATCCACATTCCACGGATTCCTGCAAGGCCCGTGCAGCCGAGACTCTGTTGTGGGGACAATGCCAAACTCAGGCACATTCGTCTTGCCCAGGATGACAAGGCCAGCAGCTTTATACCGTTTCACGAGCTCAGCGTCGTAATCAGTGACGTAATACTGGAGAAGCTGCGTACCCATGGTCGTGCGCAGCCCGCTGCAAAAGCCCATGATGTCTTTCAGTAGAAACGGTACGCCTGCCAGCGGTCCTTGAGGTAGCGGTTTCTGAGCCTCCTTGCGAGCGTACTCATATGCCTTTGTTACAACCGCATTGATGACGGGATTGAGGGCCTCGATGCCTTCGATTGCAGCCTCTAGAAGCTCTATCGCCGAGACTTCTTTCTTGCGGACAAGCGTTGCCTGATCCATGGCGTCAAGCCACGCAACTTCTTCTGCTCGGATCATCGTGTTTTCCTTTCGCGACGTATCTTCTTACACATCCAAGACCCTACCCCTCAGTATGTGCCTCTTCTCTTTCCTGAACGGCCCCCTTTTGGAGTCGACATGTGCCCATGCTCAGTACAGCCCTACATGTGGCCGCGTGCGATGGGTCTTCGTATCGTGTCACAATCCACAGGGATTTCTGATCTCGAATGGAGGGCGATGCGGGGATCGAACCCGCGACCTTTGGTTCCGGAGACCAACGCTCTATCCACTGAGCTAATCGCCCTTAAAAAGAGGCCCTCATCGTCCCATAGTAGTCCGTCCACGCCCAACAAAGTATAGTACGTTCCGGGTCATTTATCCACGCCTGCCAGTCCACAGGTTCACACCGTAACGAGCACATATGGTTGCGCTCTCATGTGTCTCGGCCTTATTGCATCTATGACCATCCAGCCAGCAAGAACGAGGTAGGATAAGATCCAGGCAAGAGCCTACCCTTTTGCTGATACCCTGTTCCATTGAAGCTAGCTCCTCAGCGCAGTATAATCCTGTTTCATGACGCCTGAAGACATGCATGTATCCAATTCTTATAGTCCAGCCTCAGAGCGCCAAGAGCTCTTTCAAAGGATCCGCCTCCTTATTCAGATACGGTGGTTCTCCGCCATTGGTATCCTCGTCATTGTGCTCCAAGAGGCAATCCTCAAAGCCGCTGTCCCGGGCATCATTGGCAAGGCAGGTATCATCTTTGCAATTGTGGTCACGCTCAATGTCATCTATTCAAAGCCTATACTGCGATCCCTGCAAGGTCGAAGCGAAATCAGTGTTCGCCTGCTGTGGGCATTCCTGATCGTCCAACTCATCATCGATGTCGGGTTGATGGCCACTGCGATTCATCTCTCAGGTGGTATCGATAGCGACTACAAATTCCTCATGATCCTTACGCCCCTTGTCGCAGCCCTTGTCATTCCATCTGCCGGTGTGGCGCTTATTGCCACGTGTGCAGTAGCAGCCTATTTTGCTGTCCTCTATTTAGAATACCGCGGTATACTCAGCCACCACGTGCTTGCACATCGTGGCTCCACTGAACGATTCGCGGACCTCGCCCACGTGGTCGCTGATTTTGGCATACTTTTTGGTCTTATCGCGGTCTGTTGCTCGATCGTCATCTATTTGAACATGCGTCTTCAAAAGTCACGACACATTCTGCGCTTATCTCGCAAAGAGCTTGCATTACTCAAGGACCGTTATCGTCGCGTCATCGAACAAGCGCAGGACGGTATTTTTCTCATCGACAAGGACGCCACCATACGACTCTGCAACAACAAAGGAGAAGAGATCCTCAAGAACGTAACAGGAACGTCCCGTGTAAGCTCGCTCAAGGAGCTGTTTCGTCCTGAAGACCGGCCTGTATTTCTCGGCCGCATCGCTCAGATGCTGGCAGACCCGTGCGACCATTCCCCGACGCAGATGTTTGAGCTTTCCACACAAAGAGGCCCGGACAGCCGAGATCCACGCATACTGTTGTTTTCCGTTGCCCCGATTTCAGCCGAGCGGGCTACACCAGAGATCCTCTGTATCGCACGAGATATCACTGACCAAAGGAGACTTGAATCCCAGCAGATCATTTCAGAGAAGATGACTGCTATGGGCATACTGGCTGCAGGCCTCTCCCATGAGTTCAGCAATTTACTGGCATCGATCAGAGGGTATGCCCAACTCGCCCAACAACACATGTCAGACCAATCACTGATCACAACTGCGCTTCACGTAATCGAGGAGCAAACAACGCGAGGCAAGGAATTCATCGAACGGCTCAACCGATTTTCCTTCCCGTACACAAAGGGCGAAGAGGTGGTCGATCTAGGAGATCTGCTTCGGGAAGTCTTTGCGCTCATACAGAATCAGCTCCGCAACGAGCACATCGAAGTAGCACTTCAGAGCTCAGAACCAGCACTCGTATTTGGAGACAAGAACCAGCTTCGCCACGCATTTCTCAACCTCGCAGTCAATGCGCGGCATGCCATTCTGCCTAAAGGCAAAGGAACCATTTCCGTACAGATCACCAATGCACCGGCAGAGGTCCTCATAGCGTTTTCAGACTCTGGAATCGGCATGACAAAAGAAGAGGTGCGCCACGCCTTTGAACCGTTTTTTACCACCAAAGGCCCACTGGCTTCAGGACCGACAATGCATGAGGAAGGTGGTCACATCGGGCTCGGTCTCAGTCTTGTGTATACGACTGTTCGAGCCCACGGCGGATCAATACAACTGGAGAGCGAATTCGGTCAGGGAACGACCTTTCTCATCACACTGCCCAGGGTGTCCCAGGAAAAGCACGCAAGGCCCGAGTCCCCCTTTGAAGCTGATCGCCACATGCTGGCCAACACCCACACACTGCTTGCAGTCGAAGATCCTACCATGAGCCAGCTGCTCGAGCAGCTTATCAGGACGCAAGGTGGCTTTGCAGATACCGTCACCAGGGCTGCAGCCATACTCGATACCCTGGAACGACACAGCTATGACTTCTTGTATCTCCAGGAATCACTGCCAGGTACGAACATCCAAGATCTGCTCTATGAGATTCGAAGATCATTTCCATATGTCAAGGTCGCTCTTGTGTGCGAGCAGGCACCTTCAGAATACAAACTACGTCTGCTCAAAGAGGCTGGTGCTTTGGCGGTACTCACAAAGCCGCTGCATCTGTCCGAGATAGCATCAGTCTTTTGTGCCCTACTCGATGACAAAAGGGGTGGCAGACCTCTGGCCTGAGCTCCGGCCAGCAACCCTAGCTCTTATGTGTCTTTTTCTCTAGATCGCTCCTGCTTCCCAACCGTTGCTCACAACGGATCAATCCTCTTGATCGTTATGATCAGCACTATCCACGAGGATCGACCATTCCTCAAGACACTGATCGAGCCTGCGCTCGAGTTCCCTCTTTTCCTCGTAGAGAAGATTCAAGCGCTCGTAATCCCTCCCTACTTCCTCGTTGCACATCTTGGAATCAATGTCAGCGATGCATTTCTCGAGCGAGGCAATTTCTTCTTCGAGCGCACCGATTCGAAGCGCCCGTTTTTTTTCATCTCTTGACCTGCGTTTTTGGTCGAGACGAAGAAGCATGCGACGACGCTTTTCTTCGTCAACCGCCGCAAGCCGATCTCCACCATCTTTACCCACCTCACCTCTCGTATTCCATTGACCGGCAGTGTCAAGCGAGCTCCTCAGGGCGTGCTGATAGCTCTCGTAATTACCAAGAAAGCTCCTTATTGTTTCGTTTCCCACCTCGATGATCCTGGTTGCAAGCTCATTGATGAAGTACCTGTCATGGGAAACAAAGACAACCGTACACGACGTGCTGGATAGCGCCTCTAACAGCGCCTCCTTAGAAGAGATATCAAGATGGTTGGTCGGCTCGTCGAGCAAAAGGACGTTGTGCATACCTACGAGCAGGCTGGCAAGGCAGACCCTGGCACGCTCCCCTCCACTGAGCATGCTGATCTCCTTGAACACCTCGTCGCCTCTAAACAGAAGGGCGCCAAGGAGCGTTCTCACTTTTTCTGTCGTAAGGTGTGGAGCGCACGCACTGATCGCCTCGAGCACGGTGCGGGAGGGATCCAACAATCCGGTGTGGTCTTGACAAAAATATCCTATTGAAACGTCACGGCCAACCTGGCGCGAACCACCCTGGAAGGGCTCCAGCCCTGCCAAGATCCTCAGCAAGGTAGACTTACCAGAACCATTGCGGCCCACCACCCCGATTTTCTCCCCACGCTCAACCACAAGATCGATTCCAGAAAAGATCCGCCTTTGGTCGTACCACTTCTCTATAGATGCAAGCTCGATCTGCCTACGAGCTGATGGCCGAGGATCGGGCACACGCACTCGTATACGCTTCTCCTGGCGAGGAGCAATCAGTAGTTCTTCCTTTTCTAAACGCCTTACCCTGCTTTTTACCTGACCAGCGCGATCCTTTCTGCTTCGATTCCGGTCTATAAAGATCCTCAGTTGTCTCAGTCGCTGCTGCTGGCCAACGTACATCTTTAGATGCTCATCTGCGCGTCTTGCCTTTTCCTCCAGGTAGAAGGAGTAATTACCTTTGTACAACGCAAGCCGCATATCTACGATCTCGACAACCTCTTGTGCAACCATGTCGAGGAAATATCTGTCATGCGAGACCACACAAAAGGCACCTCGAAAGGAGCCAAGATATTCCACAAGCCAATTGCGGGCATCGAGATCTAGGTGATCTGTGGGTTCATCCAGTAGCAACAGGTCGTACTGCTGGACAAGCAGCTTTGCCAGACCTATGCGCATCTGCCAGCCGCCTGAAAAGGTATCAGTGGGCCGATCCCGGTCCTTTTCTTCAAACCCGAGTCCACACAGCACGCTCCATATCTGGGACTCAGCGGCGTATCCGCCCACAGTCCTGAACCATGTCTCTAGTTCACCGTACTTGGCAAGAAGGCGCTCATAGGTTGGGTCTCCTTGCGGAAGGTGTTTTATCCTTTGGAGTATGTGTCGCTGTTCTTGCTTGCACCGTTCGATGTCAGCTATACCCTGGGAGACCTCATCCCACAGCGTGTTGCCCCGGTGGAAAAGTCCTGTCTGAGGAAGATATCCTATTCTTATAGGTTTGTACGTGACGAGGCTGCCCGCGGTAGGATCGAGTTCTCCAGCGATTATTCTTAGCAGCGTGCTATTTCCTGCACCGTTTTTGCCGACAAGGGCCATTCTCGAAGAAGGGAGGATCTTGAGGGATATGCCCGCCAAGACATCTTTGTCTTCAAAGCCAATATGAATATCTTTTAATTCCAGCATGTTAATGACGACATTTCACAATATACTTTGTATTTAGCAGCATACCCTACCCTAAGATGGC
>FWPU01004794.1_pt1 | contig 30753 bp, 36 predicted proteins | sample 2228361 | NCBI WGS metagenome assembly FWPU01 (sample SAMEA103939777, study PRJEB20133) | metagenome | reverse complement strand
GGAACACGGAAGTGTTGAACCGGCTGCAATGCGCGAACAGACTGGGATTCAAGGTGAGATGCTATGCGATATCGAATTAGGCAACAACCCCGCTATGAAGGTAGACCCTGTCGACAAGGCATTTCTGAGCAAGATAGCAAGGACCTCAATGGCTTCCAAAATGGTTGCGGCAGATTCGAAAGAGTTAGCAGACATGGTCGTCTCCGCGGTTCTTGCGGTTGCTGAAAAATCCGGCGACCAGTATAAAGTAGATGTAGACAACATCAAGGTGGAAAAGAAGGCAGGTGGAGGCATACACGACACAAAGTTCATTCATGGCATAGTGCTTGACAAAGAAGTTGTGCATGGAGGGATGCCAAAGAGGATTGAAAACGCAAAGATAGCTCTGGTCAATGCGGCTCTGGAGATTGAAAAGACAGAAATGAGCGCAGAGATCCGCATCTCAGACCCGCACCAGATGCAGCAGTTCATTGACGAAGAGAACCGCATGCTGAAGGCAATGGTGGACAAGATAGCAGCTGCTGGCGCAAACGTGCTATTGTGCCAGAAGGGAATCGACGACATTGCGCAGCACTACTTGGCAAAGGCTGGGATTCTTGCGGTGCGCAGGATAAAGGAAAGCGACATGTACAAGCTGTCAAGGGCAACCGGAGCACGTGTAATCAATAACCTGGATGAGCTGACTGCAAACGACCTTGGATATGCCAAGCTGGTCGAAGAGCGCAAGGTAGAGACCGACAAGTGGGTCTTTGTTGAAGAATGCAAGAACCCCAAGTCAGTGTCCATCCTTGTGCGCGGAGGCTCGCAGAGAGTAGTTGACGAGGCGGAGAGGTCGGTGCACGACGCGATAATGGCTGTCAAGGATGTTGTCGAATATCCATATGTTCTTGTTGGCGGCGGCGCTCCAGAAGCTTTGGCATCGCTCAAGCTCAGGGAATGGGCCGCGACTCTGTCAGGAAGAGAACAGTTGGCTGCCGAGAAATTTGCAGACGGAATTGAAACCATACCTCTTGCGCTAGCGGAAAATGCAGGAATGGATCCTCTCGACACACAGGCGCAGCTGCGCTCAAAGAGCAGTACTGGAAAGGCGCGCTATGGCATTGATGTTCTCAATGGCAAGGTAGCGGATTTAGCAGCAAAGGACATCTACGAGCCCCTTGCTGTCAAGGAGCAGGTCATAAATGCTGCAACAGAAGCAGCATGCATGATACTGCGGATAGACGAGGTGATAGCCGCTTCAAAGTCAAAGGATATGCCCAAACCCGGCGGTGGCCATGGTGGCGGCAGCATGGGCGGCAGCGACATGGACATGTAAGAGAAGCATGTCCTACAATTTCTTTTTATGTCGGCAAGGTGAAAGGATAGGTGGCGCAACAAACACAGTTGGACTCGGATACAATTCTTGACATATTAGGAAACGATACCAGGAGAAAGATCTTGTCTGTACTCTCAGAGGAGCCTATGTACTTTAACCAGCTTGCGAAGGAGATAGGCATAGGACAGCAAGCCATTATTCGACACTTGCAAGCACTGGAAGATATTGGTCTCATTGAAACATATGGCAAAAAAAGCGAATTTGGAGCACCTGAAAGAAAGTACTATCGTCTCAATACCTCGTTTGTCTTAACTGTATCCCTATCCGAAGACGACTTTACAGTATCAAAGCACGAGATCAAGCAATTACGACACAAAGAGTCAAAGAAATACTATGAGAGCCTAGATTCAATCCCAGAAGAAGCCGGAGAGGCATTGTCCCTACTTAAGCAGAATCTGGCAGATATAGAAGAAGAGATTTCAACATTGGAATCTCGTCTGACTGACTTGTATGCTCTGAAGCAGGTAGTGCTACGTAAGCTTCATGAAATTGGGATGGACGGCTTTGATGCAGAAGAAAGGAGACTCCTCTACAAGATAGTAGAGCAGTCCCCAAGATCTATCGCCGATCTGGCAACCTTTATGGATGAAAAAGAGTCCAGTGTGAAGGGTCTCATAAAGGAGATGAAAGGCAAGATGGGCAAAGACAATGCGCAGCTTTTGTTTGGAAAACTGAAGTAGTGACACAACAAGACAAAATGCAGTGAGGTGAGAAAGAAGGATACTATGAGCTTCTTTCCTCAACCACCGTCATCAACAGCAGGCCAAGTCACCGCAAGCCTCAGGCAAGACCATGACATTATCAAGAAGGTCTTGAAAGCTACCGATGCTTGCATAAAATTACTAAAAGAAGGCAAGGAGATACCGCCTGCCATTTTGCTGGATACTGTCGATTTTATTACAAACTTTATCGACAGATGCCACCATGCAAAAGAAGAACAGGGACTCTTTCCGGCATTAGAAGCAACTGGCATGCCCCGGGAAAATAGTGTTATTGGCACAATGCTAAGGGAGCATGAAGAAGCCAGAAAGATTGCCGAGCATATAAAAAATGCAGTTGAATCTCATATTCAAGACAAGAGCGAAGAATCAAGGTCAAAAATAATCCAATATTGTGAAGCATACGTTAACCACATAGACAGGCACATATTGAAAGAGGATACCAGACTTTTCATAATAGCAGAAAGGCGCTTAAAAGGCAAAGAAAATGATGTTAAAAAGATGGTTGATTCTGTAGAGATAGAAAAGGTTGGCGGCGCAGAAGGCAGGAAGCAATATGAAGAAAATGCAGACCGTTTTCTATCGTCTGTACGGCAGCTAGGTTCTAGCAATAATTGACAGGATATTATAAAAAAGTAATTCAATGTGAACTGTGCGATAAGACCATTTCATACAGAATTGAAGAAGGAGAAGAAAAAATAGAACCTTTCAATGTTTGTTATTACTGCAAATCGTGTTTTAAGAGATTGCAATCATTGGAGTGATATATATAAAATCGGGTTTTCTGTTGGCTGTTTCTTTGGTTACACACATCTTGTGAGTAATCAATAAATATCTCCTAGTGTATTCTATAACAGAGGTGACCTTACTATGTGGAGAGACTTCGATTTAGGATTCGGAACAACAAGAAGGCTGTTTGAAGACATTGACAGGGAATTCAGAGATGCTGAGGAGATGCTGAACAGGATGTTCAGAACCGTACGTGAGATGAACCCATCTGACATTGCTGGTACATTTCCCTACTACTATGGCTACCAGATAACCATAGGTCCAGATGGCAAGCCCCATGTAAGAGAGTTTGGCAATGTCAGACCATCAGCTAGGGGACTGGTTGAGCAGAGCGGCGTCAGAGAACCATTGGTCGACACGAAGCTGGAGGAAAAAGACAACACGCTGACCATAACCGCAGAGATGCCCGGTGTCACAAAGCAGGACATCAAGGTAAAAGTGTCACCAGAATATGTCTCAATACATGCTGAGAAAGGAGACAAGAAGTACCACACCGACATACCTGTTGATGTCGAACTGGACGACAAGTCAGCCAAAGCAACCTACTCGAACGGCATTCTGGAGCTGAAGATAAAACTGAAGGCTCCTCCAAAGCCAAAGGAGACAGAGGTTCAGGTTGAGTAAAAGAAGGGAAGATTGTACATCCCTTAAATTTTTGTTGTGAGGTGAAAAATTGAGAAATGAAAAATGATGCTAAAGTCACATTAAAAGTAGCAGAAACAAACCCCAAGTTCGTTGGAAGGGGCATGGCACTCATAGATCCAAGAGTTATGGAAGAGATGGGTCTCTCAACAGGCGATGTTATAGAGATTACTGGCAAAAAGAAAAGCTATGTGCTTCTCTGGTCCAGCCAGAGTGAAGATTATGGCAAAGGCTTGATCAGAATTGATGGTTATACCAGAAATAACATTGGCGTTGGGATTGACGATAGTGTCTCAATTCGAAAAGTATCTGTCAAAAAGGCAGAGCAAGTAGTCCTCGCCCCAACTGAGGAGCTTAACATTGTCGGGCTTGAAGAGTACCTGCCAGAACTACTTGAAGGACGTGTAGTTGCGAAGGGCGACGTAATTCCACTCAATATCATGGGCAGGAGAATCGGCTTTGCTGTTACAAACACTTCGCCATCTGATACTGCGTCGTTGATTGACAGCAATACCAACTTTGTCATTGGAGCAGTACCAAAAGCGGCGGCAAAGGGCGTTCCACGAGTGTCCTATGAAGATATTGGCGGTCTTAGAAATGAAGTGCAGAAGGTAAGGGAGATGATAGAACTTCCGTTGCGCCATCCAGAGATCTTTGAGCGCATTGGGATCGAAGCTCCAAAAGGCGTACTCTTGCACGGTCCTCCGGGAACAGGCAAAACATTGCTTGCAAAGGCAGTAGCCAATGAGACCAATGCCGGCTTTTACTCTATTGGCGGTCCTGAAATTATGAGCAAGTTCTACGGCGAAAGCGAAGAGAGGCTCAGGCAAATATTCAAGGAAGCAGAAGAAAATGCGCCTTCGATAATATTCATCGACGAAATTGACTCGATAGCGCCAAAGAGAGAAGAAGTAAGCGGTGATGTCGAAAAGAGAGTGGTGTCGCAGCTCCTAACTCTGATGGATGGCATAAAGTCAAGGGGCAAGCTAGTTGTCATTGGCGCGACGAACAGACCAAATGCCATTGATCCTGCTCTAAGAAGACCTGGCAGATTTGATAGAGAAATAGAGATCGGCATACCGGACGAGCAAGGGCGGCTCGAGATCCTGCAAATCCATACACGAGGAATGCCATTGACTGAAGATGTTGACTTGGCGGCAATAGCCCGAGTAACGCACGGTTTTGTCGGAGCTGACCTTGAGGCATTGAGCAAAGAGGCGGCCATGCGCTCTCTGCGAAGAATATTGCCAGAAATCAATCTAGAGGAGGCTCGGATACCTGCTGAAATATTGAACAAGATTAAAGTAACAAGGCAGGACTTCGAAGAAGCGTTGAGAGATGTTCAGCCTTCTGCAATGCGGGAAGTCTTGGTCCAAAAGCCCAATGTAAAATGGGAAGACATTGGCGGTCTCGGACAGGTCAAGGAAGAGCTCGCAGAAGCAATAGAATGGCCACTCAAGCATGCTGATTTGTTCACAGAGGCAGACGTCAGGCCCCCAAAAGGAATACTGCTGTATGGCCCGCCGGGAACTGGCAAGACAATGATAGCCAAGGCTGTCGCGACAACATCGGAGGCTAATTTCATCAGCATAAAAGGGCCTGAGCTGATAAGCAAATGGGTAGGCGAGTCAGAAAAAGGTGTAAGGGAGGTCTTTAGAAAGGCAAGGCAGGCAGCACCATGCGTCGTGTTCTTTGACGAACTTGATGCCATTGCCCCAAGAAGAGGAGGCTCTGAAGGCGACTCGCATGTGACAGAGCGCGTCATCAGTCAGATGCTGACAGAGATGGATGGCTTGGAGGATCTGAAAGGTGTAGTAGTAATTGGCGCGACGAATAGGCCAGACATCATCGACGAGGCATTGCTCCGTCCCGGGAGGTTCGACAGGATACTTGAAGTTCCAATTCCAGATAAAGAAACAAGGAAGCAGATATTCCAAGTGCATACAAGAAGGAAGCCGCTCGATTCTGATGTTAACCTAGACAAACTGGTTGAAATGACAGAAGGCATGACAGGAGCGGACATTGCAAGCATAGTCAATGCAGCAGCCATGTCTGCAATAAAGGAGCATGTCAGCAGCAAAAATGGTGGTAACAAGAAGCTAAGGATCTCGATGAAACACTTTGAATCTGCAATGGACAAAATAAAGACAGGAAGTTCAGCAGCCAGAACGAGGGGAAGCTTTCAGAACTTCCCCGGGAGCAGGTCGCTAACATAATATGACATGCAAAGGGCTGTGCGTCAGATACAAGGCACCAAAGCCGCCGGCTCATGTAGGCGGGCGATATGGGATAGGACAGAAGAGATGCCAAGTATGCAGCATGTTCATCGAGTGGAACGACCTTTGGTGCCCCTGCTGCCATTTCAGATTGAGGATAAAACCGCGTAATCCAAAATCCAAGAAAAGAATATTGCTTGCTGTTGCAGCTAACAGTAAGACAAGAAGACTAGCTAACACAAGATGATGAGCAAATTCAATGAGTGCAAAAATTACAGTTATACTGGGTATTCTTATTCTTGCCTCTGCAGCCGGCAATGTTTACCTTTACCAAAAAACTACATCCCTTGAGAACACAATTTCTCAGCTCCAAGCGACAAATAAGGAACTCAAGGATGATCTTGCTAATGCCCAGAATAATAACCAAAGTTCTTCTTCGATAGGATCGTCATCAACAATTACCGGAAATTTACCATCTTTCTCAGGCTCGCTTCAACAGGGCAATAACAAGCTAGCAAATATGACAAGCCAGTCAATCACGGCAGTTGCCGTCAAGGCAGTACCTGTATCTGATGGATTCTTTCAGACTGTCCGGTATCAGGGAACCGTAATGGACATAACTGTCGATATCAGAGACGGAAGAGGTCTTGTTCTAGTGAATACAGAGATACCGACAGGCGTAGACTTTCAAACATCTGCGAGAACTGCAGTCAAGGTAGCTCAATCAATGACAGGTGCAGATTTGAGTAGAAAAGATGTCATCTTTTCAATCAAGGCAAAAGGCGAGAATAGCACTGCAAGCGACCTTCAAGCTGTGGACGGTCCAAGCGCCGGCGCCGCAATGACTGTATTGCTTGCTGCAGAGCTTGGCAATAATGCAGAATTAAAGCAGGATGTGCTCATGACTGGAACGATAAACCCGGACGGAACAGTAGGCCTGGTTGGCGGTGTGCCTGAAAAAGCTGTTGCAGCCGGCCAATACGGTGCCAAGATTTTTCTAGTTCCTTCAGGTCAGGCAGTTTATAACGAGCAGACTTGTGAAAAGAGACAGGAAGGGCCTTTTATCTATCAAACCTGCAGAACCGAGCAAAAATCGCTTTCAGAGTATACAGAGAAAAACTACGGCATGAAGGTTATTGAAGTGAAGAATATCAAGGACGCATTGGCATACTTCCAATCTTGGATAAACCTGCCTAACACAATAAAATTACGACTGTAAAGAGCCCCGCCACCAGCAATGTACGAGACAGTGACGGTGGCGGAGCACCTGTGAGCGATAACGGACGAAACGGACGTCAAGTCATTACCTAACATACGTAACGGACGGAATCGCCCACAGGCATACTACAATAGCAACAAAAAATATTTTAATTTTTCGAAAGCGGCGCCTTTGCCAGCTCTCTCGAGCAAATCTGCTGATCAGATGATTACGACTTTGAATTGATGCAATGACCTGATCAGATTTGGCTGTTCATTATCCCATTCAGCAATCACACTTAAAATATACTCGCCTGATTCTAAAGACCCGGCGAAATAGTTACCATTTCTCATAGGCAGAGAGAAAGTACCGCTGCCGCTACTAGAGCCATTTTCAGGACTTTGAACAATGAACATGACCGCGATAGGCTGTTCTGGTGTGTTAGTAGTTTTCAACCCAAAATCCGAATCTTTATCGATATGAATTGTTGGTGTGTTTCTTGGCGCGACCCTGGCGTAAGCGAGAAAATCGCATGCCTCACCACAATACACATTATTGTACGCTCTATGACCATTTCCATCAGCGGTTATTAGGTACATTATTGGTTCTTTTGTCGTACCTGCTAAACTGAGCGAAAATAGAATGAAAAAGCCTACACCAACAGCTAGACCAGCAATGACGGGTACTGTTATGCTATTGCTCACGATTGTAAGACATGATAGCTGCTATTTTTGAGCCTTTGGCTCCTCATTCCTTAATGAGTCAGCGTTTTAAGTGACCTGAAGAGAAGAATACCTACCACTGCGTTTGGTATCGCAAGCCACCATACAAAAGCATGCGGAGCTTGGTTTACTTGGTTTGGAGCAGGAGCAAGCATAGAGATTGCAAGAGCGGCAAAAGCTAGGTACGCACCGTCTCGCTTTCTTCTTACAAGTCGTGCTAAACCTGCAAGTGAAATAGCTACCAAAACCACATAGAATGTGACGACTGTATAATATCTCTCAGGCTGTACGGCCAAATCACCTGCGAATTCAACTCTGGCAGCTGCAACATAGAACCCCAAACCCAGAACAGCTAGACCTGCCATGATACCAAGATAAGCAATAGCCAGCTTGACAAATGAGTGAAGCTCTGCACTATCAGAAACACTAGTATGATAGCCCATTACTAATTAAGTTGAAAACAGAAGTTGTTTTTGAGGTTTTGCTTACTTTTTTAGGTCTGGATAAATGTCTTCTCCAATATATGACCAAACAACTTCCCCATTCATAGCATCAATAAAGTAGTAAGCAGGAGCACTTTTTCCTTCTCCAGAATAGCTTCTATCAAGGAAATACACTAATCTTCCTGCAACTGATTTAGCTATTTCCATATTCTGAATATTAAAGCAAGCCAGAGAGGGAGTACAAGAATTAGATATTGTATACGAAGTTCCATTGATAAAGTACAGCAAATTCTTCTCTTGGTCATAGTAAATCAGTGGAAGAGGTCTATTGACATTAGCTGGGTCACGAGAATCTCTGAGATAGAGGTATACTGTCACATTATCGCCAACTCTATTTTTGATGTCTGCTTTCATCATGTCTATAACTTGAACTTCCATCAATGCCGGCACTGTCGGTATGGAAGACGATGTTTTCCCAAAAACCAAAATCAGTAGCAATACAAATCCAATTCCAATTGCAAGACCAGCAGCTACAGACACTGCTAAACTATCTGACATAATTTTGATTGTTTTGATTCCTGCTTTTGAGTCTTTTCTGACTTTTGAGGAATGTAATAGTTCTTTTTGTTTTAATTAGAAATGTAGCATTTCGACTCTTTGTCATTAAACCAAGGATGTCTAGCCAAAATCAGCTTTCAAGATTACAGTCTCAGTGCTTTATGGGACGCTCGCGATGGCGATATCATTCTCAAGAACTCCCAAAGGCGCTCGTATGCTGAATCATTCGACCAAAAGCTACTGCGTGTCTATAATGACCAAACTGTCGACTTCAAAGAGGAGCTAAAGGCCGAGCCTTTAGAAGTCGTCTACAAGGAAGACCTAGTTGTCAATCCTGGTCTTCAAAGGATAGCACAGCTCATTGTTGGCGAATCCACAACTTCTTTTACCCATATGGCGAGCGGCACTGGCACAACAGGGGAAACAACTGATGATTCAGTTTTAGCTGCTGAAAATGCCCGCGTTTCACTGTCAACTTCCGGCTACAGAGTGAGCCAAGGCATTTATGTCAAAATGGGCGGCTTCTTTCCCAAGTCGATAGCGACAGCCAATGTCTGAGAGTCTGGGGCCTTTGACGGGCCTAGTGGCGGCGTCATGCTTTATCATACGCTCTACGATGACGTTATCGGTCACACGCAGAACGTGACAGTGTATACAATCACACAGGTTATTGCAGCGACCTCGCTATGAGCTCCCACTTCCGCAACCTCAGAAGATATGCCGACACGCGGCCATAGTCAAGAACCTGGCTGAAAAGCTGGCTGAATTCCAAGCGTCTGAAATTATCGATGCCGATATGATCCTTGGCCGGATCGGCCGCATAGATACCTCGAAGCTGATCTGGGAAAACCACGAAGAGCATTTTCTGAACAATTCCGGCCAATTCCAAGTCACCGAGCCGGACGGAACCAACCTGTATCTCTGGTACACGATGGACGAAGCAAGCGATACTCCAAACGTCATGACGGATCACTCTGGCGGCGGGCGTCACGGCACAGTCCAGCTTGGCTCTGGTGTCAAACTCGAAAATAAAATCGTGGCCAATTATACTGCCGGCAAGCGCCTGTCCAAGTCGTTTTACTGCACCGGCAACGGCACCGAAGTCATTAGGCGGGCGCATGACTCTGACCTTGTCGTAAACCAGAACCAGTCGTTCTCGCTCTGGCTTTACCCAACGGATCTCAGCCTAGACGGCGGCACGTCCCGGCGCTGCGTCCACAAATTTGAGGATGCCAACAACGGTTTTCAGGTTACATACGATGACACTGCCCGCATCCAGTATGTTGTGGAGAAGGCAGGGGTCGGCTACTCGGCAAGATGCGCGACTGGCGCACTGCTCTTGAACGCCTGGAACCTTATCGTGTGCTTGTGGCAGAACTCCACTAACACTCCAACGATTGTTGTCAACAATGTCGCTTATTCAAACGTCGGCGGCGTGCCGGGCTTCAATTCAGGGACAACCGACCTTGTAATAGGCCGCCAAGGAAACAACACTACTTCGGGCCGGACAAAGGGATACATCGACGACTTCAGGTACTGGCAGAGCAAGGTGCTGTCGGCCACAGAATATGGCAACCTTTGGGCCAACAAGCTGTCAATAGTTGCTTTACCCGGGCGCGTTGGACTGTGTGACGTTGCAGCATGACACCTGAGCCAAAGTTTGAGAACATTGACAGGAGCGCAAATGTCCAGTCTCAATGGGATGGCGTCGTTTCCGTAGTGACGCCAAGAGAGCGGCCAATTATCATTGGCGATAGGAAAAACTATAGGTATATTCGAAAAAAGCGCGCTAGAATTCTAAAGGAAATTGCAGACATCAAGGCTGACTACGCAGGCAGGCCGCCAGACGCGCCTGTAATGCTGACCATAGGCCAAGTTTCTCTTAAGCTTGCTCTGAAGATAAAGGAATACCAGCTCAAGGTCTTGGGAATGTGTACCGGCCACGGTCCAGGCACATTGAAGGGGCTGTTTGACATCCAGCAGAGCCTGCTTTGTGACAACTGCCGCAAAAGTTCTCTATACGGCGGCGACTTGCAATGCACGGCTGACTTGTGGCCGTTTCTGGCTGTCAACATCCTGATGGGGGCGCTGGCTAAAGACTAATGGGTACAGCCGGCCTTGCTTGGGATGTCGGTGACTATATCAGCGCCGCTCGGATGAACCAAAAGGGCGAATTCGTAGGGACAGGCGCAGAGATAGCCGGAATTTCTCCGACTTATCCGGGACAACAAGCATTTTGCACTGCAACAGGTTCAGGATTCACAGTAGATACGCTTTACCAGCGAAATGCAGCCAACACTGCTTGGAACGCTGTTGGTGCCTTATCCGGCGCCGTCAACGCCAATTTAGTAAAATTTTCAACTCCTGCTTCTTCTGACTTTACAATTCCGGGTGCGGGGACGATAGCCGTTTCTTCTGGTGCATCGCCGGACAACATGCGCGATAACAACACCGGCACGTCTTGGCTCTCAAACAACGAGGCAAACCCATGGGCCAGAATCGACACAGGGGCGACTCGCCTGCTCGGTGCCGTCCGGATCTATTGGGGCGGCACATCAGCCGAGACGCCGAACTCTTTCAAGATCCAAGTGTCGGACGATGCTGTCACCTGGACTGATGTACTGAGCAGGACTGCCGAGCCAGCTTTGGGTGCCTATACAACCTATGAGTTTAACGTTGTTTACAAACGGTATGTCAGAGTGATAGCTCAGGAAACGCTGGCAATGAGGATAAACGAGTTCCATTACTATACACGAGCCACCGAGGACGCAATAGCAAATCATGGGCATGGGTTGTTGTCGTAATGGGCCAATCAGGTTTGCAGTGGGACCCGGCTGACTATGTAAGCGTTGATAGACTCAACCAAAAAGACATCTTTACCGGCACTGCAACACAAATCGACGCAATCAAAAACACTTACCCCGGCATGCGAGTCTACTGTACTCAAGCTGGCGGCATCAACAACCTAGAGGCCGACGTGCTCTATATCCGCAATTCGCAGAACACGGCATGGATAAAAATCGCAAGAATGAACCAAGAGGCAAATCCAAAGCAAGTGACCTTCTCTTCCCCTGATTCTGTAGACTGGACTGATCCAGTCTCTGTGACGGTTTCTTCAGGGGGCTCGGAAACTGTCGTTTGCAACCCAAATGCGCCTGACAACTATTACTCGATGTCGGCTAACTATAACCAGCGGGAGGCAGAGCGGATAACCGATACATCAATTCGGAACAAGGCGCTGGTTTCAGTCAAATGGTACTTGGCCAAAGGCGGCAGCCCGACTGGAAATGTTGAATGCAGGGTAAGAAAAGTCTCTGACGACTCGATAATTGCCACGGCCACAAACCCAATAGCTGCCTCTTCACTCTCTCAATCATCCTACACGCGTCACACTTTCAATTTTCCAGCAAACACGCTGACTCCAAATGAAGATTGCCGTATAACAGTCGAATATCCATCTGGCGACGCTTCCAATTACATCAAAGTTGGAGTCCACACAGGGTCTGGCAACACCTATGCCGGCGGCTACCGAGAAGCATACGCCGGCGGATGGAACATAACAGACACCTCTCACGACTTTAACATCGAAATAATCTTTGGTTCCGGCGACAACATCAAGGATAATAACACATCTACAAAGTGGACTTCGCTAAATGAAACGAACCCTTGGGCTTATGTCGAAGTGGCATCTACAAGCAAACCGACGGGTGCCATCAGAGTTTTCTGGGGCAACTCTAATGAGACTCCAACCAACTACAAGATCCAACACTCCAACAACGCCTCGTCATGGACCGACCTCCTTACAAGGAACATCAAGCCGCCTTCAAACCAGTGGACAACGTATGAGTTCAACATTGTAGATTGTCGCTATGTCAGAGTCTTGGCTCAAGAAACACTTGCAATGTCAATCTATGAAGTCGATATTTACAAACAGGAAGCTGCCCAAGCTTTGGCAGACCATGGCCATGCCCTGCTAACCTAATCAGAGAAGACAGTCAAAAGCTAATGCCATTTTTATTGTACCTTTTCGTGACATCCGGCTAGTTGCCTAAAAAAGAGTTCTTTGTCGAAGGCTCGAAGGACTTTATGAAAGTGTACGAGTCGTTGCCTCGCACAAGTCAGCTGAAGAAGGATATCGACAACGCCATTTCAGAGCTAAAGAAGGATCCTCTGAAAGGCGAAAGAATACAACAGCAACTATGGCCAAAAGAATATGTCAAAAAGTATGGCATTAACAACCTGTTTAGATATCGCCTCGGTGGAGGCTACAGGCTCACGTACACCATTGTTGGCAGACCAAACGGAACAACCTCGGTATTACTTGACGCTCTAACTCACAAAGAGTATGACAAATTGTTTGGTTATAGTACCAGTTAGCTAGAGAAGCCTGGTTGACTCTTCAAGCAGCTTTTCCAGTTTCGGGTTGTCTGCAAATACCCAGATAATCGCACCATCTTTGTTGTCTATCATTATCTTGTTGCTTGCTTCTAGATAATTCAACACCTTTTCCAGAGTCTGGTATTGCATGCTCTTTGGCAGGCTTCTCCAGAGTTTGTATTTGGATGGATACTCTTTTGCTTCCTTTATGGCCGCCTCAACCATCTGGATGGTAGGCAATGTCGGTTCATGATAGCCAGCGCTCCTTCCTCCTCTCTTCGTTGTCCTACCGGTCCCCAAGCCCCTTCTTCTTCCAGAAAAGGGACCGCTACCACTCCTTGATACAGCTGGCGTCGTCATGTCCAACATCTTCATTGTTGTTATTGTCATACTTCTTTAGCAGTAAAACTATTTAAACTTATACATTGTTGTGTAATATACACTTGTATAATATCACAACCTTGACAAATAGGTTATGCTAGCCTTTTAAGAAGTCGTTTTGGTTCAAGGGAACAGAAACCTTAAGTCTAGGCAATTTTCTCCGAAGCTGATATTGAGCGAGAACAGGATATCTCGTAGAGTCGTCGAGTCCTATGGAAGAAACAAGGAGCAGAAGTTGGCTTTTCTTGAAGATTCTGACATCCAGCTACTTGGTTTAAACCAGCAACAGCAGGACTGCCTCGTGATAACCGGCAAGCGCAAGGCCTCTGCTTGGGCGTACTCGATGCGCTACAGTAACAACTCAAGCCAGAATGGAATCGGACTGGATGTAACCATGCGAAATATTGCCGATGTTTCAATTGGAGACACGGTAGTCATTGAAAAAGTTACGCCGCTTGCCGGAGAGCGGGTAATTCTAAAGCCAGTGGAGGAGATAATACCGGGGATTTCGGCCAGAGTCATGGAGTATGTACCATTTGCCATCAAAGATAATCCGCTGGCAGTTGGAGAGCGAATCTGGTATTCCTTTGATGGAACTACGTTTGTGTTTGATGTCGCAGACGTTCAGCCGAAAAATGCCAGTGCCATAGTCGTTTCAAAGAATACTAAATTTGCAGTAGGGTAGTCGCAGCAGAGCCTTCCAAATCTTGAAAGATTATTGCGCAGCAGGAAGAAGACGGTTATTAACGACTGCAAAAAGCAACTGCTTTAGCTTTGTATTCAGATGGACCTCCTTTTTGGCTAAAAGCGCGTCTAAATCCTTGAGTCTCAGAGTTGGTCTTCCAATCTCTCCTGCATACTTTACCCCCTCGCTGATGAGGCTCTCAAATAGCTCTAGTTTGTGAACGAACGCCACTTTGGTCAACTCTTTACTTGCAAGGGCTTCTGCAGAATCTATCCTCGAGCGTATTTCATCTGGATATCTGTGAAAGTCACCGCGATCTAATCCCTTTCTGCTCCAAAATCCTCTGATCATCGAAGGAAAGTCGTAATTCCCTGCGAACGCAAGTTTCTCCTTTGGGTATTCGTTTTTGACAAAGCTTACTATTTCATCCGCTATGCCGGCATCGCTATTTTGATTCAGATAATCAAGGACCTTTTGCGGCACAAGGCTAGAGTTGTCTCTTGTCCAGGACGTTATGCTCTTCAGCTCGCTCTGAAAATGGACAACATCGTTCATGTTCTGAAATGGCAATAGGGCCGATACCGAGTCCAGCTCGACATTAAGAAGGTAGCCCTCTCTGTCCTTTTCAAGCTTTATTTTGATCTTCTTTGGGTGCAACTCCTGCTTTGGACCGACTATCTCCTGTTCTATCTCGTCAATCATTGCAAATACCTGATCCTTGCTAAACTTTAGAGCATACACAATCTGCATGTCTTTTGACTCTATGTCTATACTATAGTTCCATGAAGAATGCCTTCTGAGCGCAAAGTAGCCATAATTTTCTAGCCGCAGTCTCTTGATAGCTTCGGATGACTCGTAGGTGGTCACTTCGTCCTTTTCTTCTCCCCATCTTTCTGATTCTTCCCTTGCAGCATTGCGGTTGTGAATAGCAGCCCATCTTTCGCCGTCAGACAAGCTTCCCCAGTCCCCTACGAATTGAGGCCTACCGCCCCTTGTTATCCACGGCATTGAAAAAGCCTAGCTTGAACTTGCTTTAATCCATTTCTGGATACATAATTTGTTCATCCATTCATTTTGTTCTTGTTCGCGAAGGGCGTGCTAGACACGACTTCACCAGTAATTTCTGACAGAATTTTTAAATACAAAAGTGATGATTAAGTTGTAAACGAAAGAGCCGGACGGGCTGAAAAAACATGGAAACGGTTATGGCAATTTGCTTGCCTGACTAGGCGACGGGCCCTGAATACCTCGTTGAATTTGCTCATATGTGAAAGATTGCGTTCGGATAAAAGGCTAGAAACAGGAAGAATAGTTTTCAAATTGCAATTCTTGAAGTGTACGCATAATATATATTGCAAAACCAAAATCAGATTCTTGTCTCTTCTATAGTCCGATTGCTACTCAATCCATAACTAGCATAATTTCGGTTCCCTCTCTTGGCTTATGAGAGGGAAACAAAACAACCTCAACCATATCCTCAACATCTGCCAAGATGGTAGCAGTACGAACATTCTCCAGCAATTGCAAAGCGTGACAGAACAAAAAGTGGACAAGGTGGACTACCAGCAACAAATAGAGCGGTGGAACAAGTACCAAGAGCTTTTAGATGAAATAGGCAAGAAATGTGGCCGGGACGTTGGCGTCAGGCTTGCAAGAAACGTCAAGCATAATTTCAACGTGTTTACTGACACATCCTCGGCTGGGCTTGCTGTAGTCGGCGCGGCTGCGTTGCTGACATTATGGGGCGCATTTTCGATCTATAGCATCTATTACTTGGTTGGCAGTATTGCTGCTCTGAGTTTTGTAGGCTGGCAGGCATTTATCAGGTTACACCATCCATCGGTAATACACTTCAAATGCAGCCCTGCCTTGCATATCGACGAATTTGCGTACATGCGCCAGACGATAAGAGGGATACCGCCAGCAGAGCATGATCCGATAGTCAGGCTGCCTGTGCTAGAAATGTCCATATCGCGAGCATGGCTGGCGCAGCAGGGCATGCTAAAGTTCATGGAAAGTCTGCGCGATATAAAATGGGAGAGAGCAGAGGAAAGGAGCCAGCAGGAACATCTACGGGAGGAATAAAAAGAATGGCAATAGAAAGATGCGACAAATGCGGCAAGTCATTCATGAGCAAGTCAGAGGTTGAGCGCCACAAGATGTGGGAGCATCCAGTGCCAGTATCGCCTTTTGAAGAGCGGCCTGCTGCAGCCGTCAATAATAACAATGGCATTAACCCTGACGAAGTGCACAAGCTGACAAGCGACGTGATGGCTGGTACAAGAAGTAAAGGTTCCTCAGCAATTGGCAGCGGGCAAAGAAGAAGAGTCCCATTCAGAACCTAAAAGCAGAGAAGCATTAAAGACCCGGTATATGATATAGTCTATGAGACATATATCTGTCGCCCATAGACGATCAGTACAACAAACTCCGAAAGAATATTGGAAATGACTTTAGTAGCAGCCAGAAAGAGGAGAGGATAGCCGAGCTTTATTCATTCCATTGCGACAACTGTGGCTATCGAAATATCCATAATATCAGGGAGCTTGTTTGCGGGTGCGGCAAAGAGCTGGCAGGGACACTGGTGTACCGAAAAGTTGGAGATACAGTAATTTATGACACTAGAGAAAAGAGAAAGGGCAGAAGAAGATGATGATAGCATGATCTATAGGTGCCCGGACGGCCACATCAGTTTTGCAAAACAACTACAATATTGCGGGATGAAAGGATGCGGCAAGCCCATTGAAATTATTAGCGAGCAAGATATCGAGTGGCTATATAAAATCAATCCAAGCGGGCTGGCAATGAATGAGAAAGACCTGAACAAGATACTGGAGGACAAGAACATGCCCAACGAGGTAAAGGAAGCGGTGAAACAAGTATTTCCAGAGCTGAAGGAAAAGAAGAAGAGGAGATTTTGGTTTGCATAATTAATCAAGAACGAAACCATATTGGAAATGGTGAACAAGCGAATATCTAGATGAATGCTTTGTCCACGATGGATAATGCTACTTATGAAGCTAGCAACGTAGCCAAAGGCTCAAAAGCATTATGGCATTTAGGTAAAAATACAAAAGAAGGATGTGGAACTATCAGAAGCCTGTCCATAACATGGAAAGAGGAAGAAGCTCGCTTCTGATAAAGAGGCAGTTAGCGATTATAGGCAGCATTGCCGCAGTGGCAGCTGTTGCGCTTTTCATGACCATCTTCTCATTCGGTGCCGATGATTCTTTCTCAATAACAGAGATTCCATTCTTTTTCATGAACGGGCAAGAAATTACGGTAAGGGGAACGTTTGAAGAGTGTGCACCAACCAAGATGCTGCTGATATGCTATCCGGGATTCCGGTCAGACGATGGCAATTATTTTGTACTCACAGACCACGATACTAAGGATTTAAGGAGCCTGATCAAACAGGGGCATTTTCAAGTTACTGGAAAATTTTCTCCAGAGATACCTGAGGAATTTGCGGCAGCAGATGTGGCAGGAGTCATCTCAGTTAGCTCTATCACTCCAATTGATTCTGTTTAAGACATAATACTGGACACAATCTTGGACGCATGATCGTTCAGTATCGACATTCTTTGTGGTGCTCGCTTTTTTCGTAGTCAGAATTTTAGATATATAGAAGACGCAGCTTGGGACATCAAGACAAAGAAGCTACAGGATATGATAGAATAAAGAAACATGCCGCGCAAAGAGTAGTGCATGGGCGAGCAGAAAGACAAGACGCTGGAGCAGGTATCCGACGAAGACTATAAAGTGGCACCAACCAGTGCGGATGAAAGGCACCTGAACAAAAGGGATATGAAAAAACGGGTCACAGGCGAAAGCTACCCACTGCTCGAGGAAAAGGTGCAGCAAGAGCTAAGAGGGGGAGTAGAATAGCAAAGGCTCCAAGCATTGCTCATTGGCCATGCACAGAAATTACACTAAATTATATAATACGCTAAATTATTCACATTTGCTCAAGAATAAACCAAGCTTCTTTCAAGCTACTGCATATATTTCCAAAAGTTATTTATTCTAGAAGCGCCTTTAACTAAATGTGTACGCAAAACTATGCAACATTGAAATTTTATCAAGCTACATCAAGGACGTTTCAGTTGGCGACATGCTGACGGTGCAGGCGCTCATCACAAACCCACTTGACTGGCAGCACTTTTACGAAAAGATACTGACAATAAAACGGGGCGACAAGACGGACTTTACGGTCGTCACGGGCGAAGGCGACAGACTGGTTGGCACCGGCGACATTGTCGAAGTGGACAAGTGGAGCAACAGCGGCCACTATGGGTTCAAGATCAAGATAGATGTCAAGCGCCAAAAGTCGCTTACCGATAGGAGGATAAGGGGGCCAGGCAGGACGGCAAAGCCGGCGGCTGAAAAGCCGCCGGCCGAGCCGGCGGAGGCGGAAGCGCCGCAATTCGCTCCACTGGCAGCAGCCGCCACCACCTTGGTAACGCCGCAGGATATTGCATCGTTTCGCGAAATGCTGAAAGGCTCGATCACGATGGACATGGCCTAAGTGCCTAGTTGATCGGTGCTGTAACCTGTACACTGACACCTCATTTCCTTGTCTTTGGCGTCAGTGGCGAGGCATCTTTTGCCTGTAAACGAATGCTGCCAGTCACTGTGCCCGCAGATGCATACTGTCATGCCTGTCGTCATCGCCTCAAGTTAATTACCATACTCTGTTGCTGCCGCCAAGGCATCATCTTCCTCATCTGCTTTTTGCCTGCTTTCTGCTGTACACCGAAGCAACCGGCGTTGTCCAAAAGATAGGAGCATGTAGGACATTTATTGGTTCACGAACTTGGACAATCTAACAAAAGGCAGGAGCAATTTCTAAAGCTATTTTGCCAAACGAATGTAAGTCCGATTCCAATTTACGATTTGCAATTACTTCAAACACTTATAATGTTCATAGGCCGCTTTATTCCCGCGCTTGGCAGCAATCAAGGTCTTCGCGGTGGACATTGACGGCACCCTTACTGAAAACGGGGGAGGTGCGATACACCTGGCGGCTCTAGCAAAGCTCCGCTACCTTGAGAGGCTGGGCTATAACGTTGTATATGTCACCGGCAGGTCTTCGATCGAAGCGTATGTCCTTGCAGTATTTGGCGGCACCACCAGAATTGCGGTTGGAGAAAACGGTGGCGCAATAACAATCGCGCCACAGGAGCACAAGTTGCTGGCAAGCAGGGAAAAGTGCATGGAGGGGTATGAAGTGCTGAAAAAGAGCATTGACGGCGTGCAGATAAAGCCGGTGTTTCCGAGGATGACCGAAGTGGTTCTGCTGCGCACGTTTGACCTGAAAGAGGGCCAGAAAATCTTGGAAGAGCATAACCTGCCGCTGTATCTGTCAGACAGCAAGTACGCTTTTCACATCAACGAAAAAGGGGTCGACAAGGGATACGGGCTTGCAGAGGCTTTGAAGATGCTCAAGGCAGACCCGGAAGAGACGGTCGCGATAGGCGACAGCGAAACCGACGTGCCGATGTACGGTATTTGCGGCTGTAGCATTGCGCTTGGGCACGCCGAGGAAAGCGTCAAGAAAAAGGCTGATCACGTGGTCGCCGGCAGTGAAGGAGCCGGCCTTGCCGAAGCCATAGATTACGTTGCGTTCAACTACCTTGGGGTGAAGAAGGCGCAATGACGTTCCGGCTGTTCAGGAACGATGTGCGCAGACTGGTCAAGCAGGCTCTAGATAATGCAGGGTATCCTGCCGTCGAATTTGACGTGTCCGAACCACCGCAAAAAGAATTTGGCGACCTGTCATGCAACGTCGCGTTCCTTCTGGCTAGGCACGCCAAAAAGCCACCGCAAAAGATAGCGGCTGAACTGGTCGAAGCGATCAGGCTGAACATCAAGGATACATGCGTCCTGTCGGCAGAGACTGCCGGCGGCCACATCAACTTCAAGGCCGACTATTCGCGCCTGTCGCCAGCGACTCTTGGACAGGTGCTCAAGAGCCCAGAAAATTATGGCTACCCCGACTCGGGGCAGGGCCGGCACATCGTCATAGAGCATACAAGCGTCAACCCGAACAAGGCGCTCCATGTGGGCCATATGCGCAACGTGATAATCGGCGATACGCTCTACCGCATAATGAAGGCCACGAACCACCGGACGACGGTGCTCAACTACGTTGACGACTCCGGCCTGCAGGTCGCCGACATTGTAGTGGGCTTCAAGTTCGCCGGCTTTAATGTCGAACCGCCCAAGGGCAAAAAGTTTGACCACTATTGCGGCGACGAGGTGTACGTCAAGATAAACGAGATGTATGAAAAGGACCCTCTACTGGCAGAAAAGCGCAAGCTGGTGCTCAAGGAGATAGAGGAGGGCAAGTCAGAGATCGCACGCTTTGCCACGGATATTACGTTGCGCGTGCTGAACGAGCAGTTGAAGACGTGCTGGCGCATGAAGACGCGGTACGACCTATTGAATTTCGAGTCGCACATCGTCGTATCGAAACTGTGGAGCAAGACGTTTGAGCTGCTAAAGAAAGAAAGGCTCACTCATTTTGAAGAGGAGGGCAAGAACAAGGGCTGCTGGGTCATAGAGGCCAAGGATGAGGAGGACAAGGTCCTTGTGAGGAGCGACGGCACGGCCACGTACATTGCAAAGGACATCCCCTATGCCGCGTGGAAGCTGGGGCTTATCGAAGACCCGTTCTCCTACCGGGAGTATCTCGGGCAGTGGGACGGCTCGATGCTTTATGCCACTACGCTTGGGGGTAGCGACAAGCCTACAGCAGCCAAGAAATTCAACGGGGGCGAGCGCGTCATTACGATAATTGACTCGCGGCAGGCCCGCCTGCAGAGGATAATATCACAGGTGCTCTCAAAGATCGGTGCCGGCACCCAAGAATACTTCCACTTGAGCTACGAGGCGGTGACCCTCAGTTCAGAAACCGCCAAGGCGTTTGGGATCGACATCGGCGACCGGCAGTTCATGCACATGTCTGGCAGAAAGGGCATCTATGTCAACGCCGACTATGTGCTTGACACACTGCACACCAAAGCGTACGAAGAGGTAAAGACGAGGAACCCTGGCTTTACAGAAGAGCAGCTGAACGCCATAGCAGAAGAGATCGCGATATCGGCGATACGTTACAACATGATAAAACAGGATCTTGATAAGATAATCACCTTTGACGTAAAAGAGTCGCTGAGCCTTGAAGGTGACACCGGACCATACCTGCAGTACGCCTATGCGCGCTCGCAGCGCATACTGGAAAAATCAGGTCAGAATATCGCAGGGAGCAACTTTGCCTTTGACCGGCTCGCTCACGAATCGGAGATAGCACTGATAAAAGAGATAGCCAAGCTCGACCTTGTTGTCGAGGACGCGGCAAAATCATTGTCGCCCAAGTCGCTTGCGCGCTATGCCTACAACCTTGCGACGACATTCAACCTGTTCTATGAGAAGGTGCCCGTGTTGAAAGAGCAGGACGCTGACATCAGGATGGCGCGCCTTGCCCTTGTCAAGGCTTTTGGAGTTGCGCTGAAAAACGCGCTTGACGTGCTGGGCATAACCGCGCTTGACCACATGTAGTAGTCAGTCAGTACCGGCGCAATGTCGATTCCCTTGCAGCCTTGCTGTTTTCGCCGTAGTACTGCGGCTTTGTGCGCAGGCTCTTGTTGCAGCAGGGGCAGTGGTAGTCCTTGAGGCCCATAAATATCGCCCTGTCGCAGGTGATGCAGACCTTCATCCCCTTCGAGTAGTCGATCTTTTTCACCGGCACATAGTTTGGGTGGGTTTTACAAAAGCTCCTACAGGACATCTCTGCAACAAACCCCTGCAGGCATTAGTTATTTGTTATGTGAATAGAAACTATAGCGCATCTACGCTTTTTAGATTGATTTTTATTCTCTCTCTGCTTGCTATCCGAATGAATATCTTGGCAAAGATCGAGGAAGGCTCATACGTGCTGCTGTTTCACACGCCGCGCAAAAAGTGGCTCACCAAGGTGACGCAGGACAAAAAGCTCCACACCCATCTTGGCATCATCGACATTTCTGCCACAATTGGCATGGAGTACGGGTCGGCCATCCGGACCACTGAGGGCAAGCTGGTCTTTCTCATAGAGCCCACGATCCATGACTTTATCATGAAGTCAGAGCGTCGGACCCAAATAGTCTACCCAAAAGATCTGGGATACATCGCCGCTCGCACCGGCCTCAAGAACGGCTCCAAGGTGCTCGAAGTCGGCACCGGCAGCGGCGCACTTGCGACATTCATGGCAAGCATCGTCAAGCCAGACGGCCACATTTACAGTTTTGACGTCAACCCGGAATTCATGGATATAGCAAGGCGCAACTTGGAGAAGGCCGGCATGTCGCAATACGTGACCCTGCACCAGCACGACCCGCACCAAGGAGTCGATGTCCGGGACGCCGACATTGCAATAGTCGACCTTGGAGACCCGTGGACCGTGCTTGATCAAGTGCACGATGCGCTGAAAGGCAGCGGCGCGTTTGTAGCCATTTGCCCGACCATGAACCAGATTGAAAAAACGGCGACAGAGCTGAAAAAGAGCGGCTATGCCGACATTGACTGCGTAGAGCTGATGATCCGCAACATAGAAGCAAGAGAGGGCATGACCCGGCCGTCGATGAGGATGATCGGGCATACGACGTACCTCGTATTTGCGCGCAAGGTGCAGAAGCTTCAGGAAAGGGTCGAAGCAGAAGCTATTGCTGAGGAAGAAGGCGCTGAAGAAAACGACGAAGAAAACAGAGACGAATGATTAATAGCAGTAGATTCCTTCAGAAATTCGCCAATGACCAAGGCCGCCGGCTTTATTCGCAAGTACATGGATTCCATACTCTTTAACAGGAACCTGATAATTGCCGGTGCCGGCTCTTTTTTCGCAAGCGCCTATGTGTCAGAGCTGTATGCGCAGTATGACAGCAACGACCTAGCAAACTCTGCACTTGCGCTTGTAGTAGAGTACGGGATCTACATCCCGGTTTTTGCAATGTTGTTCTACATCAACAACCGGAGCAAGTACGTCGACCCTGCTACCGGTAGGCGCGACTCGCGCCAGATAATGCAGGACATAAAAAAGCTCTTTGCCGCCTTTTCCGTCTCCGAGGTGATATACTCGGTGACCAAGGTGGCGATGCAGTACTGGCTGCTTCAAGCTGGGAATCAGCCCTACGAAGCATCAATGGCAAGCTCCCTTATCGCCTGGGGGGTGTTCTTTGTTGCTATAAACTCGATGGCGAAGCTGGTAAAATTGTTCAAGCATCATCAAACTTGACTTGCGTGCCCTCAATGACGTTGTATTTTCGAGCAAAGCCGGCTACTGTCTCTAGCACATACTGCGCGTCCTCGTCAGGCACATAGTTGGGGCAGGAAATAGGCGGGTAGATCTCGCAGGGTTGCGCGCTCTCTTCGATGTAGACTACTGTCTTGTTGCTGTCAAGCCACATGATGTCGATTGGAAACTTCATTTCAGGCGGCATCCAGAATGGATACTTTTGTGATGTCTCAAACACAAAGAGCATGGATTCGTTTTCGCCAAGGGTGTCTTTGACAGTCAGTCCCTTTGACCTCTGCTCGTTGGTCTCAGCCACATCGGCCACCAGATTGACGCCGTTTACGGTGATATTGACCTGCCTGTAGCCATCATCGGTGCTGTTATCCGGAGTCTTCTCGCCGCCTATAATGATCTCTTGCGGACTGTCCGCCTGCTCAGCCGAGCGCGCAACTGGAGTGACGAGCAGGACCGCTCCGGCGATAATCCCGGCAGCTGCCGCAGCGACGATTACGACTATCGTGGTTGTGCGCACTACCGGTAAAGTACGTGCACTCGCTATTTATTACTTAGCGAGCAGGAAAACCTAAATGCTTAGCTCTCTGAAAGCGAGCCTATTTTAGGAACCATTGACAACAATTGCTAACTATAATTGCTCAACTTCAAGTTTCGCCTCTATCCTACAAGGGAGCAAGAAGCCAGGCTTGAAGCCGTCCTAGAAGTGAACTGCATTGTGTACAACTATTTTATTCTTAACCACTTTCGTAGCAGAAATGATATGAGCCATGCCTGACAGAGCTAAAAGAGCAGCAGCCAATACTTGAAACTATCATAGCAAGATGCTTCAAATGATATCTACAAAGGTGGCAGGAGCGTGATGCTCTGGAAGAACTGAAGAAAAGAGGACATGCCGCTGGCATTGGTAGGTTGCAATTGTTAAAGGGCGGTGAATGCCACTCGTTTACGTACAACCAGTCTGGTTTTAACATTTATCAGAACTTTGCAAGTGTTTGCTCTGGCTTGCAAAGATAGGTCATATTGAGATACGGATTCATAGGCGACCAATTAACATCAAAGGAGTAACTATTGTAAGGCAAAAGCTGATAGTAGGTGGTATGCTGTTGTAGCGTGCGAAATCCTGAGAGAGACATTCAACAATCAGATATGAAAAGCCAGTTGGCATTGACGTTGGAATAACTAACTATGCCTACGACTCTAATGGCAATCATACTGATAATCCATTATTCATGAGCAAGGAGTTGAAGCCATTAAGAAGAGCGCAAAGGAAAGTACCGCGGAGGCAGAAAGGTTCAAAGAATTACAAAAAAGCTGTTTCTTGGCTGCAGCGCCTGCATATGAGAATAGCTAACAAGCGCAAGAATTTCTTGCATAACCTATCAACATGGTATTGCAGAAACTACGACTTGATATTTATTTATAGAAAAATTAAGGCTGCAGAATATGAACAAGAACCACTATCTGGCAAGACACATTATGGATTCAAGCTGGGGCACTTTCAAGCAAATGCTAGAGTACAAAGCTAACAGACTTGTTGAGATTGAGCCTTATAATACATCTGTTGAATGCTCAAGATGCGGCAGCCTTGTTCCAAAAACGCTTGCCATGCGTATCCATGAATGCAACAGGTGCGGCGCAGTCCTTGACCGCGACCATAACTCTGGCATCAATATCGAGCAGAGAGGGATGAAACTGCTCGGTCTTCCATTGAGAAAGCTACCCATTCAACATGGGAAAGTCACGTCTGTGGAGACTCTGTGTAGAGTCGCCGAAGCAGGAACAAGCCCACATGCTATAGCGATAGGTAGTTGACGTCAAACCGGCCTCGATAATCGGAGGTGCACAAGCTGCGCGCCCTTGCCCTGTTGCATGATGCGGGGCTCGTTGCCGGCGCGCCTAAAGTACGAGCCGAGCACAAGCGCCCACGGAAGCACGTGCTTGCTGTCCACCTTTGACTGGAGGCTCACGATGTTGTTGCTCCTGTCATGCTTTAACCCTCCAAGGCAGCTTATCTTTAGCGCCGAGTCCACAAGGTCCATCACCTCTGCAGCGCTCATGTCCGATATCTTCAAGCCGTACCTTTCCTCAATGTCTTGCACAAGCTCGGCTGGCATCATATCCGCACCGCCCACAGCATATTCAAGCATCCTGAGCGATAGGCCGTTTTCCACAATCCTTGCAAGCTCGACTGCCTTTGCGGCGACTGCCGGCTCTGTATCAAGCAGGTACTTTACCTCGCCAGCTCTGCTCCACGCCTCCTCAAAGTTCTTTGACTGGAGCGCCCCAAACGAGTCGGTCGAGGAAAAGAGTGCCGCCTTGCCGTTGCTGCTGTCGACTGACACCATGTGCGTCGAGTCGATTATTATTACGTTTATCGCCGCGTCGCCTGTCCGCAGCTCGATCCCTTCGGGCAGCTGGAAAATGCTTTCGCTGCCGATGCACTGTTGCCCGAGTATAAAGCGGGCTCGCACTCCTGCTGTCACCGCCCTGACAAGGGACGGCCTGCACTGCGAGATCAACCTTAGGCCCCACTGGTCAAGCGTTGCAGTTATTGACGAGCGCGACCCAGCTATCAGGCTACCTAACTTTTCCAGAGCAGAGTTTGCATCTAAGATAAAGTACCGCCGCTCCTCGGAGCCCTTGGGGCGCTGGCCCTCGTCATTTATCTTTTGCAGCCGGTCGACTATTTTTTTCATGTTCTTTACCCTGCGCTCATGCAGGTTGACTATCTCGGCAAACGCCTCCTCTGGCGGGATGGCGCTGCAGATAAGCGGCTTTTGCTTCGAGACCACTGCCAGCCGCTTTTTTTCCAGTTTTTTTACCGTCTGGTAGATCTTTGTACGCGGCAGGTTGGCATAGTACGCTATCTCGCTTGCCGCAAGGGAGCCTTTGCCTATCATTGTAAGATACGCCCTTGCTTCGTATTTTGAAAGCCCAAATTCTTCAAGGCTATCTGGAAGATCGCTACTATTATTATTACTGTCAGTAGTGGTAAGCACGTCCATACTATCAGAAAGGAAAATGAAGGTAAAACGATTGGTCAAATAGATTGCGCCCAAGTTCGAAAAAATGTCAAGCTGTTACCGCCCGACCCTGTTACCGCGGTTACAAAACTTTCCGGCACATGACAAGTATTATTTCAACTGCCATATGCAACCAGCAGTATGATGAATTCAAGGTGGGTAAAATCCGAGTCAATACTCAGTAATGACGATCAAACCATTTCACCGCCAAAGCCGGGCGGTCCGCTAAAGCCGAGGCTCGACGCGGTGCAGAAAAAGATACAGGTGCAGATCTCAAGGCTTGAGGAGCTGCACGGGGTGCTCAAGTCAAAGGACGAGGAGGCATTCCGCAAGCTGGTGACTTCGATAAAGGAGAACAACGCCCAGTACTCGACGGTGCTGTCGTCAGAGCTTGCAAGGGCAAGGCAAGTGTCAAGGGTGGTCTTTCTTTCAAAGGTGGCGCTTGAGAAGCTGGTAGCTAGGCTGTCCTCTGCTTCAGACTTTGGCGATCTGGTGATCGTGCTGAGCCCGGCGATGGCGGTGGTAAAGAACTTGAGGTCGTCCCTTACGCCGCACGTGCCAGAGATGGAGGGCGAGCTTGGCGTCATCTCTGAGCTCTTGAGCGGGATACTGGTCGATGCCGGCCAAGTGGGCGGTTACACTATCAACTTCGAGACTGCGAACGAGGAGGCTGTGCGCCTCATAGAAGAGGCATCTGCGGTAGTGGAGCAAAAGATGAAGGACGAGTTCCCCGGCATCCCCGATCTGCCGGTGATACCCCAGAAACTTGCCTAGGCCGGCTTCATGGCTGGGCCGGCTAGGCAAGCTATAAAGCTAAACTGCCAACATCTTTTGACTTTGCTCTTTTTCCTCATTTTTTCATAGTTGCGCCGCAGTAGCATATCATTTGCTGTTCAAGAAGAGCAACAACGCTTCGATAAAGGAGAGAGCGAACGCTGCGCTTGCCAGCCTCCAGCGAAACGCCTACGCCATGGGGATGCTGCGCTCAAGGCTCGAGTCGCGGATCAACTTTACCCTCAACGAAAAAGGCAGCACAGAGAGCTGTCAAGAGCTGACCAGGGTGCTTGAGCTGGTCAAGAACGGCGAGATGATCCTGCACGAAATGTCTGAAAAGATCGAGTCTGCCCGTTTCTTGGAGGAGTTTGTCATGATAATGGACAGCGCTGCATCATCAGTCAGCGAGATAAAGGATGACATCGAGCAGATGATGCCGGCGGCCGAAGCAGCGCTGGAAGAGATGCACGACGCGATCTCCAAAGTGTCGTCGGGGCTCCCGGCTGACCTGAGGCAGGAGATAGAGCCAGCGATCCTTGCCGAAGCGGTCGCAGCGATCGCGGCAGGCAACGCCAGCGCGGCAGTAATTGAGGCAAAGGAAGAAAAAGAAGAAAAAACGGCGGCCGTGCCGGAACAGGAAGAAGAAGAGCCGGAAAGCGTTCCGGCATAGGTGCAAATAATTTTGTTAGCTAGGCAAGATAGATTTACACCCAAGTAATTCAAAGCCACAAGTCAATTCTGCCTTGAACTGTAATTATGAGTCTCGCACCACAGGAACTGGAAAATAGCGCTAGCAAGTATGCAGCCGAGGCAATCCGGCTGGATTCTCAGGGGTCACGGGGGATGGCGATTCAATCGTACCAGCGCGCAATAGAGGCGCTGGTCAAGCTGGTCCAGATCTACCCAGATTACAAGCTAAACAAGGTCTACATGGAGAGAGCAAACGCCTACCAGAACAGGATCAAAGCCCTCCAGATGTCGCACGGCCTTGAAGAGGAAGAAAGGCCGCCGACCCATATAGACAACAGCAGCGGCAAGCAAGAGCCTTCAAACGGGCACGGGACAAAGCCGGCGGCATCATCGTCCGGCAGCAGCAAGTCGGCCAACGTGGAGACGCTCAAGGCGGACTTTGACGATCTGGTCATGAAGGAAAAGCCTAAGGTGAGCTGGAACGAGGTGATCGGCCTTGAAGACGCCAAGCGGGCGATCCGAGAATCGATCGTCTACCCAATGAAGAGGGCAGACCTGTTCCCGCTTGGGTGGCCACGTGGGATACTGCTCTATGGGCCACCGGGATGCGGCAAGACCCTGCTTGCAGCTGCGGCAGCCGCAGAGATCGACGGCTACTTCATCAATGTTGATGCGGCTTCGATGATGAGCAAGTGGCTAGGCGAGGCTGAAAAGAACATTTCAAAACTGTTCAAGATGGCGCGCAACCTGAACGAGAGCGAGGGCGTGCCAGTCCTTCTGTTCATAGACGAGATCGATTCGCTTCTGGGCACACGCAACAGCGAAGTCGGGGGCGAAGTCCGCGTCAAGAACCAGTTCCTGACCGAAATGGACGGCATCAACGGTAAGAGCAAAGAGTCGCAGCTGTACGTCATTGGCGCGACCAACAAGCCTTGGAGCCTTGAAGCGGGATTCCTGCGCAGGTTCCAAAAGCGCATCTATGTCACGCTGCCGGACACCGCGTCGAGGACCAACCTCTTTGCACAGTACACGGGACCGCTGAACGTGGAAGGCACTTTGCGCGTCGAGGAGCTTGCCAAGGTGAGCGAAGGCTACAGTGCAAGCGACATCAAGGATATCTGCCAGTCGGTGCAGCTCAGAGTCGTCAACGAGCTGTTTGAAAGCGGCAAGGCTATGGAGGCCGGCGCCAACCCAAGGCCGATCAACATGCTCGACTTTAAGGAGATCCTAAAGATCAGGAAGCCCTCCGTCAGCATCGACATGATAAGGGCCTACATGCGGTGGAGCGACCAGTTCAAGGCGCTTTAACTACTTTTTCTTCTTGCGCCCTGAACCTTTCAATGGCCTCTGATATCTTTGTTTTGGCCACCTGCTGGGGCTTCCAGCCCTTTACCTTGACGTACTTGCCATCTTCAAGCTCCTTGTAGTGCTCAAAAAAGTGCTCGATCTGGTTCAAGATGTAGCGCGGGACGTCGCCGATGTCTTTGACACCTGCAAAACTTGGATCTATCTTTGCAATCGGCGCCGCTATCACCTTTGCGTCAGGGCCCTCTTCGTCCTCTGTCAAGAGCACGCCTACCGGAGTCGCCCTGATAACTGACATCGGGACTACCTGGTAGTCGCCCAGCACAAGGACATCGACGGGATCGCCATCGCCTTCTAGAGTGCGCGGAATGAACCCATAGTTGCAGGGGTAGACCATAGTCGTGAACAGGCGCCTGTCTACAAATACTGCGCCGGTTTCAGCGTCCAGCTCGTACTTTATGCTGCTGCCCTTTGGGACCTCGATCACTACGTTGATCTCGTCAGGGGTGCCACTGGGCAGATTTTTTGTATGAACAAAATGCGGAATACGCAAAGTAGTTTAGGCATACCTGTATCCCTCTTATAATTTATGAGAAAACCTCGACTTTCGCCGTAGGATAAAAACAATAAAGTCAGTACCGGATATTTTAGATACCTCCCACGATGAATTACATAATCATCAGAGCAAGGCATAATATGATCAGAACATACTGGTTTCGTCTATATCCAAAAAGGCAGCAAGTAAAAATGATGACTGATACTATTGAAACTTGCAGACATCTATACAATGATTCACTTTATGAAAGAAGCTGCGATTGGAGTTTGCGGGTATTGGGATCAGATGTGTCTTCTACCTTTGAGAAAGCAGGATAACAAGCAGGTGCACAGCCAAGTGCTGCAAGATGTATTACTCAGGCTAGACAAAGCGTATCAGGCATTCTTCAAAAAGCTAGCCAAATATCCAAGATTCAAACGGAAAGAGAAGTGTGAACTACCCACGTCTTAAGACGTGGGCTTCTTCTTCCTGCTTCCTCGACTGCATTGCAATCTCTACAGGCGTAACTTCCCGGCGTTCCACCGGTAGCAACAACATCGTCATCATCAGTGATTCTAACCCTCGCTTGAGGATGTTAAGAGAAGCGTTGTAGTCCCTGTCAAGCACAGCACCACACTCTGTACAAACATGTGTACGTACAGCCAATGACTTTGGTACTGGGTGTCCACACCTCGAGCAGTCAACCGATGTGTATGCTGGCTCTACCTCTACAACGCGGTTGGCCTTGTACTGAAGCATATTTTTGAAGGTAGACCAGCTTGCGTCCAGGATTCTGCGCGCAAGACGGTGGTTCCTTGTGAGGTTTGCTACTTTCAGCCGTTCTAAAAATATCAGGTCGTAGCGGCTGCTGTAGTACGTTGACAGCTTGTGCAGAAAGTCCTTTCTCTTGTTATGGATGCGTTCATACAGTCTGGCTAGCATGCGCTTTGCTTTCTCTCGGTTGTTGCTGCCTATCTGCCTTCTTGATAGCCTTCTATGGGCTCTTTTCAATGGCTTTAGCATCTTGGTCAGAAA
>FWPU01004787.1_pt1 | contig 30763 bp, 33 predicted proteins | sample 2228361 | NCBI WGS metagenome assembly FWPU01 (sample SAMEA103939777, study PRJEB20133) | metagenome | reverse complement strand
GAAGGGCAGCCCGTACTGTGAATAACTACAATTACTAAACCTTTATTTACCTATTTTAAGAAAATTAACCTTTTACCTTGGATTTTGGAAAGTTTATTCCTTTGAAGAAATTTTTATTCCCTCAATAAGCCAGTCCCTCTCTTCTTTAACCAGAACTGCTTTTACAAAGTTCATTGTTTGAAATTTATAACGAAATGGGATAAGAAATGAGAGCGCGAAAGAAATGATTATCTTTGTGAAATAGAAAGGCAAGCGAATGCCTATTTTTCTCTAGATAAAAGTAGTATTTGCTTACAGTTTTAAAGGAAGAGCTTAATTCTTTTCCTCATTTCTTGGGCTTTTCTCTCTTCTTCAGGTGTTAAATTAAGCTCCTTTAGTGCCTTTTTAAATCTATCAGCTTTTCCTTTTTCTCCACGACTTTTGTAAATTTCTTCTAAGATAACGATAGAAGTGGGGTAGGAAATGAGAGTGCGAAAGCGATCCTTTTCCAGTATCTTTAAAGCTACTTCGTATATTGAGAGGGCTCTCTTTATATCGCCACTTAAAGCAAGGGAATCTCCCCAATAGAAGTAAACATCTGTATCCTGTTCAGGACGAAGTGTAGCTACTTTTTCATAAATAATAGCCGCTTCTTCATATCTTTCCGTATTAAAAAGGAAATCGCCATAAGCGACAAGAGTATCGATATCTTTTTCTTTTTTTAATGCTTCTTTGAGTAATTTTTCAGCAGTGGGATATTCTCCTTGAAAATAAGCGATTTTTGAAATTGCGATGTAGCCCAGTTTAAATGGAGATTCAATTTCTGCAGCTTCTCTTAAGTGGGGAAGAGCTTCCTCGAATTTACCCTTCTGAGCGAGGAGAAGAGCAAGGTTATAATGGGCTTGGGCAAAATCAGGGTTTATATCTAATACCTCTCGGTAAATTTTAATAGCGGAGTCTAGATGATTGGCGAAGTGGAGAGCTCTTCCTTTTAAAAAGGTTTCCCAGTAAGAAGGAAGATTTTGTAGGAATGTGGGGTCGGTGAGGGATTTTTTTAGCAGGGTTCCTAAGTATCTATCTTCGAGGGGAGTGTAAAAGCCTTCATTTGAATAAGAGATGGTAAATAGCTTAATTTCTCCTCTTTTTGATTTTATGCTTTCCAGAAACTCTTTCATTATTTCCCAAGGAGGCTTTCCTGTGCGTTTAGCTTCCTGGGGGAAGAAATCCATGTCCAGGTCAAGGAGAAGATTATCATTTTGCATTTTGGAGAGAATATCAGAGAGAGAAGAGAGATTTGTGAAAATAAAGGGGCAGCCGAAAACTTTTCCTTCAACGATATTTTCAGATTCCTTAGTAAAAACGAGTTCCTTTTCGGTGAAGCGGGCATATTGCTGGATGTGATTTTTTATTTCTTGAGGGGAGCTACCCACAGGCATAATCCAAACCACTTTTTTTATTAATCCTAATTTGAACGCTGTATAGAGCCAGTCTCCAATCTGAACGAGGGTTTCTCCTATATCCTCGTTCTTCAAAAATTTCTCAAGCTTTCCTTCTGAAAGAAGGCGTTTAACTTTTTTTAATTTGCTTTTTTGGACTGGCTGGAAATCATCGTGAGTATCAATATGAATAACAATGGCATCTTTTATTTTATTTTTCCACCAAAAGGTGAGACTTTCGTTATGTTCCTCTATAAGGTGGATTTGAGACTGGGAGATAGGAAGAGGTGGGGGTTTAAGGCTTGAAGGTTTGGGAGTGCAGGAGGATATAAGAGTGGTAACCAAAAGCAAAACAAGCACTGAAACAAGCGGTCTCTGACACTGGGCAAGTTGGTGAGCAGGGGAAACGGTGTTAAGGTGCTTAAATTTCCTAGCAATTTTATAGAATTTTTGTTTTGAAAAGTTCACTTTTTATTCTTTTCTCCTTTCTTATTTTGGGAGTCCTTTTCATATTTTAACCGAGAGGGAAATGTGAAAAAGGAAATGAGAAGCTCTATAAGCCCAGAAAGAAAACCACTTTGCCACAAGCGGGTTGGGCGGACTACTCTTCCTTTAAGTGGTATTTCTACAATTTTGTACCCTTTGCGTTGGGCAATGTATGAGATTTCGAGATCAAAAGCGAACTTTTTAGTGGTTGTTTTGGGAATAATTTCCTCAAGCACTTCTCGGTGAAATGCTTTAAATCCCGTTTGGGAATCAGTGAGATTTAACTTTAAAAAAAGGCGGTTGAGCGATTTAAGAAGGCGAGAAATTAAAGTTCGGTAGAGAGGGCGTTTAATGTCACTTTGGGGTAGGTTTTTTGAAGCGAAGACAGCATCGCATTTTTTAAGTTCATTTAAGGTAGATTGAAATAGAGCTAGGGGCGTTAAAAGGTCAGCATCGTGAAAGAAGACAACGCTTCCCCGAGAGTTCGAAAAGCCTTCTCTTAAAGCTTCTCCTTTCCCTCTGTTCTTTTTAAAAGAAATTACTTTTAGTTCGGGAAGAGAAAGCTCTTCAAGTTTTTCTACCGTCTTATCACTGCTTCCGTCAGAAACTGCGATGATTTCAAAGAGTTCGCCAATTTCAGAAAGGTTTTCTCTTAAGTTTGGTATGGTGAGAGGGACTACCTTTTCTTCATTTAAACAGGGGACGATAACTGAAATCATTAGCTGAAGAGAGCATAAATATTTAGAATTGGTTGGTAGAGCCGGTAAGGAACAGGAATTTCAGCTTCCAGAGGAAAGAGAAAAAGAGAGTAGCAGATGATAATGATAAGCAAAATGTCTATGATTTGTGCATATTTTGTATTTTTTTCTCTCAACTTGTAAAAAAAAGCGGCGGTAATTAAAGCCACAAATGGGGTAAAGGAAGTAGCAGAATAGAGGTAGACTGGTCTGTTCATAAGAATTAGAGGGAAGATAAAGAGAAATATGGAGGCAGAGATAAAGTAAAATTTCTCGCTTTCTTCAGAGCGTAAAAGGTAAATAAAGGCGGGAACAAAGAGTAACCACAGAGGAGGATGGATAAATCCAGTAACCGACTTTATAGAGCCTCCTTCCAAAACGTTGGAGTAAGAGAATGAAAGGGGGAAAATGAACCATTTAAATGCGTGGTGTGAAAGTCCAATAAGATGTCCGTAGTCGGTGGGGGAAACTTCCCCTGCGGATCTCGCCATTAAAAGCTGGAAATTAAGCCATTCATTTAGAGTATATCCGCGTTGAAACCAGGGGAGAAAGGTGAAGAGATATGTAGAGAGGGGAAGGAAAATAAGAGAGATAAAGAAAGTTGTTATTTTGAGATAATCAATCTTTCTGAAAGTTTCATTCCAGTTTAGATAGACAATATATAAGATAACAGCGAGGTAAATGGGAAGAGAAAGCCATTTTGTGGCAATGGAAAATCCCAAAGTAAGACCTAGAGGAATTGAAAGCCAGCTTTCCTTTTTTTCAGAGTATTTGAGAGTTAAGAAGAGAGAAAGGAGAATGAAAAAAGTGAGTTGGGAATCTTCTATTGCCAAGAGAGGGCAGCAATTTCCTTGCTTTTAAAAATTTTTAAGGCGAGGAAATAGAGGAGGATTACACTTCCCACACCGAAAATGATGGAGTGAAAGCGATAAGCAAGTGTACCTTCCCCTAAAAATTTTGAGGAAAGGTAAAGGAAAAAGTAGCGTAAGGGGGGATGATGCCAGTTTCTAAAAGGCAATATTCCTCTTTCAAAAAAGTTGAAAACGGGAGCAATTATTAATCCTTCATCACAGACCATTGCTTCACCTAAAATGTTGAATACTCTTAAAAAGAGAGCGATGAGAAAAATAACGGGAATGTTCCAGTCTATCTTTTTCAAATTCCCTCCTCTTGTAGAAGAAAGATTAAGTCAAAATGGAATTTCTCTTTTTCTGTCCAAGTTTTTATATATTCTTCCCCATCGGGGAATGAGGATTCATTTAAGAGAATAATAGAGACTCTTTTAGGAAGGATGGGAGAGTTGCTGGGAGAAATAGTTATAGGGGTACCGTCATAAAAGGTACCTACTAAGGAGTTTTTGGTGAGTTTAAGAAAAGTTGCAGAGAGCTCCTTTTTTACTTTTTCCCATTTTTTCGAGGGGACCACTAAATAAATGTTTTTTATTCTGTTTTCTATAATAGCGAGGTAAATAAAGTTTTCTTCATTTGGGGTTATTTTTTGGGGGTTGTAAATTTCGCGAAGATTTTCAATGTTTTCTTGAGGGTCAAGAGTGGGAGTAAAAGTAGGAATATCTGCGTGTAAGCTTTCATCTAAGAGGAGAAGACTTCCTCCTGTGATGTTTTTTTCTTCCATCTCGTTTAAAAATTCGAAGCCATTCTCAATTTTTATCTTTTGGCTTTTCAGGGAAGCTTTAGGGAAAGTAGTGTTTTTCTTTCCTGTGAAATAAGCTGAAGAAACAAAGGAAAGGGAAATTAACAGAGCTACTGTTGCCACTGCTAAATCTTTCCAATTTAAGCTCCTTTTTTTCATAGTTTAATCTCAATGATTATAATATAAATCGTGGGAAAGCTCTTAAGACTATTGGTATCCATAGTAGTTGTGCTTTTAGTGGGGGGGTCAATTTACTATTACTATCAGGGTTACTTGGAGAAAAACTCAGTGGTGAAAGCAGTTGAAGCTTACAACGATGCTCTCAGTGAAGCTCTTGAGTCTTTGTCCATCGAACCGCTTGCTTCTCATGCAACTCAGACTGAACTGGGGAGGGTTCAAGCTTATATTTTTTTTAACTATTCAGAGGGAAAGTTTATGAAGAGTAATTTGGAAAAAATAAATTTCACAAAGGTCAAATTGGAAGGAAAGAAAGCTGAAGTCAGCGCGGAAGAGGAGTGGACATATCAGTATGTTGACCTGAGGACCAAGAAACTTCTAGGAAATTTAGAAAAAGTTAAATACAAGACGAAATATAAACTTTCAAAAAGCAATGGTAAGTGGCTGGTTTCGGAAGTAGAGGCAAAGGAAGTTGGAGGGGAAAAATAGGTTAGAAAAGGAGATTTTTAAATTTTTAAAGTCCACACGTTTGACAGTTTGGATTTTGGCAATCGGATTAATTTTATTTACGTTGGGGATGATTTTTCCTCAGGAGACCTTTGCTCCTGAAGAAGTAAAAGTATTTGCTCAGCAAAACCCTTTAATTTATAGATTCACTGATTTCTTAGGTTGGCATCATATCTTTTATACCTGGTATTTCTACCTTCTTACAGCAGTTTTTTCGATTAATCTTATTCTGTGCACATATGAAAGACTTGTGAAGAAGAAGAAAGTCGCTCTAACTCCTCCTAAAAGCTTAATTAAAGAGGCTCATTATGAGATATCCCTTTCTCTTAATGGAGTTCAAGAGTTTTTCTTAAGTGCTCTGAAGAAGTTGAAGTTTAATGTGGAAAGTTTGAGGCATAAAGATGGTATTTACATTTTAGGAAGGAAAAATACTTTTGGTATTTGGGGCTCTTACATTTTTCATCTTTCTCTGCTTTTCATTGTTGTGGGTTGGGGTTTTAGCGGATTAACCACTTTCGAGGGGGATTTCTTGGCAGCAGAAGGGATAGAAGCAGAGGACTCTCCTAATTCATATTTAATTGTCACTAGAAAGCCAATCTTAACCCGTGAATTTGATGGTTTCACCCTAAAACTGGGGAAAATTAAGGTCGATTACGAGAAAGATACTCTCACAGATATTTCTGTTCCAGTTGAAGTTTACGAGGGTAGAATGAAAGTTGCCGAGAAAGTGGTGAAAGTTAATTATCCTTTAAACTATCGAGGTAAAAATTTTGTTTTGAAGAAGATTGGCTTTACGCCTTTCATTGAAGTCAGAAAGGGTTCTGAGGTTCTTTTCTCTTTCTATTTAAATTTGGCAGAAGGAATAGAAAAAGGATTTTATGACAGAACTGAACTAGCTAATGAAGTTTTGATGGAGGTGAGAGCTTATCCTAATTATCCAGCGGAAAAAGTCAACCCAAAATTAAAGTACAAAATAGAAAAACCTTATCTACACCTTAATTTTAAAAAAGGTAGTGAAAAGCTGGGAGAAGGGGATGTTTTAATGGGTGATTCTTCAAAGATAGGAGAGTTCGAAGTCTTCTTCCCGGAAATGAGGATGTGGGCACTTTTCTACGTGCGGCGGGATTTGGGACTTCCTTTAATTTATTTGGGTTTGGTGGGAATTCTCACTGGCCTTTTAATTAGGTTTTTAATGGTAGAGAAAACTGTGAAAATTTTCTTTAAAGAGGTAGATGGAAAGGTGAGAATAAGTTGGAAATGGAGAGCTTTGTTTTCTCATGCTTTCATCAAAAGAGAAAGGGAAAAAGTTTTAGAAATGCTGAGGAGAAGGGGTGATTTAAAGGAGAAAAGTGGAGAAAATTCTTTCTAAAAAGTGAAGTTTAAGTTATAATCCTAAAGAGGGTGGTAGAGATAGAAAAGTCAATCTTTGCTGAGTTTCAAGGAGATTTAGAGAAGATTGTTACTCAAGTGAAGCAGGATGCGGCTTCTCACCCGACTCTTTCTGGAAAGAAGAATTTAGAAAAGGAACCCCTTCTTGCTACTCTTCTTCTCTTCGCGGCAAAGTTTGGGGAATATGATGCTCAGAAACTATTTCCTACTGGTGCGGCTTTGGAACTCATTGAGCTTGCTGTTGAAGAGCACTACCCTTTAAAGTTCAAAGAGAAAGACGAGGAGAATAAAGAAGGCAGAGAAGAGGTTGAAGAAAAAGGAAAAAAGGAGAGAAAGAAAAGTGAAGATGAGGAGGAAAGCGAGTTTTCGCAAAATCTCTCCCTCATCACGGGTGATTACTACTATTCACGAGCCATAATGCTGGTAGCTGGTTTGAGAGATGTGGCTGTGATAAGAATATTAGCAGAATCAGTAGCTACAATTGCAGAGGCAATAACTTATCCTCTTCCTAAAGAAGGAAAGGTTGAAAGGATGTACCCCCAGTATTTGAACTGGGTGGAGAAAATCACATCTCTTTATAATGCTTCACCCCAGCTTGGCGTTTATCTCTCTAAAGTTTCTCCTCAAGCGGCGAAGATACTTCAGAATTTTGGAAAGGCAGTGGGTGGCTTCGTATATGTAAGCTCTTATATGAGGGATATAGAGGAAGAGATTTTTAAGCGGCTGCAAGAGGAGTTTTCAAATAAACTTAAGCAGAGTTTGGAGGCTATTTCGGGGTTAGGATTCGAGGTGGGGGAAATTCCCACCCTGAATGAGTCGTGAAATCAGACATACTTTTTCTTCACGCTCCTAGCGTTTACGATTTTAGAAAACGCTCTATAATGTTTGGTCCTGTTAGTGACCTTGTTCCTTCTACCCCAATTTTTGAAATGTATCCCATTGGTTTTTCTATTCTCTCAGAGTATCTGGAAAGGTTTGGATATAAAGCCAGGGTGATAAATATTGCTCTTAGGATGCTTAAAGAAAAGCGATTCGACCCTGAGAAGTTCATCTCTCGTCTCTCTTCGCCCCTTGTTTTTGGAATTGATTTGCATTGGCTTCCCCATGCGCATGGAAGTTTGGAATTAGCGAAAATTTTGAAAAAATATTATCCTCATACGTCTCTTTTGTTCGGGGGATTTACTTCAACCTACTTTCATGAGGAGCTGATTAAGTATCCGGAAGTTGATTTCGTGTTAAAAGGAGATTCAACGGAAGAACCGCTGAGAATGCTTATCGAATCGCTGAAAAAGGGAAGTAAAGATTTTTCCCATATTCCTAATCTGGACTGGAAAGATAACTCAGGAGGAGTGCACAGCAATCCTATTGAATATGTTCCTGATAGCTTAGAGCATATTAACTTAGACTACTCCCATATGATGAGGTCAGTGTTTCGCTATCGAGACCTCACAAGCTATATTCCCTTTATAAACTGGTGGGAATATCCTATCGTGGCTGCTCTTTCCTGTCGAGGCTGTACCAGAAACTGTGCCACTTGTGGAGGTTCAAGCTTTACTTTCCGGAATTTTTATGGGAGGGAGAGAATTGCTATGAGGCCTCCGGAACTTTTAGCAAAAGATGTGATAAGGATAACAAACTATATGAGAAGTCCCATTTTCATTTTAGGTGATTTAAGACAGGGAGGCGAGGGATACGCCCGTATTTTCTTCGCAAATTTGAAAGAGGCAAAGGTAGCAAATGAAGTTGCTTTAGAGTTTTTCACCCCTCCACCTCCGGAGTTTTTTAAGGTAGTGAGCGACTCTCTTCCCAATTGGAGCATAGAAATTTCTTTAGAAACGCATGACGAAGCTCTAAGAGAACGTTTCGGAAAAGCAAGCTTTACCCATGATGAACTTGTAATCTCCTTAAAAGCAGCCTTTAAGTATGGATGCAAAAGAGCAGATATTTATTTCATGACCGGTATCCCAGGACAGACAAAGAAGTCAGTTTTAGAAACGATTGATTATTGCAAAAGCCTTTACGAAGAGTTGGGTGGAGACTCTCGTTTAATTGTATTCATTTCTCCTATGGCTCCGTTCCTAGATCCGGGGAGTCGAGCATTTGAAAATCCAGATAGATTTGGATATAAACTTTTGTGTAAGACTTTAGAGGAACACCGCCAAGCCCTTCTTTTGCCTAGCTGGAAGTATATAATGAACTACGAAAGTGAGACGCTCCCTAAAGATGAATTAGTGGAAGCAACGTATGAATCAGCTTTAGGTTTAAACAAGGTAAAGTCGCGATATGGGACAATTTCTGCTTCGCGCTCGAGGATTATCGAAAAAAGAATAGTTCAGGCAAGAGAAGTAATGAGGAGAATAGATGAGATAATGGAGAAAGATTTCGCTGAAAGGGAAGTCGCTTTAGAGGAACTTAGACTGGAAATGAGGAAGCACAGTATTTCCACTGTTTGTGATAAGCGGGAGCTCAAGTGGAAGACCAGCTATTTCAGCAGATTTAAGGTGGGAAGAATTTTAGCTATGCTCCTTTCTAAAGGGTGGTAGAGGTAAGGTAGTGGAAAGTAGGGTCAGGGCAACATTTTCTTCTATTGCAAATCGGTATGATTTAGCCAATTCTATAATTAGCTTAGGTCTTCATAAGTTGTGGAAGAGAAATTTAGTCCGTTACCTTCCTCATTATTATCCCCTCAGAGCTTTAGATATCTGCTGTGGAACAGGGGATATTTCATTTCTCTTAGCTAAGAAATATCCTCACGCTCATGTTGTAGGGGTGGATTTTTGTGAGAAAATGCTAGAGTTGGCAGAGGCGAGAAAAGAAAAATGCCATGCAGTCAATGTAGAATTTATGAAAGGAGATGTTCTTTCTCTTTCCTTCCCTGAAAACTCTTTTGAGATGGTGACAGTAGCTTTTGGCATGAGAAATATCGTAGATAGGGAAGGAGCTTTAAAGGTAATTTTCCAGATTTTAAGAAAAGGTGGAGTTTTTGCTTGCCTTGAGTTTACTCCGCCTGAGGTTTCTGTTCTCCCTTCACTTTATCATTTCTATTTGAACAAAGTTGTTCCATTTGTAGGTGGCTTGATAACAGGTAATGGAATGGCTTATCATTACCTCGCTTCATCTATCGGTGAGTTTTATAAACCAGGAAAATTTTTAGAGCTAATGAGGGAATTAGGTTTTAGGGAGGTTAAATATAGGCTTTTAAGTGGGGGGGTTGTAGCAATTCATCAAGGATTTAAGGAGTAGTTTTGCCCAAAGCCATATATCAAATTTCGGAAAGACTGAAGAAAGATTTGTCAGAAGTTGATGAGTTTCTCTTCCGTGTATTAAAGAGCGCTTCTTCCGATGTGGAAGTGGCCTGCCGTCCTGTAGTGGAAGCTGGTGGAAAGAGATTAAGGCCTCTGCTTGTTCTTACAAGTGGTTTAACTGGGGATTATGATCGGAGTGTGCTTATTCCAGCAGCAGCTAGCGTGGAGCTTCTTCATCTTTCTTCTCTCATTCATGATGATTTACTGGACGAAGCTATGCTGCGAAGGGGAGTTCCCACCATTAATTCAAAATATGGGAGAAAAATGGCTACAGCTATTGGTGATTATCTTTTTGCCACCACTTTTAAAATACTCTCTTCTCTTAATAATTCTGAGGTAATAAGCGTGATGGCGAAAGCTGCTCACGCTTTGAGCGTGGGTGAGCTGCAGCAGATGAGAAGTGTGAGGGTAGTAGAGACGAAGGAATCAGATTATTTTGAAAGGATAAGGAATAAAACTGCTTTTTTGTTTTCTGCTGCGTGTAGAGTGGGAGGACTGCTTTCTTCAGCGCCTTCAGAGACGGTTAATCTAGCGGGAGAATACGGTGAGTATCTAGGTTTAGCTTTTCAAATACTTGATGATGTATTGGATGTAGTGGGGAGTGAAGAGGTGCTGGGCAAGCCAGCTGGGCTTGATTTAAAGGAAGGGATTATGACCCTTCCCATTATTTATGCTTTGGAAGAGAGCGTCTTTGATGAGAAGTTGGTGAAGGTTATCAAAGGGGATGAGGTGGAAGAAAGCACTTTTGAAGATGCTATGGTGATAATAAAAAGGACGAAGGCTGTTAAGCGAGCAAAAGAGGTTGCTGCTCGGCATATTAGTTTAGCTTTAGAAAAAGCGAGTAGAGTTGCTTCGCCTGAAGCACGGGAAAGCTTTATCTTCATTGGGCAGTTTATAATGGAGAGGTACTACTGATGATTTTGAGAGCGCGATATGTCTTACCCATTGAGGGTGAACCTATAGAAAACGGCGCTGTTGTGGTAAGAAAGGGAAAAATAGATACTGTGGGTAAGTTTTCAAAGTTAAAAAAAGAATATCCTCGTGAAGAAGTTAAGGACTTCAAAGATGCAGCTATTCTTCCTGGTTTTGTAGATACCCACACTCATTTGGAATTCAGCACGTTTAGGGGTGTTACTCCTGACCTGCCATTTTGGGCTTGGAAGTTGAAGTTAGCTCAAAAAAGCAGGGTTTTTAATGACGGTGATTGGGAACTTTCGGCAGAAATAGGCGCTTTAGAAGCAATTCAATCTGGGATTACCTGTATAGCAGATATAACTCGAACTGGCTCTCCTTTGAAAGTAGCTCTCAAGTTTGGTTTGAGGGGAATAATTTTTTATGAAGTCTCAGAGATGGATGCTAAAAAAACAGATAAAGTGATGCAAGAGGCGGAGGAGAAAATACGGGAGTGGAAGAAGTTATCGAAAGGAAGTCTTTTAGAGATTGGAATTTCACCTTACTCTGCTTATAATGTAGCTCCTCCCATTCTCAAAGAGGTGGCTCACTTTTCCCAAAGAGAAAAGTTGCTTCTCGCCACTCATCTTTCAGGTTCGAAAGAAGAGTATGATTTTGTGAAATACGGTTCCGGACCACTGGCACACCAATACCGGGAAGTGATGGGTTGGGGAGATATCCTCTGGCAGCCTTTAGGAGTTAGCCCAGTGAAGTATATGGAAAACTGGGATGTTTTTGCCACAAAGGTTTTAGCAGTTCACTGTATTCAAATGAGTAATTATGACATTGATGTTTTAAGTAAGTATGATGTGAGCATAGCTCATTGCCCTCGGACGAGTGCTAAGCTGGGGATGGGCGTGGCTCCTCTTTCCAAGTTTTTCAAAAGAGGAATGATTGTGGGGCTGGGAACTGATTCACCGGCTAGTAACTTTACAATGGATTTCTTCGATGAGATGAGGGTGGGAATTCTGCTTCAAAGGGGTGTTTCCAAAGATGTGGATTCTCTCTCGGCAAGGAAGTTTGTTCAAATGGCAACACTGGAAGGAGCAAAAGCACTGAGAATGGATGATAAGATTGGTTCATTAAAACCTGGGAAAGAAGCGGATATAATTGTAGTAGACCTCTCTGAAGTTCATCAGTTTTTCGGAGAAGACCCATACACTCTATTAGTTTATCGTTCAAGTCAGGAGAGTATTATTTTGACCATGGTAAAAGGGGAAATTCTGTATGAGAAAGGGAAGTTTAAGAAGGTTTCCCTTTCAAATATTATGAGCCGAGTATCTCCCTTAAAGAAAAAACTCCAAGCTCACAAGGAGGTTTAAGAATGTTTATAGACAAGAAAAAATCAGCTCCTTGGATTAAAGCAGGCGCTTTAATCATTGCTGTCCTTTTTGCAGCTCTTTATATTATTCCTCTCATTACCACTTCTTCAGGGGGCAGTAAGAAGCGACTATTAACGGAGGAAGAGGTAAAGTTTGCCCAGGATGTGCAGCGTGTTGAAGCCATATTATCCTCCAACCCTACTGATACTGCGGCTAGAATTTCTTTAGGGAATATCTATTATGACTGGGGTATTTACCTTGCTTTTCAGAAAAGGGAGGCAAGTGAAGCTATAGCAAGATTCAATCAAGCTGTCATTCACTACAAGAAAGCTTTAGAGGAAAAGCCTGATGACCCAAATGTGAGAACGGATATGGCAGTAGCGCTCTACTACACTGGAAAAAGCGAAGAAGCACTCAAAGAGCTGAAGAAGGTGATGGAGAAACATCCAGATCATGAACCCTCTTTCTTTAATTACGCCTCTATGCTGGAAAAGGTGGGGAGAAGAGAAGAGGCGATAAAAGCTTGGGAAGACTTTGTGCGGAGGTTTCCAAAGAGTGAGAATCTAGATGTGGCAAAGGCGCGTCTCTCTTCTTTGAAAAATGTCCCGCCTGGTCAGTAAATGTTTCAGGATAGGTTAGAAGCTGGAAAAAAATTGGCAGAAGCTCTTTCTCACCTCCAGGGAGAAAACTTGATTGTAGTGGGTATCCCGCGAGGTGGAATCATTGTAGCGGTGGAAGTGGCTAGGCATTTTTCTGCTCCTCTTGATATAGTTTTTCCTAGGAAGATAGGTGCTCCTGGCAATCCAGAGCTCGCGATTGGAGCTGTAGTTGAGAAGGGCGAGATTTATCTAAATGAAGGTTTGGTGAAAAGTCTCGGTGTTTCTAAAGAATACATAGAAGAGGAAGTTAAAAGGGAGCTTTTAGAGATAAAGAGGAGAAAGAGGGATTATTTGGGAGGAAGAGAAGAGTTGAGCTATCAGGGCAAAACGGTAATTTTAGTTGATGACGGGCTAGCTACGGGGTACACAGCTTTAGCTGCTCTTAGGGCTCTGCGGAAGAAAAAGCCTGGCAAACTTATTTTGGCAGTTCCCGTTAGCCCTTCTGAAACTTTGGAGTTTTTAAAGCCTTACGCGGATAAGGTTTTTGCCCTTGAAGTCCCTTACTATTTTTACGCCGTAGGTCAGTTTTACCGCTCTTTTGAGCAAGTTTCGGATGAGGAAGTGAAAGAAGTTATATCTAAGTATGGAAGCTAAAAAGATATATTTGGAAATTTTTTCAGATTCACCTCGGGAACTTCTCCCTTTTTTACAAGAAAAGCTGTCCTCAATTTTCCATCTTCCAGTGGAGGGAGGAAAAGAGCTCGAATTACCACAAGAAGCGTTGAATCACTACCGTCAACAGTTCGAAGCCTCACGTCTTTTAAAAGAAATTAGTTCATTACCTAATGGGAAAAGCTTGGGAATTACATCAGTTGACCTTTTTGCGCCTGGATTGAATTTTGTTTTCGGTCAGGCGGAAATCGGGGGAAGGAAAGGTTTAATCTCTACCGCTCGTCTAGATCCTCGTTTTTACGGGGAGGAGTTCAATGAACCCATTTTTTTAAAAAGAGTTTTAAAAGAAGCGGTACATGAATTAGGGCATACGTTTGGTTTAAGGCACTGCCGAAATCCAGAGTGCGTAATGTTTTTTTCAAATTCTCTTTCGGATACGGACAAGAAAAGCGAAAAGTTTTGCCCGCTCTGTGAGCGAAATTTCCTTTCCACTTGCAACTTTAGTGGCGATGGTTGAAAATATCTTTAGAAGGGAGGTTTAGAGATGTTTGGATTGGGTCCAACAGAGATGGTTTTAATCTTAATCGTGGCTCTTCTGCTCTTTGGTCCTAAGCGCCTCCCGGAGTTAGGCAAATCTTTGGGAAAAGCAATTCGGGAGTTTAAGAAGTCCACACAGGAAGTAGAGGAGCAGGTGAAGAAGGAGATTTCGGGAATAGATGAGCCTCTGAAAGAGGTTAAAGAGAGCGTGGATGAAGTAACAAAAGTGGTTAAGTAATAAAAATGGCGGAAAAAATAGTAGAGGAGATTGAGGAAGAGGAAGTCGAGGAAGCCCAAGAAAAAAAGATGGGCTTTCTCGATCATATGGAGGAGTTAAGGCAGCGTATCTTACGTTCTTTATTTGCTTTAGTAGTTGCTTCCTCTCTCTCTGGAGTCCTCTGGAAACCTTTATGGGAGTTGCTTAGAAAGCCGGCCGGAGAAGATATAAACTTTCTAGCCATCAGTGTTTTAGAGCCTTTTATGTTCAAGGTTAAATTATCTATTTTTGCTGGGGCTTTGGTGGCAGCTCCTTTTATAATTTATCAGTTGGTTGCTTTTGTCGCTCCTGCCCTAAAAGCACATGAGAAGCGATGGGTATATCCATTCGTTGCTTTTCTAGTGTTTCTTTTTTACTCTGGTGTAGTTTTTGGCTATCTTTTTGTTATGCCTCCTGCTACTAAATGGCTTCTTGCTCAAGGCATGGGCACTATGCTTGTCCAACCAAGAGTTGACTATTATCTCGGTTACGCTGCCCTTCTCACTTTAGGGATGGGAGCTTGTTTTGAGACTCCTTTATTTTTAGTTTTTCTCTCCAAGCTAGGGATAGTGGACAGTAAATCGCTTCTTTCTAACTGGAGAATCGCTACCATTATCATACTCGTTGTAGCAGCTATTCTTACCCCGGACTGGAGCCCGGTAACCATGGCTATTTTTGCCGCTCCTATGATTGTTCTGTATTTCTTAAGCATTCTTTTAGTGAAATTCTTTTAATCTTTATTTTCCCTTCCTCAATTTAAAACTCCTGTCACATCCCTTTATTAAAATCGGAAAAGGGTTGACCTTCACTACAAAGGAGGTGAGGAAAAGTTTAATTAATGTAATTTCCCCAGGTGGTGATGTTTTGTGAATGGCTTTACTTCCATTAGCCGGCGGGAATTTTTAAAGTTTTGTGCTTATCTGGCAGGAGTTTTGGGTCTCTCTCAAACTTATATTCCTAAAATCGCACTCGCTTTGGAGAAAGCTTCAAAAAAACCTCCTCTTATTTGGCTTGAGGGACAGGACTGCGCGGGCTGCACAATTTCCTTTATTGGTACGCTTTCTCCCTCTACTGCGGAGATAATTCTGGATACCATTTCTCTTCGCTATCACGAAACAGTAATGGCAGCTTCTGGAAAGTTAGCTGAAAAAGCTCTGGAAGATACAATCACTGAAGGCGATTATATTCTAGTGGTGGAAGGTTCTATTCCCACCGCAGATAAGCGTTTTTGTATGATTGGAGATAAACCTTTTTCTGAAATAGTGGAGGAAGCAGCAAAAGGTGCTAGTGCTATTATTGCAGTTGGTGCCTGTGCGGCTTTTGGAGGTATTCCTGCAGCTGGACCTACAGGTGCAAAAGGTGTTTCTGAATTTCTCCGGCGATATGATGTGATAAACATTTCTACTTGTCCTGCTCATACAGAGCATATAGTGGGAACCATTGTTTATTATCTTCTCTTTGGAAAAGCTCCTGAACTTGACGATAATGGTCGTCCTAAGATGTTCTTCCGCACACTTATTCACGACAACTGCGAAAGAAGAGGTCATTTTGAGAAAGGAGAGTTCCTTACGGATTGGAATGACCCGCAGCAAAGGGACAGGTGTCTTTATTTGAAAGGCTGTAAGGGTCCATTTACTTATTCTGATTGTCCTATTAGGAAGTGGAATGAGGGAATAAACTGGTGTGTGGAGTGTGGAGCAGGTTGCTTTGGATGTGCAGAGCCTACATTTTACGCTGGGATGACGCCGTTCTTTGAAAGAAGGCAGGAGATAAGAGGGGTAAGTGTAGATACAATCGGTAAGGTTTTGGGAACCACTACTCTTGTGGGTATTGGAGCACATTTTATTGGTCAAGCAGCAAAGGGCAGACTAGGAAAAGGTGGAGAAGTTGAAGGGGGTGAGGAGTAATGGCTGAGCGGGTGAAGATTGGCTCCATAAACCGAATTGAAGGTCATCTCAAGATTGAAGTGGAAGTGGATAAGGGTAAAGTTGTAAATGCTTGGAGTAGCGGGACTATGGCTCGCGGTTTTGAAATTCTCTTAAAAGGTAAAGACCCTCGAGATGCTCCCTTTGTTACCAGTCGCTTCTGTGGAGTTTGCTTCAGTGTGCATGCTATGACTTCTGCAAAGGCTCTCGATGATGCATTTGGAGCGGAAGTCCCTGATGGTGGTCGTCTTTTAAGAAATTTGATTATGGGAGCTGAATACATATACGATCATATCGTGCACTTTTATCATCTTTCTGCTCTCGATTATATCGACATTCTGGCCATAGCCGAGTACAAGGGTAATGACCCGGAACTCCTCTCTGTAAAGGAAAAGATTGTTAATCTAGTGAATAGAGGAGATACCTCACCTCTCACACCTCGCTATGAACCTGATGCGTTTTCTGTGAGAGATCCTGACGTAGTGACCACTCTTGTTTCCCATTACTTAAAGGCTTTGAAGATTCAGGCTGAGGCCAGAAATATGGGAGCGATTTTTGGAGGGAGACAGCCGCACTACCAGAATTTAGTTGTGGGAGGAATAACTCAACTTCCAGATGCGGAAAAGATTACTCGTTTTAAATCCATACTTTCAAGAATGATAGATTTTGTAAAAAATACATATCTTTCCGATGTCTTAGCAGTGGGAACGGGTCCACTTTTGCCTTTAGCTCAAGCTGGATTGGGAGCGGGACATCTCAACTACCTTTCCTACGGAGCTTTTGAACGGGACTCGGAAGGGAAGGAAAAGCTCTTTAAGCCCGGCGTTATTTTCGAAGGTAATTTCGACAACATCCAGGCGTTCCAGCCTGAAAAGATAACTGAGTCCGTCAAGTATTCCTGGTACAAAGATACGGATAAGCCTCTCCATCCATCTGAGAGTAGGACGGAGTATGTTCTGGATAAGAAGGATGCATATTCTTTTGTGAAAGCTCCTCGGTATGACGGAAAGCCAATGGAGGTCGGTCCCTTAGCGAGAATGCTGGTAATAGAGGAGAAGACTCTTATCTCTCTCATAAAGGAAAAAAAGGTGAAGCCTGGAGCGGTTGCCAGACATGCAGCCAGAGCTATTGAAACGCTTCTGGTGGCAGAGAAGATGATGGAGTGGCTTGAAGAACTTGCTCTTCTCGTAGACAAGCCCGATTTTAAAATTCACGATACAGAACACTGGGAGGTGCCGGATACGGCTGAAGGGGTAGGTTTTTATGAAGCACCTCGCGGTGCACTAGGTCACTGGGTGAAGATAAAGAACAAGAAGATTGAAAACTACCAGGCAGTTGTGCCTTCAACTTGGAATGCTTCGCCACGAGATGAAAAGGGTGTAAGGGGGCAGTATGAGGAAGCCTTAATTGGAGTTCCTGTCCCAGACCCGAAGAATCCTATAAATATTGTTCGAGTGATTCGCTCTTTTGATCCGTGTCTTGCCTGTGCTATTCATCTCATCGAGCCAGTGACAAATGAAGTGCTCAAGTTCAAAGTGTAGGGGGCGGATAAGTTGAGTGTGAAGAAGAGTCATTCCTGGCAGGCTAGAGTAATGCATTATATTCACTGGATAAGTATGGTGGTTCTTGTTGTTTCTGGTTTTTACATCCATTTTCCTTGGACTTCCAGTTATATGGCGGAAATGCGCTATCTCCATTTTCTCTTCATGTACATTTTAGCTTTTAACTGGGTAGTGAGAATTTACTGGGCTATTTTTGGCTCTGAAAGAGATATTTGGAATTTTCTACCTGAAGAGGTAAATCGAGGAAAGCTCCTTCCTATAATTAGGTACTATTTATTTTTGGAGGAAAAGCATCCACGAACAGCGAAATACAATCCTTTGCAAAAGATGACTTATGTGTTCTGGTTCTTTCTCATTTTCTTGCAAGGTCTTACAGGTTTTTCTCTCTATTGGCCTGGGTTTCCTCTCTTTGCCTCTTTCAATCAGTGGGTTGGTGGTTTAGCAGTGATGAGAAGCATTCACTACTTGATAATGTGGGTTTTTTTGGTCACATTAGCTCTTCATATCTACCTTTCTTTAGCTGAAGATTTTCGCTCTTTCCTAAATATGTTTTTTGCTCTTCCTTACGAAAAAAAGTGAGCTTGTGAAAGAGAAAAAGCCCTCCTTTAGTGGAGGACTTTTTATTTGCCAAAAGTTATTGCTCTATGTAGAATGATTTTCACTGTGGGTAATGTCGTAGTTTTAGGCGTGGGAAATTTATTATTGAAAGATGAAGGGGTGGGAGTAAAAGTTGTGCAGAAACTTCAGGAGGAAGAAGTCCCTTCTCATGTTGAGCTGGTTGATGGAGCGACCCTAGGCTTAAACTTACTTCCTCTTTTTGAGGAAGCTGAAAAGGTGATAATAGTAGATTGTGTGAAAGGCGGAGAAAGCCCAGGAACAGTTTACAAGTTTGGCTTAGATGAAGTGAAGAAGAAAGATAAAGGTGTAAGGTTATCACTGCACGATATTGACCTTACCGATGTAATGAATTTAGTTAAAACCTTGAAGAAGAATCCACCTCAGGTTGTGATTTTAGGTATAGAGCCAAAGGAGATTGACTGGGGAATGGAGCTTTCACCTGAGGTGGAAAAGGCTATTCCTAAAGTTCTTGAAGAGATAAGGAAGGAGTTTTAATGCACGAAGCACCTTATGCTCAAGGAATCATGGAAATCTTGAGAAAAGAAGCGGAGGTAAATAATCTCATCAAGATTGAGCGTGTGAAGCTTCGCATAGGAGAGATGACAGGAGTTGTCGAGGACGTTCTCCTTTTTTATTTGGAGTCTATGGTTAAAGGGACAATAGCTGAAGGAGCAGTTTTTGAAATTGAGATGATACCTACCATGGTGCGGTGTTCCGGTTGCAGGAAAGAATATCATTCACAGGATATAGCGCCCATCTGTCCACATTGCGGTAGTTTGGGGGGAGAAATCCTTTCAGGTAAAGAATGCGAGGTGATGAGTATTGAAGCCCAAAGAGAAGAAGCAGCCAGTGGAGATAAAGGTTGAGCAAGACGTTCTTTTCAGAAACAAAGAGATAGCCCTGGAAAATGAGAGGGTTTTTAAGGAGAAGGGTGTTTATGTTTTGAATATTATGGCCTCTCCTGGAGCTGGGAAAACGACTTTTATTTTATCTACTCTCGATTATCTAAGGGATAAGTTTAAAGTGGGGGTCATTGAAGGGGATATTGCCTCTAAAGTAGATGCAGATAGGATAAAGAAAAAAGGCGTTTCGGTGGTGCAGATAAATACGGGTGGTGCTTGCCATCTTGAGTCTCGCATGGTGAAAAAAGCCCTTTCCCATTTTGATTTGGATGAGTTGGATATTCTCATCATTGAGAATGTAGGGAATCTTGTTTGCCCTGCGGAGTTTCCTCTGGGTGAGAAGTTGAAAGTTACTCTTCTTTCTATCCCTGAGGGAGACGATAAGCCTGAAAAGTATCCTCTTATGTTTAGTGAGTGTGATGTAGTTCTCTTGACAAAAATAGATTTACTGCCTCTACTCAATTTCGACTTAAATAAGGTAAAGAGAGTTATAAGTAGTTTAAATCCGTCTGTGAGGATAATGGAAGTTTCTGCTTTAAAAGGTGATGGTATGGAAGAGTGGTTCTCTTTTCTGCAAAATGAGGTGGGTTCTTTTAAAGAAGGGTGAAGATGGAGAGGGAGGAAGCTCTAAATCTAATAAGGGAAAAGGTCAACAATAAAAATTTAATCAAACATATGATGGCTGCTGAAGCAGTAATGCGTCGTTTAGCAAAGCATTTTGGTGAAGATGAAAAGAAGTGGGCTTTAACAGGACTTCTCCATGATCTTGACTACGATGAGACACATAACAAGCCTGATTTTCACGCTCTCAAAACTGCTGAAATGCTCCAGGGAAAGGTCGATGAAGAAATAATTCATGCTATAAAAGCTCATGCCGATAAAACAGAGAGAAAGTCATTGATGGATAAGGCTCTTTACGCAGTTGACCCTACAACAGGATTTCTAGTTGCCTGTGCTCTGATGACACCTGGCAAAAAGATTTCCAGCGTAGATACGGGTTTTGCTCTGAGAAGATTTAAGGAGAAGTCCTTTGCCAGAGGTGCCAGCCGAGAGCAGATGAGAGCTTGCGAAGATTTAGGTCTAACTTTAGAAGAGTTTTTGGGTCTTTCTTTAGAAGCCATGAATGAAATTAGCAGCGAATTAGGACTTTAATATATGAAAAAGCTGATAATTACGGAGAAGAATATATCTGCTGGCAGGATTGCTTATATTCTTTCCGGAGGAAAGTTTAAAGTCGAGAAAGGATATAATCTTCCCGTTTATGTTTTTAAAAATAAAGAAGATGAATATAAGTGTGTAGGTTTAAAAGGGCATATCCTCAAGGTTGACTTCCCTCCTCAGTATCAAAACTGGCAAAGGGTGAATCCGAAAGAGCTTATCAATACGGGATTAATCAAGGTTCCCATCCATAAAAACATTTTGAAGCTGTTGCAGAAGGAAGCAAGGGGTGTGGACGAGGTTGTAGTTGCTACCGACTTTGATAGGGAAGGAGAGCTTATCGGCTTTGATGTTGTTAATGAAGTGAAGAAAGTGAACCCTACCGTTGCGGTGAAAAGAGCTCGTTTTTCCACTCTCACTCCGGAGGAAATAAAAAGTTCCTTTTCCCATCTTGAAGAGCCCTATCTCAATCTTGCGTTAGCTGGTGGAGCGAGACAAGATATTGACTTAATTTGGGGAGCCACTTTAACTCGTTTTATCTCTCTTGCCTCCTCGCGGCTGGGAAAGCAATTTTTATCGGTGGGGAGGGTGCAGAGTCCCACTCTTTGTCTAGTTGCTCAAAGGGAAAAGGAAATTAGGGAGTTTAAGCCCACGCCTTATTGGCAGCTAAAGGGTCTTTTTCGGAGAGAGAGTGGAGAGGAATTTTGGGCACCTCATGAGAAGGAAAGATTCTGGAATGAGGATGAAGTTAAAGCACTTTTAGAGAAATTCGGCAAAGTTGGTAGAGTGCAGGGTGTGGATAAAGAGGAGAAGAGAATTTCTCCTCCACCTCCTTTTAATACCACTTCCTTTCTAGCATCTGCTTCTTCCCTTTCTATCTCTCCAGCTAGAGCTATGCGGATAGCAGAAAACCTCTATATGAATGGATTTATAAGTTATCCCCGAGTGGACAATACAGTTTACCCCAAAAGCTTAAATTTGAGAGGTATTTTAAAGGAGATTTCTAAGATAGAAGAGTTTTCCCCTTACTGCGAGAAGCTGCTGGCGCAAAAAACACTCAGAGCAACCAGGGGGAAAAAGGAAGCTACTGACCATCCTCCGATTTATCCCACTGCTGTGCCTGAGAAAGATAAGCTGAGGAAGGAGGAAGCAAAAATATACGAGTTAGTAGTAAGAAGATTTTTAGCTACGCTTTCTCCCTTTGCCCTAGTTGAGTTTTCCAAAATTACCATTGATGTAGATGGGGAAAATTTTTTACTGAAAGGTCAGGTGGTGAAGGAAGAAGGATGGTATCAGATTTACCCTTATACCAGAAGAAAGGACGAAGAAGTTCCTGATTTAGAAGAGGGAGAATCTTTAGAAGTTAAGGATTTTCAGGTGGAGGGGAAAGAGACAAAACCACCTCCTCGCTATTCTCAGGGAAAATTGGTTCAGGAGATGGAGAGACTGGGGTTAGGAACGAAAGCCACCCGTCATCAAATAATTCAAAACCTCTACGAGAGAGGATACATTAAAGGAGACCCTATTCGCCCTACGGAGCTGGGGTTGGCAGTGGCGGACACACTTCTGCAGCATATGGAGCCTATTTCTTCACCTCAGATGACAGCAGAGCTTGAAGAAGAAATGGACCGTATAGCAGAAGGAGAAAAGGAGAAAAGGGAAGTTGTAGAGCACAGCCGCTCGATGCTGGCTTCAGTAATGAATCTTCTAGAAACAAAGAAGAAAGAGGTAGGACATACAATTAAAGCAGGCTTGAGAGAGGAAAGATTGGTGGGAGAGTGTCCGCTCTGTGGAGGTGAATTGAGGATAGTTAGATCGAAGAGAAGCGGGAAGCGGTTTGTGGGCTGCAGTAATTATCCCAAATGCAAAAACTCCTTTCCCCTTCCTCAAAACGGCGAACTTCTTTTAGAGGGAGAGGTTTGTGATTTATGTGGCTCTCCAAAAGTGAAAGTTTTAAAGAGAGGAAGGAAACCTTGGGAGGTTTGTCTCAATCCTGACTGTCCAGGAAGAGGGAAGTAAATTGAAGGTCGTCATTTTGGGTGCAGGAAATGTTGGTGCAACCTGCGCATTTGAGTTGATGAGGGAGAATTTTTGCAACATCTTTTTAATCGATGTGGTGGAGGGTTTGGCGGAAGGAAAAGCATTGGATTTAAGTCAGGCCGCTGCTTCTTTCGATTTCACTTACTGTATAGAAGGTGGAAGTGATTATGCTGCTCTGGAGGGAGCAGATGTAGTTGTTCTTACTGCAGGAAAGCCTAGAAGACCTGGCATGAGCCGCCTGGAGTTGATTAAGGAAAACGGAGGTATAGTCAAGTCTTTGGTTAAAGAGGTAAGAGAGAGATCTCCGCAGTCGATTCTTATTGTAGTGACTAACCCTCTCGACCTAATGGTGTATCTTTCATTTAAGGTTAGCCAGTTTCCAAAAGGAAGAATTGTAGGGATGGGTTCTCTACTTGATTCCTTTCGTTTCCGATATTTTTTGGCCAAAAAGCTTGGGCTAAACCCTTTTGAAGTTGAAGGTTGGGTCTTAGGAACACATGATGAAAATATGGTGCCTCTTTTTTCTACTGTTCGCTGGAGAGGTTTCCCCCTTTCTTTTTCAGAAGATGAGATAGGTGAGATATCGAAGAAGACTAAAGAGGGAGGGGCAGAGATAGTCTCTCTCTTAAAAACGGGAAGTGCCTTTTATGCTCCAGGAGTTTCAGCAGCTCGTTTGGTCAAAGCAGTTTTAAAGGATGAAAAGATTCTTCTACCTGCAGCAATTGTTTTGGAAAGAGAATACGGATTTTCAGGAGCTGTAATAAGCCTTCCCTGCATTGTAGGGAGGAATGGAGTGGAAAAAGTGGTTGAATTTCCCATCTCATCTAGGGAGAAGGAGCTTCTTCAAAAATCTGTAGAGAAGTTTAAAGAGAACCTGAAAATAGTTGAAGAAGAGGTAGGATATTGAGGGAAGTTTCCTTTAACGAGGTTGAGAATGCTGTTTATGAACTTTCTTTAAAAGCCAATTTTTCTCTTCGTAGTGATGTTAAGGAAGCTCTTGAAAAAGCCCTTTCGGAAGAGAACTCTTTGCGAGCGCAGAAAAATCTGCAAATTTTACTGGAGAATGCTCGCTTAGCAGAAGAGGAGAAAAAACCGTTATGCCAAGACACCGGAGTTGTAAGTGTTTTTGTTGAGGTGGGGAAGGATATTCTCCTACCAACTGATTTTAGAAGAGCGGTTAATGAAGGAGTTTCCCGCGCTTATAGAGAAGGATTTCTGAGGAAGTCAATAGTAAAGAAGGCTCTTTTTGAGAGAGAAAACACGCAAGATAATACACCGGCCTTTATCCATTTCGACTTTTTAGGAGAGGAAGGGTTGAAAATTACAGTGATGCCCAAAGGAGCGGGAAGCGAAAACGTAAGTTTTATGAAGATGCTTTTACCAAATGAGGGAGGTAAAGGGCTGAAGGATAGAATTCTTCCTCGATTGAAAAGGGTGATTCCATTTGCTTGTCCTCCTGTGATTTTGGGTATCTGTGCAGGTGCGACTTTCGAGAAAGCGCCTTTTTATGCTAAGAAAAGTTTGTTGGAGAGGGTGGGAAGAGAAAATCCCGATGAGAGACTTTTCGAGCTGGAAAAGGAAATTTTGGAGGAAATAAACAGTTGGGGCATAGGACCGGGAGCCTTAGGCGGAAAAACTACAGCATTAGCAGTTCATCTTGTAGAGTTACCTACTCATATGGCATCTCTGCCCGTAGCGGTTTCTGTCTCTTGTCATGCTCTTCGTTCAGCTTCTAAACTCATTTAAAGATGGGAGAAAGACCTCAGGCAGGTTTCACTAGCTATTTTGTAGGAAGCGTTTACTCTTTGGGTTTCGTTTATACCTATGAAGTTCTTAATGTTTCCAGTGGAGGGTTTTGGCTCCCTTCTTTCTGTTACAGGTGACCTGGCAAATCTATGGGATGTTTTAATTGAGAGATATAAAATTTCCTGGCAAATTTCCGGTGCTCAAGTTATTATTTTATGAGGTGGAGTTACGGTTGTTATAGCTGGACTTTATTCTTTAAGAGGAGGAAGGGTTGAAGGAGTTAAGAACGCCGCTACAAGAGAGAGACATTGAAGAGATTGAAGCTGGTGAGGAGATAATCCTTTCAGGTGAAGTTTTTACAGCGCGAGATGCCGCTCACAAGCGGTTTATGCTTGATTTCGAGAGAGGACGGGAGCTGCCTTTTCCCACGGAAGGGGCAGTGATATTTTATGCTGGACCTACACCCTCTCCCAAAGGAGGTATTGGTGTAATTGGGCCTACCACTGCTTCTAGACTAGATGCCTACGTAAATTTCCTTTTAGAAAAAGGGGTAAAGGGGTTTATAGGTAAAGGTCCTCGGGGGAAAGAAGTTGCCAAAGCACTTCGAAATAAGGGAGTTTATTTTATGGCTTTAGGAGGGGCAGCTGTTTATCTCTCTCAGTTTGTAAAGGAAGCAGAGGTCATAGCATATGAAGATTTAGGAGCTGAAGCAGTTTATAGACTCGTTTTGGAGAATTTCCCTCTTACTGTGGGAATAGATTTCAAGGGTAAAACATTATTTGAGGAGGCAAAGTGAGGGGTTTTTTTATCTCTTTTGAAGGAATTGAAGCTTGTGGCAAGAGTACGCAGGCAAGAAATTTAACTCAATACTTGAGAAAGCTTGGTTATGAGGTGGTTTTAATTCAGGAGCCGGGAGGAACAATCGTAGGAGAGAAAATAAGGGAGATTATTCTTTCTCCCGAAAACTCGATCTCAAACCTTTGTGAGCTTTTTCTTTATCTTGCGTCAAGAGTTCAAGTAGTCGAGGAAGTAATCAAACCTGCTCTTTCAAAGGAAACAGTGGTTATTGCTGACAGGTTTTCTGATTCCACTTTTGCTTATCAGGTTTACGGGCGAGGCTTACCTTGGGAAATGGTTTTTCGATTAAACGAATTTGCTACAGGGGGTTTGGAGCCTGATTTAACTTTTTGGTTAGAAATACCACTAGAGGAGTCGCTGAAAAGGCAGGAGGGAAAAGACAGAATTGAGAAGGAGGATGTTGATTTCCATCGGAGAGTAGCTGCAGGATATGAGGAAATTGCTCGTAAATTCCCTGGAAGAGTAAAAAAAGTGCCATTTGAGGAAGGGGAAGAAAGGGTATTCAAGAAAATTCTTCAAATCTTGGATGAGGTCGGATTTTGGGAAAGATGAAAGTGAGTTCTTCAAGCATTTGGGGGAAAGTTACTGCTTCTGAGAGGAGCTTGAAAATTTTAAAAAGCCAGATTTCAACCGGGAAAATTTTCCCCACAAATCTTTTTACTGGACCTAATGGCTCAGGAAAAGTAGAAGCAGCGAGGGCTCTCGCTGCTTCTTTAAACTGCTCTCTTTCTGGATGCGGTAATTGCTCATGCTGTGAGAGAATCTGGCGCTCCTCTTATCCTGATGTGATTGAAATCTATCCTGAAGGAGATTATCTCACCATTGAGCAGACTAGGGAAGTTAAAGAGATAGCTTTTTTATCCCCCTACGAAGGGAAAATGAGAGTATTTATTTTTTTCGATGTTCAGAAGTTGACCCCAGAAGCTTCCAACTCACTTTTGAAAATTCTTGAGGAACCGCCACCCAAAAGCATTTTTATCCTCATTGGGAGAAAGAAGGAAGATGTTTTGCCCACAATTTTTTCCAGGGCAAACTGGATAAAATTTCCTCGCTTACCGCTTGATATGCTGGTGGAAAAACTTCTCCAAGAAGGGGTAAGTGCTGAGAAAGCTCTTTTGAGCTTTAAGTTTTCCGATGGAGATATTTTTTTAGCTCGAAGATTCTCTAAAGAAGAGTTTAAATCTCTCAGGGATTTAGCTGTTAGGTTCTTAATCAGTTTCGCTCAAATAGGGGATGAACAAAGCTGGGAATTGTTCGAGTCTTTAAGAGAAGAAATACATAGGGTTGTTTTAACGCTTCATGAAGAGTATAGGGAGAAGAAAGAGGAGTTAAAGGAGAAACTTTTGGGAGAAATGCGGGGTAAGTTTTGGCAGTTAATGGAGAGAAAGATAAAGAGAGAAGTTAAAGCAGAGGAAAGAAACGTTTACTCTTTTATTTATCGGGTTTGGGAAAGCATTTTGCGGGATGCTATTTCTTATAAAAGCAGAGCTTTTGCTTTTCTCATAAACCGAGATTTTCTTGACGAGATTAGAATATTTTCCCACAATCATTCTATGAAGCGATTGATTTGGGTATGGGAAAGGATGAAAGATTATCAGAGTGCCATTTTTTCAAACGTAAATCTAAATTTACTCCTTTTGGTTTCGTATATCGAGATAAGGGAGGTATTTAGTGGAAAAAGTAGTAGGAGTGCTATTTAGAAAAACCGGAAAAATTGGCTATTTTAGAACAGACCTTTCTTTAAAAACGGGGAAAATAGTGATAATGGAGACTCTCCGCGGGCTAGAGGTCGGGGAGGTGATAGATATTTTATCTTCCTGCGAAGCAGTTTCGGAGGAAATAGCAGGTAAAATTGTGAGAGAGGCAACGAGAAATGATATGAAAAAACTGGAAATGCTGAGAAAGAAAGAAAGAAAGGCAGAGGAGATCGCCAGCGCCAAGATAAAGGAGCACAAGCTTCCTATGAAGCTGGTGGAAGTAGAATACCTTTTTGATGAGAGCAAAGCAATTTTTTACTTCACTGCAGAAGAGCGGGTTGACTTTCGAAATCTGGTTAAAGACTTGGCGAAGGCTCTTCGGAGAAGAATAGAGTTGAGGCAGATTGGCGTGAGGGATGAAGCTAAAATGATTGGTGGACTGGGTCCTTGTGGTCGCGACCTCTGCTGTGCATCATTTCTTTTTGAGTTTGAACCTGTTTCCATAAAAATGGCAAGGGAACAAAATCTGCCTTTAAATCCAATGAAGATTTCTGGTCTCTGTGGGCGGCTGATGTGCTGCCTTAAGTATGAATATCATCTTTACCTAGAATTTAGAAAAAAGGCACCTCCTCTAGGGACTGAGGTGGAGACGGAGAGAGGAACTGCTGTAATTGTTGACTACAACATGCCTAAAGAAGCAGTTGTGGTGGAGTTAAAAGAAGGCGGATTTCGCTTTGAGATTCCTCTTGAGAAGCTGAAAAGAGCAAGTTAACTCTAGGATGATGTGCTAAAGAGCTGAAGTGCGGAAGCTGTGAAGGATTGGTTAGAGGAATTAAAAGCAAGAATTAGCAATATAGCTAGTAGCGCAGTCAGAGAATGATAAAAGTAACTTCATCCTTCAGCTCCGCAGCGCTTATAAAGTTGTTTAGTGGCCGGCGTAGCTCAGCTGGAAGAGCAGCGCACTCGTAATGCGCAGGTCAGCGGTTCAAGTCCGCTCGCCGGCTCCAGCAAAAATCCAGTTCAGAGCCGGTCTGCTCATTACGACTGAGCTCTCCTTCCCTAAAATCCTCGAAATCTTCTAACACTTTTCTAACAGATTTCCTAAAATTGCCTTTTTTCTCTACCGTTTTGCTTCCTGAGAAGATAGTCTCATCCAGTCTTTCTGCTGCCTGGTTGTGGTGGTCGCTCTCCATTTTCATTTGCGAAAACTAAGTCGTACTTGTTTGGAGGAGTCTGAAGGTAGTGGCGCTTTAGAGTTTGGGCTAGTTTTCTGCTCATGGCTACTGCTCTAATGGAGCTTCTTGATTTGGGTTCGAAGAACTTTCCGCGGTAATAAGCTCGCCTGACGTAGATTTGATTGGTGGCCCAGTTAATATCGGACCACTTTAAAGCTAGGAGTTCACCTTGACGCATGCCGGTGAGAATTGCAGTGAGGAATAAAGGATAATGTTTGGGATGCACTTCTTTTAGGAATAACCGTATTTCCTCAGGCGTCAGAAAGTCCATCTCTTTTTTCACCACTCGAGGGCGCTCTACATTCTGAGCAGGGTTTTTATTGAGATAGCCCCACAAGACAGCGTGCTTGAGCATTGTCTTTAAAGGCGCAAGATGCCTTATAACTGTGGCTGGCTTAAGACCTTCTTTGAGTTTTTGAGGTACGTAAGATTGAATGAGAACTGTGCTTAACTGGGTGAGCTTGCGAACGCCGAAGAAAGAAATCAAGTGGCGTTCTACGATCATCTTATAGGAGTAATAGGTGGATTCTTTGACCTTTGGTTTGGCATAGACTTCAAGCCACTCTCTGGCGAACTGGGGAAAAGTTGCTTCTTTAAGCTCTACATACTCACCGCTGTGAATTCTTACCATGATTTCACAGAGCATTCTTTCAGCTTTTTTCCTGTCATTTCCCGCTGCTTTCCAATTTTGCTTCTTGGTAGCTGGATCCCGATAGACAACATAGTAGTTCTTTCCTTTTTTGACGATACGTCCTCTAGCCATATTTTCACCCCCTTTCTTTTTAGATTTCTCCCAACTTGGCTGGGGATGGTTGCATTTTACGAAAAAGGATTAGTTAGCGATTATCCCTCTTTTAAGTGTTTTTCTTAAACCTCACTCCTTATATGTCGAAAATGAGGACTGAGGGGACAGTTCTTTTTGCCCTTCCTTTTCGTCTTCCTTTTCATGAAAAGGAACCCTCTTTAGAGCTTGAGATGCCTGCCAGCCCGCCTTTATCTCGTGTTTTACCGCCGCCAAGGTGGTTAGTCGGGGCTCTAACGACCCCCGACTAACCACTCCCTCGACGAGTCCTTTGTCCTCGCCGAGCGACCCTTCGGGCTTGGCGGCTTTTTTATTTTGTTTAGGCGGGCTGGCAGGAGAGAAAAAGAAGGAAGAAATATCCGGTTGTTTTTGGATGCTAGCATAGTGAAAACTGGGGACAATTCTTTTTTAACCATTTCTTGACGATTTCAACAAATTCTTTAGTTTCACTTAAGAGTTCGGCTGCTTCTTTTTCAGAGATATAGCCTGCTTTCGTATAATCGGTGATGTTTCTTTTTGCTCTGCATGAATCAAAATAATCTTTCAAGTCTTCAAATTTTTCTCCCAAGGCAAGTCTTGCAAACTCAAAAGTAGTGGCATGGTGCCCCGTTCCTTTTGTTCGAAAGCTTCACAATACATAATAACTTTAGCTGCTTGAAGACAAGCATTATAAGCTGTAGCAAATCTCCTATCTGTGGAAAGCTCAGGGAAAGTAGTGTCCTTCAAGTCACGTTCAATAATCTCAAAAAGATTACTAATTTCTTTTTGTGAGGTCTTGTGAGGCGCTATTTTACCTTCCTGAAGCAATCTCTTGTAAATCTTTATCACTTCCCTTAATAAAAACCTTAGGAGATTTGAGAAGTTCCATTATGAAATGATCTTTGTCTTTAATTTTTTTTCGAAGTTCCGCTTTTGAAATAAGAATGTAGTTAATTTCTCGCCCTGTCATTTTCTGAAGATCTTTCATTGGTTTGTGAAGCTCGCGACTTTTGATTTTTCCAACCACAAAGAGGTCGATATCGCTTGAAGTTGTTTCTTTATCTTCAGCATAAGAGCCAAAGATAAAGGCAATCTCAATACCCTCTCTTCCTTTTAGATTGTTTTCTATGAGAGTATTTAAACCGAACGTCTTTAAAATCATTCTTTTTATTTCGGGGAATAGAAAGAAATCCTCATTTACCTGGTAATAAAGGCGATTTACCTCTCTTGTCTTTGTAACAAAGTCAAGCTTTTGCATCTTTAAAAGCTCTCTTTGGACAGCCATAATAGGAAGACCTGTGAGAGAGGCTATCTCGCGTTGGTAAAAGCGCCTTTGCTTACTCAAAACAAAGAGGGTTAATATTTTAACTCTTGCCGAGGATGAGAGGAGGAGTTCCAATGAGCCAGGTTCACTATTTGTATACATTATGTGGTCAATTATATACAAATTGTTGTCAATGTCAATTTGACTCTTTCGAGCCCTCGAGGCCCTCTTCGGGCTTGGCGGCTTTTTTATTTTGTTTAGGCGGGCTGGCAAGGCTAAGCATGTCATATTTCAAAAGACCAGCGGTGTATATTTGTTAAAAACTATTGATATTTCTTACTGGTTTGGTAAGATTGGTTGGAGAAATTAACAAAGAGATTGAGATGGAAAGAACGCTATCAGCTAATGAGTCAAAGATTATTTTAGAACTTGAGTGGAAAAAGAAAAATATAGTCACGATAGAAGAAATTGCTGAAATATTAGGAGTTTCTAAAAACTATGCTTACAAGCTAGCTTCACAATTGGTAAAAAAACGCTGGCTTTTTCCTATCTCGCGTGGCAATTTTCAACTTATTCCGGCTGAGGCTGGTCGAGAAGAGCCAGTTCCCGAGATGAATGCAGCAATTTTCTTAAGTACTATTTCAGAGTCTTACTATGTCTCTTTTGCTTTTGCCAATAACTTTTATGGGTTCACTTCGCAAGTGCCTTCAACTATTGCCATTGTAGTTCCAGCTCAAGAAAAATACGGCTGGCAGAGGATGAAGCAATTTCACAACGTAAGATTCAAGTTTGTTTATGTAAAGGAACAAAAGTTTTTTGGCTACGCGTCAGCAGAACTTTTAGGTGTTCAAATAAAAATAGCTGAAAAAGAAAAGGCTCTTGTTGATTCTCTTGATAAGATAAGGTACGCCGGGGGAATTGAGGAATTATCAGAAGTTATTAAAAACGGGCTAAGTGAAATCAATATTGAAAAA
>FWPU01004793.1_pt1 | contig 30769 bp, 28 predicted proteins | sample 2228361 | NCBI WGS metagenome assembly FWPU01 (sample SAMEA103939777, study PRJEB20133) | metagenome | reverse complement strand
CCCGTATCTTCCAACTTTACCCACCGTGTCCTGGAGGCGGTCGAGAAGGAGCAAACCGCCCATGATATTTCTTGGCGCCACTGGCTTGCCAGGTATTGGCCGCGATTGGCTATCCCGGCCGCGGCTGCGGCGGCCGCAGCCATTTATTTGGGCGTAAGCCATTACCAATCAGCCGCCCAGCGCGCTCAATGGGCGGCTTCGGCCCGGACGGGTTCGGTCAGCCGTCTATATTCTGGTTCCCCAGCATAGAGAGCGCCATGGGGCGAGGCGGTGAGCGCCAGGCGGATCCCGACAATCCCGATCCCATGGAGAGGTTTGCCAGGGGGTTCGGGTTCGAGCCGGTGCAGAAGAAGTACATCTTCGTCTACGTGCGCGCCGTCGCGGACGACAAGGATCCCACCGTGTTCAACAACACCGAGTTCGTCACCGCCTCCCTCCGCGAATGGGCGTTCGTCAAGATGGACTTCGATCGCGAGCACCCCCACCAGAAGAACTGGGGGCTGGCCGGTCCCCCCGCCTGCGTGACGCTCGACATGCACGGCAACGACTGGCTGAAGACCAATCATCTGTCGATCGACGCCCTGCGCGGACTGGTCCGCAACACTCCGGAGGTGATCGCGCGGTTCGAGACGAAGCTCAAGATAGATTTCCAGCGCGCCGTCGAGGCGCTGAAGGCCGACGAGGCCAGGGGCGTCAAGGCCCTCATCGGGGTCGCGTCCCTGAACAAGGTAGGCTACAAGGAGATCACCGATGCGCAGGCGGCGCTGGCCGAGGCCGCGGAGACGTGGTTCAAGAACGCGGAGCTCTTGGAGAGCGCCACATTCGAGCAGGCGATCGCCTACCTCGAGGAGATGGTCAAGCTCTACCGAAACACCTCCCCCGGGGTGCGCGCCGAGGTCAGGATTGGCCGGCTGGAGAACAAGCGCGACAGCGTGCCCGCCGCCGTGCAGCGCCTCGGCAAGGTGCTCAAGTATGACGCGCGCTTCCTCAGGAGGGAGATCGACGAGGCCGCGTCGCTCCTGGAAGAGATATCCAGGGAAGGCGAGGCCAAGATCGCCGCGGCGCTGGCCGGGGGCCGGGCCGAGGCCCGCGACGCGCTGCGCAAGATCGCGCGGGATTACGCCGGGACCGCCGCCGGCAAGCGGGCCATAGAGGAGCTGCGGAATCTGGAATAGGGCGTCCGGCTGGCGGCGGGTGGGAAAGGGGAGGGGCGGCGCGGTCCACCGGGCGCCTCCAGGCTGCCGCAGCATCGAGGCGTCGAACATAGGGGGGAGATCCGTGGCCGTCCCGCTGGCGTTCTTGCTGCTGCTGCAGGAGTCGGCCCCGAAGGAGTGTTTCGCCGAGGTCGTCGGGGCGATCGAGAGGACGGCCGCAGGCGGCTACGCCTTCATCGTCAGGGGGAAGCTCGAGCGCTCGGGGGGATACACCCCCGGAGGACTCCTTTTCAGCCGGATCGGGCGGTACCAGTCCGCCCGCCGGGGCGCCGCTGTACTGGTCAAAGGCCCGGATGGGCTCTGGAAACGTCCGGAGGAGCGCTCGGGAGAGAATGTGGAGAATCCCGATCCCGACGCGCCCGCCGTCGTCAGGACGCTCCGGGAGGCCGCGCCACCCCATGAGATGGTGCGCGAACTCCTCCGGCTGGCCGACAAGATCCACGGGCCGGAGGATCGCGAGGTGAACGGCGTCATGTGCCGCCGCTATAAGGCGTCGTTCCCGCCGGGGGTGCTGAAGGATCACATTGAGAAGCAGCTCTCCAAGGAGGTGGGTGCGGGCGCCGTACGGCGGCCGGACGACATCCACTGGAGCACCGCCAAGTGGAGCGTGCGTATCTACGCCGGCAAGGCCGACGGCCGCCTGGTCAAGGTCGTCGACGAGCGTTCCGTGCGGATATCGTACAGGGTTCCCGACCAGCAGCCCGACCTCAGGAGGTACAAGATCGAGATGGAATTCGAATTCTCGGCGCTCGATCCCGCCAAGGTCCCTCTCCCGCCCGGGGTGCGCGAGCGGCTCGGCGCGAAGGATTAGGGCTTTCTCCTGGCCCTCTCGGAGAGCTCGGCGAGTTTCTTGAGCGCCTCCAGCGGCGTCATCCTGTTGGTGTCGAGCTTCGCGAGCTCCCTGCGGAGCGGATCATCCGGCGGTGGAGGAGGCGCCGTGAAGAGGGCCAGCTGGGCCATATCTCCCGCCCGCGGCTTGCCGGCGGCCAGCGTGAGGGCCTCCAGCCTCTTGAGGATCACCCTCGACCGCTCCACCACCTCCCGGGGTATCCCGGCTATCTGCGCCACGTGTATGCCGTAGCTCTTGTCGGTGGGCCCCTCGACGATCCGGTGGAGGAAGACGATCCCCTCCCCCCATTCCTTGACCGCCACGTGGAGGTTCCGCACCCCCGGCAGGATATTCGCGAGCTCCGTGAGCTCGTGGTAGTGCGTGGCGAAGAGGGTCCGCGCACCGATGCGCCCGTGGATGTGCTCGGTGACCGCCCAGGCGATCGAAACCCCGTCGAAGGTGGAGGTCCCCCGGCCCACCTCGTCGAGTATCAGCAGGCTGCGGGAGGTTGCATGGTTGAGTATGTTGGCCGTCTCGTTCATCTCCACCATGAAGGTCGAAGCGCCGCGCGTCAGGTCGTCGGCCGCCCCCACGCGGGTGAAGATCCTGTCGACCAGGCCGATCCTGGCCTTCGAGGCCGGCACGAATGAGCCCACCTGCGCCATCAGCGCCGCAAGCGCCGCCTGGCGGATGTAGGTGGACTTGCCCGCCATGTTGGGGCCGGTGATCAGGAGGATCGGCTTGTCCGGCGTCAAGACCACGTCGTTGGGGACGAACTTCTCCTCCTGGACGACCTCAAGGACCGGGTGCCTGCAGTCGCGTATCTCGAAGGCGGCGCCTTCCTCCACCTCGGGGCGGACGTAGTTGTTCTCCCGCGCCGCCTGGGCCAGCGAGCACAGGGCGTCGAGCTCGGCGAGCGACCGCGCCGTCTCCTGGAGCTCCGCGATTTCCCCGGCCACCCGCGCGCGGACCTGCTGGAATATCTCGTACTCGAGCTTCCTGGCGCGGTCTTCCGCGTTGAGGACGAGCGTCTCCCGGTCCTTGAGCTCCGGGGTGATGAAGCGCTCCGCGTTCTTTAGGGTCTGCTTGCGGACATAGTCGGGGGGTATCTTCCCGCGGTGGACGTTGGTGACCTCTATGTAATAGCCGAACACCTGGTTGTAGCCGACCTTGAGGGTTGGGATGCCGGTCCGCTGGATCTCCCTGGACTCGAAGGAGGCGATCCAGCTCTTGCCGTCCGACGCGATGGAGCGGAGGCTGTCGAGCTCCTCGTGGAAGCCCTTCTTGATGAGGCCGCCCTCCGTCAGGAGGTGCGGCGGGTCGTCGGCGAGGGCCTTTTCCAGGTGGGCCTCCAGTTCCGCGTGCGTGCGTATGCGCAGCCCGGCGAGCGCCGCCGACCTGAACTTCAGACCGGCCAGGGCCGGCAGCGGCTTGAGGGAGGCCCGCAACCCCGCGAGATCCCGCGCGTTGGCCCGTCCCGCCCCCACCCTCGCCAGCGCGCGCTCGAGGTCGAAGACGGACTTGAGGGCCTCCTGCGCGCCGCGGCGCAGCTCCTCGTCCTCGAAGAGCTCGGAGACGGCGTCGAGCCTGGCCCGGACGTCCGCGGCCCGCATCAGGGGCGAGGTTACCCAGTCGCGCAGGAGCCGGGCTCCCATCGGGGTCCGGGTCCGGTCGAGGACCCAGAGGAGGGAGCCCTTGCGCTCCCCCGTGCGGAGGGTTTCGACCAGCTCGAGCGCCGCCTGAGTCTGCCGGTCCAGGAACATGCGCCCCTGGCCCACGTATCGCTCCATGCGGGTGAGGTGGCCCAGGGGGCCCCGCTGCGTCTCCTTGAGATAGGCCAGCACCGCCCCCGCCGCCGCGACCGCCGGCCCCAGCTCCTCGCAGCCGAAGCCCGCCAGGGTCTTGACCCCGAAGTGCTCGCAGAGGGACCTGACGGCGTTGTCGCGGTCGAACGTCCAGTCGTGGAAGGGCGTCACGATCCCGCCGGAGGCGGCGCGGGCGCGTTCCGAGCGCGCCTCGGCGAGCGAGGAAGGCAGCAGCGTCTCGGCGGGGGATAGCCTCACCAGCTCGTCCGCCACCCGGTCGGACGGGATGTCCTCCAGGCGGAACTGGCCGGTGGAGAGATCCACCCACGCCAGGCCCGCAGTCGGGCCCTCCTCGACGACCGCGGCGAGGTAGTTGTTCTTTTTCTCCTCCAGGATCGACTCCTCAACGAGGGTCCCCGGGGTGATGACGCGGACCACGGCGCGGTCGACGAGCCCCTGGGCCTCCTCCGGATCCTGCGTCTGCTCGCAGACGGCGACCCTGTGGCCGGCCTTCAGGAGCCGGTTGATGTAGGACTGGGCGGAGTGGTATGGGACGCCCGCCATGGGAATGCGTTTCTCGCCCTTCGTGCGCGACGTGAGGACTATGCCGAGGACCCGGGAGGCGGTGCGTGCGTCCTCGTAAAACATCTCGTAGAAGTCGCCGAGGCGGAACAGGAGTATCTCGTTGGGGTGTTTCGCCTTGATCTGGGCGTACTGCTCCATCAGCGGGGTGGGCATCGGGCGCAAGTATAACTCGGGGATTCGTCCCTTGAAGATCTTATCGACGGGGCGCCGCTACGGCACCACGAAGGCGTCCGGGAAGCCGCGCGTGCGGAGGCGCTCCGCCTCGCGCTGCGCGTCCTCCCAGCGGGCGAACGGGCCGGCGGAGACCACGTAGAGGGACCGCTCCCCGGGCGCGAGGCGGACTGAGCCGCCGGGGTGCACCGCCTTGAGGCGGGCTTCCTGCGTGCGCGCGCGCATCTCGTCGGTGAAGACCCCCACCTGGACGGCGAAGGAGGTGAGGCCCAGCCGGACCTGCCGCTTGGCGCCGAAGGGGCCCCCTGGGCTCACCGCCGCCAGCTCCGCCTGCCCGGCGGCCCAGTCTCCCGCCCGCATCAGCGCCATGGCGTACTCGTAGTGGAACTCGTCGTCCATCAGCGCGCGTCCGCGGTCCGCCTCCGGCGCCCCGGCCGCCTCGCGTAAGGCCTCTAGGGCCCGCGCCGTGTCGCCCATCGTCCGGTATGCCACCCCGCGGCGGAACGCTATCTCACACCTGGTCGGGCCGTCCGGATTGGAGGCCCGGGCATGGTCGAACGAGCGCAGCGCCGCCTCCAGATCGCCCGCCCCTAGATGACATTTCCCGATCCGCGTCAGAATCTTCGCGCGATCCGGGTGCTGCGGGTTTTCGGAGAGGAAGAGCTCGTAGTAGGCGATCGCCTGTGCGTAACGCTCGAGGAGGAACTCCTCGTCCCCCTGCTCGAGGTGCCGGACGTTCCTGGTCTCGGCGGGGACCACGCAGGCGGCCGGCAGGATGAGGCCCAGGATCGCCAGGCGTCGCATCATCTCCTCAACGAGCCGGCGGACTTGAGAAACTTGTCGATCAGATCTATCCCCTTGAGGAAGTCCGCGCCGTTCTGCGCGGCCAGGTGGATCAGGATGAACGCCCCGGCCACCAGCAGCAGGAGGACGATCAGCCTCAGCCCCAGGCTCGGTTTCCTGGCCGCCGCGGAGGCCTTCATCTTCTCCTTGAACTCGCGGAATATGATGCTGCATTCCGATGAGCAGAAGCTCCCGTGCGGCGTGACCATGGTGCACGACTTGCAGATGGGCTTGTGGCACTGGTGGCACATCGTGACGGCCGGCTGCTCGCGGTGGTTGAGGCACGTCTTGGCCATATCCGCCTTCTCCTGTCCCGGTCGGGATTATATTACAACGGGCCGGCGGCGGCCAGAGGCGCGCCGCCCGCCGTCACCTCGGGCGCTTCCTGCGCCCCTCCAGCCCGGCGATCTCGGCGCGGATGCCCTCGTCGTCGGGGCGCACCTCCAGCAGATCCTGCAGGGCGCCTATGGCCTCGTCCGCATCCCCCCTGCGGGCGTACAGGCGCGCGAGGCCCCGCAGCGCCGTCTCGTCGCGCCTGTCCACCCGCCGGGCGTTCTCGAGCCACGCGATCGCCCGGCTGTCGTCCCCCACCTCCTCGTAGCAGCGGGAGAGGCGGTAGTAGGCGTCCTTGAGCCGGTCCCTGATCGAAAGCGCGAACTCGTAGTGTGGGATGGCCTCCCTGTATAGCTTCCTCTCGAAGAGCTCGTTCGCCCGGTAGTAGCGCTCAAGCGCCTCGTCTTCCGGGTTCGGGACGGAGGCGCATCCCCCCAGGGCCGCCGCCAGCACCGCCCGCGCCGTCGCGCGCGTCATCTTTCCCTCTCCTGGGCCGCCACTTCTATGGGGACGTAGGCCGTGTCGCTCGCGCCCGTGGCGACGTCCGTGACCGTCACCTTTATGCGGTAGCGGCCCGGCGGCAGGTCGGCGGGGAGCGGGAGCGCGAAACTCTGGTGGAACTCCGCCACGGGCCCGATCAACGCCAGCCGATCCTCGCGGTCGCTCTGGGGCGCCTTCTCCCACGCCGGGACGGGGCGCTCGACGGACCGCTCGTCGAACAGCCTCCAGTCGTAGCGCAGGTGGAGTATAAACCTCTCTCCCTCCCTCGACAACGCAAAGTTGCGCGGCTCCACGTAGACCAGCGCCGTGCCGCCCGGCCTCACGCGGGGGCCATCGGCGGGGACGTAGTCGCGGTATCGCCGGACGCGGGAGCAGAGCTCTGCGCGCCCGATGGAGAATCCGGCGGCGGAGCGCCCTTCCGCGGCCAGGCGCCCCAGGAGCCTGTCGGCCTCCTCGTGGTCCCCCAGCTCCCGCCGCAGGAACAGTTCCAGGTAGGGCCTCATGCGGTGCGAACCGGGCCGGATAATGGATAGGGTCTTGTGGGCCTCTTCGGCGCTCCCGCAGGCCGCCTGCATAAGCGCCAGGCGCAGTACATCCTCCTCCCGGCGGTTCTCCTTGGCCGCCGCCTCCCGGAGGATCCTGAAGGCTTCGTCGAGGCCGAGCTGCGGTTTCCGCGGGGCCTCCGCCGCGGCCTGGACGGCGCCCATGACGCCGTTGCCCCCGGCCTCCTCGGGGAAACGGTAGACGGCGGGCGCCTCCCCGCCCCGCGGCTCTTCCGCCGGTGCCGTGCGTGGATCCCTCGTCTCCGACGGCGCAGGGGCGGCGCCGCCCGCGCATGCCGAGACGGGCCAGAAGGCCAATGCGGTGAAAATCCGGAGGCTCACCCCTCTCATCCCGGTTCCCTCTCTCCGCGGCGCTTCCGCTACTTCAACCTAGATTTTATCGCCTCCCCGTATTTTTGCAAGAGGGCCAGGATTTTTTCCGTCTTCTCGATCTTCTCCCCCACCTTGGCCTCTTCCGGCGCCCTGTCGCGCACGGATAGATAGGCCTCGCGGGCCTTCACGAAGAGCGCGAGTGCCTCCTCGTGGCGCCGCAGGAGCGCCCTGAGCTTCGTCTCGTCATCGGGCATCTGTCTCGTCGCTTCCGCCAGCTCCTTGAATATCGGGGCCCCTTCGATCAGGCACCTCTCGGCGTCGGCGAGGACCGCCTCCGCCGCCTTGGGCGGTGGCTCCTTGGGAGGCTCCTCCTTCGGGCGCTCCTCTCTCGGCGGCTCAGGCATCTTAGCAGCCGGGAACGGCGGCTTCTGCGAGGCGTCCTCGCCGAAGGCCAGTACTTCAACGTCAGTCCTCACCTCCTGGTCCCCCTCTCCGAGGATCAAGGACTGCCTCGCCACGAAACCCGGCACGGCCGTGGAAAGCCAGACCGTCCCCTTGAGGGGTTTCCCGTCGGCCTCCCCTTCGATCTCCATCTTCAGGCACTTGACCTCGCGCTGGCCTACCCTGACGGTCTCCTCGGACAGCGCGGTTGCGGCCGACGACGCCTCGGGAGTCTCTTGTTTCAACGCCCACCCCGCGGCGGGTCCCTCTTTCGGGATCCAGGACGTGATGCCGCCGCCGGAGACCACGACGCAAGCGACTTCCGAGCCACCCACCGCGAGCTTCTCCTCCCGCAGCGCCTTATCCGGCGGGACGGGCTGCCGGAGTTCCCGGGCCGCGACGCTCCCGTCGGGCGCCGGTGATTCCACCTTGAGCACCGCCTGGTCTCCGGCGGCCTCGACGACGGTCGTGTCCTCGACCGCCTCGGGGTTTCCTGCCGCGCTCTTGACCGTCCGGCGGACTCTCACCCACGCCCCCGGCTTGAACGAGGTCCATGGATGGGGGCGCTTGGGGGCCTCGAGTTTCACCTCCGGCATGGGCGGCTCGGGCTTGGGGGGTTCCGGCTTGAGTCCCTCCGGTTTGGGCGCCGCCTTGGGGAAGGGGGGGCGTTTGGCCAGCCGGGTGCCGAAGTCCACCACCTCGCGGGTCGTCGATTCGCTCTTCGATTTGAAGACGAACCCCGGGACGTCCTCGTGGGCCCAGAACTTCGCGCCGGCCATCTCGTACGCGATGCAGTTGTATTGGCGCTCCTTGAAAGGCAGTATCTCCTCGCCGAGGCTGGTGACGCAGGATTCTTGTCCGCCGATGGAGATTTTCAACGCCAGGCGGTTGGCCCAGCGGCCCTCGCGGGCGATCCAGCGTCTTTCATCCCCCTGTTCGACGATCAGGCAGGGTATCTCGGCGTCCCCGACCTTGACCTTCTCCTCTCCGGTCGTCTTCAGGTCCGCCGGGGCCAGCTTCACCTCGCGTTCCGGCACGTCGGAGGTTTGGCCGCATGCGGAGCGCACCCCGGCGAGGACGACGATGTCTTCCCTGACCTCCTTCACGATCGTATCCTCATATGAGACGGAGCCGTCCGCGGCGGTGATCTTGTAGCGGACCCACGTCTCTGGGGTCGCCAGCGCCCACGGGTGGAAGCGGCGTGGATCGTAGGGTGCAGGGCCTTCCTTGCGGGGTTCCTCCGTGGGGCCGGCTCCCAAGGCGATCTTGCTGGGCAGCTTGGAGCGTAGTTGGCGTATCATGGTCCTGAGCGCCTGGGCCTCCTTCTGCGGTCCGCCCACCAGCCTGTCGCTGGATTCGACCTCAAAGTATTTGTCCAGCTGCATCTTCCGGCACAATTCGACGTACTTGAGGACACCCGGGTCGCGGGAAACCTCCTCGAAGCCCTTGGGGATGGGTTTCCCCTGTATCATGAGCTGGGCGCAATCTTGCTTCGTCTGGTCCTGTCCGACCCCTTCGTTGTAGGCCTTCTCGGTTTCGCCCTTGAGCTCCGTGTATTCCTGAAGCCACTGGCCGATCTGGGCGAGCGCGTCGAGCCTTTTTTGCAGTCTGTCGGCGGCCGCGTCGAGCCGTTCGTGGAGCTTGAGGGCGGTTTCCCTGTCCCATGGGGCCTTGTCGTCCTGCTTGGAGATGATCTTGTCTATGGTCTGGAGATCTTCCTTCTCCCGGTCGAGCGCCTCGGTGATGTCCTTGAGGGTCACCAGGTTGGGGTGTTCCTCACGCCTGAAGGCCTTCTCGGCGGCTTCGATTCCCAGGAGCCGCTTGACTTTGATCCAGAAGAGTTTGGCGACGGTGACCTCTTTCTTCTTGCCGACCCGGACGACGAAGCTGGCCCCCACTATGCCGGGGATGCCGATGACGACGATCAGGAGGAGCGCGGTCTTGATGACCTTGGCGATCTTGCTGGGGGGCTTGGCGGTCTTCTGCATCTGGTCGCCGACGGAGTATTTCTTTTCCGGTTCGGCGGCGGCGCGTGCCTGGCGGCGCGCGGCGCGCGCCGCGAGCTGTTCCAGGGACTTGCTCTGCGCGGCTGCGGAGGGTTTCTTGCGGAAGGAGACGGCGGGCTTGATCGCGGGGGTCGCTGGCGGGGTGGGGGCCTGGGCGGCGTCGGCCGGCGGAGGCGCCTGAGTGGGGGGGGCAGGCGGGGGCGCGGCCTGCTCTTCCGGTTTTTCTTCCATTGCCGTCCCGCTCCTCTTACTTGAGTTCCATGAGCTTTTGCCGGGCCATCTTGAGGGCCTCGTTGTACGGCCTCGTGTCGAATTTTCTGCCGGTCATCTGGTTGACCCGTTCTAGGGCGGTGTTCCCTTTTATGATCAGATCCACGCCCCTTTGCAGGCCGGTCCGGTCGCCTGTGTTGTAGGATCTGAGGATGAGGTCGCGGCCTTTTTCGCAATCGGCCAGGGCTTCCCTTTCCAGCGTTGCGGGCTCCTCCTTCGATGCCACTTTCTCGGTATTGGACGCCCGGCCGCGGTGGATTGAGACGCCGGATCCGGCGGCGGCCGCGATTATGACGATCATCAGGAGGAGGGTTCCCACGATCCCGGCGACGAGCAGCGCGGGGCTGGGGGGTTTCGACTGCTTGGGTATCGATCGGGACGTCAGGTTTCGCTCAGGGCGGGGGGATTTTATGCCGGCCTTCTGCAGCACGCGCGTGGTGGGGCCTTCCGCGGCGGGCATGGGCCGCGTCTTGGGTTGGGTGTTCGAGGAGGGGGGGGTCAGCCGCGGTTGAGGGGCGCGCGGCATCGGTCGAGTGGGCTGCGTATCCTGGGGCATGCGCTCTCCTCTGGTGAAGTCCTGTCGGCCCCTTGACCGGTCTATTCCGTGCCGACCTCTCCTTTCCTGAAGACCATGTCACGGGAAGGATCCGGCTCCGGCGGCGGGGCCGGCGGATCCTTTTCCGGGTTGGCCGGCCGCCCGCAGCTGGGGCAGGTGTAATCGGGGCTGGTGAAGACCTTGCCGTCCTTGACCGTAAGGTCGCCCTTGGGCAGGCTGGTGCCGCAGGCCGTGCAGAACTCCACCATGATCGCCTCCTCCCGCGAAACGCCGCTCAGTTCCTCGAGGCCGCCAGCTTGAGCACGAGCGACTCGAGAACAGGTATCTCGCCGCCGCCGGACGTCTTCAGCGCCACGTCCGCCTTCAATATTTCACCGTGTTTTTCCAGGAGCTCCGCCAGGCCGTGGCGGTCCGCGAGGCCCAGGAACTCTTCAGGGTAATACGTGATCTGGAGCATCGAGGTCACCTCGAACCTCTTCCTTCCGGCGTCCAGCAGTTTCCTGGCCTCCGCGAGTTTCCTGTACTGCCACGCCAGTTTCCAGACCAGCACCTGCACGGCCTCGCCCGACTCGAGGAGCCTCCTGAGGATCCGGAACGCCCTGGGGGCGTCCTTCGATGCCGCCGCGAGCGCCAGCTCGTAGACCTGGTGATCCTCTTGGTTGGAAACCAGGGCGCGCACGTCCTGGGTGGTGATCGAGGGGCGGGCCCCCGCGTAGGCCGCCAGCTTCTCGAGGTGGCCGAGCAGCGCCGTCATGTCGCCGCCCGCCCGGGTTGCCAGCAGTTCGGCTGCGGCGCGCTCCAGGTTCTTCCCCAGCCGCTGGGCCTCCGACACGAGCCAGCGCTGGAGGTCGGCCGGCCGGAGGGGCCGGCAATCCACCACCAGGGCGGATCCCAGGGCCGGCAGTTTTCCCGTGGGGACGAGCGCAGCCAGCACGGCGGAGGGGGAGGGGTTGCCGGCGTACGTCCGCAGCGCCTCGGCGTTGTTGTGGGCGAAGTTGCCCTCGTCCACGAGGATCACCAGTTTCCTGCCGCCTCCGAATGGGACGGTGTACAGCTCGTCCGCCAGCCGCGCCCAATCGGTTTCGGAGGAAGGGATCCTCAACGAGTTGGCCGCCAGATCCGCCCCTGTTTCTTTCAGCATCCGGAGGCCGCGTTCCCTCAGGAGCGCCTCGGGGCCCGCGAAGACGCACACCGGGGGCGGTCCCTTTGCCCTCATTTCCGCCGCGAAGCTCGCAAAGTCCATCCGGTTTTCAGAGATGTTATGGATTATATCAGCCTGGTTACGCGATTCCAACATAAACCGGGGGCCTCTGGCGGGGCGGGTAGAAGAGGTGGTCAACGCGCGCGGCCGTTCGTGGTATAATGGGGTCCCGGGGGGCAGGGAGATCGATTTGAGGTCGGCCGAGAAGACCGTATACCGCGAGCGCGTGCTCCTGGTGGGGACGGTCGATCACGCGGCGGGCGGCGAGGACGCCGATCCGCTGGATGAGCTGGCGCGGCTTGTGGAGACGGCCGGCGCGGTGGTGGCCGATCGGGTGATTCAGAAGCGGGAGAGGCCCGACCCGCGGACGTACATAGGTTCGGGAAAGGTCGGCGAGATATCCCGCCGGGTCGCGGATTTGAGGGTCGACGGCGTGATTTTCGGCAACGATCTTTCCCCGGCCCAGGTCCGCAACCTCGAGAAGGACATCGGCTGCAAGGTGATCGACCGCACAGAGCTGATCCTGGACATATTCGCCACCCACGCGCGCTCCCGCCAGGCCAAGCTGCAGGTGGAGCTCGCCCAGCTGGAATACGCCCTGCCGAGGCTTTCGCGCCTGGGGGTCCACGTGACCGCCGAGCAGCAGGCCGGCGGATTCGGCATCGGCATCGGCCAGCGGGGGCCCGGGGAGAAGCAGCTCGAGTCGGACCGCCGCCTGGCCCGCCGGCGCATCACGGCTTTGCGCCGCGAGCTCCGGCAGCTGGAGGAGCGCAAGAGGCGCGAGGTGGCCCGCAGGACGGTCGAGAACACGACGGTTTCGCTCGTGGGCTACACCAACGCAGGGAAGTCCACCCTGATGAACGCGCTGACGGGCGCGGGCGTGCTGGTGGAGGACAGGCTTTTCTCGACGCTGGACACCAGGACGAGGATATGGACGCTCGGCGGCGGGATGAAGGTGTTGTTGTCCGACACGGTCGGATTCATACGAGATCTTCCCCCCGGCCTGGTGGCGAGCTTTCACGCCACCTTGGAGGAGGTCACGCAGGCCGACATCCTGCTGCACGTCGTCGACGCGTGCGAGCCGGGGGCGGACGCCCAGGTCCGCGCGGTGGAGAAGGTGCTGGAGGAGATCGGCTGCCGGGACAAGCCGGCGATAATGCTGCTGAACAAGGTGGACCGGTTCAGGGACCCGGTGGAGTTGGATGTCCTGAGAAACCGTTATCCGGGGGCGATAGCGCTGTCGGCGCGCCGCGGGGACGGCATCGACGAGTTGAGGGAGCGGATGGCCGGCATGCTGCTGGAGGGGCTGGCGGACGTCGAGGTGGCGATTCCGATGTCGGAGGGGAAGCTGCTGGCAGAGCTGCCGTCGTGGTCGGTCGTGTCGGACCGGCGCTACGAGAACGAGCACGTCTGGATGTCGCTCAAGGTCCCCCGAAGGGCGCTCTACAAGCTAGAGCGCTATCGCCTGCCGCGCCGGGGCGGGCAGGCCGGACATGTTCGTTGACACGGCTTTCGGGGCCGGGCTATAATCCACCGTCAGTTCGGAGGCGGTCCCATGCCCGATCCGCAGCCGTTCGACGTAAAGAAGGCGATCGAGCAGAGTTCCACCAAGAGCACCCTCCAGGAACTGGCCAAGAGGGGCATACACCGCGTCAAGGTGCTCGACGAGCAGGCCATACGCCGGCTCATAGAGGAGGCGGTCAGCCGCAGCGTCTCCACCAAGACCGACCTGCTTTCGGCGGACGACCGCGCGAAGTTGATCGAGGAGTCCCGCAGGGAGCTCGACCGGCTGATGGCCGAGCAGCGGCAGCTGAAGGATAAGGCCGAGCTGATGGAGCGGGACAAGAATTCGCTGGTTTCGGAGGTGGAGAACCTGCAGAAGCAGCTGCAGATGCAGCGGAAGCTCGGCGACGACACCGCCCGCCAGCGCTACGAGGACGGCAAGAACGTGATGCGGGCCGAAGTCGAGGACATGAAGAAGAAGATGGCCTCGATGGAGGAGGAGATAACCCGCAGGGTCCGCAGGGAGGTCGAGCTCGAATACCAGGCCAAGACCGCCGCGCAGAACGCCACCATCGAGCAGATGAAGGCGGATCTGTCCCGCAGGGAGAGCGAGCTGCGGGAGCGGTACGAGGCCAGGGAGCGGCAGCTGCGCGAGGAGCTCTCGCGGCGGGAGGCGGACATCGCCGCGCGGGGGGCCTCCATGAAGGAGGCGGAGCTTAGGGCCAAGCTCGACGAGATGAACGCGAAGAACATCGAGATGGCCCAGCGCCAGACGCAGCTGCTGGAGGAGATGAAGAAATCCGACGAGGAGCTCTTCAAGAAGATGACGGAGCTCTTCACGAAGGCCATCGACGGGGTCAGCAAGAAGCTGACCGACCTCAGGCTGAGGGCGGTGGCCGGAGGTCCAGTCGGGGTCGGCGCCATCCCTGGCGAGGTGGAATTCCGCCCCAGCCAGGCCACTATCGAAGGGATGCTCTCCGCGGAGCTCGACAGCAACCTCAAGCAGATGCAGGTGGAGGGGAAATCGGCCGGGAAGCTCGGCAGCGCGCTCGAACGGCTCAAGGCTCTCCGCGGGGGAGGCGAGGCGAAGAAGGAGGACAAGGGGGAAGAGAAAAAATGATCGCTTGGGGAATCGGGGATCACGGGCAGATTTCTTAAGGAGACAACGGTGGCAAAGGAATCCGGCGGTTCGATTCAGTACGGGAAGGGACTGGACATCGGCACCGTCAACCTCGTCGCTGCGGAGCAGAACGACAAGGGCGAGGTGGTCCTGCGCCTGAAGCGCAACGCCTTCATAGACGTCCCGATAGACGCGTACACCAAGAACATGCTGACGCGCCTGAACGTCCCCTACGTCGTGCAGGGCAAGAAGATGTACGTCCTGGGGGACCACGCGTTCGAGCTGGCCAACGTCCTCAACCGGAACACGCGCAGACCCATGAAGGACGGGCTGATCTCCCCGAAGGAGGCCGACGCGCTGCCGGTGATGAAGCTGCTGATCGGGTCGATCCTCGGAGAGCCGCGCATTCCGAACGAGATATGTTACTACTCCGTACCGGGCGACCCGATCGACAGCGACCTGTCGGTGGTCTACCACAAGGACCTTTTCGACGCGGTCTGCCGCAGCCTCGGCTACAAGCCCCACCACATCATAGAGGGCCATGCCGTGGTCTTCGCGGAGTTGGCCGACGAGGATTTCACCGGGATCGGCATTTCCTGCGGGGGCGGCATGTTCAACTGCTGCGTCTCCTACAAGTCGATGCCGGCTCTCTTCTTCTCGACCGCCCGCGGCGGCGACTGGATCGACAACAACGTGGCCAACGTGCTGGGGATCAAGCCGGCCAAGGCGTCCCTGATCAAGGAGAAGGGCATAGATCTCATGAAGCCCAAGACCCGCGAGGAGGACGCCATCGCCATCTACTACCGGAACCTCATAAACTACACGCTGACGAACATCAAGGAGCGGTTCCTGGCGGCCGAGAACATGCCGAGCTTCCCGGAGCCCATCACCATCGTCTTCTCCGGCGGGACCTCGATGGCGGGCAATTTCAGCGAGCTGGTGAGGGCAGTGTACAAGGAGATGGAATTCCCCATCCCCGTGAAGGAGATCCGGCACGCGAAGGATCCCCTGAACGCGACCGCCAAGGGGGCGCTGACGGCCGCGATGCTCGAGATGTCCTCACAGTCGGCGTAACGAGATGGGCGAAGAGGCAAAGGGGTTCGGGGAGCAGCTGTACTCGCGGCTGCAGGGGAAGGGGCTCTCCAAATACCAGATCGACAAGGTCCTCGCCCTGCAGAGGCTCGACAGCGAGGTCAGCGACCTCGGGGTCAAGGGGCTCCTGAGCGAGGCCCAACTCCTGGAGATATCCAAGATCGGATCGGCGGCCAGACAGAAGCAGCTGGCGTCCCTGGCGGTGGAGAAGAACCTCCCCGCGTCGTGGGTGCGCGAGCTCTCCAAGCTCATCCGCAAGGCGGAGAAGTCGCGCACGGAGGCCGAAACCAACAAGTACTGGGACTTCTTCTTCGAGATCAAGGAGATGATCGAGAAGGAGGGGGCCTCGCCGGCCATCTTGCAGCTGATCAAGCATTTCCACGTCGACAAGCCCATCCCCCATCAGGGCTCTGTCGAGGTCGTCGAGAGCGCGGACCGCCGCGTGCTGTCGTTCAACAAGATGGATCTCGAGCTCGGCCGGGGTCTGGACGTGGGCACCGTCAACATATGCGCCGCCGCCCTCCGGCGGGAGGACGGGGAGGTCGTCTACAACATCCAGCGGAACGCCTTCCTCGACGTACGAAGCGACACCTTCACCAAGAAGATGCTGATGAAGCTCGGCATCGACTACATCGTCCAGGGCGACAAGGGGTACGTCCTGGGGGATCCGGCCTTCGAGCTGGCCAACATATTCGAGAAGAACACTCGCCGCCCGATGAAGGACGGGATGATCTCGCCGGTGGAGCCGGAGGCTCTCCTTATCGTGAGCCTCCTGGCGGCGGAGCTCCTGGGACACCCCCAGAGCCAGGGTGAGGTCTGCGCCTTTTCCGTCCCCGCCGACCCCATCGACGCCGAGCGGAACGTCATATACCACCGCGGCGCCCTGGAAACGGTGCTGAGGAAGCTGGGATACTCCCCGAAGCCCATGCTCGAGGGCCACGCCGTGGTCTTCGCGGAGCTGGCCGAGCAGGACTTCACGGGGATCGGCATCTCCTGCGGCGGCGGCATGTTCAACGTTTGCATCGCCTACAAGAGCGTGCCGGCGCTGACGTTCTCCACGTCCCGCGGGGGCGACTGGATCGACAACAACGTCGCCTCCGCCATCGGCATGCCGGCCTCCCTCGTCTGCGCGGTGAAGGAGGGAGGGGTCGACCTGAAGAACCCGAAGGACCGCGTCCAAGAGGCGATCGTCATCTACTACCGGAACCTGATCCAGTACACGCTGGAAACCATCAAGCAGAGGTTCGAGTCGGCCTCCAACATGCCCACCTTCTCCAAGCCGATAGACCTGGTGTGCGCCGGCGGTACATCGCTCATCGAGGGATTCATAGACGTCTTCATGGAGGAGTTCTCGAAGATCAATTTCCCGATAGAAGTGGCCCGCATCCGCCTGGCGCGCGACCCGCTGAGGGCGATCGCCGCCGGCTGCCTCCAGGCTGCCCTCGAGGAAACCCGCGCGCTCCGGGAGGTGCAGGAGGGGCCCGCGTCGACCCTGAAGCGCACCCCGGTGACCAAGGTCTCCGAGACGATACCGATCGATCGGTTGAGCGCCCGCCCGCCGGCCGGGAAATCCGAAGAGCTCGTGGAGCTCGAAGAGGTGCAGCCCGAGGAGATAGAGGATCTCCCCGCGGAAAAGCCGCCGGGGCAGCCGAATGACCGGGACGACGGCCGGCGGCGCTGAGGCCACCTACCGGGAGAACTGCAAGGCCGTTACTTTCGCCCCCGCCTTCTCCAGGTCGACTTCGTAGTCGTACGCCTGAGGCACCGCCGCCGCGAAGCGGCGCGACGCGCCGGGGGCAAGCGGCTCACGGTGCGGACCCTCGTGGCCGCTGTTGACCAGGACCGGATAGCACTTGGTGAAGGTGGCCCTGTCCTTGCGGTCCGCCATGAGGGGATTGCCCTTCTCGTCGAGGAAGTAGACGGTAAGCTCCACCTCGTCAAGCGACCTGTCGCCCTTGTTGCGGATTTCGCCGGTGACCAACGCCATGGCGTCTTCCACCGGCTTGACCGAGAACTCCCCGAACTCGATCTTCCCCGCGTAGGCCTCCTGCTCGGCCCGCCCGGCGGGATCGACGAACCGGACGATCCGGAAGCCGACGAAGGTGGCGTCGGTGTACCACCACACGCTCCTGGGCCGGTTGGGATCGCGCTCGTACCATTCCTCCTCCGGTACCTGGCGGTTGGCCGCGCGGAGCGCACGGGCCGGGGAATTCCACGATCCGCCGCGCAGGACCGGCTGGAACGCCGGGGGCTTGTACGGCTCCAGGCAGTACTCCCAGACGTTCCCCAGCATGTCGTAGAGCCCGAAGGCGTTAGGCTTCTTCAGGCCCGACTCGTGCGTCCGCTCCTGGCTGTTTTCGCTGAACCAGGCGTAGTCGCCCAGCGGATGGGGCGCCGGCCTCTCCGAGCCCGCCCGGCAGGCGTACTCCCACTCGGCCTCCGTGGGGAGGCGCAACCACTGGCCCGTCTTGCGGGAGATCCACTCGATGCATTGGACCGCCCCGTGCCACCTCATGCTTATGGCCGGGTGGCGGCCTGTGGTCCCCATGCCGGCGTTGGGAGACTCGTACGGCTTGGAAGGGCGGGTGACGCCGTCCACCGGAGCCTCCTTGTGGCTCTCGAACCAGCGGGCGAATGTCTCCCAGCTGACCTCGTGCCTCGATATCCAGAACGGCTTCACCTCCACCTCGCGGACCGGCCCCTCGTCATGATCCCTCCCTGGCTCCGTGTCGGGACTGCCCATCTTGAAACGACCGCCGGAAACGTAGACCAGCTCGAACTTCAGGTCCGTCCCCGGGATCGCGACGGTCTCGACCTTCGGCTGATCCTGCGCGCGCGGCGGATTCGACCCGGCCGGGGCGAGCATGACCCCCAGTAGCGCGGCTGTGATGGTGCTCATCATTCGATCCTCCCCCCCCTAGCGCGCGAATACCACCCCGATGGCGTGGCCGCCGAACTTCTCGAGCTGGACGTGCACGCCGTCCTCGTCGAACGACTCGGGTATGTCCGCCGTGAACCTGCGGGTCTCCCCGGCCCCCATGGGCTTGCGGTGGCCCCCAGGATGGGCGCTGTTGGCCAGGGCGGGGAAGACGTAGGTAAACGTGGCGCGCCCGGGCTTGTCGGCGCCCTGGATGTCCGTCATGTGCGGCTTGCCCTTTGGATCGAGGTAGTAGACCAGGACGTGAAGCTCCTCCAGGGTCCTGTCACCGCCGTTTTTGACCTCCCCGTGGACTCGGCAGAAGGATTCGGAGGATGTCCCTATCTTGGCGGTACGCTCCTCGTGCTTATCGATCTTGACCTCTATCTTGGAGGCGTAAGCCTCGCGTTCCTTGGCATCCGAGGCGTCGGCGACGCGCACGACGCGGAAGCCTTGGGTGAAGTCGCCGGTTAGCCACCAGACGCTGCGGGGTCTGTTGGGATCCTGGGCGAACCAATCCTCGGGGATGGGCTGCCGGCGCGTGAAGGTCAGATCCGAGGCCGGCCGGTTCCAGGCCCCTCCGCGGAGCACCGGACCGTAGTCCGGGGGCGCGTGCGGCTCCAGGCAGTACTCCCAGACGTTCCCCAGCATGTCGAGCAGGCCGAAGGCGTTCGGCCTCTTCTCGCCGCCCTCGTGGGGGCGGTCCTGGCTGTTTTCCTTCGACCATGCCAGGTCCCCCAGCCCATCGGGGGCCGGCTTCTCCGAGGCGCCCCGGCAGGCGTACTCCCACTCGGCCTCCGTCGGGAGGCGGAAGAGCCCGCCGGTCTTGCGGGACAGCCAGTGGCAGTACCCCATCGCCGAGTGCCACCGCAGGCAGATCACGGGCCTGCGCCCCTCCTGGAAGCTGCTCTGGAGGCCCACCTGGCCGAGGAATTCGCGGCCGGGCGTCGGACGGGTCACCCCGTCCACGGCGGCGTCCTTCGGGCTGCCGTAGTAGAGATCGAACTCCTCCCATGTCACCTCGCGCCGGCCCATCCAGAAGGGCTTCACCTCGTCTTCCGCGGGCGGATCGCCCCTCTTGAACTTCCCGCCCGGAAGCCGGACGATCTCGAACTTGACGTCGGTCCCTGGGATCAGGACCGTCTCGGGCTTCGGCGCATCCTGGGCGCCGCATGGCAGAGGCATCCGCGCGGCCAGGGCCGCATACAGCAGGCTTGCCGTCACGATGTATCGCATAGCGTCTCCTCAGAGGGTTGTACGCCGCGCCCGCGCCCACGGATGATGGGCGCGGACCTCAACCGATCGGGCAGGGATTATACGGGCCGGGGCGCCTTCGCGCCAGCGTTCTCGACGCTGCGTTCGCGCGCGTACGCCAGCAGCATGTCGAACTGGCGCCAGAAGCCCTTCTCCTCGACCCCCCATGGGGCCTTGAAGAAACAGGCCAGGTGCTTCATCACGCCGCTCTCCGCGTTTCGGCGGGCCAGGTCGGCGAACCGGACCATGTCGAGCGCCAGCGGCGCCGCCAGCGCGGAGTCGCAACCCTGCCAGATGAACTGGAGGATCATCCGCGTGCCCAGGAACCCCGTGAAGTGGATGAAGTCCCACGCCGTCTTCCAGTCGCCCAGCGAGGGGACGTAGTCGATGCGGACGCGCGTGTGCACCGAGTCGTCCTTGAGGATGTCCCGCAGGGCGTTGTCCTTGTCCTGTATCTTGGCGAGGTTCGCCCTGGGGTCGTCGAGGACCTTCCCGTCGCGGTTGCCCAGCATGTTGTAGCCTTCCCACGAGAGGACCTTGAAGTTGCGGGCGGAGAACATCGGCGCCAGGGCCGTCTTCATCAGCGTCTCGCCGGTCTTGCCGTCGCGCCCCGCGTGCGGGACGCCGCGGCGGCGGGCGAGGGCGTCCAGCGCCCCGCAGCAGGAGCCCACGCAGGTGGTGAAGTTGACGAAGGGATATCCCGCGTCGATCGCCGCCGCCGCGTAGAGGACGCTGGCGGGGAAGAACTCCCGCTTGTCGGCCTCCAGCAGCGCCTGGAAGGATTCCAGGTAGTTGAATTCCTGCGGCGGGGTCCAGGCGGGCTCGGCCGACGCCAGGTAGAGCACGACCACGTCGTCCAGCCCGTGCCTCCGCCGGAAGTCCGCGATGTCCTCCTGGATTGCCCGGACGATCTCGGGGAGGGGCAGGCGGTCCATGGCGGTCGGTTCGGGGGCGATGGAGCGGAGCCCCGGGCCCCCGCCGAGGCTCACCCCGGGACGCAGGTTCTCGGACCAGCGGGCAAGGCCGGGCCTGGCCGCCTCGAGTATCGCGGGCGTGATCACGCCCTCTACGCGGCCGAATTCCTCGGCCGAGGCCACCAGGTCCGCCCGGCGGATCTCGTGGCCGCCGAATACGAGCTGGTCGAGGCGGCACAGGTTGAGGTGGCGGAACTGCTCGAGCTCGCTGACGAGGCCCACGGTGCCGATCGCGCCGGCCTTTATCGCCTCAACGCCCGTGATCGCGCAGGTCGAGACGCTCCCGCAGGCCCCCACCACCCAGACGCCTACTTTGCGGTCCATAACTCTTCCCTTCATTTGAGGTTCTTCAGCAGCACGTCGCACGTCACCAGCACGTAGCCGGTCACCAGGACGGGGTCGCCCTCGTACCAAGCGGGATTGTCGTTCTTCCACATCCTGGATTCCCTGACGGTGGTAAGGAAACGCCCGGCCAGCTCGCGCGGCCAGTCGTGCTTCTTCCCGTCGAAGGTCTCGAACGGATTCTCGCCGTATGCGTCCAGCGCCCGCGCCATGATCAGATAATAGTAGAAGAGCCCCCTCAGGTGATGGCGGGCCGTGCTGTCGTAGGGAAAGCCGGGGTGCGCCTCCACGGAATAGTTCTTCCTCACCCAGTCCACCGCTGCCTTCACCTCCGGGGAATCCTTGGGAAGACCGGCGTAGATATAGGTCTTTATCCCGTCGTACGTCATCGAACCGTAGCCCTGTATCACCTCGCGGTCCATGATCTTCCTGGTCCCGGCCTTGTGGATCTTGGGGTCGCCTACGGCGGCGTAGTAGAGGCTCCCGTCGTCTCCCACCGAGAGCCCGAACTTCTTGAGCTCCGCCCTGAATTCCGGCTCCACGTTGACCTCGGTGCTGTTCTGGCAGCGGCGGACGTACTTGATGATGAGCTCCCAGAACTCTTTGTCCCGCGGCAGCCCCGCCCGCTCCGCCATGATCATGCCCTCGGCGGCGAAGCCGGTCACCGAGAGATTGGGGATGTCGGCCTTCTTGATGAGCGGCTTGCCCGTCCGCGGATCGACCTTGGGTTCCTCGTCGCCGTAGCCCAAGCCGCCGGCGCCGAGGCCCTCCCTGAGCTGGTGCTGTTTCAGGTAGGCTTGGGCCCCGCGGAGGGCGTCGCGGGTCTTGTCGTCCTGCTCGACCGACGAGAGCGCCATCATGGCGATGGCTGTCGTGTATGTCTTGAGGAAGCTGCCGGCTGGGCCCTCGCCGAAGGAGCCGTCCTGGTTGGCCTTCGACAGTAGGAATGCCTTCGCCCTGGCCATCGGCTCCTTGTATCTTGACCGCAGCTCCTCGGGGGCGTTCGCCAGCGCCGTCAGGATGATCCCGGTGTATGACGGGCTGGGCATCTGCCGGTCCGGCGGCCCCATCTTCCAGGCCCCATGCTGGTCCTGGAGGCTCACCAGCCAGTCCGCCGCCGCCGCGTACGTCTCGATAAGCCGCTTCTTCAGGTCGTCTTCCTTCACGGCCGGCGCGCACAGCGGCGCGCCCAGGAAGATGCATGCGAGCATCGTTTTCATGGCGCCTTCCCCTGGAAATATCTACGGATTACCGCGTCGTATCTCGGATCCCAATCCGCGCGCGTCCTTGCGGCCGGTAGGAGTCGCAGGGGGGCTTCCGCCCGCGCCGATGGAGCGGATCTGTCCGGCGAATGCCCGCCGGTCGGGCCCGCCTGCCGGAGTCCCAGCTTCATGTCGGCCGCGGCCGGCGGCGGCGCATGAACCACCCGCCCCGCGGCGGCCAGCTGGGCCGTCAGTCCCGCGGCCGCCTCCCTGATAGCGGACAGGAGGGTCTCCGCCCGCCCTTGCCCCCCCTTGCCGTCGATGATCTCCCTTTCTATTCTCAGCCGGGCCGCGTGCAGCAGTTCCATAGCCTCTTCCAGGCGGCCCTCCCTGAGGAGTTCCGCGACGCGGCGTATCGCCGGGTCGTCGCCGGCCCGCGCCGAAAGCTTCTCGGCGTGGGCCTCCGCCGCCGCCTCCAGCGCGGGGTTGCCGGCCGACCCGGAGCGTTCCGGCGCCGGCGCCGCCAGCAGGACCGCCAGCAGGAGCGCGCTCGCCCCGAGCAGCTTGGCCTCGCGCGGGAGGCGCCTGGGGGGGATCTTCGCGCGGGAGAGGGCGCGCGCGGCGTCGGTGCCCTGGGCGCCCCCCATTGCGCCGGCGAATTCGACCGCGGTGGAGAGCCGCTCTTCGAGCCCCAGCGCGCGGTCGAGGTGTATCGCGCAGTCCCTCACGGAGAACGGCCGGATCCACTCCCGGGCGGCCATCGCGAGGGGTATAGCCGCCAGGAGCGCCGCGGCTGCGGGCGCCGGCGGTGTCATGCCGGTGATCTTGGATGCCGCCAGGCATGCGCAGCCGAGGATCGAGGCGTAAAAGGCCCAGCGGACGGCCTCCTCCGTGGTCCTGGCGAACTTTATGCGGCGGCGGTGCGCCGCCAACCTTCCGATCAGATCTTCCACTAGGGCTCCTTCTTCTCCTCCTGCCCCTGGCCGGCTGGCGGCTGCACGCCCTGCCACCTGTTCCTGTCGTAGTAGGACCTGTCCCTCTCGTCCGGTTCGCGATCGTCCGGCCTCCATTTGATCGGCTGCTTGGCCACCTCGGTTTCCACGGAGGCGATCTCTTTGAGCTCCGCCTCTGTGGGGGCGCGGAAAATGATGCGGACCGGGGTGCCGGATCTCGGCAGGAGCATGTAATTGGCCGCGAACTGGGTGTCATCCTCCGCCTCCGGCAGCGGGTTGTCCAGCAGCGCCGACTTGTCCCGGAACGTGGTCACCAACGACCGCGTTCCGGTGCACGCCAGGACGCGCATGCGGCGCTCCAGGGTCGGGCTTGTCGGGTCGATGACCTCCGTCCAGCAGCCGACGTAGGTCCAGCCGATCCGCGGCATCGGCACGCCGCGCTTAAGGCTCACGATGAGATCCTCCGAGCGGTGGGTGACCGTCTTGCCGTTCTTGTCCTCCCACTGTATGAGGATGATGACGCGGGAACCCTGGTCGGGATCGTCGGCGCCGAACGTCCTGGGGAGCCGCCCGCGCTTGAGCCCCACCAGCGTCAGCGCGGTGTCCAGCGACTGGATGTCCGTCTCGATCTGGACGACGGTTTCGTGTGCCTTGCCTGACTCGGCGCAGCCGAAGAGCTCAATGATGCCCCTGCGGACGAGGATGTGGCCCGGGACGACCACGCCGCTGATCCTCCTGCCACTGGCGTCGGGCCGGTCGAAGATGAAGCCGCCGCTGTGAGGCAGGGGGAGATAGTTGTATTTGGCCCCCTCCGTCTCGTCCAGCGGCATCACCGGTTCGTCCACCGGCAGCACGATCAGCCTCGGGTTGGGCTTCTCAGAGGTTTCAAGATCCTCCTGCGGGTGTGCCGCGGGCGCGTCGGCGGTCTCCTTCTGCCGCTCCGCCGGCCCCGCGGGGGGGATGGCGGCGGGCACGGGCGCAGGGGCCGGTGCCGTCCCGGGGTTCTCCCTGCGCGCCGGGACCGCGGCCTTTTTCTTGACGGGCTGGTCGCTGCGCACCACGTAGACTATCGCCGCCACGCCCAGAATGACGCAGGCTGCCAAAAGGGCAATGGCACCCCTGTGCGATTGCATGACCGCCTCCCGCAGGCATCGATGCCGCCCGATATGCCGCAAGTGGAATGCCACTTCCATGATTGCAGCGTCTTGTGTGCCAGTGAGTTAGACGGCTATGGTGTCGGTGGGGCCGGGATGTGTCTATTTAATATACAATTGGTGTATACTAATACCGCGTCATAACCAGCCGAGTTTCAATTTGGCCTCTTCCGACATCCGGTCGGGGGTCCAGGGCGGATCCCAGGCGATCTCGATGGCGCATTCCCGGACGCCTGGCACCGACAGGATTTTGTCGCGCGCCTCCGCCTCGATGGCGGGGGCCATCGGGCAGCCGGGGGCCGTGAGGGTCATCTTTATGCGCACCTTGAAACCGCCGTCCGGCAGCGGCTCCGCCTTGTTCTCGTAGACGAGGCCCAGATCCACGATGTTCACGGGTATCTCGGGATCGTAGCACGTCATGAGGCGTTCCCGCACGGCCTTCTCGACGGCGCCCGCGTCCTGCGTGGGTGGTTCCGCCATCGCTACTCCGTGGAAACGGTCCGCTGTTTCCCGTCGAGTGCCGCCCTGAGGGTGTGCCACGCGAGGGTGGCGCACTTGACGCGAACGGGGAACTCGCTGACCCCCGAGAAGACCTCCAGCTTTCCAAGGCCCTCCGGGCGGCCCCGGCCGGTGACCATGGGGTGGAACTTGTCGAAGAGCGCCGCCGCCTCGGCGAGGGTCTTCCCCTTGACGCTCTCGGTCATCATCGAGGCCGACGCCACCGAGATCGCGCAGCCGGAACCCTGGAAGCGGATGTCCTCGATCACGTCGCCCTTCATCCGCAGCTGGAGGGTGAGCCGGTCGCCGCAGAGGGGGTTGTCACCGCGCGCGGCGCGGTCGGCGCCGGGCAGATCCCCGAAGTTCCGCGGATGGCCGTAGTGATCCAGTATGGTTTCCTGATAGAGATCTCCGATCTCGCTCACTGGCTGAACACCTCCCTCACGCGGCGCAGTCCCGAGACGAGCGCGTCGATGTCCTGGCGGGTGTTGTACAGGCCCAGAGACGCCCGGGCGGTGGCCGGGACGCCGAAGCGTTCCATCACCGGCTGCGCGCAGTGGTGTCCCGTCCTGATCGCTATTCCCTCCCGGTCGAGGATCGTCCCGATGTCGTGCGGATGGACGCCCTCCATTACCATCGAGATCACGCCCGCCTTCTCCCTGGCGGTCCCTATTATGCGCAGTCCTTTGATCTCTCGGAGCCGTTCCTCCGCGTAGCGCGCCAGGGCGCGCTCGTGGGCGGCGACGGCGTCGAGTCCGGGGGGGGCGGAGAGGTAGTCGAGGGCCTCTCCCAGGCCAACGGTGCCCTCTATGTGGGGGGTGCCGGCCTCGAACTTGTGGGGGATCGTGTTGTAGACCGTTTTCTCGAACGTGACCGAGAGGATCATGTCGCCGCCGCCCTGCCAGGGGGCCATGGCCTCCAGCAGTTCGGCCCTGCCCCACAGCACCCCGATCCCGGTGGGGCCGTAGACCTTGTGGCCGGAGAACGCGTAGAAATCGCAACCGATGTCGCGCACGTCGACCCTGGTGTGGGCGGCGGCCTGGGCGCCGTCGACCAGCACGGGTATCCCGCGGGCGCGCGCCGTCTCCGCGATCCGTTTGACGGGGTTGACCGTGCCCAGCGCGTTGGAGACGTGGGTGACCGAGAGTATCCGGGTGCGCGGGGTCAGCAGCCTTTCCAGTTCCTCCAGGATCAGCTCCCCCCTGTCGTCGATCGGGACCACCCGGAGCGCCGCGCCGGTTTCGTCGCGGAGCATCTGCCAGGGAACGATGTTGGAGTGGTGTTCCATGTGCGTGATGAGCATCTCGTCGCCGGGCCGCAATCGCGGCCGGACGAAGCTCCGGGCCACCAGGTTGATCGCCTCGGTGGCGCCGCGGACGAAGACGATCTCCCTCGGGTCGGCGGCGTTGATGAATCGCGCCGCCTTGACGCGGGCGCCCTCGTAGGCCTTGGTGGCCAGTTCGCTCAGGTGGTGGATGCCGCGGTGTATGTTGGAATTCATCGATTCGTAGTACCTGCGGATCGCCTCCAGCACCCGGCGCGGCTTCTGGGTCGTCGCCGCGTTGTCCAGGTACACCAGCGGCCTGCCGTGGACGAGCGTCCCCAGGATGGGGAAATCCCCGCGAATCGCGTCCGGATCCAGCGGTGAGGTCACGGTTCCCTCCATGCCATCAGGCCGAGGCAGCCGCCCAGCTGGGCGCGGACGGGGCCCACGGGGACCTGGTCTATGATCTCGCATGCGAAGGCGTGGACCAGTATGCGGCGCGCCTCCTCCAGCCCGATGCCGCGGGAGCGGAGGTAAAAGAGGAGGTTCGGATCGAGTTGGCCGATCGTGGCGCCGTGCTTGCAGCGGACGTCCCGCGCGAGGATCTCCAGCTGGGGTCTGGTGTGGACAGCCGCCTCCGCCGACAGCAGCAGGTTGCGGTTGATCTGGTGGGCGTCGGTCTTCTCCGCCGCGGGCCTGACCGTGACGCGGCCCTCGAATACGGCGTGCGAGCGGCCCCCCAGGATGCCCTTGTACGTCTGCCGGCTGGCGCACCGTGGCGCCGCGTGGTTCACCGTCAGGTGGTGGTCGACGTGCTGCGTGCCCGCCACTTCGTACAGCCCGTTGAGGGCGGCCTGTGCGCCTTCGCCTTCGAGCCAGATCGCCAAGTCGTTCCTGGCCAGCCTGGATCCCAAGGATATTGAGCAGTGGGTGAAGGAGGCGCCCCGGCCCTGGCGGACGCACGTCGAGGCCGTATGGAAGGAGTCGGCGCTCTCGCGCTGCACCTTGCAGTAGTCGATGGCGGCGCCTTCGCCCACGAATATCTCGGTCACGGCGTTGGTGAAATAGACGCCGCCGGCCGGCCCGAGGAAGCTCTCGACGATCGTCGCCCGCGAGCCGTCCTCTGCCGCCACCACCACCCGCGGGTGCGTCATGTAGGGCTCGCCGTGAAGGGAGGATATGAAGAGCAGGTGGATTGGGATATCGACCGTCGCCCCGCGCCGGACGAGAACGAACGCGCCGTCCTGGAAGAACGCCGTGTTGAGCGCGGCGAATGGGTTCCGATCCTGGGGCGCCAGCCTCCCCAGCAGCGGCTCGGCGCGGCCGGGATCCTCCCGCAGCACGGTCGCCAAGGCGGCCGCCTGGACGCCCGCCGCGCCGTCCGTTTGGGAGTATTCGGGCGCGCGGCGGCCGTTGACGAACGCGATCTGGAAGGCCCTCAGCGGGCCGCGGGCGACGCCGGCGAACTGGCCGGGGTTGGGTATGGCGGTGGCGAGGCGGAACGGCGTCATTGCTATCGGGGTCACGTCGGTGTGGCGCCAATCCTCCCGGTCGGTGGCCGGGAAGCCGGTCGCCGCGAAGCGCTCGATGGCCTCCCTGCGGAGCCGCCCCGGCCCCGGCAAAGCACCGGCGGCGCGCTCGAATTCGGCCAGCAACCGGTCCCGGCCCTCCACGGCGGCGTTCATCGGCTGCCCCCCGCCCCGTTCTCGGCCCAGGAGTAGCCCTTCTGCTCCAGCTCCAGCGCCAGCTCCTTTCCCCCGGACCGGACTATGCGGCCGTCGTGCAGGACGTGCACGCGGTCGGGCACCACGTAGGATAGCAGTCGCTGGTAGTGGGTGATCAGGATGATGGTGCGTTCCGGCGAGCGGAGTCCGTTGATGCCGTCGGCCACGACGCGGAGGGCGTCGATGTCGAGGCCGGAGTCGGTTTCGTCCAGGATCGCGAGCCTCGGCTCCAGGACGGCCATCTGGAGTATCTCGTTGCGCTTCTTCTCCCCGCCGGAGAAGCCCTCGTTGACGGGGCGGTTCAGGAGATCCTCGCCGATTCTGACGAGCGCGGCCTTCCGGCGGATGAGCTGGAGGAACTCGTGGGCGTCCAGCTCCGGCAGCCCCCTGTGCTTGCGGACGGCGTTGAGTGCGCTCTTGAGGAAGTAGGCGTTGCCGACGCCGGGGATCTCGACGGGGTACTGGAAGCCGAGGAAGAGTCCCTGGCGGGCCCGCTCCTCGGGGGACATCGCCAGGAGGTTGCGGCCGTCGTACAGGATCTCGCCGGAGGTCACCGTGAATCCGTCGCGCCCCGCAAGCACGTGGGCGAGGGTGCTCTTGCCGGAGCCGTTCGGACCCATCACCGCGTGAACCTCGCCGGCGCCGGCGGCGAGGTTGAGATCCTTAAGCACGGGTTTCCCGCCCGCGCTGGCGAAGAGGTGTCGTATCTCAAGCATGGTCATCCGACGCTCCCTTCCAGGCTCACGGCCAGCAGCTTCTGGGCCTCGACGGCGAACTCCATGGGGAGTTCCTTGAAGACCCGCCTGCAGAACCCGTTGACGATGAGGTTGACGGCGTCCTCGCCCGACAGCCCGCGCTGGCGGCAGTAGAAGAGCTGGTCCTCGCTGATCTTGGATGTGGAGGCCTCGTGCTCCACCTGGGCGGTGGGATTCTGGACTTCGAGCAGGGGGAACGTGTGGGCGCCGCATTCGTCTCCCAGCAGGAGGGAGTCGCACTGGGAATAGTTCCTGGCGTTTTCGGCGGCGGGCCCGATGCGCACGAGCCCCCGGTAGGAGTTCCGTCCCCGGCCGGCCGAGATTCCCTTCGAGATGATGGTGCTGGTGGTTTCCCTGCCGATGTGGATCATCTTGGTGCCGGTGTCCGCCTGCTGCCGGTGGTTCGTCACGGCCACGGAGTAGAACTCCCCGGATGAACGTTCGCCCTGGAGTATGCAGCCGGGGTATTTCCAGGTGATGGCGCTTCCGGTCTCCACCTGTGTCCAGATGATCCTGGAGCGGGCGCCCTTGCAGCGGCCGCGCTTGGTGACGAAGTTGAAGATGCCGCCGCGGCCTTCGCGGTCGCCCGGGTACCAGTTCTGGACGGTGGAATACTTGATGGTCGCCTCGTCCAAGGCCACCAGCTCCACCACTGCCGCGTGGAGCTGGTTCTCGTCCCTGCGGGGGGCCGTGCATCCCTCCAGGTAGCTGACGTAGGCCCCTTCCTCGGCGACTATCAGGGTGCGCTCGAACTGCCCGGTTTCCCTGGCGTTTATGCGGAAATAGGTGGAGAGCTCCATGGGGCACCGTACCCCGCGGGGGATGTAGCAGAAGGAGCCGTCGGAGAAGACGGCGGAGTTGAGGGCGGCGAAGAAGTTGTCGCCGGGCGGCACGACCGATCCCAGCCATTTCCGCACCAGATCCGGGTGCTCTCTGACGGCCTCCGAGAAGGGGCAGAATATGACGCCCAGCCGGCCGAGCTTCTCCTTGAAGGTCGTCGCCACCGAGACGCTGTCGAAGACGGCGTCCACCGCCACCCCCGCCAGGGCCTCGCGCTCGGCCAGGGGGATGCCCAAGCGGTCGTACGTCCGCAGTATTTCCGGGTCGACCTCCTCAAGCGACCGCGGCCGGGATTTCATGCGCGGCGCCGAGTAGTAGGAGATGGCCTGGTAGTCGATCGGCGGGTACCTCAGGTTGGCCCAGCGGGGTTCTTTCATCGTCTGCCACAGCCGGTATGCCCGCAGGCGCCATTCCAGGAGCCAGTCCGGTTCGCCCTTCTTGGCCGATATCAGCCTGATCGTTTCCTCACCCAGCCCGGGGGGGACGCGGTCCTCGTCCACCGGGGTGACGAACCCGTAGGGATATTCCTTCCGCGCCATATCCTCCAGGGCGCGCCTGTCCGATTCGCTCATCAGGTTCCCTCCCGGGCGATGTCCGCCAGCGTGATGCCCTCCAGGGCCCGGAAGACGAGCCGGTTCACCTTCATCAGGTGGCTCCGGGCGCCGCAGATGCGCTCCCGCCCGCAGCGCCCCCCGCGGGCGCTGCAGATCGTGACGGCCGGGCGCCCCTCCAGGGCCGTGACGATCTCCGCCATGGTGATCCTCGAAGGCGGCCGCGCCAGTCCGAATCCCCCCTTGGCGCCCCGGCGGGCGTTCAGCAGCCCCTGGCGCGCCAGCCTCTTGAGTATCTTGCTGGCGGTGGGGTTCGGCAGGAGCGTCGCGCCGGCTAGCTCGCGGGCGCTCCGGGCCGGCCGGCCCGGGTGCCGGGCGATCTGCGCCAGCAGCATGATGCCGTAATCGGTCAGGCGCGACATGCGGAACACGGGCCGAGCCTCATTCAAGTCGTACTTGTCGGGTACTCATTATCATAACGCTCGATCGGGGCCGGGTCAATCCAAAAATAGGACCTGTAGGGTACCATATCAGGGGGCGAGGCGCGCATCGCCGCGCCCGCGCGCCGGCCGCGTATGAATATGCGGGGCGCCCAACGGGGCCGACTCGAATCCGGGCGGCCCCGACGCCCCGTCTGGGACCATCAAGAAAGCCGCCCGGGTTCGGAAGGCCGGCATGGAATCATATCTCCCTCGACGGGGATGATGTCGATCCTCTACCATAAGGGCCGGCGGATGAAGGACCGCTGGCTCGCAGTCAACCTGTCGTGGACGATCCCCGGCCTTGGCCAACTCTGCGCGGGGCGGAAGGCCGCGGGGATCTTTCTGCTGGCCGCCGGAGGCCTCTCCCTTGGGGTATTGTTCGCGTGGTCGGTGATCCCAGAGGCGGGGACGGCCGTCCCGGCCGGCGCCGTCGCCGCCTTCCTTCTGTCCAAGGCAGCCGGGGCGGCGCACGCCTACCGCTGCGCGGGCGGGCGCCACACCGGGAGCGGGAACC
>FWPU01004789.1_pt1 | contig 30776 bp, 26 predicted proteins | sample 2228361 | NCBI WGS metagenome assembly FWPU01 (sample SAMEA103939777, study PRJEB20133) | metagenome | reverse complement strand
AGCAAGTCCCCGCGCCACTCCTTTGAGTTGCCTCCACCCAAAAAACCTATACTTGTAAACCCTTTAGGGGGGATTGAGGGGGGTCCGCTAGGGTTTCGGTACGCTCCACTTAAACCTTAAAAAACATTAATCTTTTAATTGCCTTAAAACCCTTGATTAATATTGATTTTTTGGTAAACTTTAGACATGCAGATGTCTGGGTGCCCCCCTCACCCAGGCATCTGCATTTTAAGCACATTTTCCAAACACCACCCTTCCCTGATCAGGAGCGAGCTATGCCCCTTGACCCACCGCTTGTCCGCCTTGAATTCCCTGCCCTGCAGCGCAGTAAAGCCATCTTCTTGGACAACCCTGCCGGCACGCAGATCACCCAGCGTTCCCTCAAGCGCATGGTAGATTACCTGCACACCTGTAATGCCAATCACGAAGGAGCCTTTGCCACCAGCCGCCAGTCGGATGCCCTGCTCTACGAAGCCCATGCCGCAGCAGCCGATTTCTACAACGCCAACCGCCCAGAAGAGATCGTCTTCGGCGCAAACATGACCACCCTCACCCTTCACATCAGCCGCAGCTTGGCGCGCCTGTTCAAACCAGGTGACCGCATCGTGGTCACCCGCTTAGACCACGACGCCAACATCAGCCCGTGGTTGTTGGTCGCCGAAGAGCGTGGCTGTGAGGTGGACTGGGTGGACTTCCATCCCGAAGACGGCACCCTGAATCTTGAAGAAATGCGCCAAGCGCTCGAACGGCAACCTCGCTTGGTCGCCGTCGGTTACGCCTCTAATGCTTTGGGCACCATCAACCCGCTGGAAGAGATCATCCCGCTGGCAAAGCAAACTGGCGCGCTGGTCTATGTGGACGCCGTGCAGTATGCCCCTCACGGACCCATCGATGTCCAAGCCTTAGGGTGCGATTTCCTGGTCTCGTCGGCGTATAAGTGGTTTGGGCCACACGTCGGCGTGCTCTACGGGCGTTATGAGCTTTTGGAGTCGTTGTTTGCCTATAAAGTGCGTCCTGCGCCTGAGCAGCCGCCGGGCAAATTCGAGACCGGCACCTTGAATCACGAAGGCATCGCCGGCGTCTTGGGCGCCTTGGAATACCTCGAGTCGATCGGCGAGGACTATGGTGCGGCGTTTGAAGATGAGCTGGCAAAGACCTATAGCGGGCGGCGCTTGCGCTTGAAAAAAGCCATGGCGGCGATCCGCAAATACGAAGAAGGACTGGCTCAAGCCCTGTTGGAAACCCTCGAGGAGACGCCCGGCGTGACCCTCTACGGCATCCGCGACCTGAAGCGCCTGAACGAACGCGTGCCCACAGTGGCTTTTCGCCTCAAAGGCTGGCATCCGCGGCGGGTGGCGGAGGAGCTGGATAAAGCCGGCATTTATGTCTGGGATGGTAACTATTACGCCCTAGCGGTCACCACCCGTTTAGGCGTTGAAGAAGACGGCGGCATGGTGCGCGTCGGACCGGTGCATTACAACAACCTCAGGGAAAACGAGAGCTTCGGAGCTGCCCTTCGGCAGTTGGTTGCGTAGCATATTCTCAAGCACCTCCCTGAATGGGCCCGGCAGGATTCGAACCTGCGACCAAACGGTTATGAGCCGTCCGCTCTGCCGCTGAGCTACGGGCCCTCTCTACCCTTGGAGAGCGGGCGACGGGATTCGAACCCGCGAATGTCAGCTTGGAAGGCTGATGCCTTACCACTTGGCGACGCCCGCATACCTCTATTTTACCCAACCCCCGCCTGCTTCGCAAGGTGGATTTTTCTCATTCGATCACTCGGCTGGCTGCCCTGCGCAGGCGGTCGCCGATCGCCAATCCCAACCCCAGCGGCTCGACTTGGCGTGCCAAAATCACCGCTACCCCTTGGCGATCCAGAGCGCGCAATCCTTCATATAAGTGTTGCGCCATGGACTCAAGTTGCTTCTCACTCCCCAAGCAATACACCGCCAGCGGCAGATCGGCAAAAGCGGAGCGGTCTTCCTCGCCAATCAATAATCCCACTCGCCGACCGCGCTGACCTATCTGCACGGCCGCTTGGCGCATCTGCTCCAACGCCCGTTCTCGCTCGCCGACAAACAGCCACACTTCAGCTTTCGGAGCATAGTGCTTTGCCAGCAAGCCAGGCGACCGTTGGGCAGTGAGCTGTTCCGCTTCGGGGGGAACGAGCGGAGTTGAGAAGTCCACCTCCCCGATCTGGGCACGCAGGGCTTCCAGTGAAACCCCACCAGGGCGCAATAGGCGCGGCGGCGAACAGGTCAGATCCAATACGGTTGACTCAACCCCCACCGTGGTCGCTCCGCCGTCCAAAATGCCCTCAATCACCCCATCCAAATCGTCCAAAACGTGCTGAGCGGTGGTGGGGCTGACGTGCCCGAAGCGGTTGGCGGAGGGAGCGACAATCGGCACACCGCTGGCGCGCAGCAACCCCAGCGCCACCGCATGTGCGGGCACCCGCACCGCGACCGTCGGCAAGCCGGCGGTGATCTCATCCCACACCCGCGCTTGTTTGGGCAGCACCAAGGTCAGCGGCCCAGGCCAAAAATGAGCGGCTAACTTTTCGGCGAGCGGCGGTATTTCCCGAACCACTTGGGGCAAAAGCTCGGCAGAAGCCAGATGGACGATCAGCGGGTCCTGCGCCGGGCGGCCTTTGGCGAGGAAGATGCGCTGCACGGCTTCCCGATCGAACGCATTTGCACCCAAGCCGTACACCGTCTCGGTCGGGAAAGCTACTAACTTGCCGGCGAGGATGGCTTGGGCAGCCCGAGCGAGCAACTCGGGCTGCGGAGACTGCGGATCAACCCGCCACACTTGGGTCTTCATGGCATGGAATCTATTCCAGACTGCCGATTTCTTTCTCTACCTCATCCAAAATTTCACCCCGTTTGACCAGCTCTTTCATCGTATTGTGATCGGGATAGAGCGGACGGTCTTCATCTAGATGGGCGACATAACGGCGGATCACTTCGCGTGCCTTTTGCACGCCGCGGCCAGGTTGAAACTCGCGAAAATCGAGCGATTGGGCCGCCGCCATAAACTCGATGCCCAAGATACCATAGGCATTATCGAGGATCTGACCGTTCTTGAGCGCCGTATTCATCCCCATCGAGACAAAATCTTCCTGATCGGCAGCCGCCGGGATGGATTGAATCGAAGCCGGCATCGACAGGATGCGCTGTTCGACAATCAGCATATCCGCCGTATATTGGCTGAGCATCATGCCAGAGAACATGCCCGCTCCCTTGGTCAAGAAAGCCGGCAAGCCCACACTGAGCGCCGGGTTGGTCAGGCGGTTCAAGCGCCGCTCGGAGAGCACGCACACCATGGTAATCGCAGCGCCGGCTAAGTCCATCGGTAAAGACACCGGCGAGCCTTGGAAATTCGCCCCAGTCAGGGTCAGTTTGTATTCCGGCAGGAAGATCGGGTTATCGCCCACGCCGTTCAACTCGGTTTCCACCTGCTGACGGGCAAAGGCGATGGCATCGTGGGCGGCGCCGATCACCTGAGGCGAGGAACGCATCGAATAAGCGTCCTGCACCTTGGTCTTCATCTTGCCGGTCGTCAAATCCGACCCTTCGATGCATTTCATAATCGCCTTGGCACTGCGGACGGCGCCGGGGAAGCCGCGCAACTGATGCAGACGCACATCATAAGGCTTCAGGTTGGCAAGCAGGGCTTCAAGGCTCATCGCACAGGCAATTTCAGCCTGTTTGAGCCAGCGATTCATATCGTAAAGGTGCAAGGCGCTCATCGCCGTGAGCAGATTCGACCCATTGATGGCGGCTAAACCGTCCCGTGCCTGCAAATCGGGGATCGGGATGCCAGCGCGCTCCATGGCTACCTTGCCAGGCAGTCGTTCTCCTTGATACCAGGCTTCCCCCTCGCCCATCAACAACAAAGCCATTTGCGCCATAGGCGCCAGATCGCCGCAGGCGCCTACCGAACCTTTCTGACACACCACCGGCGTGACGCCCTTGTTGAGCATCTCCACCATGGTCAAGGTGATCTCGGGGCGACACCCCGAATTACCATGGGCGTGAACGTTAATGCGAGCTGCCAAGGCTGCGCGCACCTGTTCAATTGGCACGGGATCGCCAATGCCGGCGGCGTGATTGTAGATTAAGTAGCGCTGGAATTGCATCACCTGCTCATCGGTCAGCACTACTTCAGAAAACTCTCCAATGCCCGTATTGATGCCGTACATGATTTCATGGGCACGAATTTTTTCTTCCAGCATTTCACGGCAGGCCTTGATGCGCTCAAGTGCGTCGGGGTGTAACTCTACCTTTTCCCCCTCGCGGGCAATGCGCACCAGTTTTTCGATTGTCAAACCAGAGCCATCGAGAACAATTGTCATGTCAAACTCCTCTTTGTAGAATCGATCAACTTAACCCACTAAAGGCACAAAAAAACCAGTGCATTTATTATATCCCCGCAAGCCCTCGGCGATCAGTTAGGAATGTCAAATTTTGGGCGGAAAATCGTCGTCAGTTTATTCCTGAGCCAATCCGGCTCAAGGTTGGGGAAAGGAGTCACTCCCCTCGCCCGTTCTGGGAGAGGGGCCGGGGGTGAGGGCACTTCGCTACGCAACCGCTGAATCAACTTTTCTCACTTGCGCCCGCACATCGACCACCGCTGCACCTTGACCGGTCTCTAAGACCCTCAAGGGGTTGATCTCGATCACCACCAATTGGGGAAAATCGCTCGCCAATTGCGCGACACGTCTGAGGATATCAATCACCGCCTGGCGATCGGCGGCAGGCAAATTGCGATAGCCATTCAACTTTCGTCCCGCCCACGTGCTCTGCAGCAGATGCTCGATTTCATATTCGGTAATTGGCGCTAAAGCAAATTGAACATCTTGCAGGGCTTCTACCTCCACACCGCCTGAGCCAAACATCACCAAAGTGCCAAACTGCTCATCTTGGGTAGCGCCGATGATCACCTCTTGTCCCGGCGGGATCATGTGCTGCACATAGACGCCTTGAATTTCCGCCTGCGGGTGAGCTTGACGGGCGTTCTGCAAGATCACCTCAAAGCCTTGTGCCACCGCTTCGGCGTCGGGCAGATTGAGCAGTACCCCACCAATATCCGATTTATGAGGGATCATCGATGAGGCAACCTTAAGTGCCACCGGATAACCAACCCCTTCGGCAAAGTGCACAGCTTCTTGGGCTGTGGTTGCCAAGCGCAGGGCTAAGGTGGGCACGCCATACGCCTCGAGGATTTGATGAATGATTTCTGCCGGTAGAGGGATGGTCGCCGCAGACGACGTTGCCGCTTCCAGATACGGCAGCAGCAAGCGCTTGACTTGCTCCCGATCAACGTCTTCCAGAGGCTGTGGCTGCAACGTGGGACGCGCCAGAAAATCCGCGCGTTGGGCTAAAATCGCCAGCGCAGAAGCAGCCCGCTCTGGAAAGCGATATTCTGGGATGCGCGCCGCTCGAAAATGCTCAATCGCTTCCTGAATCAAGCGGTCTCCCATCAAGGTAATCGCCACCGGCTTGTCCGAGTTATAGATTACCGGGATGAGCGCTTTTGCCACTGCGCCGGCGGTCTGCATCGGCAAAGGCGGAATAATCACCAAAGCACCATGAACACCTTCATCCGCCAGCATCGCCCCCAGACAGGCGGCATATTGCTCGGGGGTAGCCGTAGCCAGCATGTCCACCGGGTTATGAAAACTTGCCGCAGAAGGCAGGATTTCCTTGAGACGACTTATGGTCTCGGGTTTGAGTTCAGCCAATTGCATACCGTTGAGCTCCAAGGCATCTGCTGCAGTAACGCCAGGGCCGCCGGCGCTGGTCAGAATGGCAATCGAACGCCCCTTGGGTAAAGGCGACCACGCCAGTGCCCTTGCCCAGTCAAACATCTCCTCGCTGGTTTCGGCACGGATCACCCCAGCCCGCCAGAAGGCGGCATTGAAGGCGCTCTCTCGTCCGGCTAAAGCGCCAGTATGCGAAGCCACCGCACGTTGCCCACTGGCAAATCGTCCTACCTTCAAGGCAACAATGGGTTTAACGCGCGAGACTTTCTCAGCCTCACGGACAAACCGCCGTCCGTCGCGCACGCCTTCCAAATACAGCGTCAACACCCGTGTATGTCCATCCAAAGCCAATGGCGCCAGCACATCGGTTTCACAAATGTCCGCTTGGTTGCCCAAGCTGATCAGGTGTGAAAGTCCCAAATCCTGGCCCCTTGCCCAATCTACCACTGCCGCCATGATAGCACCCGAATGAGAGATGAAAGCCACATCCCCTGGCCGCGGCGGGGGCGGCGGCAAGAACGTGGCATCGAGGGGCAAGTGCGTGTTCATAATTCCGATGCAGTTCGGTCCCAACAGACGAATGTAGTATTTACGGGCAATGGCAACACATTCCTCTTCCAAAGCTGCGCCCTCTTCGCCCGTCTCCCGAAAACCACCTGCGCCAATGATCGCCGCGCTGATGCCGCGGCGTCCACAATCACGCAATAAGCCTGGAATAGAGGTCGCCGGCACCAGCAAAATCGCCAAGTCCACCGGTTCCGGCACTTCGAGAATGTTGGTATAAACTTGGCGTCCTAATAGCTTCCCGCCTTTGGGATTGACAAAATGGATGGCGCCTGGATAATTGCTCTGCACCAGATTGCGCGCCAGTGCATAGCCCAGCTTGTTTGGATCGGCACTAGCACCGATCAGGGCAATCCCTTGCGGGCTAAAAAAGGGCGTCAAGGACGGGTCAACGCGGATTTCCTCGGTCATCATTTCCTCCATGTCATTCAACGGTGTTATATAGTCGCTTCGCCAACTCCTTAGAAGACGGGCGGCACCCAAAACTTTCCATACGACAAGAACGAGAGCATCAGGCAAACCCCAAAAAGCAGCACAGAAAGCCCAATCAGGATTTTATCGCGCAGGCGATAGTGCAAGGTTTCTAACCAGACGCGCGGCCCAACGCCAAAGGCGCGCAAATCCATGGCGTCAATGATGTCTTCGCTGGCAATGATCGCGTGAATTGTCACCGGGATGATCAGAGGCGCCATCTTACGCACCTGAGCGATCAGCCCGCCGCGAATCTTTTCCAGCTCATATCCCCGCGCCCGTTGGGCATCGAGCGTCAATTGAAAATCGCGCCCAAAGGTGGGGATAAAACGCATGGTCAAGTCTATGGCATAGGCTATTTTATCCGGCAGCCCCAAACCGCGAAAAGTGATGCCATAATGGGCGGGGTTGATTGTATACGGGATCACGATGGTCATACAAGCCAGACTAAAAACCCGCAAGAATTGGCTGACAGCAAAAAAGGTGCGCTCCCACGTGATCTGGATCGCCGGCTGCCAACCGAAGATGGAGAAGGGCAAAAAAATTTTTCGAATCAAGTGTTCCTGACGGTAGACTTCGATGCCACCTCGCCCGGTCAGAAAGGTCAAAAAGGCGAAAAAAGAGATAAAGGCAAAGATAAACAGCAAGGGTCGGCGCATTTCCCGCCACGAAACGCCCGAAGTCAACAACACCAGCAAAGCAATCAAGGCAAAAAATGCCAAAAAGCGCATATCCCAAAAGAGCAGGGTGGAGGCCAAGAAGCAGGCGTAGAAGATAAACCACGCCCGTGGGTCAAAGGACTGCACCAAAGATTTGCGTTCCCGATAACGCCAAGCAACCAGCATCTAACGAATTCCTTTTCTGTTCATCGATATACTCCCCGTTCCCTGTCTCGGAGGAGTGAGAGGTGTCCAAGCGTTGTATCTCCCTCATCCCCCACCCTTCTCCCTAAGGGAGAAGGGAGCTCGACTCCCCCTCTCCCGTTCTGGGAGAGGGGCATGGGGCGCCGCCCTGAGCTTGTCGAAGGGTGAGGGCATTCCACCCCTCGCCCTGTGGGAGAGGGGACGGGGGTGAGGGCATTCCACCCTCGCCCGTTCTGGGAGAGGGGTTGGGGGTGAGGGCATTCCACCCCTCGCCCTGTGGGCGAGGGGACGGGGGTGAGGGCATTCCACCCTCGCCCGTTCTGGCAGAGGGGACGGGGTGATGGCAAACTCCCCTCGCCCGTTCTGGCAGAGGGGACGGGGTGAGGGCATTCCACCGCTCTCCCCGTGGGAGAGGGGTCGGGGGTGAGGGCACATTTTACCTTCCTGCCTGGCGCTGAACAGCCGTGTACGCTGCCACCAAAATCGGCACCAAGATCGCCGCAAAGATCAAATTCGGACCTGCAGCGGGCAAGAACTCGCCCACAATCGCCATAGCAAAGGGAAATCCATTGATCCAGATGTCCGAAATGGCAGCAAAGCCAATCCCCACTAGGTTGCCCAACATGCTCCAGGTCACTGCAGCGGCAACTTCTTCATTCGAAGCAAACAAATAGCGCACGGCAACCACCAGAATCAAGCCCACAATGGCGGATAAACCGGCAAAGAGCGAAATCTGTTGATCGCCAAAGATGCCTTCATCGGGAGCAAAGTAGAGCATATTCGGCACATTGCGATTGACAAAGAAGATCAAGGTCGCTAATACAGCCAACACAACACTGATGATCAGAACCGTGTTCATACTCTTCTTCTTGTCTGGGAACAGAGCCACCATGCCGGCGACCAAACCGACCAGCCCGTTGCCAATGCTCCACTGAGGGGAGAGACCAAAGCCGGTCAGAGCGTCACCAAACATGTTCCCCACTGCGCCAGTGAAAAACCCGACCACCGGACCAAAAGCATAGCCGAAGAACATGGGTATGGCAATCGCTGGGCGCAATGCCACCTGACTAACCGACGGCACCACAAAGACCGTCCCGTTGAACAGGTAGGAGAAAATGGCATACAGAGCAGCTCCGATTGCCATGTACACCACCTGGCGGGTGCCAATTTCCCAGATTTTGTTTTCCCGCGTTAGCCATTAAATTGCCAGAGCGATCAATAAGCCAATAATCACGAACGCAAAACGCAACAACGGGTTTTCGCCGGTCTGCAAGCGTTCGATGCCTAAAATGTTCCCCCCTACGTAAACCAGCAAAAGAAAGATGGCGAGAATGACAATTAAGGCAATGGTTAGATAGGTAAGACGGCGGTCCATACGGTTCTCCTTTCCTAACTAAAGCTAATCCAAAACGTAGACTCGCTTGCTTGCCGCTCACCTTGGCGCAGAAGCCAGATGGGCAAGCACTTCAGCACGATAGAATTTCCCGCTGCTTGGCAACATCTCGATGTTGAGCTGTAACAACGAGGTGGGAACCAGCCGCCAGTCAAGCAGGCGTTCGACATCACGTAAAACCTCCTCAGGAGCGCCATCTGCAACCAGACGGCCATCAGCCATCAACGCGACGCGGTTGGCATAAATGATAGCGAGATCAATGTCGTGAGTGATAAATAAGATGGCTTCGATATTCGGCAATTGGACAATTGAGTCCATGAAATCCATGTAATTCTGATAGTCCTGCCCGGCGGTCGGCTCGTCCATGATCAAGATGCGAGAGCGCATGGATAACACGGCGGCGATACTCACCCGTTTCTGTTGCCCAAAGGAAAGCGACAGCGGGGGTTCCTTCTCCCTGCCAGAGAGATTGACGATATCTAGGGCTTCACTCACCTCCTTTTGGATTTCATCTTGAGGATGCTCGAGATTGCGCGGGCCAAAAGCCAATTCCTCATAAACTGTCGGCGCAAACAGCATGTGACTGGGGCTTTGGAAAACATACCCCAGCGTGCGCGCAATCTCTGCCACGCTGAGATGACGGCTATCCACCCCATTGATCAGCATTTTTCCCGCGGTAGGCTTCAGCAAACCGATTGCATGTTTGACCAAGGTCGTTTTTCCTGCCCCATTTGCGCCTAACACAGCAATCACATCGCCACGTCGGATCTCAAAATTGATCTGCTTCAGCACATCGGGCTTGGTTTCGTAGCCGAAACTGACGTTTTCAAAACGCACCAGAGGCGGCCTACCGTTGGGTATCTCTTCTGCCCTAATGCTGGGTAGCACCTGCAGGGTAGCAGGGGGTGGGTCCTTTCGTGCACGTTTGAGCACTTCGGATGCTGGCAATTTGATCTCACGATAGTTGACCACTTGATACAACCCCTGAACATCACCAAGGTAACGGATTTGTCCTTCTTCCATCAGCAGCACTCGATCGGGATGGATTTTCAAGACATCCTCGACGCGATGTTCGACCATCAAAACGCACAAGCCCTCATCCACCATCTGACGCACAATGCGTAACGTCTCCAGTGCGCTAGCCGGGTCGAGGCTGGCAAGCGGTTCATCGAGCAGCAAAATCTTGGGGCGCATGGCTAAGACGCCCGCCAGGGCTACTTTTTGCTTTTCGCCGCCGGAGAGGTTAAAGGTCTCTCGATCGCGCAGGTGATGAATGCCAAGATAGGTTAGGGCTTCATCAATTCGTTGTCGAATCTCTTCTCTAGTTAAACCGAGGTTTTCTAACCCAAAAGCAACTTCATTACGCACTCGCGTGCCGAGAATCTGCCGCTCGGGGTCTTGTAACACCGTGCCGACCATCTGCGAGATGCGCGAAAGGGGCAAATTGGCGATCGGCTTGCCATTCAGGTGGATTTCCCCTTTCAATTCCCCCTTATAACTGCGCGGGATCAAGCCGTTCAGACAGCGGATTAGGGTCGTTTTGCCGCAGCCACTGGCGCCGGCTAACAAAAACAACTCGCCTTCCGCCGCCTCGAAACTGATCTCGCGAATAGCCGGCTCAGGGCGGTCACGGTAGCGAAAGGTGAGATCTTTTACCCAAACCAGCGGTTCAGCCATCTTTCGTTCGATTTATTCAAAATAGACTTCGACCTGATCGCCAACCTTCGCCCCAAGCCGCTGGGCAGCATTGCCGTTGACCTCGCAAACCAATAGATGCTCGTTGCTGCCATACAGACTGATTAGGCTACCTGGATCTCGTTCGCCAAATGTCCTGACGAAATCCGACACCAGACTGCCGCCCAAAAGCACCCCCCACACGCGGCGCTCACCCACATCTTGACGCAGGATATTGGTGTAGATGTTCCCAAAGTGATCGATGTGAATCACTTCACCCTTCAAGCCGTTAGGCGTTGGCTGTGGTTTTGGAAAGCTCAAGCGGACGACATCCGAGATCGGTTCACCCAGCTCGGTCAGAGATACACCATTGGCGAGATGAGCTGCCACCGGCGCAAAAATATCCCGCCCATGAAAGACAGCACTCACCTGCGCTAACCAGTACTGCGGGCGATTGAGATGAACAAATTCCACGGCGTCGCCGCGTTGCTCGTGATATTCGATCAGCGCGGTGAAAACGCCGTTATCTGGACCGACCACAAAGTGTTCTCCCAGACGACCGGCAATCGGTCGTCGTGCCGTACCAACGCCTGGATCGACCACCACCACATGGATGCTTCCCGACGGGTAATACGGTGCGGCACGGCGAATGAGTAGCGATCCTTCTTGGATGTTCTGCGGCGAAACCAGATGGCTGATATCGGCAATCTGCGCTTGCGGGGCAAGTCCCCAGATCACCCCTTTCATTGCGCCGACATGGCTATCCTTTAGTCCAAAGTCCGTTGTCAAAGTGATAATTGGCATTGCACGCCTTTCCACAAAGCGATCTTCAAACCAATTCGGCAGGAGATTTACCCACAGCAGACCTGCTCCTTCACCAGGACGCTCGCCAACATCCTTTTGTAATTGTATCAGAAATCCGACGTCACGAGATAGCGTTGGCTACCAAACTTCAACTTAAGGTAGAAGGCATTCAACTTGAAAGCGCAAGGAATGGCTACCTGAGTATTGATATCCGTGAATCGACCCAGCGCAGCCGGGGATTTGGCTTGACATTTTCATAAATACACCTCTAATACGATATTGACGGTATAATATCTCCTTATTGCCAAAGGAGAAAAAAATGAAAACTTATCGCATCCCCCTTGTCATTGCGCTTCTCATCGCTGCAGCCCTCGCCTGTCAGATCAGCGCCAGCACAGCCAATATCGCCAATGCCTATACCACTGCCAACCCTGACGGCGGTTCACCCACCACCCTCTTTGCCCCCGATCAGGTGTTTTATGCCATCGTCGAGCTGAAAAACGCCCCGGATGACACCACAGTCAAGGCGGTATGGATAGCCGTCAACGTCGAAGGAGTCGAACCCAATTTCTATATCACCGAAACCTCCCTGACTAGCGGCGATGATACGTTGACCTTTGAGTTGAGCAACGATAACCTTTGGCCCCCAGGACAGTACAAAGTCGATCTCTATTTGAACGACAAATTGGATCGTTCGCTGGCCTTCGAGGTGCGTTAAAATGCAAATCCATCCCTTCAATCAAGTCCTACGCGACACATTTCACTTCACTGGCAATGACTTGCTCTCTAACCGCCAAGGGCGGTTATCTGAGCGTCAACAGGCACGGCAGCGAGCAGCCGCAGGTGGAATCAAAACCGGTATCTTGGTTTTCATCGTCATGATGATCGGCACCATCGGCCTGGTGGCGATTTTTTCGCTCCTTTCCGACACTTCAAAGGGCTTGACCGATCCGGATTTCATCACCACCATCAGCATTCTTGGCGGGGTGATCGCCTTGATCCTCATCGTAGGGTTGATATCCAGCCGCAAATACCTTGCCACTACACAGACCAAAACCATCCAAGTCGCCGAAGGCGAAGCCCAGGTGGGTAAACTTCGTCCTAACTCAGCCTACTTCGATCTGGTGATCGGCAAGCACAAAATTCGCTTGCTGACCCTTGAGCAGATAAAAGCCTTTCAGATCGGAACAGCCTACCGCCTCTATTATCTGAGCGGGCCGATACCGACCATCTTATCAGCAGAAGTCATCGGCACCGAAGCAGAGACTAGTGCATTTCGTGAAGAGGAAGGGCAAATCGAGCAAGATCAAATTGTGCAGGCACAGCAAAAAGGCCGCCGCGTTGTTTGGGTGATGGTGGTTCTGGCTCTGGGCTTTCCACTTATTCTTTTTGTCGCTTCTGCCGCTGGCGTGCCATCCTTCTTGCAAATGCTGCTTTGGTTTGGTTTATTTGCCCTTGGACTCCTGTTCGTCGTCTGGGCTACGCGCTAGGCTGCCTTCAGGGGAACGACCAAACTTCTCGAGCTGCTCTGCCATTTGGCGCAGGCGGGCATCCACTCGAGCAAAGAGGGTGTTTTCCTCATAGCGGCCATCTCGCCCCCGTTGTCCGGCGGGGAGGCCGCTGAGGATTTCGATGCCTTCTTCGACCGTATTCACCGCCCAAATGTGAAAATTGCCTTCCCGCACTGCCTGACGGACAGGCTCTTTGAGCATGAGATTTTCGACATTGCCGGCCGGGATGATCACACCTTGTTGACCATCCAAACCCAGAGCCTGACAGACATCGAAAAATCCTTCGACTTTTTCATTGACGCCGCCGATGGCTTGAATTTCCCCTTTTTGGTTGACCGAGCCGGTCACGGCAATGCCTTGTTTTAAGGGGACATCCGCCAGCGCCGAGAGCAGGGCATACAGCTCGGCACTGGAGGCGCTATCCCCTTCAACGCCGCGATAGCTTTGTTCAAATACCAAGCGCGCTGCAAGGCTAAGCGGTTTATCGTGCGCAAATTTTTCGCTCAAGTACCCGCTGAGGATTAAGACGCCTTTGGTGTGTATCGGCCCGCCCAGCTTGGCTTCGCGTTCGATATCGATCACACCCTCACGGCCCAAACCAACACTGACCGTAATGCGGCTGGGTTGTCCAAAGCTATAATCCCCCAGCGAGAGCACCGATAGGCCATTCACCTGCCCAACCCTTTGACAGCTCACCTCGATTTTCAGCGTTCCGCGCTGGATCATTTCATAAATGCGTTCCTGGACGAGGTTGGAACGGTAGCGTTGCTCGTCGAGGGCTTTTTCCAGATGGCGCACTTGAATGTGTTCAACGCTATCCTGTTGAGCGTAGTAATTCGCTTCGCGCAGGATATCCGAAAGCTCCCGAAAGCGCACCGACAGCTTGCGTTGATCATCCGCCAGACGCGAGCCAATCTCCACAAAGCGCGCCAAAGCCTCTCGGTCAAGGTGTAATAAACCCTCGTTCTCACATAACGTGCCCACGAACGCCAAGTAATCCTCGACACGCCGCTCGTTGCGCTCCATCATGGTGTCAAAGTCCGCCTTGACCTTGAAAAGTTCCGCAAACTGGTCATCCAGCTCCTGCGCCAGCAAAAACAGAACTGGTGTGCCGATGAGGATGACTTTAACATTCAAGGGGATAGGTTCGGGTCGTAAGCTACGGGTTGCAAAACCAACCCGTTCGCCGATCTCCTCAATGACGATCTCCTGATTTTCCAACGCGCGCTTCAACGATTCCCAAGCGAAAGGATTTGCCAGCACTTGTTGGAAAGGCAAGACCAGATAACCCCCATTGGCGCGGTGCAGCGCTCCTTGGCGAATGAGGGTGAAATCGGTCACCAAAGTGCCAAATTGAGCTTCCTGTTCGATCTTACCGAACAGATTCGGCAGCGTGGGATTCATCTCTAAAACCACCGGCGCACCGCTCAACTTCGAGTTATCCACCAGAACGTTGACCGAATATTTGCGCAAAGGCGTCTGACGGTTGCGTCTGCCCCCTGTAGAAGTCTGGCTTTCTTCTTCCCCCTCGCCCTCGCCGCGAATCAGGGCAAGGTTTTCCAGCATGTCTTTCTGCACCTGATCGATAAACTCATTTACCTCGGCTACCGAGCGATATTTCTCTTTCAGTTCTTCGATCATCCGCTGCATGGCAAAGGTCGCCACCCGCTGATCCAATTGCTGCAAGGCTTCGGCAGCCGCCCGATCGGCCAATCGAGCTTGACGCAAGGCGGCTTCTAAGGCTTCTTGCACCTTTTTCTGTCGTGCGAGAATGTCTTCTTTTTGCTCATCGGGCAAGCGCAAAAATTCGGCTTCCTCAAGCGGTTTGCCATCGACCAATGGGATGGTCAACAAACCAACCGGCGTTGGCTGGATGATAAAGCCCTCCTGTCTAGCATACTGATGGATGTTTTCCAGTAAAGTTTGCTTTTGCTGCTGAAAGCCACGCAAGGTTTCATCTTTCAAGGCGGCATATTGATCGCTTTCAAAGGCACTGCGAATCTCTCTCACCGCCTCGCGCACGAGGCGTTCCATATCCTTCTGAAATTCCATCGCTTTGCCTGGCGGCAGCAAGATGGCATTGGGTCGGCTGGGGTCGGTAAAATTGTTGACATAGCACCAATCCGGCGGCGTCGGCTGGGCAGCCGCCAGCTCCTCGAGAAACTGTTTGATCGCTGTGGTACGCCCGGTGCCTGGCAAGCCAGAGACATACAAATTGAACCCTTTGCTCTGAATGCCCAGCCCGAACTTCATCGCTTTGACAGCCCGCTCTTGTCCGATAATGGTCTTCAAGCGGCTGGCGGATTGGCTGGACGGAATGGGAATCGCGGTAGGATCGCAACGGTGATACAAACGTTCAACGGGCAGTTCCTCGATCATCAAAGGCTCCTTTCCAGAGGGTCAACGCTTTTCTGTATTGTACAACGCTTTTGGGTTTCCAGAGCTTTGCGATTCGGCGGTTGAACAGTCAAGTTAAATCTGATAGTAAAACAGCGAAATTATGATAAAATCGCCCTATGAAGGTCACATTTTCACTGCTCACCGCCCTGTGTTTGTTTACGCTGAGCGCCATTTGGATCACCCCTTCCGCTGCCCCAGCGGCAGAGCCGCTTGAAGCGGTGATCATCGTGCTCAAAGATCAGCCTCAGGTGGAAATCGCCGAGCAGGTGTGGGCAGAAAAGCGCGACCAACTCGAAGCCGCCAGCGACGAACTGCGCCGCGCTTTGCCGCTCTCGGAATGGCGGCGCCGCAACCCCGCTCCCCTCACCCGCCAAGAGGAAAACGCCCTCGCCCGCCAATTTGCCCAACAGGCGTTGGATGAATCCACCCAAGCGCTCTTGCAAGAAAAAGCCGCCCAGATCGAAGCCATCCGCCAATCGGCGCGTCAAGAGATCGACCGCCGCAGCCGCCTTAGCCTGCAAAACAGCCAGATGGCGCTGACGCGTCAGATTGAAGCGTTGGGTGGAGAGGTAATTACAACGTACACCTTGTGGAATGCCATTGCGGCGCAGATTCCTTCCGAACGCCTCGCCGAAGTCCAAGCCTTGCCGCAGGTTGACGAGGTCTTTGAAGATGGCACCCTACAGCCGCTGTTGGATGTCTCGGTGCCGACCATCGGCGCGCCGTCGTTTTGGAGCGCTGGGTATCTCGGTCAGGGGGTCGATGTCGCCGTGGTGGATACGGGCATCGATGCCAGTCACCCCGCTTTGAGCGGCAAAGTGTTAGCACAAAAGCGCTGCCTTGATGGCTTAGGAGCAACGTATAACACAACCGATCCTTCACCGGATGATGTCAACGGACATGGCACACACATCGGCGGCATCATTGCCAGCCAAAACACCACCTTTCGCGGTGTTGCTTATGGCATTCGAGCGTTGATCAATGCGAAAGCGGGTGGCGATGCAGATGGACTCGATGGAGGCGGGGCAAGCATGGCCGACTCAGATGCCATGGCTTGCATCGAGTGGGCGATCAACGGCAACGCCTATGGCGCCGAGGTGATTAATTTCAGCTTTGGCGCAAACCCTCAAGGGAATGACGATACCTCTCTTGCCCGCTTTTGGGATGCGGTGGTCAGCCAAGTGGGGGTGGTGGCTACCATTGCGGCCGGCAATAGCGGTCCCGCCTCGCAAACCATTTTCTCTCCAGCTATCGCCCCAAATGGCATCAGTGTCGCCAACGTTCAAGATCAGGGAACACTCAGCCGCCTCGATGACTCCATTCGGAATAGCTCCAGTCGTGGGCCGACATCTGCAGGGCGCAAAAAGCCCGACCTGGCCGCTCCTGGCACGGCTATCTCCTCAACCGATAATAGTTGGGAAGGGGGCAGTGTTTGGGTTTCCTATACCGGCACCAGCATGGCTGCGCCGCATGTCGCCGGCGCAGCCGCCCTGCTGATCAGCAGTGGGGTCAGCGACCCGCTGGCGGTCAAAGCTTTGCTGATTAACACCGCTGAGGACAAAGGCGATCCAGGCTGGGACCCGGCTTATGGCTGGGGGTACATCGATCTCAATAACGCCCTCTTTCACATCGAGGATGTCTATACCGATCATGTCGGCCCAGCCCCCGATGTGCGTTTCTATGCCGGGCAAGCCCTGAGCGGTGACACAGCCACCCTCGTTTGGAACCGACGTGTGCTCTACAACGGCGCCGCCTACCCGGTGACAACCTACACCCTGAGCAATTTGGACCTCTTCGCTTATCGGGAAGCGGACAACGCCCTCATTCAAAGCAGCACCAGCACCCTTGATAATGTGGAGCAGGTCAAGTTCTCCGCCCCCGAGAGCAAAGCCGTCTTAGCCGTACGGGTAAGTTCATCGATTGTCGGCACTGCATCCGAGCAGTTTGCCATAGCCGTCCCGGAGGGCTTCACCCCGCACCAAGGCCCTCACTTGAGCGTCTTTGCCTCTTTGCAAGGCGATCTGCAAGGGCAAGCTGGCGAAGTGATCACCGTGACTTTGCTGGTCAAGAACACCGGCGACCTTAAAGCCTTCAACAATACCCTCACGATCACCCCCTCCTCCAACCTCGCCTTACTCTCCAGCACACCCCTCACCGAGACCCTACCCGACTTAGCGGTCGGTGAGACTTATACGCTCAACCTCCAGTGGGCCTTCCAGAAACAAGACGATGATGAAAGCGCTGTTCATTTTAGCGCCAGTAGCTTTTCCTATGGAGCCAATTTTCTTTCCATCGGCTTTCTCCCTTACTACAACACCTACTTCCCTTTGATCTTCAGATAAGTTGGACTGATCGAAAAGTGATTGGACAGAAGCTGTCATACACTGTTGGGAGCGATGTTTTTCTATTTCGTCCCCAATCTTCATTTGGATGAAAAATTATGATATAGTCTAAATAGACCATCCAAAACCGATCTGTGTGTCCTTGGAATCGTTCAACAAATGCCAACGGTAGAAGCCCGCTTAATTCTCGGTGATTGCGCTACGGAGCTCAAACAGCTCGCAGACGAGTCGATTGACCTCATTTTCACCTCGCCTCCGTATGCCGATAGTCGCGTCAACACCTATGGCGGGATAAAACCCGACCAATATGTAGAGTGGTTCTTACCCATTTCCCAAGAGCTCTTGCGCGTGCTAAAGCCAAGCGGAACTTTTATCCTTAACATCAAGGAAAAAGTGGTCAATGGCGAACGTCACACTTACGTCATTGAATTAATCCTCGCCATGCGCAAACAAGGTTGGCTTTGGACTGAAGAGTTTATCTGGCACAAAAAAAATTCCTATCCGGGAAAATGGCCGAACAGATTTCGAGATGCATGGGAGCGACTTTTGCAGTTCAATAAACATCGCAAATTTAACATGTATCAAGAAGCAGTCATGATCCCAATGGGAGACTGGGCAGAAAGGCGATTGAAACGCCTGAGCCAGACCGACCAAATCCGCGACGTCTCACGGGTGGGAAGTGGGTTCGGCAAACGCGTTGCGAATTGGATAGGGCGCCAAAAAGTCTACCCCACAAACGTCTTGCACCTTGCTACCGAGACGAAAAACCGCAATCACAGCGCCGTCTTTCCCGACGACCTGCCCGAATGGTTCATTCGACTGTTCACCCTCGAAGGCGATTGGGTCTTAGACCCTTTTATGGGTTCAGGTACTACTGTTCGAGTAGCCCAGCGTCTCGGTCGAAATGCCATCGGGATCGAAATCTTGCCTGAGTATTATCAACTTGCTAAAAATCAAATCCCAGCCTGTGTTCAACTTCCCGCAAGACAGCTCAGTTTATTGGAGGACACCGAACCCTTAGGACATCGAGCAAAGGAACATAATGAAGCATTCATCGATCGATATTCGCGAACGCTGAATTTGTTTACCCAACAGTTTATCCAAGATTTTTGTGACGACGGGCGCATTGACTGGGAAAAATTGGTGCGCTTTAACTCAGCTAGACTCGCAAATGGACAGTCAATTCGTTGAACCGAGGATAGGCTCCTTAACATCTCGAATTGCTATTTTAGTGTTTTTCTTCCGAATTGATCTCGAATCATCAAAAAAGCCCTCACCAGTGAGAGGGCTTTTTATTAGTTAGGGTACGAAAAACTTATCCTTTCTTCAGCACCGTCTTGAAAACGGTCTCTTTATCCAGCGGCTTGGTGCAGAAATACCAGTCATAGCAGGTAACATCCTTTTCTTTGCCCTCCATGCGGTCTTTGGCTACCCCACAAGAGCCGGCCGGTGGGACAATGACCTCCTCGCCTGGTTGCCAATCGGCAGGGGTGGCAACCGAGAAGGCATCGGCAGTCTGCATAGCGATTAGCGCTCGATAGAGTTCATCGAAGTTACGCCCAAGGCTGAGCGGGTAGTAAATGATGGCGCGGATGATCCCTTTCGGATCGATGAAAAACACCGCCCGCACGGCTTTGGTCGAACTCTCGCCGGGTTGGATCATGCCGTCTTTTCTGGCTACTTCCATCGTAATATCTTCAATCAGCGGGAATTTGACTTCGACGTTCTTCATGCCTTTGTATTCGATTTTTTCCTTGATGTTGCGTAGCCAAGCGATATGACTATACAGTCCATCGACCGAGAGCCCGATTAATTTGCAATTGGCTTGAGCAAACTTCTCTTCGAGCGTCGCAAAGGTGATGAATTCACTAGTGCAAACAGGGGTGAAATCGGCCGGATGGCTGAACAGGATGACCCAACTACCTTTGTAGTCATCGGGGAAATTGATTTCTCCCTGCGTGGTGACCGCCTTGAAGGCGGGTGCAGGGTCGCCGATACGCGGCATGGGGATGACGGTGGTTTCAGAGGTGTCCATTTTTTCTCTCCTTAGATAAATTTACATAGATTTAGAAACTTGACAAGCTGGGCAAAGCCCATAGTATACAACACGCTCACCAAGCAATTGAAAGCCTGATGCAGCGCGGATTTCCTCTTTTAGGTTAGAAAACGTAGGCGTTTCAATATCCACGATCTTGTGACAGACCGTGCAAGCCAGATTGGCATGGGGGGATAGATTGGCGTCGTAATGGATAGTGTTGTCGCCGGCGTGGCCTAAAATATTGACAGCGCCCAGCTCTGCCAGCGCATCCAGCGTGTTATAGACCGTAGTGAGCGATAAAGAAGGGTAAATGCGGCGGATCTCTTCGAAGATCATCATAGCGGTTGGGTGATGATCCGTTTCAGCCAGCAGTTTACAGATCGCGATGCGTTGCGGCGTAATGCGCAACCCTGCTTTTCTGAGCGCAGCAATCAATCTTTCAGGTGATGGCTTCTCCATTGTTTATATCCATTACAAATTTGTAACCATTATAATATAAAAAAAGCTGCTTGTCAAGTAACATTTTCCATCCGATCTGTAACTGCTCAACTCATCAGGGATTTCACTCCGCAGAGAACGCCGAGACCGCAGAAGTGAACCCATCACGGTGATTCAGTGAGTTTCTGTTCCCCAGCTCTCTGCGTTCTCGGTGGTGAACTGGACATCCATTGAACAGTACCTCCGACCCTTTGATTTCAGGGCGAGAACTGGGTTACAATCAAAGGAGTTCGCGTGCAGCTTTGCCAAACCGATATCCTTGCAACCCTTTGATCCTACCTTCGGAGGAGAACCAATGGAAACCACCTTATCTTCCCCTGTCCAACGTTGGCTGGAACACGTGCGATTCCTTGCTGAAGAAATTGGCCCGCGTGGCCCAACTCGCCAAGGCGAGCGGCAAGGGGCATTGTATGCAAAAGAACAATTCGAGAAACTGGGTTTACAACCCCGCTGGGAAACCTTTCGCAGTGCGCGTTCGATCTTCCACCCTCACTTGCTGGGTGCAACCCTGATGCTCATTGCTTTCATTGTGTTCCCTCTCGGCGGACGATGGAGCGCAGCCATCGCTGCCCTGCTATCTATCCTGGTACTGGTCAGTGAAGTACTGGAACTCAGCTTTCGAGACAACCTCTTTCGGCTGCTGGTGCCCAAAGGCGAAAGCCAGAATGTGATTGCCGTCCTGCCGCCACAGGGCGAACACCGCTCGGACTTGATTTTGGTCGGACATGTAGACAGCCAACGCACCCCCTTGATCTTTAAAAACAGAAAGTGGGTGAAACTGTACGATCGCTTCACCTTTTTTATTGCCTTTGCGAGTTTCATCCTGCAGGCGATTTTATATACGCTGGCGGCAATTTTTGGCTGGAGCTGGGTTTGGTATCCCACCATCCTGACGGCAATCTGTGCCCTGTTGCTGGCAGCCATGTGCATTCAAGCCGACCTCACCCCCTTTACAGCAGGCGCCAACGACAACGCCACCGCAGTGGGAATGGTACTGACCCTGACCGAAGAACTCCTTCGCCAGCCTTTACAACACACCCGTGTCTGGGCAGTCATCACCGGTTGCGAGGAAGTGCAACATTACGGCATGATCGACTTTTATCAACGCCATCTCAGCGAGTTAAAATCACCGCGCGCAGTCGTCTTTGAGATGCTCGGCTGTGCAGGCCCGGCTTGGGTGACACGCGAAGGGATTGTGGTTCCCTTTCACAGCGACCCGCAGATGGTTGCCCTTGCCGAACGCCTGAGCGCTGCCAATCCCCAATGGGGCGCTTATCCTGCCAAGATCAGCGGCGGCAACTCGGAGCTTTCCGATGCGGTGCGCTTTGGCGTGCCTGGAATCACTTTTTTCGGCTTAACCCCCGATGGAGAAGCTCCCTATTGGCATCAGCGCCAAGACACCTTCGACAAAATGAACCCTCAGGTGATGGAAAAGACCTGGCAGATGGTTCAAGCCTTTATTCGCCAACTCGATGTGGAGCAAATGTCCCAAAACTCTCCTTCACGGTAATCGCCTGACGATCCGAATAGATATTCAAGTGGCTCTAATTTGGATCATTTGGACAGGGCGGGAAAGATTTCCCGCCCCATCACCGAGTCTCATTTTAACTTGACCATCGAAATAGCCAACAACACCGCCATGAGTAACCCAGCGGCTAAAAAAGGAGCGGTGGATCCTAAGGCTTGGAAAACGGCACCACCGATGAGTGGGGCTACCGCATTCGCGCCGCTCAAAAAGGCTGCTGAAATTCCCAACAAACCACCCACTTCGTCTTTCCGCGATCGCTGGGTGATGAGGCTGTTGATGCTGGGCTGTAAAATGCCGCCACCCACCGCCGCCGGTACCATCGCGACCAGTAACCAGCCCAATCCAAACCAGCCCTTGTTGGTATCGTCGGGTAGATCAACAGCAAGGTTTTCCGTCGTCGGGTTTTCATGAGTTCGAAATGTCCCCGCACCGCTTAGTTCCGTTTGCAGACTCGCTTTTGAGTAAGACGGCATTGGCTGGCGGGGGGTTAGAGCCGTCAGGGTCAAGCCCAAGGCGAGGGTTGCAAGCCCAGCAAGGATCAACCGCTTTTCTCCATATTTACGGCTCCAGCGTCCGATTAATCCCCCTTGAACAATCACAACGATTACACCCACAAACACAAAGATGATGGAATTACCCGATGCGTTTAATCCCAAACGGTTCAAGGTGAACAAAGCCAATAATTGCTCAAAACCGCCAAAGGCAATTTGTTGAGCAAAAATCAGCAAAAGCAAGAAGCCAACTGCTGGATGCTTCAAAGCCTCAAACATGGATTGAAGCGTGAAAGATGGTTTTTTCGTCTCAGGGTTACGCAGCTCTTTTGGAAGGGTTTCCTCGAACCAAAACCAAGTCAGCAGAATCGAAATCAACGAGAAGCCGGCTGCCACAAAGGCAGGAACGTGATAATTATTCCCGCTGACTGCCAAAGAAACAAAAGCGATGATTGGGCCCAAAATAAAGCCGATACCAAAGGCAGCCCCGATTAATCCTAATCCTTGGGTGCGGTTCTTTTCGGTTGTGCTATCACTAATCGCGGCTTGGGCTGTGGAAATATTTGCGCCAGAGATACCATCCAAAATGCGCGCCACGAACAGCAGCCACAAACTATTAGCAAAGCCTAAGATGAGGAAACCAGTTAGGGTTCCAATCTGGCTAACCATCAAGACCGGCTTACGCCCAACTCGATCTGAAATCCGCCCTAACAAGGGAGCGCCGATAAATTGCATCACAGGATAGGCGGCACCTAAAGCACCAATCATCAGCGGTGCTGCGCCAAACGCGGTGGCATATAAAGGCATCAGGGGAATAATAATGGTTAGTCCAAGCAAATCAATCAGAACAATGACAAAGATGGGTAGGATTTTCTTCACATTGAGCTTTTCTTCAACGTTTTGTGATGACCTATCGAGGGTGGTCGTGGACATAAGTGTTCTACCTCCAATTATTTAGGGTTTTTGTATTGAGACATCATCGTCTGTGAAATTCGTGGTTTGGTATTTTGGATTGGAGAGCGAGGCTTGGTCGCTCTGTAAATCTTGGATGAGATGATTCAGCCATTCAATCTCGTTGCGTACATGCTGGATTTGATGCCGAATCAACAACGAGACACTCCCTGTATGAGGGGGAATGGCTTCCAATTTCACTAGACGCTGTTGCATGGCGCGTAAACGCTTCTGAAGCAATTCAATCGCTCGTTGCGGGTCGATTTGATCTAAAAAAGCAATGCCAATATCATCCGCAAAGATCGTTGGGGTATGCTGAGAAAGGTTTTCTTCCAACCATTGCCAAAACTGACGCTCACCCGATGGTGTCAACTGGTAAACTCTGCGGGGCGGACGATTGCCAGCTCGTTGTTCTTGCACACGAATCAGCCCTTCTTTCTCCATCTTGCCAAGCAAGAAGTAAGCCGAAGATTTTTTCAAGTTAGTGCAGCTCGTCAGATTGTTCTCAATGAAATCGTAAATCTGATAGCCATGCATCTGGCTTTGTCGAAGTAATCCAAGCAAAAGCAGTTTATCGTTCATACTCAAGTCTATAATATTCAATATTGACTATTCAAGATTATAATACCGATTCTACATCCGTCAAGAGGCGAAACTGGATGGGTACCATCTCCCTTACGGAGCTGTTAGCTCATTCGGCTTGACAGAGTGGTATGGACGTGCTACATTAAGCCTGTATCTCAAATCCTAACCAGACAAGGAAGTGGGATGGAATCATTAAGTAAAACTCGGGCGCAATTGATGGTGGAAAGGCTGCGCGATCTTCAGGCTTCCTCACCGGATATCGAAGCCTCAGCCGTGGTCAGCGTGGATGGCTTGATTATCGCATCGGCACTGCCACAAGGGGTTGAGGAAGATCGCGTTTCAGCCATGTCGGCAGCAATGCTTTCCTTGGGAGAACGGATTGCTCTGGAGTTGGGTCGAGGTCAGCTCGATCAGGTGTATATCAAGGGGGAGCAGGGGTATGTGATTCTCATGTCGGTCGGAGAAGAGGCGGTTCTCACCGCCTTGGCACGCGAGCAAGCGAAATTAGGCTTGATTTTCCTCGACATGCGCCGTGCGGCGGCTGACCTTACCAAACTGATCTAAGGAAAACAACATGGAACCGATACCCAAAAGCGGTTATTACTACGCCAACAAGTTTGCCCTGATCACCCTCAAAGCTCTGGAAGAAGTGATGGGCAAGAATGGGGTAAACGCTATCCTAAATCTGGCACACCTACCTGAACTCATTGATCAATATCCCCCTGACAATCTGGAACGCGAATTCGATTTTGCCGATTTCTCCGCCATCAACTGGGCCTTGGAGGAAATGTACGGGCCGCGCGGCGGACGGGGTTTAGCTCTTCGGGCAGGAAAGGCAACCTTTGCAGATGCCTTGCGTAACTTCGGTGCCCTGGCAGGGGTAGGTGACCTAGCGTTCAAGGTTCTACCGTTGGAAATCAAGCTGCGCATTGGCTTGCCAGCAATGGCCAAAATCTTCACCCAATTGACCGATCAACACAGCACCGTCCAAGAATATGAAGACGAATTTGTGTATACCATCCATCGCTGCCCGGTTTGCTGGGGGCGTTCTGGCGTGGATAAGCCAGTGTGTTTCATTGCCACCGGCCTTTTGCAGGGCAGCTTGAAATGGGTCTCCGGCGGCTTGGAATTTCGCGTCACCGAGACCAAATGTATTGCTATGGGCGATCCGACCTGTGACTTCGTCATCCCCAAAAAACCGATTGGCTAGGTGCTGCTGTAGCAGATCGCCCTTCCCCAACCTGCCGACGAATCGGGATCGTTAGGGGTAGCGATGAACTATGCTGTCGTCATCCCTACCTATAATGAGGCGCAAAATCTGCCCCACCTAGTGCAAGCGATTCTGGGCTTGCCACAAGGTTTCCATCTTTTTATTGTTGACGATAACAGTCCAGATGGCAGCGGTGAACTTGCCGAAGCAGTCGCCCAATCTCATCCCGGCCGCATCACCGTTCTCCATCGTCCTGCTAAACTTGGCTTAGGAAGCGCCTACCGGCTCGGCTTTGGCAAAGCCTTGGAGCGCGGCGCGCTTGCCATTGCTCAGATGGACGCTGATTTTTCTCACCCCCCCGAAAAGCTGAGCGAACTAGTTGATGCTCTACAGTCCTGCGATGTAGCAATGGGCTCACGCTATGTACACGGCGGAGCTGTCGATCATCACTGGCCACAGTGGCGCAAAGGGCTTTCGGCTTTTGGCAATTGGTATGCACGCACTATCTTAGGCGTTCCTATTCGAGATGTCACCGGCGGTTTCCGTCTCTGGCGCCGCGAGGCTTTGCTTGCCATGCCCTTTCAGCAGGGTAACTCGCAGGGCTATGTATTTCAGGTCGAAATGGCTTATTTGGCATACCGCTTGGGATTCCGCATTCGCGAAATTCCCTTTTACTTCGCCGATCGCCACCAGGGGAAATCGAAGATGTCCTTGCGCATCCAACTGGAGGCTGCTTATAAAGTATGGCAAATCCGCTTTGCTTACACTGCGTTACAGCCCGTCAAAATCGAGCCATAATCCTCATAAGGGGGATTATCTAGTTCCAGAGCGTTGCAAGCCGAGTCCCGTCTCATCCGCAGCAGCGTCAAAAACGGCAACCAACCTGCCCCATTCTTCTAAGGAAAGGGTCTCGGCGCGACGCTGTGGGTCGATCTGCGCCGCTTCCAGCAAGCGCATCACTTCAGAAGGCGGCAAACCCAAACCACCCGCCAGGGCATTGCGCAAGGTCTTCCGTTTCTGGCTAAAGCCGGCTTTGGCTAAGCGGAAGAACTTTTCGGTGTCCTTCAGGCGGGGTTGAGCAGCAATTTCAAGGCGCAAAATCGCCGAATCGACCTTGGGCTGGGGATAAAACGCCGCAGCGGGGATTTTCGCCACCAGTCTAGGCGTGCCATACAGATGGATGCTCAGGGCAAGCAAACTCATCTCACCGGCCGAGGCGCAGATGCGCTGAGCAACTTCCCATTGAAGGGTGATGATCATCTGCCGCGGACGGCGATTCCCTTCTAGGAGATGGCGCAGAATCGCCGAAGTGATGTAATAGGGGATGTTTGCCACCACACTGAAAGTTTGGCTTTGCATGGGAAACAGCTCGGCAACATCCAACTCGAGGATATCTGCATGAATGAGATTCACATTGGGGTAGGGAGATAAGACCTCCTGTAAGGGGGGAATGAGATCGCCGTCTAACTCCACGGCAACCACTTGACGAGCTGCTTGTGCCAACAAGATCGTCAGGCTCCCCAACCCTGCCCCAATCTCCAAAACGGCTTCCTCAGCCAATAGATCGGCGGCTTGAAGCACTTTTCGGAGGCTTGCCGCATCGATTAAGAAGTTCTGCCCTAAGCGTTTTTTAGGGCGCAACCCGTAGCGGCGTAAGAGCTGGGGGACAGAGATGGAAGACAAGTCACCTCGCTTTATGGACACGCTGGTTCTTCGGGTTGATCAGGCCAAGTGCCAGCCATAAACATCTCAACATATTCGCGTAAGGCTTGGTTATCGGTTTGGATAGCAAAGGTGGTTTTCTTATAGTTTGGATTATAAATCCGCCCGGCCTCGAGCAGTTCACGGGGGAAGCTGGCAAACAGGATGTTTTCGCGCTTCAAGTGGGGCAAAAGACACGCCAACTGCATCAATTGTTCAGGGCTGAGATCGGTCTGAACCGAGCCTTGAAAAGCAGAGATTATCTGAGGGATGCGGGCAAACACGCTGGGTTCCTTGAGCTTTGCGCGCAAGGCACACAGCACCATGGTTTGATGGTCTTGACGGGCGAAATCGCTGTATTTCTTGCGGATACGAGAGAAACGCAAGGCCTGTTCGCCGTTGAAATGGTGTTGCCCAGCAGGGAAGTAGCCCAGATCAATCGTCATCGGATCTTCCGAGGTGCCATCCACATCTTCAGGCAGGTAAAGATCGATCCCACCAACCGCATCGACCAGCTTGACAAAAGTGTTCATATTCACGGCTCCGTAATGGTCAACCTGCACACCGAAGTTGAGCTGTAAGGTGCGGGCAAGCAAGCCAGGCCCTTCTCCTTCACCCTGATAATACCCCATTCCTTTGCCGCCGTAGAAATAAGCTTGATTGAGTTTGCCTTGGGTGATGTCATATTTGGTATTGATGTCCGGGATCTCAACCCAGAGGTCGCGGGGAAAGGTCAGGGCAGTCACTTTCGGGGTGACGAAGTCGACCCGCACAACCCGAATGGCATCTGCCAAGCCATACTCATACGATTGACCGCTATCAGCACCGATTGCCAGCAGATACATGAGAGGAGGACCACCGCAGAGCGGCGCAGGAGTGGGCGTAAAGGTTGCTGTAGGTGTCGAAGAATCCTGCGCTGGAAGCAGCCCAACACCCTTTGCGGGCAAGGTTGCGGTTGGAAGGATCACTTGCGGGGTATCCGTGGGGGTGGGCAACCCCAAGCTGGGTCCCAACGGTGCTTGCCACTTGCGCAAAAAGATCGGATATCCAAAACCGATGCCCACCAGCAAAAATCCAAGCAGCAGAATCAATATAAAGGTTCGTTTCAACGGTTAACTTCTCCTAATCAAATAGGGTTTCTATGAGTATAATACTTAATATCCTTAATGGGCATTAAAGTATGTCTCAAAGCAAGTCGCTTCCCCCTTCTTCAACCCGCTTAACCGTCTTTTCGACTGCCTCGTTCTATTTATCCCTTAGCCTTTTATGCGTTTTCCTGTTGGGGAAGATGTCGCTTTGGCAACTCACCGCCATCTCGCACGCCTCCCTTGAGCCCTCTCGAATCCTCCTCAGCGGCGGAATCCAAATCTTCTTTGAAGTTTCGTTGGTGATTACCTTAACCCTCAGCCTTCAGCAAAGCTTAAGCGCCTTGCACATCTCCACAAAAAACAGCTTAAGGGGGGCCTTTTTGGGTGCTTGGTTGCTCTCGATGCTCCCCGCTGTTTACCTATGGCGGGTTTCGCTCCCTCTGACGCTGATCGCCCTCATGAGTGGATTTTTGGCTGCCTTTGGTGGGGCCCTCGCCGCCACCTCCAAGCTGACGCCTCTCTGGGAGGAAAATTTACCCCCTTCTCTGGAAACCCAACAACGGGTGCTGGAACGGCACCGCTCTTTTCTGGGAACGCCCTGCGTTACTCCATTTTGGAAGCGAGCTTTGGATATCGGAATCTGTCTGGCTAGCGCGGTTTTCACCCTTCCTCTGGCAGTGTTCATCGCCTGGGGGCTGTGGCTTGAAGACCCGGGAGCGATCTTCTTTGTCAAAAACTCGGTCGGGAAAGGGGGAAAAAATTTCCGTCAGTTGAAGTTTCGCACAATGGTTCAGGGGGCAGAAGAAGGCAGTGGGCCAACCTTGGCAAGAGAGAATGACCCGCGCGCGCTACACTTCGGCCGCTTGCTGCGGAAAACAGCTTTAGATGAATTGCCCCAACTGTGGAACATCCTGCGCGGCGAGATGAGCTTTGTCGGACCCCGCCCGCAGCGCACAGCCCTGGTTGATCAATACCTGCAGAGCCTGCCTCAGTATGCCGAACGTCATCGCTTGCCGCCCGGTCTGTCCGGCTTAGCCCAAGTTGCGGGCAGTTACTACCTGACGCCTTTGCAAAAACTGCGCTTCGACCGTCTGTATATCCGCCATGCCAGTTTTGGCTTTGACTTGCGCCTGCTCGCTGCTGCATTTGCGCTTACTTTTTACTATCGGTGGAAGCCTGATTGGAAAGGACGCTTACCTCGCCGTTGGCTGCACCCTGCCAAACGCCTTCGAGCCGTCGCCAAGCCGTCCACAGAATAGTGTTTACAGCCACAGCATTCAAGATTTGCCCGCCGATTGTCCCATATACCCCCCACAGGCGGATCGCCAGTAAACCCAAGGTGAACATCAGACAAATTGCAATCAGGTTGGCGATAAAGATCGGCTTCGATTGGCGGCTAGCCTTCAAGACCGTTTGCAATGGCCAATAGGCGAACCACAAAGCATAAAAGGCAGCCATTAAGATGACGCCGGCGCTATAAGGGGTATACGTCTCTCCATAGAGAAAATGCAAGATCTGACGTGGGAACAGTAAGGCAAAGCCGAGTAAAGCCAGCACCGGCACGCCATTGAAAAGATAAATCAGGCGTAAGACGCGCCGCAGAGCCCCCACCCCCTCCCTTTGAAAACCCTGAGCGGCGCGGGGCGTGAGAAAGGTATCCGTAGCGCGCAGCAAGGCGTGAACAGGAGCAACCAAATTCTGAATGGCGCGATAGGCGCCTGCAGCGGCAAAACTGACCATGCCGGCAGTCAGCACCGGATAAAACTCGACCGAGATCCAGTTTGCTATCGTGCTGCCCATCATCCAGCGCCCGAAATCCCAATTGCGCCGCCAGGTGAGCAGCGGGGTCAAGCCACGCAACCGCCAGACGCGCCGGTTCGCCCACAAGCCCGCCAGCAAAGCTGCCACCGCACCCCAACCAATTGCCTCCAGACCTCGCACTCCACTCAAGGCAGCAGTTCTACCCCACCAAATCAGCAACCCTAAGCGCACCAGACTGCCGATAAAGGTATTCAGCAGGGCTGCAAATACGCTACGTCGGGTGTAGAGCAAGCGACGCAAAAACTCCTGCATCTGCCATAAAGAGAGGACAAACCATAAGCTAAACAGCGCCGGTCCGGCAACATCATTGCCCGTAAGGATCAAAATCCAACCGCCCAGTGCGCTGATCAAAGCCGTCAGCCCCGCCAGCGCCAGTTGTGTCACGGCTGTACTGGAGGCATAGCGAGCGAACTCATCCTCCGTCATGGCTGCCCCAAAGACGTTCAATGGTTGGATAACCAAGCCTTCCATCGTATTGCGGACAAAGGTCAGGGCAGAAAAGCCAACTGCATAAACGCCCAAGTCCGTAGGCGTGGCATAGCGCGCCACAATCACCGTGGCAAAAAAATTGGTCAGGCTGATCAGCGCTTGATCGGCAGCGGCTAAATACCCCTGCTGTGCGGTGTTACCCAACAAGATACGACTCAATTTTTGTTGCCAAGCTCGACAGGGGATGTACTTCATTCAGAGATCCCTGCAAAGGATTTTATGCAGCGTGGGTTGCCGACGTATAAGGAGGAATTTGAACAACTCCAACTTTTCCCAAACAGGATTAATCCGAAAACCAAGCTCGCTGATGGCGATTGGCCATAGAGTATATCACCGAATGTTCAGTGTTTCCCTCACCCCCAGCCCCTCTCCCAGAACGGGCGAGGGGAGTGTGTCCCTCACCCCCTACCCCTCTCCCACAGACGGGCGAGGGGAGTCTGCCCTCACCCCCAGCCCCTCTCCCACAGACGGGCGAGGGGAGTTTGCCCTCACCCCCAGCCCCTCTCCCGGAACGGGCGAGGGGAGTGACTCCCTTCCCCCGAAACGGGGGAAGGGCCGGGGATGGGGGTCGCGGGTTGAGTAGAGAT
>FWPU01004786.1_pt1 | contig 30791 bp, 32 predicted proteins | sample 2228361 | NCBI WGS metagenome assembly FWPU01 (sample SAMEA103939777, study PRJEB20133) | metagenome | reverse complement strand
TGGAGGTCGCGCTTGAGGGCCAGGTAGTTCTCGACAATGCCGTTGTGGATGACAACGACATCACAGCGGCAGTCGAAGTGCGGATGAGCGTGATCGTCGCTGGGGCGCCCGTGGGTGGCCCAGCGAGTATGACCGACACCCACGGAGCCCTGGGGCGTCTGGCCCCCGAGGGAAGCGATGAGGGTATCGAGCTTGCCGGCGCGCTTGGTGATGCGGAGGTCGCCCGCCCCATCCAAAACGGCGATGCCGGCGGAGTCGTAGCCCCGGTATTCGAGCCGCTTCAACCCTCCGAGGATGATGGGCACGGCATCACGCGGACCAATGTAGCCAACAATTCCGCACATGGTTACATCCTTTTGCCAGGACAGCCACACACCGTTGGGCAGGCGCAGGCACGCCGCCAGGGCGCTGTCCGGTCTTATCAGGTTTGTGAACTGAACCCGGAATGTTTGCCACGACCGGCCCGATTTGTCACATGGGTTGCCCCCTGCTTTTGACGGGCCAGCCAATGCTTTTTGGGAGGGAAAGTTACGGACGGTGGCTCGTCCGGGCGGCATCCGCTGATCGCTCGATTTTCCCCGGCCCTGCGGCCGGGAACCGCCTCCTCGTCAACCTGGGACCTCCGTGCGGCTCCCCAGGCCCATGCGCTCACTCTCCCCGTTCTTTAGCGCTCGTTTCCAGCGATAGCCCCTCCTTTGCAAACCATTTAGATACGTTGTTGGGGAAATATAGCGCAGCACACGAGGTCTGCCACTGCGCCCGGCCACCGCTTCCCCGACGACAGCTCAATAGGGTGCTCATGGGCGAGCAGCTAAAGGTACTTCTCGACCGCCCAGCCACCCTTTTTCTGGATGCTCTCAGGTTTGACCAGACGCCTGCCATCGGGTGCGAAGTAACGGGCCGCCCATAGATGATATCCACCAAGTCGCCCATCATATCGGCCAGCGCCACTGGCCTGCCGAGCGCACGAGCGATGGCCTGTGGAGACGTATCGTCCAGGCTGATGCCATCAGGGTGATCAAACATCACACGCGGCAGCACGACCACATCGCCCAAGTTCCGCCGGGAGAGCTGGGCGATCACGTCCTCGCCCATGAGCAGCCCGGCAACTGTGATTGTCTCGCCCAGGCGCTTGTTGACGACCGGGACAACGCTGGTAACAACGCCACTCTTGGCAGCGAAATCAACGGCATGGGCTTCAAGCGTCGGTGCGAAGAGTGTAGCCGTCGCCAGTGTTAACCGCCCGACTTGCGGCGGCGCGGCCAGTTCGGATTGCACCCCAACCCAGTCCTCCATGAAGCGGCGCACCAGGCCCAGCCCGTTTTCGGTCAGGTCCAGCCCATCGTAAGCATCCAGCGGCGGGATGGGTCGCCCGGTGATGAGGTACCATTCATCGGTCGGGTAGACGAAATGGACGCCTATCTCCCGGCGAAACTCTGCCTGCCAGGCGTGGCAGGCGTCGAGCACGGCATCTGCCTCGCTGCGGGTATTGGGCCGGTAGCCGTACCTGTGATGCTTGGTGAGGCCGACCGGCACAACGCTGACCGAGCGCACGCCAGGGTACAGCCCGGCCAGATCGCGCACCGACCTCTCAAGGTGCGGGCCATCGTTGAGGCCGGGCGTTACAACAATCTGGGTGTGTGTCTCTATCCCTTCGCCAGCCAGCCATTCAAGCTGCTCCATGATATCCGGCGCATCCGGGTTGCGCAGCACCCGGCGGCGGAGGTCGGGATCGGTGGCATGCACGGAGACATACAGCGGGCTTAACCCCTGCTCCACGATGCGCCGCTGGTCGTGCTGGCTGAGGTTGGTCAGCGTGACGTAGTGGCCGAACAGAAATGAATAGCGGTAATCATCGTCCTTGATGTAGAGCGTGCGGCGGAAGCGCGGCGCCATCTGAAGCACAAAGCAAAACTCGCACAGGTTGTTGCAGCGCCGGATGTCAATGTCAAAGGTGGGATGTGCAAACACCAGGCCGAGCGGCTGCATGTCGCGCCGCTCGCCGGACAGCGTGACCGCCTCATTGCCACGCGTGAGTGTCAGCGTCACGTGGTACTCAGCCGCGTAGTACTGCACATCAATCACGTCCTCGACTGGCTCGCCGTTAACCTCCCACAGCACATCACCAGGCTGCACACCCAGCGCCTCGGCCAGGCTGCCCGGCTCAACGGCTGTGATCAGGCCGCCGCCCGATTCCTGTTTTCCGTCACCCATGCCGGCGACACATCCTGTCCCAAGCCAGCGTGTCGAACGCAAACTGCTCTAACATCAGACCGGGCTTGCGATCTGCGGCGCCAGCGCCCAGCGCGGGATACGCTGCCCGACTGGCGTCCAGGTGATGTCAAAATCCAAGTAGCGGGTGGTTGCTTTGGAGAGATCGCTGTAGACGCCGCGCCACTCCTCCGGCAGCAGCGCCGCGATGCGATACATGGCCTCATCCGTCATCGGGCCGAACTCATCGCGGGGGAGCTTGTCCCCTTCGTGGCGGAAGCGGAAGGGCTGCCCGAAGCGCACGTAAACGTGCGTTCGCTGGAAGGCGCGCCACCAGGAGAACGGGAAGTCGCGCGTGCCCCAGATCGCCACCGGCACAACGGTCGCCCCCGTCTTGAGCGCAAGATAGGCGCTGCCCTCCTGCCCCTTGATGAGGCCCGTCTTGCTGCGCGTGCCCTCGGCGTAGAGCATCACAATGTAGCCCTGGCGCATGTGTTCCAGCGCCGACTTGAGCGCTTTCAGGTCCGCCTCGCCCCGGCTAATGGGGATTGCGCCCCAGTGGCTGACGAAATACCGCATCACGGGCTGGCTGAATGCCTCAAGCTTGGCAAGCGGCACGATGTCCCGGTCGGGGTAGAACGAGATCATGACCACCGGGTCAAGAAACGAGATGTGATTGCCCATCATCAGCACCGGCCCGTCCGCCGGGATGTTCTCCCACCCCTCGATTTGAATCTTGATCCAGAAGCGGTACAGCAGGTTCCAGATTCCCCAACGGAAGATCTGCCGTCGCCAGCGGTAGATGCGCTCATGGACGAGCGGCCCATGCCCCCCGATCATCATTCCGAACATGGATTGCCTCCTGCCCCATCCGTAGACGGCACACGCCCCCCGCTGTCGCGGCGGGCAATCAGGCCAAGCACCTGCCACAGGACATCCTGCGCGTCGGCCTGTGCGGTGTCAATCACTTCAGCGTCCTCTGCCGGGCGCAGCGGCGCCACAGCACGCTGGCTGTCCAGCCTGTCGCGCGCGCGCATGGCTTCCAGCACCTCCTGGTAGCTCTTCTCCTGTCCCTCCGACTGGTAATCCCGCCAGCGGCGGAGCGCCCGGACCTCAACCGGGGCATCCAGGTATATCTTAAGGTCGGCGTCAGGCAGAACAACCGTGCCGATGTCACGCCCGACCATGACCACGCGGCCCCGCTTGGCGATGCGCCGCTGCTGGCGCGTCATCGCTGCCCGAACGCCCGGATACGCCGAGGGGATGGAGACGCTCGAGTCGATGTCGGCGCTGCGCAGCCGCCACGTCACGTCCTCGCCGTCGAGGTAGACGGTGGCAGGTCGCCCGTCGTCTACGGTCGGCGGCACCACGTCAATACGGATACTGTTGGCCACCTCCACAACGGCCCTCTCGTCCGAGAGGTCAATCCCGCGCCTGAGCGCTGCCAGCGTTACGGCCCGGTACATGACGCCAGTGTCAAAGTAGAGATAGTCCAGCTGGCGAGCAAGCAGCTTGCCCAACGTAGTCTTGCCAGACGCAGCCGGGCCATCGATGGCGATAGTCGATACACGGCTCATGAGCGGCGCGATCCCCGTCTATTCTGACCTCGCCTCTGGGGCGGGCGCTTCCTGGCGGGTCGTCCGGTGGGCGGCGTGCGCCGTGAGCGGGGCGGGTGCTCACGGTCTTTGCGTCGCACCTGCCGCTTTGCAGGACGAAATGGCTTGCGCTGCCTGCGAACCTGGCGCAGCGCGTTCACCTCCTCTTCTGTAAGCCGCCGCCAGGCTCCGGTGGGCAGATCGCCCAGCTTGAGCGGCCCCAGCCCGATCCGTTCCAGGTGGAGTACCTCCAGACCCAATAACGAGGCCACCCGGCGAATCTGGCGCTTGCGGCCCTCGCGCATCGTCACCTCCAGCCACGTCTGGCCACGATGCCGACGGACGCGCCTCACCTCGGCGGGCAGCGTACGCTGGCCGTCCAGCACTACCCCTCTCTGCCAGGCTTCGAGCTGTTCCGCACCGGGGTCGCCTGCAACCAGCACCCGGTAAGTTTTGGGATGCTCATAGCTGGGATGGGTCAGCCGGTGAGCCAGGTCGCCGTCGTTTGTGAAGAGCATCAGGCCCTCGCTCCGGATGTCGAGCCGCCCGACCGGATACAGGTGACCTTCGACCGGGATCAGGTCGCGGGCGACAGGCCAGTTGCCGCCAACATCCTCATCCGAGACGACGCCGCGCGGTTTGTTCAGCATAATATAGTCGTAAGCGTCGGGCAGGCGCAGACTGACGCCGTCCACCCGGATATCGTCGCGGTCCGGGTCGGCCTTGGTGCCCAGCGTGGCAATCACGCCGTTAACCGTAACCCGCTTCTGCTCGATGATCGTTTCGCACGCGCGGCGCGAGCCATAACCCGCGCGGGCCATCAGCTTCTGCAAGCGCTCCTCAGGCACATCGCCCCCCGCTTCGCGCCGGTATCCCTCCCGCTGCTGCCTTATTCCGGCAATACGAGAGCAGCATACGTCGGCAAATCGTCAGGTTTCCAACCTTGTGTGACCGACGCAACAGGTTATAATACCACGCCGCGTCAGAGAATACCTAGGGAAACTTATGCGAATCTCTGCTAAGAACCTGTTCATCACCCTGGCCCTGATTGCCCTGGCCTTAGCCAGCTTGGCCTGCAACGCCGCCGCATTCTCACGGGTGGGCGCAGCAGCCCCTGCTCAGGATGTCCAGACCTCAGCGGACGCGCTGGCATCGTTCAACAGCAAATGGCGCAACCTCAACCTAGCCACGCCGAACGGCCCCTTTTCGATCACGTTCACTGAGGCCGAGCTTACCTCCGCGGCCAACGCTGCAATTGCTCAGGCAGAAGCGGACAGCGGCCAAGCCATTCCAATCGACAATGTGCAGGTCCACTTACGCCCCGAGGCCATCGACGTGTTCGGCCAGGTTCACCTGGACCCGCTTACAGTGAGTGGGCTGATCACATTTGTGCCCAGCATTGGCGCCGACGGTCGGATCCATCTGGAAGTCACCGAGGTCGAGTTCGGCCCGCTGGATGTCGACGAGGCCCTGCTGGATGAGATCGTGGCCAGCGTCGAGTACAGCATCAATGAGCCTATCCAGGCCTCACCCTCCAAGATCACCCTGACCGGTCTGGTCATCGATCAGAACCTGCTCACAATCAACGGGACCATCTCGCAGTAAGCGCGGTCTCCCTGAGCATTATAACCCGTCCGGTGCGCACTCGCGACCGGGCGGGATTTTTTCTGCTGCCGCCTCGGCAGTTTGGGAGGCTTTCCGAGCGGGGCTATAATCGTGCCGATGAGCACCGAAGCCCAAGCCAGTCGATGCGGGCCACTGGCGCTGTTCGGCGGGGAAGGGCTGCGCGAGGAGCTGACGCCAGCCTGGCAGCGCCTGCGTAACCACCTGCCGGGTACGGCCCCTCAGGCGGCTATCGTGCCGACGGCGCTGGCCGAGCATAAAATGGGGATGGCAGAACGGCGCGGCACGCTGACAGCCGCAGCCCTTAACAAGATGGGGCTGGAGGCGCGGGTTGTGCCGGTTCTCACGCGCACCGAAGCCGACTCGCCTGACGTGGCCGCTGCCCTGGCCGCAGCGCACGTGATCGTGCTGACCGGCGGTGACACGCGGGCGCTGGTCAAGGTGCTGGGCGATAGCGCGGCCTGGGTGGCCATCCAGCAGGCGCACCATCAGGGCGCTACGCTGGTTGCAGGCGGCGGGGCAGCGGTTGCGCTGGGCGAGAAGGCCTTCGCACCACAGCAGCCGGTCCCGCCGGAGCTTGACCGGCTGGCATTCGAGTGTTTCAACGGGATGGGCTTGTTACCCTGGACGGTTATCCTGCCTTACGCGGATTGGGTGCAGCCCACCGTTCTGAGCCAGATTGCCTCGACGTGTACCCCGGAAGCGCGCTTGGTGGCGCTGGACGGCGCGGCGGTGCTTATCGCAGACAGCAGCGGGTGGAACGTCGAAGGATCAGGGGGCGTGACCATCTGGGAGCAGGGTGGCCGACGGCACAGCATACCCGCCGGGATGCGCGTGCCGGATGGCCTGCTCCCGCCCTACCCCACGAGGTAATACATGGGAGACAGAATCCAGCTTGACGCCGCGCTCCATTCGGTTGACAATCTGCTGGCGATCCCAGAGATTGCCGGAGCAGCCGAAGCAGCGGGGTTCGCCGGGCTATGGTCATCTGAGGTGAACCATGACCCGTTTATGCAGCTTGCGCTAGCCGCAACCCGTACCCGACGCCTGGAGCTTGGCACCGCCATCGCACTCAGCTTCACACGCAGCCCGATGGTGCTCGCCTACACGGCATGGGACCTGGCTGCCATGACCAAGGGCCGCTTTATCCTGGGGCTGGGCACGCAGGTCCGCGCACACAACGAACGGCGTTTCAGTGTAGCGTGGAGCGCACCTGTCCCGCGCCTGCGTGAGGTCATCGAGGGGCTGCGTGCCATCTGGCACGCCTGGCGAACAGGCGAACGTCTTCATTACCGGGGCGAGTATTACCAGTTCACCCTCATGACACCGTTCTTCACCCCGCCGCGCCACAACTACCCGATCCCGGTGTACATTGCGGGCGTCAACGCCGGGCTGTGCCGCCTCGCTGGGGAGTTGTGTGAGGGATTCCATGTTCACCCCCTCAACTCAGCGCGGTATCTGGCAGAAGTGGTGCGCCCGGCCATTCAGGAGGGGGCAGAGCGGGCAGGACGGCGCCTCTCCGATGTAGTGGTGAGCGCCTCCGTGTTTGTGGTGGCGGGCGAAGATAACCGGCAGGCAGCGCTGATGCGCGAACTCGTCCGCCAGCAGATCAGCTTTTACGCCAGCACGCCCTCCTATCGCGTTATCTTTGAGATACACGGCTGGGAAGAGGTGGCGGAGGAGCTGTCGAGGCTGGCAGCCCGTAAGCGATGGGGTGACATGCCAAGCCTGATCAGCGATGAGATGGTGGAGACTTTTGCCATCGTCGCGCCCCTCGAGGAGGTCGGCAAGGTTGCGCTGGAACGGTACGCGGGGCTGGTCAACCGGATCACGTTTTACTTGCCTTTTATGCCGGGCCATATGGAGAGTCTGTGGCGCTCCGCGCTGCGCGCCTTCCGCAATCAGGAGACGGCGCACAGTGCCGCACCCGGCGAGACGGGCCACCCATGAGAGACCGCCATCCCGCGCCTGAGCCTGCCACGCCCCCCCTGTCGCGGGCCGACGTGTTCGCGCTGGCCGCGCTGGCTGCGCTTGTGCTGGGCTTCTACGGGAAGATGGTCTTCACTGACCTGATCCTGCCGCGCGGCGATACCTTCACCTACTTCTACCCCTACTGGGCCTATCGCAACGAAGCGCTGCAGAGCGGGCGGCTGCCGCTGTGGAACCCGCATCTGTTCATGGGCGCGCCCTTTCTGGCGAACAGCCAGACGGGTGTGCTCTATCCCCCTAACTGGCTGCTTATCTGGCTCCATGCCCCCGACGCTGTCAAGGCAGCCATTGTGATGCACATCGCCTGGGCGGCAGCAGGGATGTACCTCTTTGCCCGCCGGTCGCTCAGGCTGAGCGTGCTGGGGGCCGTCACGGCAGGCGCGGTGTTCGCCCTCGGTGGCTACCTGACGGCCCAGGTCGAGCACGTCAATCAGGTGCAGGGGCTGGCCTGGATACCGTGGCTCTTCGGTCTGTGGGATAACGCACAGGTGGGACAGCGCCGGGCTATCCTGTGGCTGGGGCTGGCCTTTGCCATGCAGCTTCTCGCTGGGCACAGCCAGACGACGTTTATCAGCAGCATTGGCCTCGGATGTTGGGCCTTATGGCGGGCGTTCAAAGTGTGGCAGGAAGAGCGCCGCAACCGATCAGCCCCCGGCCCAGCGCTGAAGCATTTCGCGCGGCCTCTGGGCACGCTTGCCCTGGGTGCGCTGCTCGGTGGGGGGCTGGCCGCTGCGCAGCTTGTGCCGACCCTGGAGCTGGCGCGTCTAAGCAACCGGAGCGGCGGTCTACCATTCCTTGAGGCGATCTCTTTCTCGCTCCGGCCGCAACTCATCGGGCGTGCCCTGCTGCCCGGCTACTCCGGCAGGCCGCTGTTCAGCGAGTACGTGAGCTACACCGGTATCGCGGCCTTCGGGCTGGCGCTGCTTGGGCTGCGGGCAGGCTGGCACAGGTGGCGCATCGCCGGGTTGGGCATCCTGACCATCGTGGCCGTGTTTCTGGCGATTGGGGCATTCAATCCGGTCTACTGGGCAATGGTGCGATACCTGCCGGGTTTTAACCTGTTTCGCGCCCCCGCGCGCTGGCTGGTACTTCTCGCCTTCTCGGCGGGTGGGCTGGCAGGAACAGGGCTGGATGCGCTGGCGCAGCACCGGGAGCAGGGCAGACGGCGGTTCGTCGAAGCGCTGTGGCCCGCGCTGCCCACGCTGGCGCTGGTCGGGTTGGGCTTCCTGGCTCCCATCCCGGTGGGCCGGATCGGCGATGCCACAGCTCCGCAGCCCGTCGAGCTGTTCATCTGGGCACTCACGCTGATCCTGACGCTGGCGCTTATCTGGTGGGCGATGAGCGGCCCACCGGAAGCACGCCGCTGGAACATCCCGGCGCTGGCGGCGCTGGCTGTGGTCGAGCTTTTCGTGGCCTCGCGGGAGCTGCCTTTCAACCAGCTCAGCGCGCCCGGCGCATGGTCCGATCAGCGGCCCGCGATCAGCACGCTCCTGGCCGCCAGCCAGGGCGAAACGCCGCCCAGCCGGTTCCTCTCGCTCTCCGAGATCGAGTTCGACCCCGGCGATCTGCGCGAGATCCGCGCCATCTACGGCCCCTACCTGACCGAAAAGGGCCTCTACGATTTCATCATCGCGGCCAAGCAGAAAGAAATCCTGGCCCCCAACCTGCCGACGGCGTGGGGCATCCCATCGATGGACGGCTTTGACGGCGGCGTCCTGCCGCTCCGCGACTACACACGCTTCACCGGCCTTTTCCTGCCACCCGGCACGTGGAACCCCGACGGGCGGCTGCGCGAGCATCTGGAGAGCGTGCCCGGCTTCGCCTGGCTGCGGTTGGCAAACGTGCGCTGGATCATCACGGATAAGGTCGCCGACGCCTGGATCGGAGATGTGTATTATGACCTCCAGTTCCCGGCCCGCCTCGCGGCAACCGCCGGGCGAAGCTCCCTGCCGTCCATCGAGGCCTACCCCCCGCATCCGTTCGAGGCGACAGCTATCGGGATCGTTGGCTACTTGGAGGGAGCGGAGAGCCTGCCAGAAGGTGAACAGGTCGGTACGGCAATGGTGTTTTCGGAAGGCCAGGTGATGCCGCTCATCCGACCACTGGTTGCAGGCGGCAGCTTACCCGGCGGAACGCCAGACAGCCGTCAGGCAACGCGCGTCAGTTGGGGCCGCGCCCTGGACGTCGAGCGGGTTGAGGTCCTGGTCGCGCCAGGCTTTCCGGGGACGCTGGTGGTGCAGGGAATCAGCTTGATCGATGAGCGCAGCGGAGCTTTTCTACCGACGACAATCGCCGACGACCACGCGCTGCGGCTTATCCACTCAGGTGACGTGAAGATCTATGACTACCGGGACACACTCCCCCGCGCCTACCTCGTCTGTGCGCCGGAAAGGGCGGCCTCAAACGAAGAGGCTTTCGCCCGCCTGTCAGCCGACCCCACTACCCCTGTTATCGTCGAGGCAGGCCCGAATCAGGCCCCAGCCCGGCCATGCGGCACCGACGATGCAGGGTGGGCTGCGATCACGGCCTATGAGGCCGAGCGTGTTGTGGTGACCACAGAGAGCCGGGGTGAGGATGTTTACCTGATCCTGTCGGATGCGTGGTACCCGGGCTGGGAGGCCTCTGTGGACGGGCAACCGGCGGAGGTGCTCCGCGCGAACGGCCTGTTCCGCGCGGTGCGGCTGCCGGAGGGAGTACACGAGGTGGTGTTCACCTTCCGTAGCCGGACGCTGGTCGCCGGGGCAGCCATCAGTGGGGTGTGCACAGTGGGAGTCGCCCTCGGGCTGGCAGCCGCGCGGCCCGGCCAGATGGTCACTAGGCGGAACGCCACTGCTCAACCGCGCTCTTAGCCTCGGGTGAGCCGATGCGCAGCAGCGCATCGGCGGCCACGTCGCACACCCGCCCGCCGATGCCAAACATATCGCCTGAGGTGTCAGCCAGCGCAGCGACCAGAACCGGGACGGCGCGCGGATCTCCGATCTCACCCAGCGCCCAGGCTGCGCCGCGCCGGATGTTGCCGTCGGGGTCGCGCAAGGCCGCAGCCAGCCCTGGCACGGCGGCTGGCCCCAGGGAGACCAGCGCACGCCAGTCGCGCGTGGCGATGCGGTAGGCAACTTCCATGTCGGGATCATCGGGGAACCAACCCACGAGCGCCAGTGCCCCCGCAACGGCATCGCGTACACTGCCACGCTCAAAATGGAGGGCCTGGATCAGGGTCGAGGGGTCGGCGTCACCGATCTCCCACACTGCCTCGGCTGCCGCGTCCTGCACCTCCCGATCCCATTCGACCAGTGCCTCGTGCAGGCCGGGCAGCGCCCGCACATCGTGGAAAAGCTCGGCCAGGAGCAGGGCGCAGTAAACCCGCACTGCCCGGTCTGCGTGCTCGATGCCCTCCAGGAGCACGCCGTGCAGCGCCGGATCATTCTCCTCAAGCAGCCCCTGGATGCGGTCAAACGGGTCGGGGTGATCCTCATCAAGTACCCGATTATTCACCATACCGTACCCCGTTCAGAGCCGGAAGCCCTCGACTGCCCCAGCCAACCCACCCGGTAGGCAGGCTAAGCGTTTCGCTGGCCAGCCAGCGCGTAGTAGTAGTGGATCGCCGTGTCAATGCCCTTGTAGAAGTGATCAAGCCTGAAGTGTTCGTTCGGCGAGTGAATATTATCGTCCAGGCCAAAGCCCATGAGTACGACCGGCGTGCCCAGCTCCTTCTGGAAGGTCGCCACGATAGGGATCGATCCCCCCTCGCGGGTGAAGACCGGTTTCACGCCCCAGGTGGCCTCGTAGGCCGCCGAGGCAGCCTGCATCTCCGGCGAGTCGATGGGTGTGAGCGCCCACCACGCCCCCACAAACTGGGTGACCTCCAGCCTGACCTGGCTGCCTGCCAGCGCCTGCACGTACTCGGTGAACAGGCGGGCAATCTCCTGGGGGTCTTGATCCGGCACGAGACGCATGCTGATCTTGGCTCCGGCCTCGGCGGGGATGATCGTCTTGCCTCCCTCCCCCTGGAAGCCGCCCCACATCCCGTTTACCTCACAGGTGGGGCGGCAGGATACCCGCTCAAGCAGGGTGTACTCGCGCTCTCCCCAAGGTTCGTCGAGGCCGGTCTCAGCCTGCCACTGTTCTAACGTGTACGGGACTTCCGCCAGCGCAGCGCGTTCCATATCCGAGAGCGGGCGCACCTTGTCGTAGAATCCGGGGATGGTGATCGTTCCATTGCTGTCGTGCAGAGCAGCGATGATCTCCGCCACAACCTGCGCCGGGTTGTGCACGGAGCCGCCGTACACGCCGGAGTGCAGGTCGCGCTTGGGGCCTTTGACCCGCACCTCCATGTAGGCCATGCCGCGCAGGCCGTAGACAATGGAGGGCTGGTCAGGCCGCAGGATGCGCCCATCGGAGATGAGGACCGAGTCGGCAGCGAGCAGGTCGGCGTGCTCCAGCACGAAGATCTCCAGGCTGGGTGAACCAATCTCCTCCTCACCTTCCAGGATAAACTTGATGTTCACCGGGAGCGCACCGTTGGCCGCCAGCACCGACTCGACCGCCTTGAGGTGTACGAACGCCTGGCCTTTGTCGTCGCTGGCCCCACGAGCGTAAAGCTCACCATCGCGCACCTGCGGCTCGAAGGGTGGGCTGTCCCACAGGTCGAGCGGGTCGGCGGGCTGCACATCATAGTGGCCGTAAACCAGCACGGTTGGCGCGTCCGTCCCTGCACCGAGCCATTCCCCGTAGACAACCGGGTGCCCGGCGGTCAGCATCACCTCGGCCCGCTCCAACCCGATGCGGCGCATCTCGGCAGCCAGCCATTCGGCGGCCCGCCGGATGTCTTCCCGGTGCTCGGAGAGCGTGCTGATGCTAGGGATGCGCAGCAGTTCGACGAGCTGATCGAGGTAGCGCATGCGGCTGGCATGGGCATGTTCCAGGGCATTTTTGAGCATTCGGTTGCACTCCTGATCAATCTGGGCAGGGGATTAATGCATGCCCAAAGCATAGCCCAAGGCACCGGGCTAAGGCAAGGACTGCACAGCTGCACGTTGTGCACGACTCACTCGTACAGCGGCGGATTGGGTTCGACCACAAACCAGATGATGTAGACCAGAATGCCAAGCAGCGTCGCAGCCATGTAGAGCAAATACGAAGCGCGCATAAAGGCCCTGTAGTTGTTGAACTTGAGCGGCCTGATCATCAGCTCGTTGCCGCGCAGCACGACAAACGTCCCAAAGGTCAACCCGGCCAGGCCGACCAGAGCATGGGCCACCGTTACGCCGTAGAAGAGGGGCAGACGAGGCCCGCCCTGGTCGCGCACAACGAAATCGCGAAAAGGCAGGATCATCATCCATAGCACCAGCGCAAGGTTCAGGGCGGCGGCGCTTGTCTGCACCCAGCGGTGAGCCTGATAGCGCCCCCGCCGGGCCAGAACGAACCCGACCGTGAACAGCGTTGCGATGACAAGCATGACCAGCAGCGTAACATCAGCCGCAAGATTGCCGTTTGTGCCGAGGAACCCTGGGCGGTGCAGAACAGCGTTCATCCATCCCTCCCTGCGCAGCAAGCCGGACGTCAGGTTATGAGTTTAGACCAGCCACCGGGAATGTCAATTGCGGAGGGGCGTGGGGGCACGGGCCAGTTCGTAGACAACAAACGAGCGCTCACCAAGCCGGTTGAACGTCTCCAGCGCGATTTCACTGCGAAAGCCTGCTTGTGCAACAGCGTCAAGAACCTCGGTGTGACTGCGCCATCCGGGTAGCACGATCACACGCCTCTCACCTCCCTCGCCAAAGGCTCGCAGATCGGCAGTCAGCGCGGCAGGCGAGTCGAACGGCGCAAGGAAAACCGGCGCGTCGAAGAGGTAGTAGGCCAGACTCCAGCCAAGCGAATCGTAGTACACAACACTCCCTTCGGGCAGGGTACGAAGGAGACGCGCCACCTGGTCAATGCCGTCGTATGCGCCGTGATCGCTGCCCACAGGGAGGGCGTTCCGCACAGCTTGCCGAACCGGGAGTACAAACAGGGCGGCCAGCACCAGCCCCACGGCCAGCGCCAGCCTGCCCGGCTCCAGACGGAACCGGGACGCAGCCGCCGATGCAAGCAGGCTCAGGGCACGCCCGACCGCGAGCGCCAGCATGAACACAAGCGGCAGGGCATACCGGTCAATCAGGGGGAAGGCAACCAGCCAGTGGAGGGCGGCGTAGCCGAGGGCATAGGCGAGCAGCACGCACGAGTAAGCCGCCCCGCGCGTGCGGGGGCGAAGCAGCAGCTCAAGCGGGAGCAATGCCGCAGCCAGCGCGGCAAGGGCTGCATTTACGGATGGGGAACCGCCGACATAGCTCAGCCAGCCGAGCCAGCCGAGCGCGCGCGGCCATACCTCGCTGCTGCGGGCGAGCCGACCGGGATTGTTGGCTGCGACACCCGCCAGCCAGAAACTCGGCGCTGGGTGTCGCAGCACGTCCCAGCCGAAGGTCAGCAGCAGGAGCATTCCTAGCCCTGCTGCAAAGAGCCACAGCCACCCTACCACATCGCGCCAACGCATCCGGGCATCCGCGCTCCGTATGATGCCCAGCGCCACAACCAGCGGCGCAAAGTACAGGCCGCTCTGCTTGGTGGCCGCAGCCAGCCCCAGCAGGAGTCCGGCTGTCCCCCACCGGCTGCGCACTCCCCACCCTGACGTGACCGCAACCAGCGCTGCCAGCACCCACATCACCACAAGCGGATCGGCGAAGGCGGTGGGCGAAAACAGGATGGAAAACGGCGAGAAAGCATAGATCAGCGCTGCCAGAGCTGCGCCCGCCGTCGAGCGCCACAACTGCCAGGCCAGCCGGGCAACCAGCGCCAGCCCGATCAGGCTGGCGAACAGACCGGGCAGACGGGCAGTTAGCTCGCTGCCCCAGGCGATTGACACCCCTGCTGCCAGCGTGTAATAGAACAGGGGCGGCTTATCTACCAGCAGGGCAGTACGCACAAGCAGCGGATCGGCGCCGGAGGCGATGAGCCGTGCGAGCGAAGCAAACAGCGCCTCGTCCGGGTGGAGGCGGTTGTCGGCGAGCAGCGCAAGGCGGGGAGCGGCCCCGGCCAAAAGCAGGACAAGCAGCAGCCCGGCAGGCGCGGAGCAGAGGTGGCGGGTGACGAACCCTGGCAGCCGCTCCTCCCCCCATCCCGCCCGACTGCGCCATCCGCCTGCCATCGTTGTTAGGCCGGGTTCAGTCTACGAAGCGGTACTTGATCAGCGTCCACAGCGCCGGAAGGGCATCCCAGCCCGTGATCTTCTTACCCTCATCGAAGTCGCGCCCGTAGTAGGAGATCGCTACCTCGATGATGCGATAGCCGCGCTTGGCGACCTTGGCCGTGATCTCTGGCTCAAACTCAAAACGCCGGGAGCGGAGCGGAATACCCCTTACTACGTCGGCGCGGAACGCCTTGTAGCAGGTTTCCATATCGCTCAAGTCAAGGTTGTACAGCACGTTCGTCAGCAGTGTCAGAAAGCCGTTGCCAACCCGGTGCCAGAAGTTCATACGGCGCGCCGGTTTACCCATGAAGCGGGAGCCATACACAACATCCGCCCGCCCCTCCTGGATGGGGCGTATCACATCCGGGTAGTCGCGCGGGTCGTATTCCAGGTCGGCGTCCTGGATGATAAAGATGTCGCCAGTGGCCGCCTGGAAGCCTGTGCGGACGGCGCTCCCCTTGCCGCTGTTCTTCTCATGGAGGATCACGCGGATCACGTCATGGTCTTCCCACTGCTTCATGATCTCGCGCGATCCGTCCGTCGAGCCGTCGTCCACCATCACGATCTCATCCACGAGGCCGGTGGCAAGCACCTGGCGGACGATCTCCTCGAGTGTGTCGCGCTCATTGTAGACGGGCATGATGACGGAGAGTTTCAAACTGCACCTCGTGACTGCGTGGCGGTGGCCTTGCCCCCTGCTGCGGATTCAGGTACTGCCAGAAGCGTTTCCGGGATGCTTCTGGCAGGGCACAGTATAGCCAAGCCTTCCCCTGCCCGGCAACATACGGCGTGGTATAATTCCATCTCATGGACATCAGAACACTCAAAACTCTCCTGATCGACGGCGACGGCGTGCTGTGGCTCGCCAACGAACCGGTCAGCGGCCTGAACAACCTATTTAATGCACTGGCCGCACGCGGTATCGACTGGGCGTTGTTGACCAACAACGCGACCCACTTGCCTGAAACCTACGTCAACAAGCTGCGAGGATTCGGTGTCACGGCCCGCCCTGACCAGATCTTCACCAGCTCCACCGTCACGGCCCACTACCTGCTCGACCGGTTCGGACCCGGAAGCGGGGTGTACGTGGTCGGCGCACCGGCGCTGGTCACGGTGCTACGCCGGTCTGGCCTTAACGCATGCAGTGGCGAAGAGCGCCCCGACTTCCCGGTTGCGGCGGTCGTGGTTGGTCTGGACCGCGACATATCTTACCAGCGGCTGACCATCGCCACCCTGCTGATCCGCAGCGGCGTGCCGTTCATCGGCACCAACCCCGACAAGACCATCCCGATCCCCGAGGGACTCGCGCCGGGCGCGGGCACCTTTATTGCCGCCGTTCAGGCCGCGACCGACGCGGAACCGGTGATCATCGGCAAGCCGGAACCGACCATGTTCGAGGTAGCCCTGCGGCACTTTGGCGCCGAACCGGGGACAGCCGCCATGCTCGGCGACCGGCTGGAGACCGACATCCTGGGGGCGCAGCGCGTGGGCATCGGCACCATCGCCGTGCTGACTGGCGTGACCACGCGCGAGGAGATCGATCAGAGCAGCTACAAGCCGGATTTTGTGTTCGACAGTATCGCGGAACTGGCCGATGCGCTGGATCATGCCTGAGCAAGACCCCGTTCTACCAAACCTGTATGACCTCAGCCGCGATGCGCTCACCGATCTGATCGTTGGATGGGGCCACCAGAGCTACCGGGCCGGGCAACTCTGGGGCTGGCTGTACGTCCAGAAGGCCGCAGCCTTCGAGGACATGCACACCCTACCTACCGACCTGCGGAGGCGGCTCGCTGCCGAGACGCGCCTCGGCGGGCTGGAGCAGGTGAGCGCCATCCGCTCATCCGACGGGGAGACGCGCAAGTTTGCCCTGCGCCTGCCAGACGGGCAGATCATCGAGACGGTCCTGATGCGCTACGAGGGCGTCCGGCGCACGGCCTGCATCTCGACGCAGGCAGGCTGCGCCATGGGCTGCGTGTTCTGCGCAACGGGACAAATGGGCTTCGCGCGGCACCTTTCGGCAGGTGAGATCGTCGAGCAGGCGCTGATCGTCGCGCGCGCGCTGGAGGCAGAGGGCGCGCGGCTGAGCAACGTCGTGCTGATGGGTATGGGCGAGCCTTTCCACAATTACGACAACACGTTGGAGGCCATCCGCCGGTTGATGGACAAAGACGGGTTGAACATCGGGCAGCGGCGGATCACGGTCAGTACGGTCGGGCTGGTGCCCGGCATCCGGCGTTTTGCCGAGGAAGGGCTTCAGGTGCGGCTGGCGATCTCATTGCACGCAGCGACGGATGAGGAGCGTTCAGCGTTGCTGCCCGTCAACCGGCGCTACCCGCTGGATGAACTGCTCAGCGCTGTCCGCGACTACATCAAGCGGACCAACCGCCGTGTCACGTTTGAGTGGACGCTCATCGAAGGAGAGAACGACACCCCTGAGCAGGCGCACCGACTCGGCAAGCTGCTCGATAGGCTGCTGTGCCACGTGAACGTCATCCCGCTCAACCCAACAGAAGGCTATGACGGCAGACCATCCGACCCGTCGCGCGTAGCCCGTTTCGTAGAGATCTTGGAGTCCTACGGAATACCGGCCACGGTGCGGGTGAGGCGCGGGATCGACGTCAACGCGGGGTGTGGGCAGCTCAAGGCCGAGGTGCTCCATCGGGCGCAGGGGGAGAGAGCGCAGGGCTAGCGACTCTCGGCCCCGCCATAAGGGGAGCCTTCATCGCGTCGTACCCGTGCCTCAAATGCCTCCTGCGCACGGCGGGCTACATCCTCAAAGGCAAACTCAAACGCCGGGTCGTCTTTCACCGGCGGCCACTCTACCTGACGCACGGACTGCTCCTCGTCGAGCCGTTCCCACAGTTCCCGGTTCTTGACCGGCTCACCCTTCTTGGTTACCCAGCCGCGCTGCTTCCAGGCCTTGATCCAGCGCGATGCACCGTTCCGCAGGTAGTCCGACAGGCTGTACACACGCACCCGGACGCTCTCAGGCAGCGTGCTCAGCGCCTCAGCGGCGGCCAGGATGTCGAGCTGGTTCGAAGTTGCCTCCGGTTCTGCCCCCGTGAGAAGCTGCTCCTGCCCCTCAAAACGAACCGATGCCGCCCACAGCCCCCAGCCGTCGCGCACCGAGACGGCCAGGTACACCTCGGCATCTGGCGGGGCTGCGACGCGCTGCTGGGCGTGAATCCGGCGGAGCTCGTGCGTGGCGAGCCAGTCGGCGCGCTCGTTGTAGGTATCTCCAGCGTGCGCCTTGACCCACTCCCACGTGATTTCATGCCGGGAAGCCAGCGCCAGCAACGTCTGCCACAGGTCAGCGTTCTCAACTGGCTGGGATCTGCGTCGCCCACGTCTCCAGTTGTTCTCAGCCCATTTGGGTGCCCACTGGGTGACGCCGCGCTTCAGGTACTGGGAATCGGTGAAGAAGCGCACCTCACACGCCTGCTTGAGGGCATCAAGCGCTCGGACGGCGGCGGTCAGCTCCATGCGATTGTTCGTGGTGTAAGGCTCACCGCCGGTCAGTTCTTTGACCCGGCCAGTCGCATCATGGATCAGAATGGCCGCCCAGCCGCCCGGCCCGGGGTTGGGATCGGCGCCGCCGTCGGTATAGATGGTCACACGCGGCCGCTCGGAGGACAAGGGGGCTCTTTCTCGCCAGCTTGCGCTGCACCACTGTCGGGCTATTGCATGCGCTATGCCAGCATGTTACACTTTCGGCACTATGACACGTCCCGTCAAGATCGCGCCATCCATACTCGCTGCCGATTTCGCCCGGCTGGGAGAGGAGGTCCGGGCCGCTGAGGACGCCGGAGCCGACCTCATCCACGTTGACGTGATGGACGGCCACTTTGTCCCAAACATATCTCTAGGCCCCGCCGTCGTCAAGTCAATCCGGCCTGTCACCCGCCTCCCCCTATATGTACATCTCATGATTGAGGAGCCGGATCGCTATTTGCAAGCATTTGCCGAGGCGGGCGCGGACGCTCTCACCGTCCATGTCGAGGCAACGCCGCACTTTCACCGCTCGCTTCAGCGCATCCGGGACCTGGGCCTGCAGGCAGGGATCACGCTCAACCCCGGCACGCCCGTAGGCGCACTCAGGGAGGCCGTTGAGCTGGTAGGGCATGTACTGGTGATGTCCGTCAATCCGGGCTTCGGCGGCCAGTCCTTCATTGAGGCCTCGCTGCGGCGGATCGAGGAGACACGCCGCCTGCTCGACAGCGTGGGCAATATCGAAGCGGATATTGCCGTAGATGGCGGTGTGGAGGTGGACAACGCAGGGCGGATCGTGGCCGCCGGAGCGAATATCCTGGTGGCCGGAACGGCAATTTTTGGCGCAGCAGACAGCGTTGCGTCCGCCGTGCACCGCCTGCGGGCCGCAGCCCAGGCTGTCAGGGCCTAAGGGAAGGGAACAAAAAGGGCCTTGCGCAGGCCCCTTTATGGCCGTGAGGTTTTTGTCGCCCGGCGTGTTAGCGAACCTTCACATCCTTGTTCAGGGTCTTCAGGCACTTGGCGCAGACCGTGATCTTGACCAGTCGTCCCTCCCGCAGCACTGTTGTCCGCTGAAGGTTGGGCTTGAACTGGCGCTTGGTCTTGCGCTCCGAGAAGCTGACATGATGCCCGAACAGGGGCTTTTTGCCGCATATTTCACAGACTGCCATGATCGACGTCGCCTTTTTGTGATGAGTGTATGAGTGTTTGGCCGTCTAATCTCAAGAAACCGGATGGCAGCGCCTGGCTGCCTGATTTTCCAGACTTTTGGGCCACACTGAGCGTGGCAGAGGATACCTCAGCGGTACCATTTTGACAAGGTGCAGACGGGAAAAACAGGAATGAGCACTGACCAAACCGAAGAGAGTCTTGGGACGATCCATGTGTCGCCAACGGCAATCGCCACCATAGCCAGCCAGGCTCTGCTGACCAGCTATGGTGTGGTCGGGATGGCCTCTAAGACCGCCCTCAGCGACTTCGCGGCTACGCTCACGCGTGACCCCCATCATGGCATCGATGTGCACTACCGGCACGGCCAGCTTATCATCGATGTGTACGTCATCATCCAGCACGGCACGCGCATCTCGCAGGTAGCGAGCAGTGTGATCAACTCGGTGCGCTTCCAGATCGAGCGCACAGTGGGCATCCCGGTCTACCAGGTCAACGTATACGTGCAGGGCCTGCGTATGGCAGACGGGGGCAAAGAATAGCCGGGAGCGCGGAGGAGACAGGGATGATGGAAGCGAGGGAAACCCTGTATAGTGAGGGGGCACAGCGCTGCGATGGCCGCACCCTCAAACGGCTGGTGGAGGCTGGCCTGGCCTGGCTGGAACAGAACTACGAAGCGGTTAACGCCCTGAATGTATTCCCCGTGCCGGACGGTGACACCGGCACGAACATGATGCTCACCATGCGCAGCGCCTGCAGCGAGATTGCCGATTTGGACGACAAACACGCCGGGCGGATCGCCCACAAGGTATATAACGGTGCATTGATGGGCGCGCGCGGCAACTCAGGCGTAATTCTCTCGCAGTTGTGGCGAGGCTTTGCCGCCGCAATTGAAGGCCAGGCGACTTTTGACACAAACGATGTGGTGCGCGGCCTACAAGAGGCAGTCCGTATTGCTTATCAGGCGGTGCAGGAGCCGGTCGAGGGTACAATGCTCACCGTCGCCCGCGAGGCAGCCGAGGAAGCCGCCGAAGCTGCGAAGGACACAAGCGATCTGGTCGAGCTGCTTGAGCGAGTCGTGGCCCGTAGCCAGCTCTCCGTACAGCGAACCCCTGAACTGCTGGCCGTGCTGGCCGAGGCGGGCGTCGTCGATGCAGGCGGCATGGGGCTGGCCCTCATCCTGGAAGGCATGCTGTGCCTGATGCGGGGCGAAGCGCTGGAGGTGGCCCAGCCCGCCGGATCGGCGGCTGAGCTGCGCAGCATGCTTGCGCCGGAAGATGAGTTGGGCTACGGCTACGATGTGCAGTTTCTGATCAAAGGGCAAAACCTGAACGTCAACCAGATCCGGGCTGACATCGAGAACATGGGCGAATCGACCCTTGTCGTCGGTGACGAGAACCTGGTCAAGGTGCACGTCCATGTCCATAACCCGGCTATCCCTATCGGCTACGCCGTTGAGCTGGGCGTGCTTCAGGATGTTGTAGTCGAGAACATGCAGGAGCAGTACCAGGAGTTCATCGGGGAGCGGGGCGGCCCCAGGATGCCCGAATCGCAACCCGAGGAGATCAGACCGCCGATGATCGAGGAAGGCACGGTTGCCACCGTGACCGTCGCACCGGGCAGCGGCCTGATGCGCATCTTCTACAGCCTGGGAGCGGGCAAGGTTATCGCGGGCGGGCAAACCATGAACCCCAGCACGAAGGAAATCGCCGAGGCCATCAAGGACCTGCCAACGGATAAGGTGATAGTGCTGCCCAACAACAAGAACATCTTCATGGCTGCTGAACAGGCCGCTCAGTCGGTCAACGGCAAGGACGTGCGCGTTGTGCCTACGCGCACCATCCCGCAGGGAATCGCGGCCATGCTCGCGCTTGACCCATACGGCGATCTGGATGAGGTTGTTGAGGCAATGGGGGAAGCGTGCACGATGGTCGAGACGGGCGAGATTACCACCTCGACCCGCAACGCCCGCATCGAGGGGATCAAGGTCAGGCAGGGGCAGGTGATCGGTCTGCATAACGACCGGCTAGCTGTTGCCGGGGACGATATCAACAGCGTGGTGGTGAAGCTGCTCGAAGAGATGAGGGCAGGCGACCGCGAGCTGATCACGCTGTACTACGGCGCCGACGTGGACAGGCACGAGGCACAGGCGTTGGTAGAGCAGCTCGCGCAGCTCTACCCGGATCACGAGATCGAGCTGCGCGAGGGAGGCCAGCCGCACTACTTTTACATCATGAGCGCCGAATAGGCCCACACGCAAGGGACGGCAGGCTGCTGCCCCGTCCGCCGGATCGGCCAATCTTCCGGAGGCGTTTGTTGGCAAGGGTACGGGTTGTAACGGATAGCACAGCCGCATTCGAAGATCCGCGCTTTCCGCAGACCTACGGCGTGGCCGTCGTACCGTTGAGCGTCCATTTGGGAAGCCACGTGCTGCGGGACGGGATCGACATCGACGCCGAGGAGATGCTTCAGCGCCTGCCTCACCTCACTGTCCCACCCACACTCATCGCGCCGCCGGTTAGTGCCTTTGAGGCGGTGTACCACGAGCTTGGCAGAGCAACTGACCAGATCTGCGTGGTCGTGCACTCCCAACACTTCACTGACACATACGCCAACGCGCAGACGGCGCGTAGCGCCCTTCTGGGCCGCTGCGAGATCATGGTGATTGATTCCCGAACCACCTCGGCCGGGCTGGGATATCTGGTCGAGGCGACCGTCCAGGCTGCTGAGGCCGGTCTCCCGCTCGATGACGTGGTCCGCGTGGCGCGGGGGATCATCCCCCGGCTGTACAGCGTGTTCTACGTCAGCACGTTGGACTACATTCAGCAGGCCGGCCTGATCGGCGAGGCCCAGAGCACACTGGGCCGGATGCTGGGCATCAAACCGCTGCTGACCATCGAGGATGGCCGTCTGATCACCATGGAGAAAGCGCGAACGCACGCCCAGGCTATCGACAAGATCATGGAGTTTGTCACCGAGTTCACGCATATCGACCGGCTGTGCATCCTGCAGAACACCCTGCGTGTCACCGAGCAGACGCAGATGCTCCGCGAGCGGCTAGCGCTTGAGTTTACGTCTCACGTGCAGGCGCCCGTAACGCTGTATGGGCCGCTGCTCGCGTCGCGGATTGGGCCGGATGCGATGGGGCTGGTAATCATGGAAGGCGACACGGCGGCGTTGCCACCAGACCGTCCCACAGGCCTCGTCAACCTGAACTGGGGCATATGAGGAAGGCATGATCGCGATTGTCACCGACAGCACCTGCGACATCCCCGATGATCTGGCCCATGAGGGCGGCTTGTTTGTCGTCCCGGCGCTGGTTCACCTCGGCCAGGCTGCGCTGCGGGACGGCGTAGAGCTAACCCGTGAGACCTTCTACGAGCAGTTGCCGGGGCTGCCCAGTATCCCCACGACATCGGCCCCCAGCCCGGCGGCGTTTCTTGAGGCATATGAGCAGGCCCTGCGCCGGGCGCGTCAGGTTGTCTCGATCCACTGCGCCAGCCAGTTGAGCAGCATCTTCAACTCGGCCCGGCTGGCGGCGGCGCAGATCGCTTCTGACCGCATCCATGTGATCGACTCCGGGCAGGTCAGCATGGGGTTGGGCCTGGCCGTCATGGAGGCGCTGGAGACGGCGCGCCGCAGCGAGCCTGTCGAAGGTGTGATACACTCTGTGACGAGCACGCTCAGCCGCGTCAGGCTGTTTGCGCTCCTTGACACGCTGGAGTACCTGGCCAAGAGCGGCCGGGTCAACCTAGTGCAGCTCGGCCTGAGCAGCCTGCTGTCCATCAAGCCCATTGTGGAGCTGAAAGACGGCATCATCTCATCCGTAGCGCGCGTTCGCACGTGGTCGCGGGCGAGCAGTGCCCTAGCCGAACGCCTCCGGCAGCTTGGCCCGGTCGAGCGGCTGGCCGTCATGCACTCCAACTGCATCGAGCGAGCAAATGAGTTCATCGACCGCGTGCGAGATGTGCTCCCGGCTGCCAGGCCGACGCTCATCACCAACGCCACGACAGTCATCGGCGCGCACGTCGGGCCGGGGTCAATTGGCTTCGCTGCGGTAACAGGTCGATGAAACGAACCCTCCAGCCGCAAGGCTGGCAACGCAATTGTGATAGGCGATGGCATCTTCACTGCAAACACTGATCAAGATTCTGCACCTGGAACAGGAGAAGGGCTTCCAGAACAAGGCGGTTATCGGCGGCTTCGCGCGCTTCGCCTACCACTGGTCACGCGAGGCGCACAGCCAGGCCAAAACCGACACCCATCACCTGCTGGTAGACGAGATCGCTAAGCGGCTGCGTGAGTACGAGGCAGCCGGTGAGGCAGAGCGCCCTGAAATGCTCCAAGAGATTATCAGCCTGGCGACCGGCCAGACCCCTGTGGCCCAACCAGAGCCGGAGGCTGCTCCCCCGGCTGCCGAAGAGGAGGCGCTCCCGACTCCGGCCCCTGCCTGCGACGACATCGGCATCGGCGAAGTTGACGAGGCTGAGGAAGAGGAAGAGGGCTTCCGGGCCGGAGATGAAGCGGAGAGTATCGAGGAAGACTTCGAGGTCTTCGGCACGTTTGAGTACGAGGCCACCGAGGAAGTGCGCACGGTGCGTGAGCGGCGCGGCTATGCGTGGCAACAGGCGGTACCCGCCCCGCCTGAGGTGCTGCGCGAGCTAGATGCGCCCGTCGAGACGGTCAACGGGGTCGGTGAGACGCGCGCCGAGCAGCTTGGCCGTCTGGGCGTCCGCACGGTGTGGGACCTGCTGCACCTCTTCCCGCGCCGCTACGACGATTACAGCCGGATGAAGCCGATCAATCGCCTGGCGCCGGGTGAGGAGGTGACGGTCATCGGTATGCTGGAGCGCATCCAGACCCACCCGATGCAGCGCGGCGGTATGCGCGTGGAGGCCTACATCGATGACGGTAGCGGCAGCCTGCGCCTCAACTGGTTCAACCAGCCCTGGATGGCCAAGCAGCTTGAGGTCGGGGAGCCGTACGTCGTCAGCGGCAAGGTTGACCAGTACTTGGGTCGGCTGGTGATGAACGCACCCGAGCTTGAGCCGGTAGAGCGCGAGTCGCTGCACGCCGGGCGCATCGTCCCTGTCTACCCGCTGACGAAGGGCCTGGGCAGCCGTGTCCTTCGCCGCTTGATCAAAGATGTGGTTGACGAGTGGGCGCCGCGACTGCCCGATTTCCTGCCGCTCGAAGTGCGAGAGAGCGCTGACCTGATGGACTATGGGGACGCGCTCGCGCAGGCGCACTTCCCGGATACCTGGGAGGACAAACAGGCCGCGCTGTTCCGCCTGGCCTTCGACGAGCTGTTTGTGCTGCACCTGGCGCTGCTGCGCCGCCGCTTCGAGTGGCAGAGCCGCCTCGGCATCCCGCTCCAGGTGAGCGACGAGTGGCTGGCGGCGTTTGAAGCCAGCCTGCCTTACGAGCTGACCGGAGCGCAGCAACGGGCCATCGCCGACATCCGGCGCGACATGGCAAGCAACCTGCCCATGAACCGCCTGCTTCAGGGGGATGTGGGCAGCGGAAAGACCGTCGTTGCGGCAATTGCCGCCGGCGTGGCGGTGGCAAACGGCACGCAGGCCGCTATCATGGCCCCGACGAACATCCTGGCCGAACAGCACTACACCAGTCTAACCGGCCTCCTCCGCGCCAGCCCTCTGGGGGAGGGAGTGAACATCGCGCTGCTGACGGGCAACCTGACCCAGCTTGAGCGCGAGGCCGTCTACGCCGGGCTGGCCGATGGCAGCGTGGATGTGGTAGTCGGCACGCACGCGCTGATCCAGCCGGGTGTTGAGTTCCGCCGTCTGGGGCTGGCTGTGATCGATGAGCAGCATCGTTTCGGCGTCATGCAGCGTGGAGCACTACGCGACAAAGCGGATGGCGGCAACCCGCACCTGCTGGTGATGACCGCTACGCCGATCCCGCGCACGCTGGCGCTCACGCTGCATGCCGATCTTGACCTGACGGTCATCGACGAGATGCCGCCCGGCCGCACGCCCGTGCAGACGCGGGTGCTCCAGCGCAAGGAGCGCGAGCGCGCCTTTTCCTTCATCCGCGCCCAGGTGGAAAAGGGGCACCAGGCGTATATTGTCTACCCGCTGGTCGAGGACAGCGCGCGGGTCGAGGCGCGATCGGCTGTCTCCGAGTACGAGCGGCTGCGCGACGAGGTCTTCCCCGACCTGAGGGTAGGCCTGCTGCACGGCCAGATGAGCGCCGAGGAAAAGGATGCGGCGATGGGCGCCTTCTACCGGGGAGAGATCGACATTCTGGTCAGTACAACGGTGATCGAGGTTGGCATCGACGTGCCAAACGCCACTGTCATCCTGGTCGAGAGCGCCAACCGCTTCGGCCTGGCGCAGCTCCACCAGCTTCGCGGGCGCGTCGGGCGGAGCAGCAGCCAGAGCTTCTGCCTGCTGCTCTCCGATTCGGACTTCCTCGACACCGACGAGCGGCTGAAAGCAGTCGAAGAGACCACCGATGGTTTCCGCTTGGCAGAGATCGACTGGAAGCTGCGCGGTGCGGGCTATCTGCTCGGCACGCGCCAGAGTGGGTTTGCGGGCTTCGACTTTGCTACCCTGATGGACCCGCATCTGGTCGATCTTGTGCAGCGCGAAGCGCGCGCCCTATACGAGCGCGACCCGCGCCTGGAGGCCCCTGAGCACCGCCTGTTGGCGGAGAAGGTGTGGGCCGCCGCCGTCGAGGAGGGGGACATCAGCTGACCCCACCGGCAGGATGCCAGCCATTGCAAGCCTGAGCCTAGCGCACAGAGGAGAAGACCCGTTGACCGTTCGCCGAGCCATCTTCCCCGCGACGTTCGACCCGATCCACCTGGGGCACGTTGACATCGCCCTGCGGGCAAGCAAGCTGTTCGATGAGGTTGTCGTAGCCGTCTATGACCGACCGCTCAAGAGCCTTCTTTTCACCGTTGAGCAGCGGGTTGCGCTGGCCAGGGAGGCCTTTGGCAACGCACCGGGAATCCAGGTGGCGAGCTACAGCGGCCTGACGGTCGAATTCGCCCGTGCGGTCGGTGCGCAGGCCATTGTGCGCGGGTTGCGCGTGTTTTCCGATTTTGAGCTAGAATTCAGAATGGCGCTGGCTAACAAACGCCTGGCGCCAGAGCTGGAGGTCGTGTGCCTGATCGCCAGCGAGCAGCATATGCACCTGGCGAGCAGTACTATCCGGGAGATCGCCTCTCTGGGGGGCGATGTCAGCTCGATGGTGCCACCCAACGTCGAGCAAGCCCTGCTTGCGCATTTTAAGAAATTGGGCGATGATGCACCTGGATCGGTCGATATGGTTTCGCTCAGAGATTAGGCGAGAGCTTAGGGTGCGTGACGCGCCGGGGTAAACGCCGGGCGGCAATTTCCGCGAATCTCGTCACTGTGCTACACTGACGCCAGGATAGCCTGCGTTCCACTGGAGGAGGCGAGCCTTGGACATTCAACATCTCGTAGATCGATTGGAAGAACTTCTCAGTAGCGGCCGCCGCATCCCGTTCAGCAACCTGACGCTGGTTGACGAGCAGCGGGCACTTGAGCTGATTGACCAGATGCGCATCTCGATCCCCGAAGAGATCGAGAAGGCCAAGCGCGTGATCCGTGAGCGTGACCGCATCATGGCCCAGGCCAACGAGGAGGCGGCCCGCATCCGCGACCTGGCGCGGGAAAAGAGCGAGACGCTCATCCAGCGCGATGCGATCACCCAGGCCGCGCAGGCACGCGCGGCCAGCATTATCGAGCAGAGCCGCCAGGAGGCCCAGAGCATCCGCCAGGAGGCCGATCAGTATGTGCTCGACGTGCTCTCGGACCTGGAAGACGCCCTGATGCGCACGGTAGGCGTGGTGCGGAACGGCATTGCCCACGTCAAATCTGAAGTCGCGCAGCGACCTGAACCTGCCCGCCGTGCTGCGCCGACCGAGATCGAGACGCCCTCGACCCTCGAGACGTCTGACGAGCCGATGCAGATCGAGCGCATCTCAACCCGCCGCGAGTAGCAGCCAGCCCGCCCCTCCGCCGCCGCGCCGCTGCTCCGGGCAGAGGGTGCGGTGCGCCCTGCCCGCACGACGCAAGCCCGCGACCACGAATTGTTGAAGGTTCCAGCCAGGCCAGCTATAATCTCACTCTGCGCCCGCCGCCTGGGGAACACACGGGCGCGTAATATGCTGAGACCTGACTGATGGAGCTTGGAACATGGGCGCACTTCCCAAACGAAAGATCTCTAAAGGGCGGCGCGACCGCCGCCGCCAGCACGACCGACTGCGCCCCATTGCACTCGTTGCATGTGACAACTGCGGCGCGATGAAGCGGCCGCACACCGTATGCAGAGAGTGTGGTTACTACCGGGGCCGCGAAATCTTCGAGGTCGGAGAGTAGGCCCCGCTTGGGGTTGCCCGGTGGTGGCACCTGGGTCGCATAGATCGCGTTTCCGCGTTGGAGCGCGGTCTTTTTGTTTCGCGGGTGCACCCAATCCACGCGGCAGGTTGGCCGCGACAGAGCGATGAGATGGCCTATGGCAGTTATCACAGGGGATTGCCATGCTGGAGCAGACCAGAACTGCTTTCCTGTTCCCCGGACAAGGCTCGCAAGCTGTGGGCATGGGCCGGGCGCTGGCCGAGCGCTACCGGGTAGCGCGCCAGACCTTTGAAGAGGCCGACGATGTGCTCGGATTCGCCCTCTCCCAACTGTGCTTTGAAGGCCCGGAGGAGACGCTGACCGAGACGGTTAACGCCCAGCCCGCGCTGTATGTCGCCGGGATCGCCGCCCTGCGGACGCTCTACGAAGAGATGGCCGGGCCGTTCCAGCCTGCTCAGGTGGCAGGCCACAGCCTTGGCGAGCTGACGGCGCTGACCGCCGCCGGGGCGCTGAGCTTCCCCGACGGGCTGGCGCTCGTGCGGCGGCGCGGCGAACTGATGCGCGACGCAGGGCGGTACAGCCCGGGCGGGATGGCTGCCATCCTGGGCGCGGAACTGGAGCAGGTAGAAGCCTGGTGCGCGGCTGCCGCCGAGGAAACGGGCGGTGTGGTCGTCATCGCCAATGACAACTGCCCCGGCCAGATCGTTATCGCCGGAGACGACCGGACGCTGTCCGCCGCGATGGCCCGCGCTGCCGAAACCGTCGGGGCTAGACGGGCCGTGCGGCTGCCGGTCAGCATGGCCGCCCACTCGCCGCTCATGGCACCGGTTCAGACTGAGTTCCGGCAGGCGCTTGACGCCACGCCGTTTCACCCCCCGGTTATCCCGATTATCGGCAACACGCAGGCCCGCCCGCTCACCACAGTGGAGGAGGTGCGCGCCGAGCTGGGCGCGCAGTTGACATCGCCCGTGCGCTGGACGGAGAGCATACGGGCGATGATCGCCGCCGGGATGACCGACTTTGTGGAATTGGGGAGCAGGGACGTGCTCGTCGGCCTGCTCAAGCGGATCGACCGGGAGGCACGGGGGCACGTAGTCGATGCGCCGGAAGGAATCGCAGCGCTGCAAGGGGCCGGAGGACGGGCATGAGCGGAGCGATCCCGGCCCTCACGACGGAACAGACGCGCGAGATTGACCGGCCGATGAGCGAGAGGTACGGTATCCCGCCGCCGCAGGTCTTTGACCATGACAACACCAGCGTCCGGGTGTCCTTCCCCTAGGGCACGGGGCCGCGCACCGTTTGAACTCTATGCGCGACGATGGTACAATCGCGACCGTTCCAAACACAGCACCGGCGGGGAAAGCCAGTATGGGTCGTCTTGATGAGCGGGTGGCAGTGGTGACAGGCGCTTCGCGCGGGATCGGAAGGGCGATTGCGATCGAGCTGGCCCGCCAGGGCGCAAAGGTTATCGTCAACTACAACCAGAGCGCCGACGCAGCACAGGAAGTCGTTGCTGCTATTCGCTCGGCTGGCGGCGAGGCGACCGCCGTCCGGGCCGATGTAAGCGACTTCTCCCAGGCCGAAGCCCTGATCAAGCAGGCCGTCTCGGACTATGGGCAGCTAGACATCCTGGTCAACAACGCGGGCACAACGCGCGACATGGTCATCATGATGATGCCCGAAGCCGACTGGGACGAAGTGATCAGGACCAATCTGAAGAGCGCGTTCAACTGCTCAAAGGCCGCCGTCAAAGTCATGATGCGCCGCCGCTACGGGCGAATCGTGAACATCACTTCGGTGGCAGGCATCGCAGGGAACGCGGGGCAGACCAACTACAGCGCCAGCAAGGCCGGGCTAATCGGCTTCACCAAGGCCCTGGCGCGCGAAGTAGCTGCGCGTAGCATCACGGTCAACGCCGTCGCGCCAGGCTTTGTGCCCACCGACCTGACAAGCACCCTCCCCGCTGACCTGAAGGACGCATCGCTGAAAACGATCCCGCTTGGCCGCTGGGGTACACCGGAGGAAGTTGCTTACGCCGTCGCGTTTCTGGCATCGGACGAAGCAGCTTATATCACCGGGCACGTGCTTTCCGTTGACGGCGGGATGGTGATGGGCTGACGCCACACCGCCACACGGCTTACCGAGGTGTGACAGCAGAGGCAGTAGAGCCTATGGAACCACAGGATACGATCACTATTGCGCCCAGCGTGCTGATCGCGATTGCTCGGCATGCCGCTGAGGAAGTCGAGGGGGTCAGCCGCATGGGACAGATCCCGGTTGACGTGGGGCGCCTGCTGCGCGGCCACCCGATGGGGTCAGGCATCGTCCTCGAAATCACCGACCAGTCCGTCGCGGTTGACCTGTACCTGCTTGTGAAGCCGGGGGCCAACATGCGAGACACTAGCCGCGAGGTCCAGCACGCCATCAAGCGGGCAATCCAGGACCTGGTGGGCATGCGCGTCACCACCGTCAACGTACACATCGAGGACGTTGATTTTCTACCCGGCGAGCGTCCGTGATCTGGCTGCACGTCTGCTACGGGAGGGGCTGATTTGCACCTGCGCCACAGAGCACGCCGAGCCGCGCTTGAAGTCCTCTATGAAGTTGACTGCGCCTCGCACCCGGCCTCCGAGGTGCTGGAACGGCGGCTTGAGGACGAGCCGATGGACGAGTCCACGGCGGAGTTTCTCCGGGGCTTGGTCATGGGCGTCATGCAGAACCGCCCTATTCTGGATCGCCTGATCCAGCAGTACGCACCCGAATGGCCGGTCGAGCAGATGGCGATCATCGACCGCAACGTCCTCCGCATAGCGATCTACGAGCTGTTGGTCAGCCAGGATACCCCGCTTAAGGTGGCGATCAACGAGGCGGTCGAGTTAGCCAAGATCTACGGCAGTGACAGCGCCCCCCGCTTTGTGAATGGCGTCCTGGGCACGCTGGCGTCCAAGCAGGAGGAGCTGGCGGCAGCCTTCAGCCGCCGGGAAGGCTCACCCGGCGCGGGCTGACCCTCCGACCCACCCATAACCGCCACCAGCGGGTGCAGCCCGACCCGGAAGTATGAACGTGGAAAGCGGCCTTTACAGGAAGCTATGGATACTCTCTGCGGGGTTGGTTTACCGGAACTGATCATTGTCGTCCTGG
>FWPU01003682.1_pt1 | contig 30797 bp, 32 predicted proteins | sample 2228361 | NCBI WGS metagenome assembly FWPU01 (sample SAMEA103939777, study PRJEB20133) | metagenome | reverse complement strand
CCACGGTGGTCTGCGGGGAGAGGTCGTGCGCGACGCAGCCCGGAAGGAGGAGCGCGCTGCCGCGCGGCGTGCCCTCGGGTTCGAGCACCGCCGGCAGCGGCGGGCGCGAAGCGGTGGGCAGCGCGGCGGCGTACGCCGCCCACGGCGACGCCGTGCGGCGGGCGAGCGCGCGCAGCCACGGCGCTCCCGCGAAGGGGCGGAGCGGTGCGGCGGCGAGACGCCGTGCGGCGGGACGCGTCAGAACCGCGCCGAGCGCGCGCCGCGCGAGCCGCCCGGGGAGCGAGCGCCTCTCCTCGACGAGCGGACGCACTGCCTCGACGAGCGAGCCGTACGGCACGCCCGAGGGGCACGCCGTCTCGCACGCCCGGCAGCCGAGGCACGAGTCGAGGTGCCGGCGCACCTCGGCGGTCGGCTCGAGCCGCCCCTCCGCCAGCGCGCGCATGAGGAGGATGCGGCCGCGCGGCGAGTCGGCCTCCGTGCCGAGCTCCACGTAGGTCGGGCACGACGAGAGGCAGAGCCCGCAGTGCACGCAAGTGAGGAGCTTCTCCGCCGCGACGAACGACACTCGCTCAGATCTCCGCGACGAAGCGCCCCGGCGCAAACCGGCGCCGCGGGTCGAAGGCCTCCTTGAGCCGGCGCATGAGCTCGCCCGCGGGCCCCGGATCGCCCCAGACGCCGCCGCAGGAACGAAGAGATTGCTTGACGTCCGGGGTCGCGCGCTCGACGACCAGCGTCCCGCCCGCGGCCGTGAGCCGCGGCCGGAGCTCGCGCACGAGATCGACCGCCGCCGCGGCGGACCCGACGGCGCAGCGGACGACGCCGTTCGCGGCGCGCGCGACGCACGGCGCCTCGCCGCCCGCCGTCGCGAGCTGCTCGAGGAGCGCGCCGAGGCGGTCGGGGAGCGTCGCCGCACGGACGACCGCCGCCGCAGGGGCGAGCGCGAACTCGGCGAGCCGGCGACGGAGCGCGCCCGCCGCGGCGTCGTCCAGCGTCGCGACCACGCGGCCGTCCGCGACGCGGCGGGCTCGCCGCTCGGCCTCGGCGAGCTCCTCGGCGAGGCCGCGATAGCCGGCGACGACGGCGTGGGCGAGCGACGCGCCTTCGACGTCGAGTGGTGCCGCGATCTCGAGCCAGTCCGGCTCCACCGCGTCGCGCACGGCGAGCGCGAGCGATGCCGCGCCGGACGCGGAGTCCGCGCGCACGACGAGCGCCCGCTCGTGCGGTGGCCGCGGCCGCATCTTGAAGGTCGCCTCGACGAGCACGCCGAGCGTGCCGAGCGCGCCGACGTGCGCCTTCGGCAGGTCGTAGCCCGCGACATTCTTCACCACGCGGCCGCCGCCGCGGACGATCGTCCCGTCGGGCGCGATCCAGCGGAGCCCGAGCAGAAGGTCCCGCACCGTGCCCTGCGAGGCGCGGAGCGGGCCGGAGAGATTCGCCGCGATGAGCCCGCCGACGGTCGTGTCGTCCGGCGCCGGCGGGTCGAGCGGCAGCTCCTGGCCCGCCGCGGCGAGCACTTGCGCGAGCGCGCCGAGCGTCACGCCGGCCTCCACGGTGACGGTCATGTCGGCGGCCGCGTGCTCCCGGACCGCGGCGAGACGCTCCGTGCAGAGGAGCAGGTCGAGCCGCTCGGGCGGTGTGCCGATCGAGAGGTGTCGCCCGCGTCCGGTCGCGACGATCGCGAGCCCGCGCTCGTCCGCCTCGCGCACCGCGGCGGCGGCCTCCTCGACGCTCGCCGGCCGCACCACGTCCGCTGCGGAGACTCCGTCGACGAGCGGCCCGCTCACATCGCCGCCTGCCGGCGCGGGACGCGCGTCTCCACGCAAACCTTCGCGTCGGGGAAGATCTTGTGCGGGTTCGCGCGTCCCTCCGGGTCGAAGACGGCGCGCACCGCTGTCATCGCGAGGAGGTCCGCAGGCGAGAAGAGCAGCGGCATCTGCTCGATCTTCTCGACGCCGATCCCGTGCTCGCCGGTCACGCTGCCGCCGAGCGCGATGCACGCCTCGAGGATCTCGCGCCCCGCCGCGAGGACCCGGCGGACCTCGTCGCGGTCGCGCTCGTCGAAGAGGATGATCGGATGGATGTTGCCGTCGCCCGCGTGGAACACGTTGCCGATGCGCAGCCGGTGGCGCTCCGCCGTCGCGGCGATCGCGCGCACGATGTCGGGTACGCGGGTGCGCGGCACGACGCCGTCCTGCGTGCAGTAGTTCGGCGCGAGCCGCCCGACCGCGCCGAAGGCCCGCTTGCGCGCCTTCCACAGGACCGCTCGCTCGGCGTCGTCGCGCGCGACGCGCACCTCGCGCGCGCCGTGCGTCCGGCACACCGCGCGGACGCGCGCTTCGAGCGGATCGAGCCCGGCCGCCGCGCCGTCGAGCTCGATCAGCAGCACCGCGCCGGCGTCGCGCGGCAGCCCGGCGTGAAACGCCGACTCGACAGCGTCGAGGATCATGTGGTCCATCATCTCGAGCGCCGCCGGAACGATGCCCGCCGCGATGACGCGGGAGACCGCCTCGCTCGCGGCATCGACCGAGTCGAACACCGCGAGGAACGTGCGGTACGCCTCGGGGGCGCGGACGAGCTTGAGGGTCGCGCGCGTGACGATGCCGAACGTGCCCTCCGAGCCCACGACGAGGCCGGTCAGGTCGTAGCCGATCCGGTCCTCGACCGCGCCGCCGAGCTGAACGACCTCGCCGCTCGGCAGGACGAGCTCGACCCCGAGGACGTGGTTCGTCGTGACGCCGTACTTGAGCGTGTGCGGCCCGCCGGAGTTTTCGGCGACGTTGCCGCCGATCGTGCAGGCGGGCTGGCTCGAGGGGTCAGGGGCGTAGAGCAGCCCGGCGTGCTGCACGCGGCGCGTGATCGCCAGGTTGACGACGCCGGCCTGCGCGACGACGCGCCGGTTCACGAGGTCCATCGACTCGATCGCCGTGAGACGGCTCGTGCACACCATGACCGGCGCCGCGACGGGCAGGGTGCCGCCGGAGAGACCGGTGCCGGCGCCGCGCGGCACGAACGGCACGCGCTCTGCGGCGAGGAGACGGAGCACCGCGGCGACCTCGCCGGGCGTGCGCGGAAGGACGACGAGCTCGGGCGCGCCGCGCTCGAGCGTGTAGCCGTCGCACTCGTAGACGAGAAGCGACTCCGGACGATCGACGATGCCGTCGTGTCCGACGATCGCGGCCAGGCGCTCGGCGAGCGTGCGCATGGAGGGAAGTGCACGCCCGCCGCCGAGCCGTGCGTTGCCTGCCTCGATCACGGTCCGGTCTCGCGCGAGAACAGCGTGCGCGCGACGCGCTTGCAGATCAGCCAGCCGCCGCCGCGGCGCACGAGGTCGTCCTGGTAGACGACCGCGACCGTGAGCTCCCGGCGCGTCGGGCCCTCGCCCCGGACGTGCGTCGCGACGGCGTAGGTCTCACAGCTCGCCCGGTCGCCGTGCAGCTCGATGAGCTGGTTGCCCATGAGGTGCTGGGTCACGTCCCAGGAGGCGAGCGCGGTCTCGAGGCGCGCGAGCGCGTCCGCGATGCCGCTCGTCGAGAGCTGGCCCTCGTAGGCGGCGTCGGGGGTGAAGCAGGCCGCAACCCCGGCCAGGTCACGGCGGTCCACCGCCCGGGCATAGCGCATCACCAGATCGTGGATCGCCGCGCGGTCCTGCAGGTCGCGAAGCGTCGGGAGCGCGCTCATGCGGCCGAGTGTGCGTGATCCCGGCTCCGGCGTCGAGCGCGGTCACGATCACTGCAGACGGTGCCCAAGATTGGCGTCCTTGCCGACACCGCTTGTCGACCCGGGTACACGGCGCGGCACCGGCGCCGCGGCGCGGCTTGCCGACCAGGAGATTTTCGCGAGAGAAATCGACCGTGTGGCGCGTTGCCGCGAAACGGCAATCGCTCCTCCGAAGCCTGGCACCCGAGTTGCTTTGCCCCACGGGCGAAGGAGGACGGGCAAATGGCCCCACGAGTCACCATGTACGAGCTGGTCAGCGCGGTTTCCGAGCATGCACAGTCCGAGGAAGAAGTCGTCGCCACCGTGGTGCACATGGTGAATTCCGGGCTCGTCGTGCTCGACGGGCGCTTCCGCGGCGCCCGCTTCGACCTGCGGTCGCTGCCCAGGGTCGCCGCCTGAGAGGACGCACGACGAGGGACCGACTCATGGAAACGCTTCTCCACGCACGCCGCGTGTACATCGGCGGAGAGCAGATCGAGATCTGGGAGAACCCGGACCTTCCGTTCCGCTGCACCCAGGAGGAGATCGAGAGCTATGCGCGGGACGAGGCCTGGGTGCTACTGTTCAACGCTCTCGTGCTGAGCGCCGGCGCAGCCAGCCAGTGAATCGCGCGCGGCTTGCCCGCGCGCTCGGGCTGCGGGATCATGCCGGGCGATGAAGTCCGGCTCCTCCACCCGCGCCCGTGTTCGGCCTGCGTGAGCGCCGTCGGCGCCGGCTCCGCCAGGCGCCCTTTCCGCCCGCGTGGCGCGCGATCGTCGAGCGCAACTTCGCGCTCTTTCGCCGCCTGCCCCCGGCCGACCAGGAAGAGCTCCTCGGCCACATGCAGGTGTTCCTCGCCGAGAAGAAGTTCGAGGGCTGCGGCGGGCTCGAGATCACCGACGAGATCCGGGTGACGATCGCGGCGCAGGCCTGCCTCCTGCTCCTCCACCGCGAACCCCACTACTACCCCCGCCTGGTTTCGATCCTCGTCTACCCACACGCCTACGTCGCGAAGACCACCGAGCGGCTTCCGGGCGGCGTCGTTCTCACCGGCGAATCGGGTCGGCTCGGGGAATCGTGGGTCGACGACGTCGTGGTGCTCGCCTGGGACGCCGTGCGCTCGGGGGCGAGCGACGCGAACGACGGCCACAACGTCGTCCTGCACGAGTTCGCCCACCAGCTCGACCAGGAGGACGGGTCGGCAAGCGGCGCACCGATCCTCGAGCGGCGAAGCCAGTACGTCGCCTGGGCGCGAATCCTCGGCAAGGAGTTCACCTCGCTCCGCGAGCAGCTCGCGCGCGGTGCCGCGACCGACATCGATCCCTACGGCGCGACCAACCCCGCCGAGTTCTTCGCGGTCGTGACCGAGGCGTTCTTCGAGCGGCCGCACGCGCTGCGCAAGAAGCACCCCGAGCTGTACGAGGAGCTCGCGCAGTTCTACCGCCAGGACCCGGCGGCGCTCCTCTCCTGAGCGTCTCGAAGCGTCAGCCCGCAGGCCGCGCGCGGCCGGGACGTCGAGCCTCCTGCGTCACCGCGCAGTCGCCGAGCTGGCGCGCGTAGCGCCGCGCGAGCCGGGCTACCTCGGCCGCGACGCGCTTGAGATGCGGCTTGTTGCGGTACGCGCCCCGGGCGTATCCGGCGTGGCCCTCGTGGTAGGCGAGGTAGAACGCGTACGGGTCGTCCTTCGGAATGCCGTAGCGCCGCTCGCCCATCGCCCCGTACCAGCCGATGAAGTCGCACACGTCGGCGAAATCGTCGCGCGACGCGAAGAAGCCGCCGCGCGCCTCGCGGTACTCGTCCCAGGTGGACTCGAGCACCTGCCCGTAGCCGTAGGCGCTCGACGGCCGCGGCCCGGGAAAGATCCAGAGCAGCTTCCCCCGCGGCGGGCGCACGTCGTGCCGGAAGCGCGACTCCTGGTGGATCACCGCGAGCTGCACCGCGACCGGTACGCCCCACCGCTCGTAGGACGCGCGCGCCGCCTCGTACCACCCGGGGATCTCCTCGAAGATCGCGCAGGCGTCGTGCGGCCGCGTCGGCCGGGGCGCGGCGCAGCCGGCCGCGCAGAGGACGAGGGCTGCGGCCAGCCGCGAGCCAAGCCGTCGCCGGGCCGTCCGCCCGTGCGTCGCTCCGTCCCACCGCACCGGCACCGCCTCCCGTCGTCGCGATTCTTACCCCGGCGGCGGGATGCGATGCCAGATCGACGCGATGTAGCCGCGCGGGTCGAGCTCCCCGGTGCGGGCGCCGCGGCGCGGCTCCTTGCCCGCGCACGACCACGAGTAGATCGTCGCGTGGCCGGTCACGTACATCGGGATGAAGTCCGAGTCCGGGTTCTCGGCGCAGTAGCTGCGCATCGCGTCGGTCGGCGACGGATCGGGGTCGGGCTTCTCCGTGCAGGGCAGGTTCGCGCCGACGTTGCAGGCGTACACCGCCCCGTCCATGCAGCGCCACGACGTGCCGCGCTCGAACGCGGCGAGGGGCGCGTCGGCCGGCGCGCCGAACGCCTTCATCAGCCCGCGCACGATGGACTCCGGAAGCGCGGGCCCCTTGTAGCGCGCGTCCGGCGCGTCGATCGTTCCCACCGCCCGGCAGTAGGCGAACGGGTCGTCGAAGCTTTCCTCCGCGCCGCTCGCTGCCGGAAGGGCCGCGCAGAGCAGCGCTACGCTCGCCACGAGAGCTCGTCTTCGCACGCGATCTCCTCCACCTCGCATCAGACGTCGAGCACGCTCGTCGCCACGTGGTCCCAGTACGTCACCTCTCCCTCGTGCCATTTCACCGCGCGCACCGTGCCGTCCTGCGAGACGACGATCACCACCGCGTCGTGCACGAAGTTGCACAGGCGATAGGCGGCGCGGTGTCGCGTGCCGTCCGCCTCGACGGACTCGCGCACCTTCTCGAGGCCGTCGGCGTCCTTCGCGCGTGCGACCCAGCGCACCGCCGGCAGGTCGCCACCGATCTCGGCGCCGAAGCCGAGGAGCTCGAAGCGCTTGTCGAGCACGACCGCGCCGTCGATGGCCGTGAGGCCCGCGATCAGGTGCGCGAGCTCGAGCATTCCCTCCTCGAGCTGCGCGATGCCGCCGTCGCTGCTCGACGCGTACTCCTCCCAGCCCACGATGCGGCGGTAGTGGCCGCCGTCGGCGTACGCCGCGGCGAGCGCGTTCATCATCGCGACGATGAGCGTGCGAAAGCGCCGGCGCGGCTCCTCCGCGGTGAGGCCGTACTTGCAGATGAGCCGTCCCTCGAGCGACGCGAGCGAGCCCTCGCCCTCGGGCGGAAGGAAGATGACCATGCCGCCGTGGTGCGCGTTGCGGATCAGCGCGATCATCCGCCGCACCATGTGCTGGGCGATCATGCGCGTCACGTCGGGATCGAGGTCGGCCCAGCGCGAGCTCGCGCGCTCGCGCGCCTCGCGGTGCAGCGCGAGCAGCTCCTCCCGCATGTCCGCGAAGGTCGCCGGGAGCCAGCGCGAGTCGAAGATGTCGAGCGTCGGCCGGATGATGCGTCCGCCGATGAGCGTCGCGAGCGTGAGCAGCCCCTTGCACACGGCGATGCGGCCCGGGGCCGTGCCGCGTACGACCAGATTCGCCGGGAGGCGCTGGAAGCTCTGCCGGCCGCCGTGCAGCGCTTGCACCCAGCGCGGTCCGCTGGTCACGATGCCCCAGATCTGGGGGCCGGCGATCGGGTCGACCTGTGCGCCGATCAGCGCACGGTAGAAGTCGACCGCGGGCGCGAGCCGGCGCAGCTCGTGCGGCGTGAGCGGCCGCGGCTGGTCGAGGAGCAGGCGATGCAGACCGTACGGAGGTCCGCCGGGGGCGGGGAAGTCGTCGGGTGTGGCGAGGATCAGGCGGAAGCGGACCGGGCGCTCCTCCTCGCGGAGCAGCGTCGCCTGGTAGCAGGTGGAGAGGATCTCCTCGAGCACCGCGGGCTCCGGCAGCGCGGTGCGCTCGCGCGTGACGTCGCAGTACTCGTCGACGAGCGCGGAGCCGACGTCCCATTCCTCGAGCAGGAAAGCGGCGAGGTCGGACGGGTAGGCGAAGGTCATGACCTCCTTCTTATGCGAGATCGGCGAAGGACAATCGAGCTTCGCAGGCGTCGCGAGCGTGCGCCCGCCGGAAGGGAGCGCACGGGGCATGACGGAGCATCGCGCCGGGCACACCGAGCGCTGCTCCTCGTCGTCGCGGCGATGCTCCCGCTGCTCACGCAGTGCGCCGCGGTCCGCGCCGGGCGCCTGCGTCCGGCGCCGCCGCTCCCGCCACCGGCGAGCGAAGAGCAGCGGCACCCGGAGGTCGCGCTCGTCGCGGACGCGGCGCTGCAGCGTCTCATCGACCCGTACCCCGCCGCCGAGGGACCGAGCTGGCTCGGCGCCGACGTCGCGAGCTCGGTCCGCCTCGCGGACGACCGCTGGGTGTGGCTGTTCGGCGACACGCTGCTCGGCACGATCGTCGGGGACTGCTCGAGCGGCGGCGGGTGCCGGCGCGAGGTGCGCGGCCCCGGGGCCGGGATGATCGCGAACTCGGTGGGCACGATGGTGCTCGGCGCCGACGGCGCGCCGTGGCCGGTCGTCAAGTACTGGCGAACGGAGGACGACGCGCCGGCGCCGATCTTCTCCACGCCCGAGGAGGGCTTCCTCTGGCCGCTCGCCGGGGTGCGGGTCGGCACGGTGCTGCTCGTCGCGGCGAACCGCCACACCTTCGCGAGCGGGCTCGTGCCGGTCGACAACGTGCTGGTGCGCGTCTGGAACCCGGACGCTCCGCCGGACGCCTGGCTGTACGACGTGCACCGCTTCCCGGGCTTCGTCCCGGCGACCGACGGCGGGAGGCTCGTGAGCTGGACCAGCGCGCTCGTCCTGCTCGACGGCATGGTCTACGCGCTGGGCTCGCGCGACGTCGGCCTCGAGGCGGAGGCGGTGCTGAGCCGCTTCCCGGCCGACGCGGTGACCGACGCCGACTGGCGGCTCGAGCCGGAGTACTTGACGCAGGCCGACGACGGCGGAGCGCCGTACTGGAGCAGCGCCCTCGACGTCGCGCACCTGTACGTGATCCCCGGCTTGCCCGGAACCTCGGAGTCGACCCTCGACTTCGCGCCCGGGGTGGGCTGGTACACCTTCCAGATCCCGGCGCTGCGCTACGAGATCCGCATGTACACGGCGGACGACCTGCTCGGCCCGTGGCGCGACCAGGGCATCGTGTACGAGATCCCGCCGCCCTGGAGCACGACGACCCGCGGCTACTGCCCCGAGCCACCCCCGCTCGAGACGCCTCCGGAGGAGATCGACCCGGCGTGCGAGCGGGTGTTCAGCGCGTACGCCGCGAAGGCGCACCCGGAGCTCGCGCCGGCGGGCGGGCACGCCGTGTCGTACAACGTCAACGTCTGGGCGGGCGGGCTCGACGCGGCGATCGAGGCGCTCGAGACGATGCCCGCGTTCTACGTGCCGCGGATGCTCGCGACGCCACCCGGGCGGTGAGCAAGAGCGCTCCGTGTGGCGCTCGAGGCGCGAGCGCGCGCTAGACGAGCTCCGCGAGCCGCTCGGCGAGGCGCAGCACGGTGAGCGGCGCCGAGCCCTCCGCCTTGTTGTTCGCGACGACGAACGCGGGCTTGCCGAGCGCGAGCGCCGAGGTGCAGAGCCTCGCGACCGCCTCCCGCGTCTCCGGGTCGGGATCGACCAGCGTCGCGAACGGCCGGTAGCGCTCGCGCGCCTCCTCGTAGCGCTGCGCGTGGCCGAGCATCCAGCGGACGACCAGCGCCGGCCCGCCCGCCACGACCCCGACCGCCGCGTCCTGCAGCTCGACGTCGGGCATCGTCGGGTGGACGTTCAGGCAGTGGACCGCTCGGGCGGCGGCGAGCGCGGCTGCGTAGCTCGCGCCGAGCAGGCGCTCGTTGCGCAGCTCGACCGCGTAGAGCGGTCCGCGCGGCAGCGCGTCGAGGAAGCGGTGCAAGCGCTCCGCGAAGCGCTCGCGCCCGCCGGGCGCCCAGGCGGGCTGCGGCGGAAGCTGGAAGAGGACGACGCCGAGCTTCGCGCCGAGCCCCTCGCACGCCGGTCCGACGAGCACGTCCGTGACCCAGGCGGCGTCGAGGAAGCAGGGGCTCGCCGTGCCGCGCTGCGCGCCGTAGCGCTCGTGGTCGGGGAAGCGTGCGAGCATCGCCGCTTCGGGCGCCTTGACGACGAAGCGGAAGCCGTCGTCGACCTGCGCCGCGTAGGCCGCGAAGTCCTCGCGCGGGATCGGCGCGTAGTACGTCTGGTCGATGCTCACGCAGCGGAGCAGCGGGTGGCGCGCGTAGGCAGCGAGCCCGGTACGCGCCAGCCGCGCGGGCGTCGCGTTCTCGCCGTAGACGATGCCGCGCCAGCCGGGGAACGACCAGGACGAGGTTCCCATCCGCAGCCCCTCGGGCAGGCGCTCGGCGAGCCGCCGGTGCGCGGGGTCGAGCGGCGCCGGCTCAACCGCACCGTCCGCTGAGCGGCGCCGGGGCTCGGGAGTCGCGCGCGGCGCGGGTCCGCCGTCAAACAGCTCGAGCTGCCCAGCGGCGCCATCGAGCGGTCGCCGGTCCATGCGCGCCCTCGCCCGGGACGGCTCAGCGCGCGGGCGTGAAGCGGACCGGCATGCGGCGCGGCCCGCTGATGAAGTTCGAGCGCAGGCGCTCGACCGGGCCCGCGAGCTCCAGGTCCGGCATGCGCGTCAGCACCTGCTCGAAGAGCGCGCGGATCTCGACCCGTGCGAGGTTCGCGCCGAGGCAGTAGTGCACCCCGCCGCCGCCGAACGCGACGTGCTCGTTCGGCGACCGCCGCACGTCGAAGCGGTTCGGCTCGGGGAAGACCTCTTCGTCGCGGTTCGCGGACGTGTAGAACACGACGACCTTGTCGCCCGCCGCGATCTTCACGCCGCCCAGCTCGGTGTCGCACGTCGCGGTGCGGCGGAAGTGCACGACGGGCGAGGTGAAGCGCAGCATCTCCTCGATCGCCGAGGGAAGGAGGCTCAGGTCCGCCGTGAGCACCCGCCGCTCCTCCGGGTGGTCGATCAGCGCCAGCATGCCGCCCGCGACGAGGTTCCGCGTCGTGTCGCCGCCTGCGTTGATCAGCAGGAGGAAGAACATGTCGAACTCGAGGTCGGTCAGCTTCTCGCCGTCGACCTCGGCCGCGAGCAGCGTGCTCGCGATGTCGTTCGCGGGACGCGCCCGCTTCTCCTCGCGGATGCCGTTCGCGTACGACATCATCTCGAAGATCGCGCGCTGCGCGTCGGCCATTCCCTCGGGCGTCGGCGCCGCGGTGTGCATCCGCTCGGTCAAGCGGTAGAGCTCGCGTCCGTCCTCGAGCGGGATGCCCATCAGCTCCGCGATCACGTAGGAGGGCAGCTCTCCCGCGACCTCGCTGACGAAGTCGCACTCGCCGCGCGGCGCGACCCGGTCGACGATCGCGCCCGCGAGCTCGCTGATCCGCCCCCGCAGCCGCTCGACCATCCGCGGCGTGAAGCCCTTGTTGATCAGCGCGCGCAGCTTGGTGTGCTGCGGCGGATCCATGTTGAGCATCATCTGGCGGATGACGAAGAGCTGCTCGGGCGGCGGGTCCTGCACCATCGTGCCGCCCTGGAACGAGGAGAAGGTCTCCGCGTCGCGCGACACCCGGACGACGTCCGCGTAGCGCGTCACCGCCCAGAACCCCGGGCCGTCGCGCTCGGGATGGCGGTACACGGGAGCTTCGCGACGGAGCCGGGCGAACAGCTCGTGCGGCGGACCCTGCTCGTAGTGCGCGAGGTCGAGCAGGTCGATCGTGGTCGTCTCGGGCGCGAACGTGCCCCGACCATACGCGGCGGGCCCGCTCGGGGTCAACGTCCCGCGCGTCCTGGGTGGCTCCATCGACGCTCGTTGCAACGGTCAGGCGAGGAGCGCGGCGCTCCGCCGCAGCAGCTCTGCCGCCTCGCGCACCACCGCGCGCACCACCTCGGCCGCCGGCAGCACCTCGCGCACCTGACCCGCCGACTCGCCGGCCCAGTTGAGCGAGCGCTCCGGATCCTCGTCGAGGGCCGTCAGGAAGGCGAGCGGGTTGCCGCTCGCGCGCGTCGCGTCCTGGACGGCGCGCCGCAGCTCGTCGCGGCGGCCGAGCCACTCCTGGGTGAAGCGGTTCGCGAGCACCCGCCCGACCACGCCGCGCGGCCACTCGAGGCTGCAAGCGTCGTCGACGATCGGGTCCTTCACAGTGTCGTCGCCGGCGGCGCCCATCGCGAGCGTCGCGGCGAGCCCGCGGCCCGACGCGATGCCGCCCGCGACCACCACGGGCACGTCGCTTCCTGGCTCGCGCGCCATGTCGAGCACCTGCGCGGCGAAGCCGAGCGTGCCGCGCCGGCCGGCGTGGCCGCCTGCCTCCGAGCCCTGGACGATGAGCGCGTCGGGGCGGGCCTCGAGCGCGGCGCGCGCGCCCGCCGCGTCCTGCACCTGGACGAGCACCTGGACACCCGCTTCACGGCAGCGCGCGAGCGCCGGCAGCGGGTCGCCGAACGACAGCGTGATGATCGGCGCGCCGCACGCGAGCGCGACCTCGAGCAGGTCACGCGCGAAGGGCGCCCAGTCCCAGGTGACGACGTTCACCGCGAAGGGACGCGTGGTCGCGGCGCGGCACGCCTCGATCTCGGCCGCGAGCCGGTCGGGGAGGCCGCCGATGGAGCCGATCGACCCGAGCGCGCCGGCGTTCGAGACCGCCGCCGCAAGCCGCGCGCCGCAGTCGCTCGCCATCCCCGCCTGGATGAGCGGGTGCTCGATGCCGAGCCTCTCGGTGAGCGGCGTCCGCAGCATGGCGTCCCCCACCGATCGCGCTATCACCCCGTCGCGCGCGACGCGATCCGGCCGCCGAGCCGCACGAGGTGCTGCGCGGCGCCGCCGAGCGTCAGCTCGATCTGCCTCGTGCGCCGGAAGTAGCGGTGCAGCGGGTACTCCGTGTCGACACCGATGCCACCGTGCAGGTGCTGCGCCGCGTGCGCGACGCGGAAGCCGCCCTCGGCCGCCCAGAACTTCGCCGCATCGAGCGCGTCGTCGGCGTCCAGCCCGGCCCCGAGGCGCCACGCCGCTTGACGGGCGGTGAGCGTGATCGCCTCGGTGTCGATGTAGGCATCCGCGGCGCGCTGGGCGACCGCCTGGAAGGTCGCGATCTTCTGCCCGAACTGCTCGCGCTCCGAGGTGTGCGCGGCGGTCAGGCGGAGCGCCTCGGCGCTGATCCCGGCCTGCAGCGCGCAGAGCCCGGCGGTCATGCGGCGCACCAGCGCGGCGACGATCTCCATCCCGCCGCGCGGGTCGCCGAGCACGTCGGCGTCCGCGACGGCGACGCCCTCGAGGCGGACGTTCGACAGCACGTCGAAGGTCGTCGCCTCGAAGCGCTCGAGCGTGACCCCGGCCGCGCGGGGGTCGACGAGGAACACGCCGCACGCGTCCTCCGCGGTGCGCGCCGGCACGAGGAGCAGCCCCGCGACGTGCGCCGCCGCGACCAGCCGCTTCTCGCCGTCGAGCCGCCACCCGGCGCCGTCGCGCCGCGCGGTCGTGCGCGGCAGCGACGCGACGAGCTCGTCGCTGTCCTCGAGCAGCGCCGGCGCGAGGATCAGCGAGCCGTCGACGACGCGCGGCAGCAGCCGGCGGCGCTGCTCCGTCGAGCCCGCCGCGTCGATCGCCATCGCACCGCCGAGCACGGTCTCGAGATAGGGAAGCGGCGCGACGGTGCGCCCGACCTGCTCGAGCACGAGACAGGCTTCGACCACGCCGAAGCCGCCCCCGCCGACGTCCTCGGCGAGCGGCACGCCGAGCAGCCCGGCCTCGGCGAGCTTGCGCCACTCCTCGGTCGCGACGCGGTCGTCGGTCGCCTCGATCGCGCGCAGCCGCTCGCGGGTCAGGGAGTCACGCAGGATCTGCGCTGCGAGGTCCGCGATCGCGCGCTGGTTCTCGTCGAGCTCGAGGTCCATCTCTCCTCCCCGCCCTTCAGTGGCGCGGCACGCGCGGCATGCCGAGGCCGAACAGCGCGATCAGATCGCGCTGCACCTCGTTGGTGCCGCCGCCGAACGTCAAGAACAACGTACCCTGGTAGGCGCGCTCGAGCCGCCCGCGCAACGGCGCGGCCGGCCCGCGCAGCGCGCCCGCCGCGCCGAAGACCTCGAGCAACAGCCGGTACGCCTCGCAGAAGAACTCGGTGCCGAAGACCTTGGTCGCGCTCGAGACGGCCGGGTTCACCGTCGCTGCCGTCACCGCCTTCCAGTTGATCAAGCGCAGAAACTCGAGCTTCGCGTGCACGCGCGCGAGGTTGATCCGCACCCACTCCTGGTCGATCACCCGGCGGCCGTCCGCGAGGCGCGTCTCCGCGGCCCAGCGCACCGTGTCCTCGTAGACCTTCTCGACCATGCCCGGCGGCGCGATCGCGACGCGCTCGTAGTTGAGCTGGTTGGTGATCAGCTTCCACCCCTGGTTGACGCCGCCGATCAGCGCCGAGCTCGGCACGCGTACGTTGTCGTAGAAGGTATGGGTCGTGCCCGACGACACGAGCGTGTGGATGATCGAGTACGAGAAGCCGGGCGTGCTCGTCGGCACCGCGAAGATCGAGATGCCCTTGTGCTTCGGTGCGTCCGGGTCGGTGCGCGCCGCGAGCCAGATGTAGTCCGCGTAGCCGGCGAGGCTCGTGTAGATCTTCTGCCCGTTGATCACCCAGTCGTCGCCGTCGCGCACGGCGCGCGTCTGGAGCGAGGCGAGATCGGTGCCCGACTGCGGCTCCGTGTAGCCGACCGAGAAGTGGAGCTCGCCCGCGAGGATGCGCGGCAGGAAGAAGCGCTTCTGCTCCTCGCTGCCGAACTCCATGATGGTCTGGGCGATCGCGTTGATCGTGAGCGCCGGGATCGGCGCGAGCGCGCGCCAGGCCTCGTCGTAGAAGATGAACTGCTCGACGAGCCCGCGGTCCTGCCCGCCGTACTCCTTCGGCCAGCCGATGCCGAGCCAGCCGTCGCGGCCCATCTTGCGCACCGCCTCGAGGCAGTGCGGGCCACCGGTGTCGCCGCGCGCGACCTCGGCCTGGACCTCGGGCGTCATGAGCTCGGCGAAGTAGGCGCGGAGCTCGGCGCGCAGAGCCTCCTGCTCGGGCGTGTAGGCGATGTACATCGTGCGGGCTCCTTCTCCGGGAGGGTGGGGTGGCGCTTCGCGGCGCGACCTTGCCGGTCCCTCCCCCGATGGTCAACCGGCGTCCGGCCCACCCCTCGAGAACGCCCGGAGGAACGATGTTCGCGCCGAAGAAACGCCTCCCTCTCGGAAACAGGACGACGCGCCGCGCCACGGACGGGCGGCGACGGGAGCCAAGTGATGAAGACGACTCCATCGCATCGGATCGCCGCCACCGCGGTCGCTGCAGTGCTCGCGCTGCTCGTGCTTAGCGCCGGACCGGCGGGTGCCCAGAACATCATCCCCAACGGCACCTTCGATGGCTGCATCGGTGGGTTCGTGCCGCACGCTCGCCTGGGAGCCGGAGGTCGAGTTCGACGACCGTCCCGGATCGGGCTCGCTTCGCGTGTCTGACGTCGCAGGCATTCCAGCCGCCCTGGCGAGTGCCTCGCGGTGCGTGAGCGGGCACGTGCCGCCCGGCCCGTACTACTTCGAGTTCTGGGTCCGCTTCGCGGCCGGGGAGACGGCGAACGGCAAGGCGTCGTCCTACGTGTACTTCTATCCGACCAGCAATTGCTCCGGGTCGCCGGTCGGGTACCTCGCGACCACCCCGGCGCAGGCGACTCCGGCGTGGGGACGCGTCCTGTGGACGCGTCTGCGCGCGCGCGACATCAAGACCGCGGCGGTCGTCGTGCCGGAGGGCGTCTTCAGCTACAGCGTACACGCCCTGGTCGACCGGACGAGCGGCACCGTGCTGACCGCGAACTTCGACCACCTCTTCCTCGCGCCGGTCGGCAAGCCGCTCTGCGCCGGGCGCGTGCCGACCATCGGTGGCAGCGACGCCTCGGACGCCCTGTTCGGCACACCCGGGTCGGACGTCATCGTCGCCTTCGGTGGCGACGACGAGATCTTCGCCGGCGACGGCAAGGATTTCGTCTGCGCCGGTGCCGGCAACGACCTGGTCGACGGCGGAAAGGGGCCCGACCGTCTCTTCGGCGAGGCCGGCGACGACGACCTGTACGGCGGCCCCGGGCGCGACGTCCTGAAGGGCGGAGCGGGCAGCGACTTCCTGTCCGGCGAGGAGGGCAAGGACCGCTGCGTCGGCGGCGCCGGCACCGACGTGGCGCACGGCTCCTGCGAGAAGGTGCGCAGCACGCCCTGAGCACGCGACGCGCGCACGCGGCGGTCGGAAAGGAGGCGGGCGCGGCAATCGTGTCGCGCCCGCTTTCGCGCGCTACGCCCGGCGGCGGCCCCGTGTGCTGCTGCGTCCCGCTCCCGGCGCGACCCGACGCGCCGGCTTCCAGGCGTACCGCGCGAGGTCGATCCGCCCGCGCGCCATCTCGACGTCCTCCGCCTCGAGGAGGTCGCGTTGCACCTCCGCCCAGCCCGGTACGGCGCGCGGGCTCACCTCGCCGCGCGCGTTCACCACGCGGTGCCACGGGACGTCGCTGTCCGAGCCGAGCGCGTGCAGCGCGTAGCCGACCTGCCGGGCGTGCCGCGGCATCCCGGCGAGCGCCGCGACCTGGCCGTACGTCGCGATCCGTCCCCGCGGGATCCGCCGCACGACGGCGTAGATCCGCTCGTACGTGCCGTCGCCCGCGCGTGCCTCGGGATCCTTCGGCTTCGCCCGCCTCGCCATGCTGCGCAGGACGGTGCACGGGGCGCGGCGGTGCGTCAAGCGACCGCACCTGCGTTCGCGGTTGAGCCGCGGGGCGGGCTCTGGTTCACCGGGCGAGCGCATGGAGCCGAACCCTGGTGAGCCGGCGGTGCGGGTCGCCGCGCGCGCCTACCCGCCGGCGCTCCGCTGGGCGTGCGCCGGGCTCCTCGCCGTGGCGGGCGGGATCCTGCCGCTCCTCCTCTACCGCGTGCTCGCCGTCACCGACCCGCCGGCCACGACCGGAATGCTGCTCCGCGCCCTGCTCGCGTTCGCCGCGGTGCCGTGGCTCGCGGCCTGGTTCCTGCGGCGCGCGCTCGCCGCGGACGTCGTGCTCGGGCAGGGCGAGCTCGTCGTGCGGGTCGGCGGCGAGGCGCTGCGCGTGCCGCTCGCACGGGTCGCCGCGGTCGAGCCGTGGCGGCTGCCGCTGCCCGAGCCCGGCTTCTCGCTGCGGCTTGCGTCTGGAGAGCGGCTGCGGCTCGGCATCGGGCTGCGCGATCCGTCGACGCTCCTCGACGCGCTCGCCGCGGCGGGCGTCGAGCCGGCGTCGGCGGTCCGCGGGCACCTGACGCTGGTCTACGCCCGCGCCCGGGCGGCGATCGGGGCCTGGCGCTGGTATCACCTCGCCGTCAAGTATCCGCTGTTCGCGCTCTTTCCCGCCGGCGTCCTGTTCCGCGCGTACCAGCTCATCGCGTACGGCGGGCTGCTCGGGCAGTACGAGCTCGAGGGCGCGGCCGCGTACGTCCGGACGGCGGCGCTCTACTGGGTCACGGCGACGGTCTACCTCGTGCTCTACGGGAGCGGGTGGCGCGTCCAGATCGAGCTCGCGTCGCTGCTCGGCGCGCTCGCCGCGACGCGCGCCGGCGAGCCAGTTGCGCTGCGCACGCGCCGGCTTGCGGAGAGCGTCGGGCGGCTCGCGTTCTATGCGGGCGTGCCGCTTCTCCTCGCGCTGCGCTTCGCGAGCTGAGCGCGCGCGGTGCGGCGGGCGCCGCGCCTAGCGGACGATCACCTCGGCGTGGAAGTCGTGCACCGTGCTGCTGCGCGGAACCTGGGCCTCGAAGGCGGCGGCGCCGCCGGCCGGAATGGTCTCGGGGATCGCGGGGACGATGACGCGGGTGAGCGCGCGGCCCTGCGCGTCGCGACCCTCCACCCGGACGGAGGTGCGAACGGCCGGCTCGCTGCCGCGGTTGACGATCGTGCCGACGAGCTTGACGAGCGACGGGTCGTACGCCGGCTCCTCGTGCATCGAGAGGATCGCGACCTGCGGTCCGCTCGGCGGCGGCGCCTCGGGCTCCTTGCGAATCGCGGCGCAGCCGGCCACGCCGAGCGGGGACGCGAGGAGGCAGGCGAGGAGCAGCGGCCGTGCCTGAATCAGTCGGTGTCCCATGCGCTCTCCATATCGCGATCTCGCGCGGCGTGCAGGCGGCGCGCGGCCGCGCGCTCGCGGTCGAGGATCCGGGACGCTAGAAGGCGCGGGCGATGGGCAAGGCTGCGATCATCACCGGAGCGTCGTCGGGCATCGGGCGTGCGCTCGCGATCGAGCTCGGGCGGCGTGGCTACGCGCTCGGGCTCGCGGCGCGGCGCGAGGACGTGCTGGCCGAGGTCGCGCGCAAGGTGGTCGCGGCGGGCGGCCCGCGGGCGGAGGTCGAGCGGCTCGACGTCGGCGACACCGCGGCGGTTCGCGAGGTGATCCCGCGCCTGGCCGAGCGGCTCGGCGACGTCGGACTGGTCGTCGCGAACGCCGGCATCAGCGGCGTGCGCCGGGCGGGCGACGAGCGCTTCGCGGTCGACGAGGCGATCATCCGCACGAACCTGCTCGGCGCGATGGCGACGGTCGATGCGGCGGTGCGGCTCTTCCGCGCGCGCGGCGGCGGTCACGTGGTCGGCATCTCGTCGGTCGCCGGCTACCGCGGGCTTCCGGGGCACGCCGCGTACTCGGCGTCGAAGGCCGCGCTCAACGCGTACCTCGAGGCCGTGCGCACCGAGGTTCGCGACGCGAACATCCGGGTGACGACCCTCGCCCCGGGCTACGTCGACACGCCGCTCAACCAGCACATGAAGTCGCGCCCCTTCCTGGTGAGCGCCGAGGAAGGGGCCGCGCGCGCGGCGGACCTGATCGAGCGCGGCGTTCGCGAGGCGACCGTGCCGGTCTTCCCGTGGAACGCGGTCGCGTTCGTCATGCGGAACCTCCCCGCACCGCTGTGGGAGCTCGCGATGCGCAGCGGGCCGGCGCGACGCGCGGCGGATCCGGAGCAGCGCTAGCCCGACGATTCGCGCATCGAGCGGCGACGCTCGAACCTACGCCCCGTCCGGGGCACGCTCGAGCACGTAGAGCGCGCCGGAGCGGCCCGCCCAGCGCCGGAACGGGACGCGCTCGAGGACCCGCCAGCCGGGCAGCGGACGGTTCGTGATCTGGTAGCGCAAGGTGCCGCCCGGGTGGGTGAGCCAGGGGAAGAGCAACCTTCCCTGGGCGTCGCGCGGCGCGCGCTCGGGGTGCGAGAAGTGCAGCCAGCCGTTGACCACGTAGCCGCCGTCGATCTCCGCGTCGGCGGCGCCGCGCGCACGGAGCCGCTCGACCGCCTCCCAGAGCGCCGCGTTGTACGCGAGGTGGTCGCGCATCCCGACCGCGCTCGCGGAGGCGAAGAGAGCGACGCCGGCAAGCAGCACGGCGCGCCGCCACCCGCCGACCGCCGGGCGCGCCGTCAGGACGAGCGCGACGGCGAGCGGCAGGAGCGCGAGGAAGTAGCGGTCGTAGAACAGCCAGAGGACGGCGACGAGCGCGAGGTGTGCGGCGAACGACCAGGCGACGAACGACTCGCCCGGCGAGAGCCGCCGGATCGCGAGACCGGCCGCGAGCGCGCTCGAGGCGAAGGCGAGGCACGTCGCGGCGGTCGCGAGCCACGCCGGCGGCGCGACCGCCTCCCGGCCCGCGACCAGCGCCTCGGTCGCGCCCAGCTCGCCCCACGTCCAGGTGAAGCTCGGTGCGAGCGGCGGCGGCCAGCCGGCGTCGCGCAGCGCCGCGAAGCCCGCGAACACGACGAGGACGGCGAGCGCCGGCAGGGCGCATGCGAGCGCGCGCCGCGTCACCGCGGCGGCGGTGAGCGGTAGCAGGGCGACACCCAGCGTTCCGGCTGCAGTGAGCATCGCCTGCGCGACGAGGTCGGGAAGCCGTCGGAGCGCGGTGAAGAAGTAGGCGCGGCGGAACTCGGGCGAGCCCACGACGTCACGCAGGTCGGCGATCGCCACTGCACGCGAGTCGCCCCACCAGAGAAGCGCCGCGAGAAAGCCGAGCGGCAGGGCGACGGCCGCGAGCCGGCGCGGGCTCCGGCCCCACGCGCCGCCGTGCAGCGCGAGCGTCAGGACGGCTGCAACCGGGATCGCCGCCCCGACGACCCGCACCGCCGCCGCGACGCACGTGAGCGCGACGAACGAGGCAAGCCACGCGTCGCTCCGCCTCTCGAGCGCCCGGACGAACGCGAGGCTCGCCGCGAGCGAGGCCGCGAGGAACGGCACGTCGGTCATGAACGACGCCGCCAGCACGACGAACACCGGGTTCGCGCCGACGAGCGCGACGCCGGCGAGCGCGTCGCGGCGCGCCACCCCGAGCTCGCGCAGCAGGAGCAGCAGCGCGCACAGGCCGAGCAGCGCAGCGACCCACGTCGAAACGCGCAGCGCGGTGAACGAGAAGCCGAACGGCAGGCAGAAGAGGGCGCCCCAGAGGACGTGTGCGACGTTCGGGTGCGCCGACCAGCTCATCACGAGAAGGCCGTCGCCGGCGAGCAGACGCTCCACCGACCAGGCGTAGACCCAGTCGTCGATGAGCGGGGTGTCTTGGAACGGCCGCAGGACGAGCGCGACCACGGCTCCCGTAGCGAGGATCGCGAGGCAGTCGACGAGCGAGCCCTGCCGCCTCGCGGCGCGCCAGGCGCCGGCCTGCGGCGGGGCGGCGATCGCCTCGCGTCCGCTCGTCATCCGCCCGGCGATAGCGCAGGCACGCCGCTCGGCGAAGCGCGCTCTCCAGCCGTGGGAGAGCCGGGTCGCGCCGATTCCCGGCGCTGCGACGACCGCACGGTGCGAGCGTGCGCTTTCCGGGCACGGGGCCTGCTTCGGGGAGGGGCCATGAAGAGCCTTCCGCACCATTACGGTGCCGAGGCGACGGCAGAACCGGAGGGGAACGTCACGATCTCGTCCCCGGGGCTGCCGCCGCTCGCCACGGCGCCGCCGCGGGAGTTCGACGGCCCGGGGGATTGCTGGTCGCCCGAGACGTTGCTCGTCGCCGCGGCGGTCGGCTGCTTCGTCTTGACGTTTCGCGCCGTCGCCCGGGCGTCGAAGCTCGAGTGGCTCTCGCTCGACTGTCGCGGCGAGGGTGTCCTCGACCGCGTCGACGGGAGGACGCGCTTCACCGCGCTCACGCTCCGTGCGCGGCTGCGGCTTCCGCCGGGCGGCGACGCCGAGCGCGCGCGGCGTCTGCTCGAGAAGGCGGAGCGCGGCTGCCTCGTCGCGGCCTCGCTCGCCTTCGAGCCGACGCTCGAGGCGGAGGTCGAGGTCGCGTGACGTCCGGCGCCAGGCGGCGGTGCGGCGGCGCTCAGACGGCCTTGCGCATCGCCCGGTGCGGGATGCCCGCCTCGAGGAACGGCTCGCCGCACACCGCGTAGCCGAGCTTCTCGTAGAACGGGACGACCGCCTCCTGCGCGTGCACGAGCACCGTGCGCAGGCCCGCGGCACGCGCGTTCGCCTCGAGGACGTCCATCAGGATCCGTCCCGCGCCGTGCCCGCGGAAGTCCTCGAGCACGGCGAGCCGCTCGCCCTTTGCCACGCCGTCGACCACGCGCAGGCGCGCCGTGCCGATCGGCACGCCGTACACCCAGGCGAGGAACTGGGTGCACTCGGGGTCGCGCCCGTCGGCGTCGACGTCCTCGGGCACACCCTGCTCCTCGACGAACACGGCACGACGAAGCGCGAGGCAGATCGAGAGGTTCTCGATGCCGACCGCGTCCGCCTCGATCTGGTTCGAAACCGGCACGAGCTCTCCTCCTTCTCGACAGTCTGCCGCGGATCGCGGCCGCTGTCACCCGCACCGGAGGGAGCGACCCGGGTCGGGGTGATGGACGCGAGCCTCGGTTCCATGCTTCACGGAAGGAGCACGGAGCACGCGAGGGTGCGTGCAGGAGGAGGTCGAGGATGACGCGTTTCGAGGCTCGTGGTCGTGCGCGCCGCGCGCCGCTGCTGGTGACGCTCGCGCTGGCCCTCACGGCGCTCGCGGCCGGCCCCGCGCAGGCGGGCGAGCCGTCGCCCGGCGCGGCCGCGCCGAAGCCGCCCGCCGAGCTCAAGGTCGGGATCACGACCAACTACCCGCCGATCGTCTTCGAGGAGGACGGCAAGATCGTCGGCGTCGAGGCGGACCTCGCGCGCAAGCTCGGCGAGGAGCTGCCGACCAAGATCACCTTCGTCCAGCTCGACTGGGAGGAGCTCTGGCCCGCGCTGCGCGACAAGAAGATCGACGTCGTGATGGCGGGCGTCTCGATCACCGAGCGCCGCGGCCAGCTCGTCGCGTTCACCGACCCCTACATGCGGGTCGGGCAGATGGCGCTGATCCGCAAGGCGGACATGGCGAAGCTCAGCGATCCGTCCGCCATGGCCGAGCCCGGGCGGCGCATCGGGGTCGAGAAGAACACGACCGGCGAGGCGTTCGTCCGCCGGCATTTCGAGAAGGCGAACGTCGTGCCGTTCGACTCGGTCGAGCGCGGCGTGGCGGCGCTGCGGGCCGGCGAGGTCGACTTCTTCGTGCACGACGCGCCCACGGTGTGGCGCGTCGTGGGCCGCCCGCCGAAGGAGGATCCGGAGCTGATCGGCCTCTACCGTCCGCTCACCGACGAGTACCTTGCCTGGGCCCTGCGCAAGGAGGACGCCGGCACGCTCGGGGTGCTGCTCGACGCGAAGATCGAGGAGTGGCGGAAGAACGGCCAGCTCCAGGAGGTCATCGACCGCTGGATTCCGGTGACCAAGGTAAGCAAGTGACCTCTGGATCGCGCTGAGCGGCGCGGCCGCAGGAGGAAGGGATCGTGATCGACCGGGTGGTGCTCGTCAAGCTCAAGAAGGAGTTCGCCCATCCGGAAGGCCGCGCGGAGGTCGCGCGTCGCGCGCTCGACGTCCTGCGGCCGCTTCCGGGCGTTCTCTCCGTGACCGCGGGCGGTCCGGGCGACGAGGCGAGCGCCGCGTCGTGGGACGTCGCGATCATCGTGCGCTTCGCGACGCTCGCGGACTTCGAGTCCTACCGGGCGCACCCCGAGCACCGGCGCTTCGCCGACGAGTACCTGGCGCCGCGCACGGAGGTCCGCAAGGGGTGGACCTTCGAGGTCGAGACCCGCTGAGCCGCTGCAGCCGTCACCGCGAAGCAGGTAGCCGCTCGGTCCGGCGCGTCCGCCGATGGCGGCGTTGCTCAGGCCCGCGGCTTGGCGAGGAAGGCGATCAGCTCCTTGTCGGTCCGCCGGACGCCGTCGCGCGCGCCACCCTTCGTCCACAGACGGCGGCTGCCGGCGCAGGTCGGGCACTCCGACGGCAGCAGCGGGTCCAGGTCGCGCGCGGCACGGCCGCGCGCGCGTGCTCGGCAGTCGGGACAGTCGATCTCGCGGTAGCCGTTCTCGCCGGCCAGAACCACGGCCAGCTTGCGAGTGAGGAGGGCGGCCAGGCCCTCGAGCTCCTCGCGCTCCTCGCGCGTCATCGTGCTCCTCTCGATGGAAAGCATGCGAGCCCCGGCGACGCGGCGAAGCGAGCCACCGCCGGCACCCGTCGTCTGTGGGGAAGAATCAGTAGCGGCCGCGTCCGCCGCCGCCGAAGCCGCCGCGCACGCCGCCGCGTCCGCCGCCGCGCGGGCCTCCGCCGAATCCGCCGCGCGGGCGGTCCTCGCGCGGCTTCGCCTCGTTGACCGTCAGCGCGCGACCGCTGTGCTCGCGTCCGTTGAGCGCGTTGATCGCAGCCTCCGCCTCCGCGTCGCTTCCCATCTCGACGAAGCCGAAGCCGCGGCTGCGGCCGCTCTCGCGGTCGCTCACCACCGTCGCGCTCGCGACCGTGCCGAAGTCCGCGAAGAGGCGCTCGAGCGCTTGCGAATCGACGCTGAACGCGAGGTTGCCGACGTAGAGCTTCCTACCCATTTCTCTCTCCTATCCTGCGAGTTCGCTGCGACCCCGGTTTTACTTTCAGGTCGCGTCTGAAAGGGGCCGCTCTTCGGGCCCACGAAGGCAGGAAGACGAGCAAGCTCCATCCGGGCAGGAATTCTACTGCGCCGTAGGCGACTCGATCGTTCGAACCAACCGCCTTCCGCTTAGCACGAGATGGGGGGGCGCACACCAGACTCCGGCGGGAAAAAAATCCACGCCGGAGCCCGGTGCGAGGCAAGGCGCGAGGCGCGCTTACACGGGATCGGCCGTGCAGGGAGCGCCCCCGCAGACGTCGATGACCGCGCCGTCGGTCTTGAGGAACTCCGCCTTCTGGCGCCGCGCCTCTGGATCGGCTCGCGGATCTTCGTGCGGGTCCTCGCCCTCCTGGGGTGCGAGGTTGACGAGCGGCGGCACGGGCGCGCCGCTGTCCCAGATGACGATCGCCGAGCCATCCCACGGGTAGGACGGGATCGGCTCGATGCCCCAGTAGTACGGCTCGACGTAGGGCAGGCGTCCGGGCACGACCGCGGGCTCGTGGATCCGCGCGCCGATGGTCCGCGCCTCGATGTTCGCGACGTCGGGCGAGACCTGGTGGTCGCCGAACGCGACGTGCATCAGCACCTTGTGCGGCGGCGTGTTGGGCAGCGGGTCGTCGGTCATGTGCAGCGCGTAGCCGTTCGCCTCGCCGCGGTCCCACAGCATCTGCAGCAGCAGGATTCCGATGCCGCGCTCGATCTCGTCGGGGTACGACGGATCGTAGATCGCCCGGTAGGTATCCCAGTCGACGCTGCGCTGCAGCAGGATGGAGTAGTTCATCCCGGGGACGCCGAGCACGGCACGGGTCCAGTCGATCGCGACCGCGGTCGCGATGCCGCCCATGATGCCGCCCTGGCTGTTGCCGTCATAGAAAAGATCCGAGCGGTCGATCACCGGCTCGCCGTTCGCCTGGAACGCCGGGTGGGTGACGAGGCCGTCCTCATGGATCATCAGCCGCCCGAGGAACAGCGTGTTGAGCACGCCCTGCTGCAGGCGGTCGGCGAGCGTCGGGAAGCGCGACACGTCCTGGAGGATCTGCACCGCGTTCCCGATGTCCTCCTCCGACATGCCGATCCACTTGGTCGCGCAGAAGACGAAGTTGTGCTCGTTCGCCATGCGCCGCACGTTGCCCGCGCCGACCTCGCGCTCGCTGCCGAGGAGGCCGTGGCCGTAGACCGAGGCGCGCGCCGGCACCGCACCGCCGTTCGGACCCGCGACCGCGGCGCGCGGCACGATGCACTGGAAGACCGCGTTGTAGGTGCCGTTCACCTGCGGCAGGTCGCTGCCGGCGTAGTTGAAGCGCGTGCCGGGAGAGCCGTCGCCGGTCAGGTAGAGCGGCACCTCGAACTTCCCGGAGACGCGCCGGACGATGAACTCGTCGACGTCCTCCTCGACGTTCTCGACGGTGAACGCGGGTGCCGCATCACCGAGCCGCGCGAACGCGTCGTCGCGGATGTGCAGCATGCGCTCGGTCAGGTTGCGCTGGCTCGCGACCGTGAAGTCCCAGGCGAGGTAGAGCGTCTCGTCGCGCGCCACGCCGGCCGCTTCGAGGTCGGCGAAGATGCGCTCGTAGCGGTCGCGCTGCGCCTCGACCTCGGGGACGTTCGAGATCAGCCGGTCACGGTAGGCGCGGAACACGTCGCCCGCGGGGATGAGGTCGCCGGCGGCGTTGCGCAACCGGCGCAGCGCGACGACGTGGCGATGTCCCTCCTTGAGGTTGCGCGCCGGACGGATGTAGAGCACGCGCGCGTCGTCGCTCGACACCGACGCGTCGAGCTCCGAGAAGTACGGGATGCGCTCGCCGGTGACGGTGTCGAGGATCACCGCGGGCGCGTCCTCCGCGAGCGAGCCGCCGATGTTGGCCACGCTCACGAGACCGGTCTGCTCGAGGTCGATGCCGGGAACGAAGGTCGAGATCTGCGCGCCCGGGCTGAAGCCGTCGTTGCGGTTCCACTCGGTGGTGTCGACGTGGACGCCGTCCTTGTTGCGGATCGCGGACTCACGCTCGATGTGGATGCGGAGCCCCGTGTCGGTCGAGTCGTCGGGGCGCGTGAAGAAGTTGCTCGGGAACGGCAGCAGGCAGTGGCGCTGGTCGATCGGGTCGCAGCGGTCGGGGTTCTCGACGTCGAGCTCGATCGTCCCGCCGCCGCCGTCGTCGCTGTCGCCACAGGCGCTCGGGCCGGCGAGCAGGAACGCTGTGAGGAGGACGGGAAGGACGCGCAGGCGACGGCCGGCGCGAGCCCCGTGCGGCAGGGATGCGGTCAGGTTCATCCCGCCCTCATAGCCGGCCTCCCGGTCGGGGCGCCAGTAGGATAAGCACTCGGGGCGAAGCGGCCGGGCGGCTATAGGGGCCACGCGGAACGGCCGTTGGAGGGCGACGGTGGCGGGAGAAGGACAGGGAAGGGCCGGGTCGGGACTCGTTCGACGCAGCGGGGCGATCGTCCTCCTGGCCGCGTGCCTGACGCTGCCGCTCGCCCGGGCCGCGCGCGCCCAGCAGCAGGAGCTCAACTTCGACGCGTCGGTCAACTACGTCTACGCGGCGCAGCTCGGCTTCGGCGGCTACCGCGTGGGCGGGCTGTCGGTGCAGGTCTACTCGCTGCCCATCGAGCGCACACTGCACGACGTGTTCCTCGACTGGCGGCTGCGCGTCGCCTTTCCCATCCTCTACGGCGACTACGATTTGGACGCCACGCAGGAGCTCCAAGGGGTTCCGTACCGGCTGCGCGTCGACCAGCGGACGCTGAGCGCCGAGCCGAAGCTCAAGCTCGAGATCCCGCTCACCGAGCGCTGGACCGCGTCGCTGATCGGCGCCTGGGGCTTCGGCTCGAGCTTCGACACGAGGGTTCGGCTGCGCATCGCCAACTACCCCAGCTTCCGCCTGCGCCAGTTCGAGCAGAGCACCTGGTACTACACCTACCAGGTCGGCGTCAGCAGCCTCTTCCAGGAGAAAGTCGGCCGCTGGACCCTGAGCCTGGGCAACGCCTTCATCTACGCGGGCACCGCGGACCTCGAGACCGACGCCGCCGAAGGCGGCGAGGTCCAGGCCTACGGCGCCCTGGAGACCGGCGTCGAGGCGCGCCATCCGCTCGGCCTCCGCGTCTCGGGCTACGCGCCCGACGCGAGCCTGTTCTTCATCTGGTACTACTTCGCGCCCGCGCTCGAGTTCACGCGCGTCGGGCGCGCGTTGCTGCAGGTCGACCACCTCTACGAGGTGGGGCTCACCTTCGGTGCGGACCCGGAGACGCCCTTTCGCATCCCGCTGCTGGGCAACCCGCGGCTCGGCGTCAGCTACCGGGTCGGCACGGACCTCGACGCCGTGCGGCTCAACTTCGGCTTCCCGTTCTAGAGCGCGCGCGAGGCGGAAGCGCTGCGGGATGCGCCGTCAGCGCGCGCCGGCGGAGCTGCGCCACGCGTCGAGCAGGTAGAAGGCCGAGATCACGAGCGCGTGCGAGATCGTGCCGTCGGCAACCAGGCCCGGGATCGCGTCGAGCGGCACGATCTCGACCTCGGTCTCCTCGGTGGTGTCGAAGCGCGGCTCGTGCAGCCGCTCGACGTCGCGCGCGACGAAGGTGTGCAGCCGGTTGCCCTGGATCGCGGGGTTCGGGTGCACGCTGCCGAGCGCGACCAGATCCTCCGAGTCCCAGCCGGTCTCCTCGACCATCTCGCGCCGCGCCGCGTGGAGCGGCGAGGGATCGTCCGCGTCGACCATCCCGCCCGGGATCTCGAGCGTGAAGTCGCCGAGCCCGTGCCGGTACTGGCGGATCATCACCACGCGTCCGTCGCGCGTGAGCGGCACGACGTTCACCCAGTCGCCCGCGTCGAGCACGAAGAAGTCGTGCTCCGAGCCGGTGCGCGGCGAAAGGCTCCGGTCGCGGCGCAGCGAGAAGACGCGGCACCGGTAGACCATCTCGGTGTCGAGGCGCTTCCAGGGACGGATCTTCGCGGGGCGGGTCATGCGTCGGGCCGGCTGCGGCCTCAGAAGAGCCGACGGTACTCGATCGCCGGGCAACGGTCCATGACCACCGTCATGCCGGCGTCCTGGGCGCGCAGCGCCGCGGCCTCGTCGATCACCCCGAGCTGCAGCCAGAGGATCTTCGCACCCACCGCGATCGCCTCGTCGACCACGCCTGCGACGAACTCGGGGCGGCGGAAGACGTCGACGACCTCGACGGGCTCCGGGACGTCGCGCAGGCTCGGGTAGCACGGCATGCCGAGCACCTCGCGCTCGTTCGGGTTCACCGGGATCACCCGGTGCCCGCGCTCGCGCAGGAGGCGCGCGATGCGGTGGCTGTCGCGGGCGGGATCGGCCGAGCAGCCGACCACCGCGAACGTGCGCGGCGTGGCGAGGATCTCGCGGATCGTCTCGTCGGGCGGGTCGGTGAAGCGGCGTCCTCCCACGGATCGATCGTCCGGGGCGGAGCGTGGCGAGGCAAGCGCGAGCTCGCGGCGAGGCGCGACCCGAACGGGCCGCCGCCGCCCGGCCAAGGCCCTTGAGCCGTGAAAGACCGCGCCATAAGGGACGTCTGTGCGGCTGGTGGACCCCGAGGGGAAGGCCGTGGCGCGCGGCCTCGCGCGCCGGGTGATGCCGCTCGTCGTGCTCGCCGCGCTGCTCGTCGCGGGCTGCCAGCGCGACGCCGCGTCGCGCGCGACGCCGCCGGACGTCGTGCTGATCGTCGTCGATGCGTTGCGCGCCGACCGCGTCCGGGAGGCGCTCCGCGGGCGCGGCGGGCTGCCGACCTTCGCCCGGCTCGCACAGGACGCCGTCGTCTACGAGCGCGCCGCGAGCCCCGCGACCTGGTGCGTGCCGGGCTACGCCTCGCTGCTCACCGGCCTCTGGCCGTCGTTCCACGGCGCCGAGCGTCGCGTGCACGACGGCGAGACGCAGGTGCTGCCGCTCGACGCCGAGGTCCGGACGCTGGCCGAGCTGCTCCGCGCGCGCGGGCTCCGCACCGGCGCGTTCCTCCCCGGACGCCCCGACCTCTCCCCCGAGGTCGGCTTCGACCGCGGCTTCGAGGACTTCGTCGACGACCCGCGACTCGCCGACCCGAGGAGCATGGCGCAGGCAATCGCGCGCTGGCTCAACGCGCGCAGCGGGCCGGTGTTCCTCTTCGTTAGCCTCGACGGGCTACGCCGCGCGCGGGAGGAGGACGGTGCGCTGGTGCCGCGGGCGGAGATCACCACCGTGGCGGCGCGCGAGGGGGGCCTCACGCCGGAGCGCCAGGCCAAGCTCAACGCCGGGTACGACGCGTCGCTGGACGAGGTCGACGCGGCGGTGCGCGAGATCCTCGCCGTGCTGCAGGCGGACGGCCGCTACGCGGGCGCGCTCATCGTGGTCACGGCGGACCACGGCGAGCTGCTCGGCGAGCAGGGCCTCGCGGGGCACGGCTGGCCGCCGTTCGAGGGCATGCTGAGCGTTCCGCTCATCGTCAAGTATCCCGAGGGACGGGACGCGGGCGAGCGGGTGGAGCACCGCGTCTCGACCATCGGGGTCTTCGCGACGATCCTCGAGGAAACCGGCGTCGCGCTGCCCGACGGGGTGAAGGCGCGGCCGCTCGACCAGCGGCACCCCGTGTGGGCAGAGGACGTCGACCGCAAGGGACGCCGCGTCCGCGCCGGCTACGACGGCCTACGCCACAAGCTGATCCGCATCCAGGAGGGCGAGGTCGACGTCGCGTGCCTGTACGACATGTACAAGGACTGGGGAGAGCGACACCCGGACTGCTCGCAGAGCAACGACAGCCCGCTGCACCGGGCGATGGCGTCCTTTGCGAGCCAGCCGCGGTTCGGCGAGCCCGAGAGCGGGCTCGCGCGGGCGAACGGCCGCGCCGCGCCGCCCCGTGCGGAGCGGGCGCACGCCACGAACTAGCGCCGAGCTCGTCCGCGACCGCGCGCCCGGAGCGGCGTGGCGTGCCCGGTCCGCTCTTCAATCGCCCGTCGCTCTGTTAACAGCAGGAAATCCTCACGGTCCCGGCATGCGCGTACTCTTCGTCAGCGGCATCGACGGCTTCTGCCATCGCTACCAGGTCCTGCACCGCGCGGCGCAGCTCGCCTCGTGCGGCGGGCAGGCGACGATCCGTCACTTCGCCGACCCGCGCCTCGTGGACGACGTCGCGGCGAGCGATCTGGTCTTCCTCTACCGCGTGCCCGCGACCGAGCACGTCCGCTCGCTGCTCGACCGCGCGCGCGAGCGTGGCGTCCCGTCGATCGGCGCGATCGACGACCTGATCTTCGTCGACGACCCGGCGCTGCTGCCGCCGCTGGACCACCTGCCGCCCGGCGAGCGCGCGCTCTGGCGGCGCGGCGTGCGGCGCTACCGCGCGACGCTCGCCGCGTGCGACGCCGTCGTCGCCCCGACCGAGCCGCTGATCGAGGCGGCGCGGGCGCTCGGCTGGCGCGCGTACCTGCACCGCAACGCCGTCGCTCCGGCCGAGCTCGAGCTCGCGCGCCGGGCGCGCGCCGCGGCGGTCCGACGCGCCGCCGGCGAGGTCGTGCTCGGCTACTTCAGCGGCACGCCGACGCACGACGAGGACTTTGCCTCGATCGCCGAACCGCTCGCCGACCTGCTCCGCACGGAGCCGTGCGTCCGGCTGCTCGTCGTAGGGCCGCTCACCCTGCCGCCCGAGCTCGACGCCTTCGCGCCGCGCATCGAGCGCCGGCCGCTCGTGCCCTGGCACCGCCTGCCGCAGGCGATGACGGCGGCCGACGTGTGCCTCGCGCCGCTCGCGCCGGGTCGCCCCTTCGCCGCGGCGAAGGGCGAGATCAAGTACCTCGAGGCGGCGGCGCTCGGGATCCCGACGGTCGCGAGCGCGACGAGCGCCTACCGCCACGCGATCGATGACGGGCGGAACGGGCGCCTCGCGGTGTCGGCCGGCGAGTGGCGCGCGGCGCTTCTCGAGCTGGTGCGCGACGCCGGGCTGCGCGCGCGGCTGGGCGAGGCGGCGGCCGAGGACGTCCGCACCCGCTGGAGCGAGGCGACCCGGGCGGCGGAGCTGCAGGCGGTGCTCGAGGAGGTGGTCCGCGCGGGAAGCCGGCCCGCCGCTCGGCCGGACGCGAGCGCGGACCTGGTCGACGCCGAACCGCGCGCCCGCCACGCGCTCGAGCCCGACGCCTGTCCCGCGCTCGAGCCGGGCGAGGCGCGCCTCGTC
>FWPU01004783.1_pt1 | contig 30802 bp, 24 predicted proteins | sample 2228361 | NCBI WGS metagenome assembly FWPU01 (sample SAMEA103939777, study PRJEB20133) | metagenome | reverse complement strand
TACTTTCACAAAGCCCCGATGCATCGGGGCTGAAAAAGGGGTAAGCCGTCGCACCATGCAGTCCCGATGCATCGGGACTTCGTAAGAGTAGCCCCGATGAATCGGGGTTTTGTTAGGCGCTCTTAATCCTACTTTGTCATTTGTGGGTGAGGACGGGAGGGTGAGACTCCTGCCGAACTGTCAACCAACGGCTCAGTGGGAACTTCGCCCTCCCCCTCTCCCCTGTTTGTCCCGTCCTATGCTCAAGTGACAAAGTAGGATTAAAAAATCATCCGCGTTAGTGTTATCCGCGGGACGAAAGCCGCTCATTTTCCTGCGATTAACTCGCCGAACTCCGGCACCAGTGCGTACTTGCGCTCCCACGTGGTATACATGAACCCGCGCACGTTGGGCGTTTGTTGGGCGAGTTGAAGCCAGCCTTTGGTGGTATCCAGATTATTCGCGTCGTAGTAACACGCGACCAGCGTGCGGAATCCCTGCTCGGAGAAAAACTTCAAACTCTTCTCTCGCGGCGCGCCGCCCCAGACGGCGATGATGAGGTCTTTCGGGACGTGATTCCACGAACCCGTGAAGTCGCCTTCGACGAGGTAGTAATCGCCGTGCGCGTTGTGGTGGGGGTCGAGCATATCCGACCAGATGTAAATTTCGGCGTTCGGGTTGTGACGACGCAAAATCTGGACTTGTTTCGTGATGCACTCGCCCAGCAACTTCGCCATGTCTTTGCCGCGACACGCCACGCACGTCCCGCCCATGCGCACCTCGTCCATGTTCAGCAAAATGCGACGCGGGCGAAGTTTCTCCGCCAGCAGTTTCGCTTCGTGATCCCAGATTTGGTAAACCTCCGGCTCCGCCATGCAAATCGTTACCTGCGAGTCGTGAATGACCATCGGGTGATACCAACTCACGCGCAGCATTTGACCGTCTTTGATGCGACTGCCCGGCAGAATGTGTAGCGGCAGGGCGTCGCGTTCGACACGATAGGGACTGTATTCTGGGTCTTGCAGCGGCGCGTAATCTTTGCCTTCGACGTAAGCGATGGAGCCGTCTTCGCTTTTCACAGTAACGGGGGTGCCCGGACGACGCAGCACGTTGACGGGACCGACTTCTTCAATTGTCCAATCGTCCAGCCAGAACTTGCCCTCGCGCCCGCCCCACACGCCCGCGTAGAGCCGCACCTTGTCGAAGTTAAGGCTGTTGAAAATCATCGTCAGTTTGCGCCAGTCAGACGTGGACGGCACGTTGAACGTGCGCGGCGCAAGGCTGCGGTTGCCCGCCAGCACTTGAACGCGAAAACTGCCCGACGGCTGCAAGCCTTCCGTCTTGACCCAAATCGTCACGCGATAACAGCGGTGCGGCTTCACGGCGATTTCCTGCGACACGCGCCCGTGCCCATGTTGATTTGCCTTGAAGTTTTCCATCCGCAGCGACGCCTTGCCACCGTGCGCGACGGCAGTATCCGCGAAACTCACCTCGCCGGGCTGGTCGTGGAAACTGTAACCTTTGAACTGGTTGCCCTGAAACTGCTCAAAGTCGCCGTTGACGAGGCGCACGTTCGGGTCGGGCACAAGCCACGCCTCGCCATTCTTGACGACGCACGGCGCATCATACACAGGCAGCCCTTCCGCAAGATGCCGGTTGTGCCCCAGCGTGCCGCCGCCGTAGCCGACGGAAAACACAGACGGAATCAACTCCAGCCCGTTGCGTTCGCACGCCTTCCTCACTTCCTCCAAACGGCGAAAATACTCCGGCGATTGCTTGCACAGCGAGTCCAATCCCGCCGATAGCACCGCGCCGTTATATTTGTGCTTCGCCGCCGTCTCCAAAATGCGCGTGATTTCCGCGACATCGTTATCACCGCGCAACCCCCAGCCGAAAATCCAAACGAACCTGTCCTGATTCCTCTGCGTCCCCCCTTGAGTCAGAACGCCGAGAACGATGAACGACAGGAAAATGAACTGACGCATGACGGATTACCTCCGAAAGTCACCGCCCCCGCGGGAGGGCGACGCTCCAGCGGAGTCCCGACGAGTCGGGATTCGGCGGGAGTCTTCCCCTCCCGGTCCGCGATGTTCCTGCGGCGGGGCACCGGGTTTTGGCATTAGCATAACGCTTTCCGAACACAAACGCAAGCGGCGGATTCGTTGTGCCCCTCGTCCTCTGCGGACGCCCGGCAATGAACCGCCGTTTGCGCACGACTATTCAGTTGTCAACTGTGACTTCACCGCGCGCTGCCGGTTTTTGGCTTGGGCGGCGTGACAGATTTCGTTGTCGTTTTTGCTGTGGTTTTCTGCGCGCTGGGCGTGGTCGGTTTCACGGCTTGTAGCGCGAGCAGTTGCGCTTTACGGGCAAAGTCAATGGCTTTGCCAAGTTCCATCAACACCTCTTCGGGATTGTGGAAGCCCATGCTGTTTTCGGAGACGACGAGGTTCTCCCAGCGCACGTGCGCGAGTTGGTGATGTTTGACGGCTTCCGCCAACTTCGCGGCGTCCACTGCGCCTCCCCCCTCTGTCGCTTTCTTCGCGGCGGCGATGGCGTCAATGCAGTCGCTCAACGCCTCCTGCGCGTTCTTTTGCACTTCAAAGACGTGCTTCTGAACGCGCTGCGCCTGCGCCATCAACTGCTCCGGCGGAATCGTTGGGTGACACTGCGCGCACGGATACGCGCCGTATTGTTTGTCGCCTTTGATGTAGCGGCTCAGATACTTGTAAGGGCTGGTCATCCAGTGCGAAGTAAACGTCTTACCGCCCCACGTCAGTTTGGGCATGTGACAGGACGAACACGACGCGCCCGCCCGTTCATACTTGCTTTCCCAGAACGTCTCCGTTTCGGGATGCTGGCTCTTAATCAGCGATTCGCCGGTGAGGGCATGTTTCCAGTCCTGCTGGTAGTTGAACTCCTTCGCGTAGTGGTCGTGCAGGTCGCGCATCTTCCGCCATGGGAAGTAGTCGCGCACCACTTTGTCCGAACCCGGTCCGCAGGTGTATTCGACGTGACACTGCGCGCACACCAGAGTTTTCTGCTGCTGCTCGTCCGCTTCCTCAAAACTCTTCGCGTTTTTCTCCTCCCAGTAGGGATTGACGCCGCGCTTTTCGATGGCTTCGATCATCGCCGCGCGGATGATGCGCAGTCGCGGCGCGTGCGGGTCGTGACAATGGCTGCACGCCATTCCGTAATCCATCGTTTCCTTCGGGATGCGGGCGACGACTTCCTTCCAGTCGGCGGTTGGGTTCAACTTGATGCCCTTCCACTCGGAGTTCCAGTTGTAAGCCACCGCCGTGCTCTTGCAGTTGAGGCACGCCGAGTTCTGCTTGCGTTTGATGTCAATGTGGTCTTTCAGCAGATACTTGTGCGAGCGCTCCTCGTTATATTCGTTCGTGAACCCGTGCCCCGCGATGAGTTTGTTGAGCAGCGGGAAATCATTCGTCTTGGGACTGGCGTGCGGGTCGGCGGGCGTGCCGCCGAACGGACCAATCTTCACCGGGTCATCCATCTTCATCGTTTCATATTGATATTTGTGGCAACTCCCGCAGGCTTCCCAGCGGTAGTCAGTGTCGGCGGGCGTGTCAATGTCCTCAACGTGCGTCGCGCCTTTGGGGTGACACTGCATACATTGAAGTCCCGCGTGGAAGCCGTCTTTGTAGACTTTCGCAATGGGTTTGTGACACTTCAAACATACGTCATTACTGACGGCTGCGACGGGTTGTGCGGGTTGTTGGGCTGCTGGTGCGACAGGCTGCTGCGCTTGACCCACACTGTCTGACATGAACGCGATTGATAACAACACTACTGCTGCCGCTGGCAGCAGATAAAATGGATGCCAACGCATGATGTTTGTCCTCCTCTACTCTGTGAAGAAAAGATTTCACCGCTTCTATTCTCCACGCCCACTTTCCATCCTCTCAACCTTCCACTCATCCTGCGACAGCCATGTTGTCCTCATGCGCCGGTGCAGGGTGCGGCTCTGCTTCCTCCTTGATTTCCCAAATCGTCAGGGCGGGGAAGAAGCGCACAAACAACAAAACGAGCAGGATGAAGCCTGAGAACCATCCTGCCATAACCGACCATTCTACCCATGAAGGGCGATAGTGTCCCAAGCCCCACGACAGGTAAGGGTGCGCGCCGCTGGGGATGATGATGGAGTAGCGCTCCAGCCACATGCCAACGTTGAGCAGGAGACACACGGGGACGAGATTGCGCACCGTGCGCAACCTGGGAAACGCCAAAAATACGAACGGCAGCGGGCAGCAGAGAATGAACATCGTCCAGAACAACACGGCGTACTCGCCGAAGAGTTTGTTCATCACCAGATGGAACTCCACCTCTTCTTTGCCGTAAAAAATGAACAGGTGCTCAATGACCATCGCGTAAAACCAGAAGCAGCACAGCGCAAGCAGAAACTTCGCGCAGGAGTCGAAGTGACGGTCGGTCAGGTAGGCTTCGAGTCGGAACATCTTGCGGAAAATCGCGGCGAACACGATGACGGCGGCGACGCCGGAGTAAATCGCGCCCAACACGAAGAACGGGCTGATGATGGTCGAATGCCAGCCGGGTTTGGTGGTCATGCCGAACACGAAAGAGACGTTAGTGTGGACGGAGATGACCAGCGCGAACAGGAAGATGCTCATGCCGGTCATGAGTTTGTCTAATGTTTTGTGCTGCTTGCCCGTGCCCGTCCAGCCGCACGCGAGAACGCGATAAAGTTTCCTGCGCCACGACAGAGCGTTCGTCACGCGGTCGCGGCACACGGCGATGTCAGGGACGAGGGCGAGGTAGAAGTAAAGACACGACGTGACCAGATACGTCGTGATGCACACTACATCCCACAGAATCGCTGACGTGAAGTGGGGAAACTTCACCACGTTCAACATGCGGTCGGGACGCCCCAAATCCACAATCACGCTGGTCGCGCCGAACGGTAGGCTGAAAACCGTGATGGCTTCCGCTAATCGCGTGAAGGGACGCCGCCACCACGTATTCGTCAGGCGCAGAATGGAGGAAATCAGCGTGCCCGCGTGCGAGATGCCGATGAAGAACACGAAGTTGACGAGATACAGCCCCCAGAATACGGGCGAATTGAGTCCCGTCACGCCCAAGCCTTTACGAATCTGCCACGACCACGCCACCAGCGCCCACAGCAATACGAACGCTAACAGCACGCACGTCACGCGGTAAGCACGGCTGGGCGGGGTGGTCACGGGAGAGAGGATTTCGGCGTCAATGTCTCGGCTCATTACGTCTCCTGAAAAATTGTCATCGTAATCCTACTCGTCATCGTAATCAACCGACGCGAGTAAGATTACGATGACGAGTAAGAGTAAGCATTCTGCGTCAGAACTTATTCGTCACTTCCACGTAGAACAAATCCGCTCGGCGTCCGTTCGGGTAGATCGCGCTGACGACGTTCCCACCGATGGCGCGGGAGAGGTAGAAGGTGACAGTGGTGTTCGCCGTCAGTTTGTAGTCCACGCTCGCGTCCAGCAGAGTCGCCAGATTGCGGTTGCCGTTGCTGGGTCTGCCCGCGTAGCCAAACGTGCCCTGCTGAAACGCGCCGCCCCCCACATACCAGCGGTCGCCCGCGTCCGCCAGCCGCAGACGGTGAAGGTCAAGGCGGGCGGAGGTTTTCGGGTTGGGACGCAACATCAGCATCACGAAGTCGTCTTGCAGGTTCATTTGATTGTAGAACGGAAAGCGCGCGTAAATGCGGGGTGTTGGAAGAATCACGAAGAACGTCTCATGCTCGCCGTCGGTGCCGACGCTGTCGCCTGAACTGCGGAAGGTGCCGACGCGAATCCACGGCTTGCACTTCATGTCCGGCTGATAGCCAAGTTCGATGTTCACCGCTGACGCCTTGTGGTCGTGCGCGCCCCAGTCGCCGCTTTGCACTGCCCCCCACAGCAGAACGTCCGCCTTGCCCATCTTCTTCGCATAGTGCCCGCCGAACGTGGAGATGCTGATGTCGCCCGTGCCCGACGCGCCGCCGCTGTTGTCCACCTTCGCCAAGCCACGGTCGTCTTTGTAAAGGATGTAGAACAAACGCCCGTCGTAAGTCGTTGGGCTGCCTTTGTGAGTGAGACCAAGGTAAACGTAACCCACGTCATCAATGCCCTTGTTGCCGTCGAGGTCAAACACGCCGACCGTCGGGCGCGCCGCAACGAACGTGAAGTTGGAGGCTTTCGTGTTGCGCGAAATGTGCACGCCGTCCGCGCTGCGTCCGACGTGAGAGAACCCGAAGTTGCCGATGAGGCGATGTCCGATGCGCTCGCGCTTAATCCAGTCGAGCGTTGGGTCAGCAGTCATGGACTCCACGCCTTCGATGAACTCAAACCGCCCCACTTTCAGATTCGTGTTCTTGCCCAACGCGCCCTTGAAAGTCAGCGCGGCTTGTTTGAAGAAGATGCCGATATACTGTCCTCCGTTCGCGGCTTTATAAGACGCCCCCAAACCCAACTGCCCCTGCGGCGCGGCAGCCACGGCGTCGTTGGGCAAAGCAAACAACAGCGGCACAGCAAGTTCCAGCAAAGCGTCCGTTTTCTTCCCCTGCTTGGAGGCGGGAACGCGAAGCAATTGCCCCATGAATACGTAGTTATTGTCTTTTCCTACGGCGGGTGAACCTGTGTCGAACCACCGCCACGATTCAACGCGAGTGCGCAAGGTCGGAGCCACCGTCCAACCCGTCGGCGGAGCCTCCGTTCCTGCCTGCACCTTGACGACGATAACAACGGAAAGGAGTGCAACGACCCACTTTAACGAACAACCTCTTTTCATACTGCGTGTCTCCTTCGCAAAGTTTGTAGTCAGGCACGCAACGCAGGGGAGTGCCGTCGTCAAACGCCACTCCGCTGTGCTGTGTGGCTGACTACCGTTTGTAGTCAGCCACGGAACGGAGTGGAGTGCCGTCGTCAAACGCCACTCCGCTGTGCTGCGTGGCTGACTACCGTTTGTAGTCAGGCACGGAACGCAGTGGAGTGCCGTCGTCAAACGCCACTCCGCTGCGCTGCGTGGCTGACTACCGTTTGTAGTCAGGCACGGAACGGAGTGAAGTGCCGTCGTCAAACGCCACTCCGCTGTGCTGCGTGGCTGACTACGAACAGTTTACCGCGACTTCAAATACGTCACCTTCGGCTTCGTTCCCACTTCCTCCAACAGATGAAAAGCGCGCGAACTGCGCGAGAGGCGCGACACTTCGCTGTCGGGGTCGTCAAGGTCGCCGAACACGATGCACTGCGTCGCGCAGGCTTCGACGCAGGCGGGTATGTATTCGTCGGGGCGCACCTTGCGTCCTTCAGCGCGCGCTTTTTCCTTCGCTATCTGCAGGCGGTGGTGGCAGAAGCAACACTTTTCCGTCACGCCCTTGTCGCGCAATTCCACGTCCGGGTTGGTAGCTTTCGCCGTGTCGCCCTGCCATTCGGGTTTCCACCAGTTGAACCACTTGAGCGTGTAAGGGCAAGCGTTGACGCAATAGCGACAGCCGATGCAGCGCCAGTAGATTTGCGCGACGGTGCCCTCGTGGTTTTTGTAGGTCGCGGCGACGGGGCAGACGTAAGTGCACGCCGGCGCTTCGCACTGCTGACACATTATCGGTATCATCTCTGCCGCGATATACGGATATTCGCCCTCTATTTTGGGCAGGATCTGCATCCAGCGAATGATGCGCCCCATCGCGGCGATTTCAGGGCTACCTAAGGGCGAGTTCGTCTCCGCAGAGCACGCCACCACGCACGCCTGACAGCCGGTGCATTTGTCTAAGTCTATCACCATTCCCCAACGCGGCATGTCATCCCCTCCGAATGTTCACCTTCTGCGCGCCCCACAGTGGCACGCGCGTTTGTTCGTCTTGTTGTAACTCCACCAGTTCCGCCGGGTTGCCGCCTTCTTTTTGCGCGAACGCGCCGATGCGGTGCCCCATGCCCAGTGGCAGACACACAGCGTCCGGCGGCACGCCGGGGAACGTTTTTACACGGGCGCGAATCGAACCGGCTTTGCTTTCAACGATGACCTCATCTTTGTCATGCAAGTGCAGGCGGTGCGCCGTTTCGGGATTGACCTCCACCCACGTCGTCCACCACTCGCGCAGGTGCGGTCCCACCGTCGTCAGCAAGTAAGGCAGGTGCGCCCCCTCCGCGCGCGGCAGAGTGACGGGCGTTTCCAACAGCAAATTGAATGAGCCGTCGCTGAACTTCGGCGGAGTCCAATCAAGGGCGGAAGACGTAAGACGCCACTCCGCTCCGCTGCGTGGCTGACTACGAACCGCCGTGACGTCTCTCGCCGCCTCCGCCAACGTCTTCCACGGGAAGACATCGCTCGCTACGTTGAGACGCTTCGCCAGTTCAAACGCCAACGTTGCGGGAGAAGTCATCTCCGCCGGTGTCGGCAACACAGCGGGCACCACTTCGGGCGTTCCCGTTGTATTGGTGAGATAGGCGTCCTCGCGCTCCGCTGGCATCGCCAACGGCAGCACCACGTCCGCAAACATTGCCGTCTCGTCCATGAGGCTCGTCAGGCACACGACGTTCTTCACGCGCTTGAGCGCGTCGCGCCAGCGAGCGGGCGCGGGACTGGAGAACGCAGGATTGACGCCGACGAGGACGAGGGTTTCGATGTCACGCTCTTGCGGTAGGTCTTCTACTTGAATTGTGTCCTGCGTGTTGCATGTTGCGTGTTGCGTGAAGGCAATTTCGGGCACAGGCACAAGCCCGCCCGTTTCCGCGCCGATGTTGCCGAGCAGCGCGTTGAGCGCAACAATCGCCCACTGATCTTGCAACCGTCCGCGTCCGCCCAAGCACAGGACACTTTGAGGGGCTGGCAGAGACGCGCCGCCCCTACTGGTTATCGTCTTCGCTACTTCGCGCAAACGTTGCACGGGCACACCCGTCTTGCGTTCCGCATCCGCAAGGTCAAACTTCTCCAGCGGCGCTATCAGTGGCTCTGCGGATTCCACTTCGTCCCACTTCGTCCCACTTCGTTCCTTTATCAACAGGTGCGCCAGCATCAGCGCGACCAGCGGCTCAAAACCGGCGCGGCAGGCGAGCCATTCGTGCGAGCGCATGGCGGTGAGATTGAAGCGCGGACCGACGAAGAGGATGGGTGCGTTTCTGTCGCGCAGGCTGGCGAATGCCTTCTGCGCTTCGACGGGATGCGGGTGCGTTTGTAGCCAGTCGACGCCGAACGAGATGACTCCCCCCGCGTTCGCCAAGTCGTAACGCCAGTGGCGCCAGCCCGTCGCCTGTTCCAGCGCGTCCACCGGTCCCTGACTCAGCGTCCATTCGTCCGTCAGAACGTGCGCCGCGCCGATGGCGTGTCCCAACGCTTTCAGCAGCAGGAACGACAGCGCGGCATTTTCGCGCACGACGAAAGCGGTTTTCGCTCCGCTGCGGCGGAGCATGTCGGCAACTTCGGCGAGCGCGGCTTCCAGTTTGACCGGCTGGAACGCGCCCTTGCCCTTCTCGCCCGTGCGCTTGAGCGGCGTGCGCACGCGGTCGGGGTGAACGAGTTCCTGCGGAATCGTGTAAGCGCGAGCGCACAAGCCCTCACCCCCAGCCCCTCTCCCGCGCTGTGGGAGAGGGCTTTGTGCCGGGCGCACGCCGACGACGTTCTCGCCCACCTTCCGCAGCGTCAGCGGACACGCCGCGCTGCACGAAGCGCACACCGACGGCAGCCACTCTTCCGGCTGGTCGCGGTGCAAATCGGTCTGCGCGAGTTGGTCGAACGTTTGTGCCCCGCCGGGCATCATTTTCGGAATCTGCAACAACGCCGCGCCCGCGCCGGTAGCAAGACCGGCTTTCAATAACTTGCGTCGGGAAAGTTCCATTGTCAATCACTTCATTGGAGTGATGGAGTATTGGAGTATTGGAGTATGGTCGCCTTTTTTCATTACTCCACCACTCCACCACTCCAATACTCCATCGTCGTTATCGGTGGCACGCCAGGCAATCCGTCGTCACCTTCTCTTTGCGGTGGCAGTCCACGCACAGGTTCATGCCCGCTTGTCGGGCGGGGAAGGCGGCACGGTCGAAAGGCGTCGTCTTTTTCTTGACGTCGCCGTGACACTTCGCGCAGTCAATCCCCGCGAGCGTGACGTGCCGCTGGTGCGAGAAGTAAACGTGCCGTCGCGTGCGGTGCAGCTGCGTCCACGGAATCTCCTTGCCCGCTTTGAGGAAAAACGCCAAATCGTCGGGCGTCTTGGGATACGGGCGACCGGGCTTGTGACACAGCGCGCACTTTTCGGTCAGCGGGATGCCCGCGTGCGTGCCTTCCTCTGCGCCGGTGTGACAGGCGGCGCACTCCATCCCCGCGTCAATATGCGCCTTGTGGTTGTAAGCCACAGGCTGCTTCACAGGGCCGCCGCCCCACGCGCTCACGATGAACCATCCGCCCATCACCGTCATGCCTATCAACACAATGACTGCAAGTATTTTTGGCACTATCCTTCCTCCCAAGGGTAGAGTGTGAGCAGATACGCGATGATGTGATTGATGTCCCGCTCGGTCAGTGTGTCCTTCCAGGCGGGCATGTCAATCGGCTGCACGCCTTTTTCGTCCTTTTTGCCGCCGGGATTGCCGTCTAAAATGACCTTGCGCGCGTCCGCATACTTCGCCACAACGGGTGCGGGGTTGGGCAGGTCAAGGTTGTCGACTTTGTCCAGCGACGTCCCCGCCGACAGCGCGGGCAGCACCGCTTCGACGTCCTCTGGCTCGTAAAGCAGCAACCGCTCGGCAAGCGTCGCCAAATCGGGCACGCGCCCTTTGACGTAGTTCTTGTTGAGGATGCCCTTCTTCCCTCCGAGACCGTGGCAGAGCGCGCAGCCCTTGCGCCGAAACAGTTCGCGCCCGTGCAGCACGCCGGGGGCGCGGGCGAATTTGTTCTTTGCTTCCTTTTTCAACGCGAGTGCGGCAGGCTTCGCCAACGGACGTTCGTAGCGCGTGTGGTCAATGTAGAAACTCGGACTCCACGTGAGCGAGCGAAACATCAGGAAGGAGTAGAACAACGCCAACGCACTCCACACACCCAGAAAAACGCACACCAGATTGCGCGCGCCGTTGTCTTTCGTCATGCCCATTCCTCCTCCTCTGTCCCGCACGCCGCCGGGCAGGAATCGCAAAATTGGAGTGTTGGAGTGTTGGAGTGTTGAGGTGTCGGAGTGTTGGGAATGACGTTCAACACTCCATGACTCCAACACTCCAACACTCCATTGCGGACGGCTTCGGCGGCAAGCACCGCCGCTTGCGCATGAAAAGTGTCTGGCGCGCGTTCAGCGACCGCGGAGGCGAAACTGCCGATCCACGTCCCCAGATGCTCGCGCAGAAACAGCGCGCGCCCCTGCTGGCAAATCTCAACGGCTTCGGCGCTGTCCAGAAAATGCGCGTGCGCTTCTTTGGCAAATAAGAAGGAGAGGAAAGACAGTTCGGTGGCGATATGATCCAGCGGAACACCGCCTTGTAGCGCAGGCTTCCAGCCTGCATTGTCCTGCCGACCGGATGTCGGCGCTACGTTGACAGGAAAGCCAAACGCGACGTAGAAGCCCGACAGGTCCGCCAACAACCCGCCCATCGGACGGTTGTTCACGTAAGCCGATTCTGTATCGCGGCACAGTCCGCCGCTGCCAAACAGTTGCAGGAAGCGCGTCTCCGTCACTTCGTCCATCCGCTGCGATAAGTTGTTTAACGCCTCGCGCCACGTTTGCGGCACTTCCTCCAACAACGCGGTCAGCGTTGAGGCAGCGTCCGCCTGCGGATAACGGAAGCACAGCGCCAGCGACGCAAAGAGCGCAGAGTTTGCCAGCGCATCGCGCAGGGCGTTCTCAGGGTGGTCAGTTTTTGTTGCCGTCATGGCTGTAAAGAGTCAATAGGTCAACGGGTCAATGGGTCAATGTCATCAGTTCATTGACTCATTGACTCATTGACTTGCGTTACTTCATCTTCAATCTCAGCCATCCCTCACTCACCATCTTGCGCGAGTGGGCGTTTTCGGAGCCGCCGTCCCAGACGGCGAAGGCGACCAGACCGGGGCGACTGCTGGGCAGAGGGGCATCGTTGGCGTCAGCGGTCGTTATCGGACGGGCGAAGACGACATACCAGCGCCCGTTCTTGTAAACGCCGACGCCGCGCGCGTCCTGGTGTTCTTGCATCGTCAGTTGGTTCCACGTCGCCGCGTTCAGTTCCTGAACGATGGGAGCGACGCCGGGAATGTCAGGATTGCCCGCCGCTTTCGCGGCAAGGTATTGGTCGCGTTCGGGTTGGTTGGCGGTCATGTCATTGCCGGTGCGTGGCTCAAATGGATAGGTGTCCGCATGGGCGCGGGGGTAGTTGCGCTCCAAGAACGTCTTGCCCGACTGCTTCGCCCACTGACGGTCCGCCCGCCACAGCAGCAGGTGAACGGGCTTGTCCTCGCTGCCCATGCGGTAATCGGGCAGAGGATGCGCCTTCATCGGAAACTCCACCGCCGCCGCGTCGCCGAAGCGGTCGGAGCGCAAGTTGTTGTCGGCGGTCGCGTCCGCCCAATCGAGTCGAAATGCAATCCACCCGTCGTTGTGCAGGGCGCGCACGCGCACCGCGCCGATGGACGCCTTCGCCAACTTCGGCTCCTGCGCCGTCTGCGGGGTCATTTTGACCGTGACTTCCTTCGCCTGTCCCCACGCCTTATTCAGCGGGTCGGTCAGCGGCAGCGCGCCTTTCACGAGAGCGCTCTGCACGGTGAGGGACAGAACTTTCTGACCTTCCTGTTCATTGATGCCGGAGGACTGCTGCGCCGCCTTCCCGGTGACGGTGAGCAACGCCGCAAGCGTCATAAACAAAACGTATCGTCTCATGATTTCACCTCCACGTTATGTTCCTTTCGCTCTCCTTGACTGCGCTGCCGCATTGGGGTATAATGCGGGTGACACGCACGTTTGGAGGCGATGCCAATGGTTGTCACTAAAGAGCAAGTCTTGGCGGAAATTGAAAGGCGTCTGGGCGGGTTGGACGAGAAAAGCCGGGAAGCCGCTCGGCTGGCTTTGGAGTTGATGATGCCCGAACCAGAATCGTCCTCCCCCACACCGCCCGAATGGCAGGGAGAGAATCCTCCCTTTGAGGAGATGGCGAAGTTGAGCCTGGAGGAACGCGGTAAAGTCATGAGCCCGTTGGAGGAACCCAACACAAGTTGGCTCGAGCGGAAATGCGCTGAGTTGAACGCCGGGTGGTTGGTCGTGGTGGACGGACAAGTTCTGGCGCACGGCGCGAGGTTGAGTGACAATCCCCTGTCGGATGAGCAACTGCTTGCGCTGTGCCATCAGACGGGCAAATTTCCTCTCTTCTACATCCACCCCAACCGGCTTCTCATTGAGGAAACATCCGCCTGGAACTCGACCATCTATCCCAACGACTTCTACCCAACGCTCTCGATGACCTTCACCGGCAACGGAGCGAGTGCGGACGTAACTGCCGATTTCGACACCGGGAGGGTCGCGGTCCTCCGCGACCAAAATCGCCGCTCCGCCTTGGTCGGGCGTGACCTTTGCCTCCAACTTCAGCCTGTTGTCTCCCTCGATTTTGCCGGACATCAAACGAGCCTCCATTGGTGAAGCCCTCACGAGATATTATGCCGATGCACCGCCCGCGCCTCGTCAAAGTAAGGGCGAATGTAAACCGGCTCCTTCAGCGGCACGCGGCAGATTTCGCCGCCTTTGTCGTCGTAGCCGTAGGCGGTTTCGCCTTTGACCTTGAACGAGTGGATCGTGCGCGGCGTCGCGCCGAACAACAGCAGACAGCCCAGCAGCGTCGGGTCGTCCTTCGCCTTCATGTAGGCGTCTTTCGCCGCTTCCACGTTCGGTCCGAACATCTGCGTCAGGAACTTCTCCTTCACGTGCAGCGGCGGGACGTAGTAAACGTTCGGCTCTAATCCAAACTGCGGATACAGCGGCAGCGCGATTTTGCGGACGTGAACGAGGTAGTCCAACGGGTTGTCCTCCCGCGCCTTGTCGGGCAGGGAGATGAACCCATGCAGCCGAATCTTGCCGATGCAGTTGACAAAACACTGCGGCTGCATTCCGCTTTCAATCGCGGGGAAACAACCGATGCACTTTTCCGACGTGCCGGTGACGGAGTTGAAGAACGTCTTTTTGTAGGGGCACGCCTTCATGCACTCGCGGTGTCCGCGACACTGGCTCTGGTCAATCAGCACGATGCCGTCTTCCTGCCGCTTGTAAATCGCACCGCGCGGGCAGGCGGCGAGGCAGGCGGGATAAGAGCAGTGATTACAGATGCGTGCCAGATAAAAGAACCACGCCGCGTGCGGCACTTTGAGATACGCGCCCTTTTCAATCGGCTCAGAACACTCGTCCTCGCCGATGTTGGGGTGCGACCAGTCTTCGTCTTCGGGGCGGTAGCCGAGGTAGCGTTCGCCTTTGGACGCGGCTTCAAAAATCGTGTCGCCCTCATATTCCTCCTTGCCCCACTTCTGCGCGCCCAACATTTTCAGCGTGCGCAAGTCCCACGCGGTCGGGTAGAAACCGAACGGCTTGGTTTCGACGTTGTTCCACAGCATCGTCTCCTGCCCGCGCCCGCTCGTCCATGTCGTCTTGCAGGCGATGGTGCAGGTCTGACACGCGATGCACTTGTTGATGTCAAACACGGCCGCCCACTGCTTCTGCGGACGCGCTTCGGGATACCAGTAATCCATCTTGCGGTTGATTTGCCAGTTGAAGACTTGGTGTGGCATGATGTTCTCCCTTCGGGAGGGGGAAGGAAGAGGAAGGAGGGGGAAGGAAGGGGAGCATACCCGCGCAAGCCGTTTCCCATTCCCCTTCTTTCCCCTTCCTTCCCCTTCCTTCCTCTTGCTGTTACACCGGCTCTCCGTCCACAAACGCGCCCTCCAGATACTTCTTCATCTCCTCGGACTCGTAGGTGGGGCGCAGCCCTTTGGCGACGGGACGCCAGACGCCTTTGCCGCCGATGCCGCCCGGCTCGGCTTTGGTAATCTTTACGAACGACTCGCGCGGCGCGCCGGTCGGGCAGTGGATGTCCGGTTCGAATCCTTTGCCGATGGCTTGCCCGAAGATGCCCTTGCGCACCATCGAGTCGGTGATGAGCGTCGGCTTAATCCACGCCCGCGTGCCGCTCTGATGCGAGCCGCTGCGGAACATGGACTGGTAGTTGGTTTCCGGGTTCTTCGCCAGCTTGTCGGGGCGGGTCGCCTGCCCTTTCACGCTGCCCGGCGTCGCGCCATACATGTTGAACCACATGCGCGTCACCCCCCGCGGCGTGCCGTTGTAGTAACGGGCGCGGCAGAGCAATCGCGCCACTTTGTAAGCGGGGTCGCCCGGCTTCCAGCCGCGATACGGGCGGTCGCTGGGGTCGGCGTCCACCCAGACGTAATCCCCGTCCTCAATTCCCAGCGCCTTCGCGTCGGCGGGGTTGATGTCCACGTAACCTTCCGTCACGAACGGCATCCGCTCATCGCGCCGATACGGGTCGCCGAACGGTCCGAACAAAACAGCCACCACGTCCGTATCCACCGGCGTCGTGTGCGCGCCGTGCCGATACTTGGGGGTGTGGAACACGAAGCCGAATCCGTCCTTTTGGAGGGGGTGCTGCGTGCGCTTCACCTCGTCCCAACTCTTGACGACGTGCCGCACCTGCCGCGTTTCGGTGGAAAGGTCGTTTGCGCTCAAGCCATACTCGGCAGGACCTTTGGGACGAATCGCCGGGTGCGGTTTGCCGACGATGACATTCGGCTCGTAGAAAGTGGAGTCCACCGGCTCGCGGTGCACGACGAGGTTCTCGCCGCTGGCGATGAACTCGTCCTCCTCGCGGTAGAACTCGAGCCGCCCCGTCTTGTTATACCAGGGCTTGCTCTCCTCGACCTGCTCCCAGCCGACGGCTTTGGGATAAGTGCGCATCATCATCAGCGACGGCACGCCCTTCTCGGCGTCGGCGACCAACGTCTCAATGCGGTAGCCCTTCGTGGAGGTGGAGGCGTTGAGGATGCGCTGCAAGTAAACCTCCACCTGTCCCTCGTGAACGAACTTCCAGTAGTCCACAAACCGCGACTCGCCCGTCAGTTTCGCCAACGACTTAGCGACGCCCGCCAGACATTCGATGTCGGAGCGGGTGTCCAAAATGCGCGGCAGCGGCGTGCGCGGGAAAACTTGCAAGAACGGGTTCGTCACCGACGCGGTCATGTCGGGGAACTTCAACTCCGCCCATGAGTCCACCGCGAACACAATGTCGGCATACTCGCAGGTCGCGCTCCACCACCACTCGTTCACCGCCACCATCTCCACCTTGGGCAAAGTGTTGTTCACCACGTCGTAGTGCCACTTGGTGTTGCCGAGGATGGAGTTGGAGTTCGCCCACCACGCGACTTTGGTCGGCGTGGGCATCTGAGACTTGCCTGTGACGCTCTGGTTGCCCGCCTTGAGCGGACGGTCGCCGTAGTTGAACCAGTGCGCCGATTCAAATTTCAGGTAGAGTTTCGGGCGCGCGGGTTTGGTGGGGTCGAGTTCGATGTCGAAGGGGTTCTCCAGAACGTATTGCGGCAAGCCGTTGAACAGCGCGACGCGGTAGTTGCCCGCGTAGGAACCGACGTTGCCCGCGACCTTGCCCACGTTCCCCGTCAGGGCGGCGAGCAGGAAGAGGGCGCGGTCTTTATTGTCGTTGTTGAAGAACTGGTTGGGTCCCATGCCAACCGCGAACAGCACCTTGCCGTTGTTCGCCGCAAACTCACGGGCTAAGGAAACCACTGCCTCCTTCGGCGCCCACGTCATCTCCTCCACCGCCGCGGGGCTGAAGTTGTCGGCAAGATATCTTCGCGTCAACTCAAAGATGGGTGCGACGCGCACCTTGTTGCCGTCCTTCAGCGTCACCTCGAACTCGCCGAACAACGCGGGCTTGATGCCCGTGGACTTGAAATGATTGCCCACCTGGTCGCGGGTGACGATTGCCGGGGCTTTCTTCTGCGAGTCCCACACCGCGAAGTCCCCCCACTCCTCGCGCAGCGCGGCGGGGATGTGCTGCACGCCCTGCCTGCCCGGAGGCGGCATGTCGGCAGGATTCATCACGACCGTGTAGTTTTTCAGTTCCGCCAACTTGTAGTCGGGCGCAACGTCGGCGGCGCGGAGGAGTTTGAGGTTGTCCATGCGGACGAGCAGCGGCAGGTCGGTGCGGTTGATGACATAATCCTCGTTGTAAAGTTTCTCCTGCACGATGACGTTGGCGAAGCCCAAGGCGAGCGCGGACATCGTGCCCGGTCGCACGACCAGCGCTTCGTCGGCTTTGGAAGTCGTCGAAGAATACTCGCAGGCGATGACGACGATTTTCGTGCCGCGCATCCGCGCCTCGGTCAGCCAGTGACCGTCGGGCATCTTGGTCGAAATCCAGTTCATGCCCCACACGACCACGACGTTGGCGTTCTCCACGCCGAACAGGTCAAACTCCACCGTTTGCTGCCCCGTGACCATCGGGTGTCCGGGCGGCAGGTCGGTGTGCCATGAGTAGTTGTCCCAGCCGCGTCCGCCCAGCGCCTTGTCGGGCGTCACACCGCGCACTTTGGCGTCGAGGAGCGCAAGGCTGTTGGAGAAGCGATACAGACCGTAAATGCGCGTTGCGCCGAGCAGCGGCATCCCGCCGCGAAACTTGCAGGTGCGCGTGCCCGCGCCCTCCATCGCGGCAACCATGGCTTCGTCGTAGCCCTGCGCTTTGAGCCGTCCCGCCCCGTCGGGACCGCTGTACGTGCGGACGACGTTCTCCATCGCCTTCGCCGCATACTCAAACGCCTCTTCCCACGACACGCGCACGAAACTGTCCCAGCCGCGTTTGAACAACTCAGCGGGCGGCTTGCCCGTTTGCGCGTCGCGGGGGAAGCCCTTGTCCACCCACTCCTTGAACCCCTTGCGCACCATCGGGTAGCGGACGCGGCGGTCGCCGTAGAATCGGCGCACCAAGCCCAGCCCCTTCTGGCAGATGCGCGGGTCCCAGCGGTGGGAGGCGCGGTTGCCGTAAACGTCGCTCGCCTGTCCGTAACCATAGGTCGGTCCGATGCGCGAAACGACGCCGTTTTTCACGTAAGCCCGCAACAAGCAGTTGTGCGTGTCATTCGGCGCGCACAGAAAAACGAACGAACTGTCGTAGCGGAACACGTCGCGGTAGACCTTCTCCCAGTGGCGGTCGGGATACTTCGCCAGCGGGTTCTCAATCTCCCCGCCCTGCTGCGCGAGGCTCCACGTCGCTAATGGACCCGCCGCCAATGCGCCGAACCCCGCCGACGCCGCCCACTCGAGAAACCGACGCCGACTTATTGCTGACTTGGTTTCAGAATCACTCATCTCAACGACCTCCTTTCTCGACTTGCTATGAACCCTTTCTTGTGCTAAAATGGGAACGCGCCACAACGCCTATGTTTGGGAGTGATGACCAATGCCTACAATTCACCTGAAGCGAGAAGAGTACGAGAAGGTGTTCTGGGACCTGTTAGATGTAGGTCCTTACACACGACTGCCCAATCGCATCTTCATCCTCAGCCCTGCGCACATCAGACTGCTGGATGAGCGGGGCATCAAATACACCGTCAAAGACCTGCGCAAACTGCGCCTGCCCAAGCCCAAACTGGGAAGAAACCGTCAGCGGGCGAAGCCATGAGGAGGTATAGCGACTGTGACAACCCACGGGGCTTGGTATAACGTCTTCCTGCCGAAAAACTACAATGACGGGCGTCCCATTGAACAGCCCAAGTTGGACGCTATCGGTGGGGAACTTGCCCGTCAGTTTGGCGGGATGAGCATCTTCAAAGAACCCGTCTTTACCATCCACGGCGCATGGATGGGCTTCGGCTTCCTCCAGCGAGAAGACATCCTCATCTACGGCGTCTTCGCTAACGACATCAACACCGCCCGCCCCTTCTTCGACGAGGCAGCCCTGCGCTGGAAATCCCCAGAGTGTCTCGACCAAGAAGCCATCCTCATCACGGAGATGATTGTCGAGGTGATGGTCAAATAGCACCGCCTCATTCCCTCTTCCCGCGTTCGTACTTCCCGCGTTCGTAGTCAGCCACGCAGCGGAGCGGAGTGGCGTTCAGACAGCACTCCACGGCGTTCCGTGCCTGACTACCAACGCTACCACGCAGCGGAGCGGAGTGGCGTTCAGACGGCACTCCACGGCGTTCCGTGCCTGACTACCAACGCTACGGCTCAATCGTTACGCTCATGTCCTTGCCCGCCTCCACCTTCACCTCAAAGGTCTTTTCCAACTGGTTCGGGCGCAGACGTTCGCCCCAGACCTTGAGTTTGTAAGTTCCCGGCGGGACGCCTTTGAGGGTGAAGTTGCCCGCTTTGTCGGTGACGGCGAAGTAAGGCGTTTTGACCACGACGACGTAGGCAATCATTTCGGGGTGCATCTTGCACAGTTGCGTGTAAACGCCCGCGTTCTTGTAGGTGTAACTGCGCACCTCGCCCTTCTTCCAGTTGCCGAGGTTGTATTTCTCGTGGTCGGGCGAATAAACGTTGTGCTCGAAGGGGTCGTTGTTGAGGAAGTCCACCTTCGTCCCCACCAGCACCGGCAGCACGCGCGGGATGAACACCTTGCCCCGCTGATCAATGTGCGCAGGTTTGCTGGGCGGGGTGAACTTCTTGCCCGGAATCTCCTCAATGTAGACCACGATGGGGAACTTCTCGACCCAGCGGTTCTTCACCGTTCCCTTCACGTTGCCGCCGCCCTGCGCCCAGACAACCGCCACGCACGCAGCGACGGCAGCCGCAATGAGAAACACTACGATACGTTTGAGCATACTTTCCTCCGAGTATTTGGTGAGTGGTCAGTGGTAACGGCGTCATTCTGAGCGTAGCGGTCGTTCCGACAAGTCGGAACGCAGAATCTCCAAACGACGAGATGCTTCACTGCGTTCAGCATGACAACAGCCCACCACTCACCACTCACCGCCGTTCACAGTTCTATCGTTACACTTGCGTCCTTGCCCGCCTCCACCTTCACCTCAAAGGTCTTCTCCAACTGCTTTGGGAGCAGCCGCTCGCTCCCGATGATGAACTCACCCTTCTTGTTCGTCATCGCAAAATAGGGCGTTTTCAGCACGACAACGTAACCAATCATCCCCGGGTGAATTTTGCACAGTTGCGTGCAAACGCCCGGCTTTTTGAAGGTGTTACTGCGCTTCTCGCCCGTTGCCCACGCGCCAAGGTCATAACGCTCGCCATCGGGCGAATAACCGTTGTGGAAAGAAACCCAGCGGCTCTCACACGTGCGCGTCCTGGGTCTCCTCGATACGCTGCGATTTAATCTGCCGTGACCGCGCTGCCGTCACAATGTCTGCCAACGTGGTCGCCTGCAAGAACCGGCGGATGCTTTCCTTCACTTCCCTCCAACGGCTATGGAGAGGGCAGACCGTCGCATCGCCGCACGTCGGCAGCCCCATCAGGCAGCCTTCAAGAATTTCCCCTCGGTCAATCGCTCGCACAATCTCGTCCAGCGTAATCTGCTCCGGTGACTTTGCCAGACGGAACCCGCCGCCGGGACCGCGATACGAGGTCACCAATTTCGCTCGCACCAGTTCATTCAACACTTTTGCCATCGTCGGTGCTGGCAGATTCGTTGAAGATGCAAGGCTCTCCGCCGAACGAGGTTCATCTTTCTCCGCGCTCAACTCCATGAGCGCCCAGATACCGTATTGACATAAACGCGAGTAGAGCATGGCAGCCTCCCGCTCAATCGGCGAATTCCAGAATTACAATTCCGACTTTCCGCTTACTAAGAATACCGCATAGGAGGCGTGTCGTGCGTCGTGGAAATGTGTCGTTTTTGTGTCGTGGAATTCCACGACAGGGAGCGAATCATGAACGAAGGGCACAGAGAAGAGTCTTTCTCTGTGCCCTCTGTGTCATCGGTAGAGAAGTCAGGGGCGTTTCATCAGACAGGATTTATGGTTGCGGCTGCTGGGCAAGAAGGTGTGGTGTACGATTAAACTCTCGCCCCTCCAGCCGCACCACCAGCACCCGCTCCTTTTCATCCCACCACAGCCGCGCCAGCGCCACCTCTTCCAACACCCGTACCGGTAGGTAGGACTTGCCCCGAATCCAGCGCGGCGTGCGCTTTGCTCTCAGACCGTGTTTGCCCACAATCTCCACCTGCTGCCCCTGCCACCGCACCTGCGCCCCGAAGCCTTTGAAGTAGTCCACCGCCAGCCAATGGCGTCCCTGACGCAGCAGGGGCGGAGAACTGAGTCCGTGCAGTTCCGTCCTCCGCCACACGGCGGTCTCGCGCCAGCGGAGGACTTGCATCTGCGGTCCGACTAAGAGAGGCTCTCGCTCCCAACCTTTCACCAGCAGGACGAGTTTGCCGCGCTGATAGGGCAAAGGGCGATAGGCAAATTTGCGCGGCACAGGCGCCTTTTTGATTTTGCGTCCTTCTTTACCTGTTCCGCCGCCGCCCAGCCCTTCGTCAAAGACAACCTGCCCCGTGTGCGCGTCTACCCCAATGAACGGAGGGATGGGAAACCGCCACACCAGCCGCTGGGTCATGAATTCGTCTTCATACATCCACAACCCGGATTTGCAGTCTAATGACAATTCCTCGTCCGGTATCAATTCCAGTGTATCCCCCTCTGCGCCGTAGGTCACAAACAAGTAGTCCAGCACGATCGCTGCGGCTTGCTGCTCCGTCAGCGTAGGGAGGGGAGACACCTGCGTCGTCCGCTGCATCTCCCAGTAAGAGGTGACTGCGCCGCTGACATCCCATACCTTAGCACAGCAAGCGTTCAACAATCGAGCTCCTGACTGAGGGTCTACCTCGTACCAGACGAATATGCGCTTCTTCTCTTCATAAGTGCCACCTCCCGTTTTCTCTCCACTCACAGTGTTCGCTCCCTCACCTACAAGGACCATATTACGCTGGTCAAAGTTGGGGAAACGTTGGCGGACGAAATCAAGGGCGATAGCGTAACACTGGTCACGGGTCAATTGGGAACCAGCAGGCAATATCCATTGTTGCCTCTCCCAGTCGTTGTAAAATGCCCAGACGTCTCCTGTGTAGTAATTGATGGAGTACTCCTCAGCGTCCACTTCTGGTTGTGTTTCTGAGATGGTTATGGTTTCGTCTGTCCCCATCGAGTAGATGACAGCAAACGGACCGTGTGTCAGAGGGTCTGGTGCTGGCACTGACTCTACCATCAGGTCAACAACACTGTAATCTGCACTAACAGTCAGGTTGGGATTACTCCTCACCCGCGCGGCAATCTGCCGTGCTTGGTCGGGAGTCAATTGCGCCTCAACGGAAGAGACTGCTAACGACACCCCTATGACGAACGTGATAACTATGGACGTGCGCATTCTTACTCGCCTCCTTTGCAGCCTTACGTTACGGCTTCTGAAAGCCGTAACGGGGCGGATAGAGGTACAAATTTTTCTTGTCTACGTCAGTCGCATACATGTTCCATGTTTCCCTTTCTTTCGACCCTGCTGCCCTTTCGACAGCCTTGTACACTGTTGCAGGGAGATACGTTTTGCCTTTGTAGGTATGGACTTTGGTAGCCATCCGCCAAAAATTGGCAGCAAAATCATTGAGATTGGCAATCCTTTCAGGGTGTATCACCCCAATCGAAGACCGCGCTCCCTGCTCGCGGAAGCGTTTCGCGATATTGGTCTGCCCCGCCTCGCTGGCAGTAGCACAACCCGCGACCAAGACACACAAGAGATGGTCGAGTTGCCCCTGCAAAAGGACGTCCTCCCTAATCCACAGGGGCACGTTACTGACGCCGGGAACCACCAGCACGGAATACACCTGCGGCACCGGAGGAACTGGTTGAAGATTCTGGTCCACCCGCAGGTCGGTGGTCCTATCCGCCTCGCGGAAGAACACACCGAAGTTCGCTACTGGCGGTGGACTGAAGAAACTTCTGACCCGTGAAGTATCCCCGTGCCCGATGAAAAACCAGACCGCTGCCCGTCGCTCCGTCGGACTGGGCCAAGGGTCGCCCGACACCCAAACCTTACCAGCAGCGGTGTTGAGTCCCTCGCGCGCTCGGCTGTATAGGGGATTGTATTGATCGTTGACATAGGGGAGAATCGGAGAAAACGGCTTCCGCTCGTTGGCATAGTGCGGGAAAGACACCGCGCTCAGGTTGCCGAAGGCATTAGGACCCAAGACAGGAGTGGAGTCCCATGGGGCAAAGATGGACTGAGGCACGCGCACCCATTGCTGCCTGAGTACGTTATATATCGCTGGCCACAACCCTGGATCGTCCGCCGCAAACCCCACCGCCGGCGGCGGAAGGTAAAGGGCGGGTGCCCGTTCCAGCGCGGGGTGGCTCAGGTGTTGCTTGTCTGCGGCGCGTTCCTCATCCCATGCCTGAATCACTATCGGATAGAAGCCGGCTTTGCGCAGCAGGTAGTTGCTAAACTCCACGGAGTTATCACCCAGGACGCCCGTCTGCGGTCCCAACGTCGTCGAACCGGCTGCCCCATAAAGATAATCCGGGTCGTTCAGAGAGACTTTGATCTTGGGCGGACTGGGTTGCGTCCGCCCGCTGGCAAGGCGGAACCGGACCACCACTGTCCCCTTCTCGGTAGCGGGGTCATAACTCGTGACCTGCGCCTCCAGCGGATAAGGAAGCAAGGCGAGGTATTGATCTTGGCTGATGCGGCGATACTGGTCGTGTTCGGCGATGCCGTTGCCGCACCGCTGCCACGCCCGCACATCATAGACGTAAATGCCCGGCGGCGCGACGATGGAGACGATTCGATCGCCCCACGGGACGTCCCATGTCCCATCCCATACAATTGGCGGGAGGGTGGTGTCTGCCCCAGACATGGCGACCTCGAACGTGTAGGTCTTCACCAGAAACCCGGTGAGGGGGTCATAGATCTCCGCCCGCACGGTCGTCCAGCCGGGCGCGGCATCGTGCAACGTCAACGCCGGGATGGTGGTCGCCTCCGGCGTCGCGGTGGACAGTTTGCCGTTCCACACCAGATACTCCCGCGCCAGGCGGAAGGTGGAGGCGTCATCCGACTTAATCACCAGGTTGTCCATCCGCACGGTGATCTGCTGTCGGGCGACCACATGCTCCTCTGGGGGCGTGCCGGGGATGCGATGCAACACTTCTGCCGTGAGGAGCCACTCGCCACTGTGGAGAGGGCAGGGTGTCCCATTTATACTCGTTGGTGCCGGAACGCCGATCCTCCGACTGCGTCGCCGTGTCAAGGGCAGGAGAGGCGGAGCCGTGCCCCGCCACTTCCGTGGCATAGACCGCCACCTCGTCGACGGAGCAACCCAGTCCCACACTATACTCGACTTTGACCCTGACGACATCAGCAAGGACGTCGCCCTCATGCGGCGTAAGAATCGTGATAGACCCCTGATGTTGATGCTGGGAAGCAAAGGCGCAAGAAACTGACAGACAGAGGAAAAAGCCCGACCAGAGCAGAAGCGAAGACCGGTTCATTCGAATCCCTCCCTAAACCGTTTTATCAGGCCATTGATACCGATGATAAAATGCCGTTCGACGAACGACTCATCACACGATATGCTACATGGAGACGCTTCGCGCATCGTGGAAATGCGCCTTTTTTGTGTCGTGGAATTCCACGACAGGGAGATGTCGCTACCACTGACAGTTTGCGTTAAACGTCCGTGAGGAGTCCTTTTTGAAGGGCGTAGCGCACCAACTCGGCGCGGCTTTCCAGTCCCAGTTTCTCCATCAACCGCTGCTTGTAGGTCTCAACGGTGCGCACGGCGAGGAACAACTTTTCCGCGATTTCTTTGTTGCTGTAACCCTGCGCCAGCATGGTGAGGACTTGCAGTTCCCGCCCGCTCAGAGGGATGTCTTCTTCAGCGGACGGTTGGGGATTGACGTAGCCTTTCACAATCTGGTCGGCGACGCTGGGATGAATGTAAACGCCTCCGCTCACAACCACGTGAATGGCGTCGACGACTTCTTCCGCCGCCGCCCGTTTGACGATGTAGCCTCGCGCCCCGGCTTTCAGAGCGGGCTGCAAATAGATGTCGCCTTCATGCACCGTCAGCACGAGCACTTTCACCTGCGGGTGGTTGCGTTTGATGGCTTCCGTGGCTTCCACGCCGTTCACGTTCGGCATGGACAAATCCATCAGCACCACGTCCGGATTCAGTTGCCGCACCTTTTTCAGGGCTTCCTCTCCATCGCCCGCCTCGCCCACAACCTCCATGTCCGGCTGGCGGTTAAGGAGGAGTTTCAACCCATCCCGAAGAACGGTGTGGTCGTCGACTAAAAGAATTCGTGTCTTTGTCATCTCAATCGTGTCCAGTCCGCGCAGGCGGACTTCGGGTCGTTGCTGCCGGGATTTCAATCGCCCGCAGTCGTGAACAACGGCAATTCCACAAACACCGTCGTCCCGATGCCCGGCGTGGACTCAATCTGCAACCGTCCATCCATCATGTCCACCCGCTCCTCCATGCCTAAAAGTCCCAAATGTTTTTCCGGCTCGCTGTTCCGCACGGCTTCCACGTCGAAACCTTTGCCCTTGTCTTCAATGATGGCGCGAACCTTCTGCGGCGTGCGCTCCAAAATCACGCTGGCGCGGGTCGCTTGGGCGTGCTTGAAGATGTTGGTCAGCGATTCCTGCACGATGCGATACAGCGTTGTCTCCAGAGGCGCGGGCAGGCGCTCCCCATCAAATCCGCTGACGTGAAAATCAATCTGTGGACTGCCGCGCTGCGACCGCTCCTTGATGAAGTTTTCCAGCGCCGCTACCAAACCGGAATTGTCCAACGCCGACGGGCGCAGTTCCCACGACAGTTGGTGAATGTCCTGCATGAGTTGAGCGACGAGGTCTTGAACCTGTTTGACCCGTTCTTTCACTTCGTCTTCCTGAACCGTCTCCCGCAGCACTTTGAGGTAGACCGTCAGCGAGGCGAGCAACTGACTCGTGCGGTCGTGCAGTTCGTGCGCCACGCGCCGTCGTTCCTCCTCCTGTGCGCTGACGAGTCGGCGGAAGAGGTGCGTTTGTGCCGCACTGTGGCGGCGACATTGCTCCATCGCCCGGCTCAACTCGTCCAACATGCGGTTGAACGTCACCGACAGATTGCCAATCTCGTCCCCGTAAGTCTCCCGCGCCCGCTGACTCAAATCGCCGCGCCTGACCGCTTCCGCCACCCGTGTCAATTCCAGAATTGGCGTTGTCATCGCCCGCGTGAGCAGATACGCCACCAGCAAACTCGGCGGCAGAAACAGAAAGAGGCTGACCACCAGCAGCGTGTCAACAAACGTTCTGGCTTCCGCCTCAGGTCCCGCAAGGTGAACAACCAGAAACCGCCGGGCAATGACGAGGACGAGCCAGTACAGTAGAATACCTACCACCATGCCCAAAATCTTCGCGCGGATGCTAACCGATAACACCCGCTGCCAGAGTTTCTGATTGGCGAGGGAAAGGGGCTTCATGATGGGAAGCGTCCTCGTCATCGTTCGTAGTCGCGCAATTTATTGCGCGTAATCCGTCGTTCGTAGGGGTGCGATTCGTTGCACGTCAATCCGACGCGCAATAAATCGCGCGACTCCGCACGGGGATTATTGTTTCACCAACCTCACGTAATCCACCTCCACCCGCACGCCCATCTGGTTCCCCGGATCCAGCCGCAACTTCGTGATGATACCGCTCCAACGACGATTCTGACCGACGGGTAAACGATACTCGTGCCACTCGCCGTCTCCATTCACCTCAAACCGCACGCTGGTTGCCTCGCTTTCCGCCACCGTGCTCGTGCGCCAAAAAAGTTGGGCGACATCTTTGAACGGCTGCCCGTCCTCTTTGCGAAGTTTCATCCGCACAACGACAGCGGGATATTCACTCGCTCGCACCTGAATCGGCGGTCCGAAAAACGCCGGGTCGTTGCCGGTCGTCCGCCCCGTGAGATGTCCGTTCTCCCACCGCACCGCGGTCATCTGCATCACACTCCCCCAGCCTTCCTCATCCCGCTCGAACGCCCACGCCGTTTTCTTCCCGACTTGCATCGCCACGTCGTAAGGTCCCAAGCCGACGTCGACAGGCGTCACGTCATCATGCGTTTTCGGCGCGTCGGTGAAGACATCACGAATGGCGTCCAGATAACCAAACCCAAACTCCTTGTGCGGCTCAAGGTAAGAGCCTTCACCCCACTCGTTCCATGCTTCAGCAAGAATGACGTTCGGGATGAGCGATTTCTGATTGGGCGCGTCCAACAATCGCTTGGCATCCAGTAAGTGCTGCTTGAAGTTTTCGGGGTTTCTGCCGAACCGCACCAGCGCGTTGTCGCCGTGCCACGGGCGGCTGTCCCAACCGCCGCAGATGGGCAGCATCATCGGAATCGGCGACTGCTCCATGATGTGTTCCCAATTGCGACGATAGCCCACGATGAGGTCATCAAACGACGCCCACTTCCCGCTGGACTTCATGTTCAAGCTGGGCCAATTGTAGGCGGTCACGGCGTCATAGCCTTCCTCCGCTGCCTGCCGCGCCTGCCCCGCGCTGCCGATGCACGCAATCAAATACAACCCCTTCAAGCCCGCCTTGCGGCACTCTGCCCGCATCGCCGCAAACGCTTCTTTCACCTTCGCGCTGCCCAAATCTTCGGTCAGGCGATGTGTGCTGAAAATGATGACGACGGGTTTGCCGTCAATCGTCAGATACTCCGGGCGACGGAAGTAATTTTCAATCCAATAGCGCGTGACCGCAAGGCAATCCTCCAGCGACGACGTGCCGCGCGCGTTGTGATTTGCCCACAGCAGGCAAAACTTCAGCAAGTGCCGATACTTTGCTTTGAAGTAGCCATCGTGTAATCCATGCTCTAAATGCCGCGCGCCCTGCGACCAATACCAGTCGTAAGCGAAGAACGTGATGCCATGTTCCACCGCCCACTTGATGTGCCAGTCCGCCACCTCCGGGTCGCCCTCCCGATACCAGCCCAACACCGGCTTGCGCTCGGGAAAGCGCGAAATCGGAAACCACTCGCTCCAACCTTTCCAGCCGGGGAAATAGTAAATGCCGACCTCATACTTGCCGCGCACCGGCTTCGGTTCAGGCACGTAGTTGCTTTTCGGCACGTTCAAGCGCGGCGTGAAAGCGAGCCGCGTTCGCGTTGTGACAGGTTCGGCATTGTCCGCCGTGAGCCGCAGCGTCGCCTCCGTAGTAGCGACCTCAGTCGCTAAGACCTTCCACCGCAGCACCACCTCTTCGCTGTAAGCCACCGACTTCGGTCCGTGGTCAGGCGATGTATCGCCGTTCAGCGTCTTCACACCCCGCGGCAACGTCAAGACGCCGCGCACGTTCTTCGCCGCTTCGCCGCCCACGTTCGTGACTATCGCTGTGAGCGTCGCCGGCACCCCCGCGCGCGGCATCGCATCTTCCAGCGTAAAAGAAACCACCTTCAACTGCGGCGCGCCCTGCGGCTCAGGACTGACTTTGAGCCAATGGAGGTTTGCCTTTGCTCCGACGGCATCCGACGGACGCAAGCCCAGCGCGACAACCAGTCCGCGCCAGTCGGAAGCAGACAACAAATCCAGATTGTAAGTATGCTCCTTCCCGTCCGCCACGATGGGAAAACTGTGGCTGTGCAAACCGTGCGTTTTGTCGGAAGCGAAGAACAACGTCGCATGACTGCCTTTGTCAACGCTCAGGCGCAGCGAGACGAAAGTGTTCTCTTCCGCATTGACCCGCAGCGGCGGCGCGAGCGCGAAGCCGTCTGCTTGAACTGGAACCGTCATGCCCTGCGGCATCACCCGGAGGGGCAGTGCCTCCGTGCCAGCCCCACCCATGAACTGCCAACCATGAGCGCTTTTGGTGAAATCGAAATCCGCCCGTTCCACAGGCGGAGGCATCGGCAATTCCACGAGGCGAATGAAATCAATCTCAAACTTCGCCCCGTCGTAAGGGTCAAATCGCAGCCGAATGATTTTTCCCTCAGCGTGCCAGAACGGAAAGATGCGATAGGTGCGCCACTCATTATCGCCGATGACGTCGAACGGCGTCTGCTTGCCGGGCGAGAAGCCGCCGTATTGGGTTTGCGTCGTGTTGCTCCAGAAGAACTCCGCCTTGCCGTCGCGGTCGGCTTTCAGGCGCATCTCAATCACCTGCCACGGCGACGCCTTCACATCAATCAGCGGGCGCAATTCCAAAATCGGGTCAGAGCCAGCGCAGCGGAACGACAGCACGCCGCCTGACACCTTCAGGTCTTTCACCTGCACATTCGGCTGCCAGCCCTCCAAATCGCCATCGCGGTTGAAGTTCCACCCCACGAGTTCGTCGTAGCGCAATTCATTGCGCGTCGAATCCGTCAACCGAAAGTTTCCTCCCAGCAGGACAGCCACAAACAGGATTGGTAAGACTGCCTTCATCCCATCATCTCCTCTCACGTTGCCATTCTAACTCTCACGCCATCGTTCGGATAGAGGATTTCACCTCTTTTTCGCCATCGCCCGGCTTTTTCCCCCTCCCGCCGAACTTGCTGGCGAAGCGAACGATGCGGTGGATGTGAAGGTGGACAGTCAGGGAAGTCTGTTCGTTACTTCCAGCAGTGCGACCTCAAGCGCTCCAAAGGGAACAGAAACCCGCGCGGGAACGTCTGAGTCCTCAAAAGCGACCGGGCGGGATGCCCAGCGCCGTCCGCGGCGGGCGGTGGAAGCATTACGGAAAGAAGCGCAGCGACGCCTGCAACGGGCGCGACGGGCGGGCAAAGGCAAACGCGGCGGCAAAGCGGGCGCGGCTGTCACGTCAAAGTCACGCACCTTCATTAAACGTTCCGTCTCTCCGGGGGGACCCGATGCGACGCTGGTATTGCACTGGTTTCCCGACATGAATGTGGGGACACAGGCTTGTTCAACAGGCGGCAGTGTAGCGGGGTGGCTCGACGTCGAACTTCACGTGGACCATGATATGTTTACGGCGGTGGAACATGAGCGGAGTATGCGGGGTATGATGACAACGGGACGCCCGATGACGAGAGCGACGACAACCATCTCTACTACATCCGGCAATACAAGTTGCGCGAGGTGCCTGTGCCGCTGGACAACGACGGGGATATGTGGGAGAATGAGGATGTGGTGAATGGGATAGATGACGATGGGGATGGAGCGGTGGATGAAGACCCAGAAGATTACCAGCCGCTGCGGGGGGCGTCGGAGGGGTGGATTCGGCTGTATTATGTGGACGAGTTGCAGAAGTTGGCGGAGTGGGCGATTCCCAGCCTGTTGTACGTGGAGCACAACGCGAACGATGGGTTGCTGACGAGCGCAGAGGGGCTACAACATTCGGTGTTGGTGAAGGTGCCGGTGGCGTTGATGGATGATGTCTATCGGTGTCCAGACACACCTATCAAACAACCGCATTACTACTGCATGAATCCGCTACTGAGTGAAAAGAACTTGGATAAACTCCCTTCACCGGCAGACACCATCCTCCTTTTCGAATGTGATGTCAACGGCAAGCCGGTTGCTCGTCATCACTTTATGGAGTTTGAGCACCTATGCGGTGTCGCTTTTGCTGACGGTTGCGTCAAGAGGATGCGTCCGGAAGAGATTCCCCAGTGGATGTGGACACCAGAAGCAGGGAACCGAGGTGATGAATGAAGTTCCTCTCAAACACACATGAAGCGTGATGCAATTGAAAGTTAAGCACAAGCGGCACAGAGGTAGTGCATCGCCCGATGTGTCGCGGTCGGGAGACCGCGACACAGGGTTTGACCGCAGGTCTCAAATACGGGAGAGGCTGCCTACGGCGGAGCGCGCATTGCAGCGCAAACGGCTTTGGTGCATAAATCGAGAAATAGGCGCAATCTGCCTATCTGGAAGCAAGGATTACGCCACCAGATAACTTTCAGGC